>JABAOH010123631.1_pt1 | contig 10052 bp, 12 predicted proteins | sample 7062181 | NCBI WGS metagenome assembly JABAOH01 (sample SAMN14538630, study PRJNA623070) | marine sediment metagenome | biome: marine biome [ENVO:00000428]; feature: marine pelagic biome [ENVO:01000023]; material: deep marine sediment [ENVO:00002113]; isolation source: pool of 5 deep marine... | reverse complement strand
GCGCCCGGGCGGCTGAACTGTTCTTTCGTGACCAATCGGTGTCTACCGACGACGACCAGTTGCTCCTGGCCGATTCGGAGATCGTCCAGATGCTGTCTGAAACCGGCGGCCTGGGCGGCCTCGGCGCGTTGCTGGTTGAATCGGCCACGCCGATGCGCAGTGTCACCCTTGACGTTCTGACGGAGGACAACAAGGCCGATTACTGGGCGCGCTCCGACCGCTTTGACATGGCCGCCGATTTTCGTTTTGCTGAACCGGCCCAGGATGCCTTTGCGCGTGTGGTGGAGTCCTGGATCAGCCATTTTACGGGCTTTAGCGTCCGCGTTCAGCCGATGCAGTCGATCCGCGACCAGCGCTGGTCCTGGCACATCGGCCTGGATGCTCAGGCGACGCAAATCCTCAACGGCCTTTACGAAGGCACCGCTCCGCCGCCTGAGGAGACCAACCGCATCGTCGCGCTGTTCCGCATGGAAAGCCTTGATCGCGATGCGTTCATCGACACCATGCGCGGAAAACCGATCTATCTGGGTCTGGCCATGACGGCGGGCGGACTGTTAAAAATGAAGCCGCAAAACCTTTTGACCAATCTGCCGATCGACAAAAAAAGGGGATAGGGCGATGACGGAAGCCGCCTCGGTCATGCACAAACACAGCTTCTTCGACAGCCTATGGGCGCGCCTGATCGCCGCATTGGTCGCAATTGGCGGCATCGCGCTGTTTTTTGCCGCCAATCAGGCGGTTTTGTTCGGCTCCGACGCGCCAACGGCCGGTGCCGCAAATGGCGCTTACCAGCAGTGTCTGGACGAGCGCCTGGCAGCGGTGGACAATCTCGCCAGAGAAGCCGGTTTTACCGTCAAGCAGAGGCAGCTTGCCGAAGTTCGCGCCGCCGAGACCTGCCGCAATCTGGGTGCCGCGCAATAAACCGCGCGGTGGTTTTGCCGTTTGGTTTTCAGTCTTTCGACAAAAAATCGTCGACCGAAAGGCCCTGCTTGCGCGCCTCAAGATAGTCTTCGGTCGTCCTGACTTTCGGCCGCTCGCCCATAGCGAAGGGGCTGTCGGCCATGTCCGCCTGCGCCTTGATGCGGCAATCCTGGCACATTTGTATGAGTTGCGCCTTGTCCTCGCTCGCGAACATGTAATGCTGGCCGGCCAGCTGCGTTGAGACCCGCTCGATGGTGGAGCGCGAGCCAAACGGCGTGCCGCAGCGGATGCATTCAAACGGCTCTTCGGTGTTCAGCGTTTCCGGCTGCATGGCGGCGGCGGCAAAGTTCAGTTGCGGCGTCAGCGTCATCACCTTTTCCGGGCATGTCTTCACGCACAGCCCGCACTGCACGCAGGCGGCTTCGACAAAGCGAACCTCCGGCCGGTCGGGATTGTCGGCCAGGGCGCCGACCGGGCAGGCCGAGACGCAGGAAAGGCACATCGTGCATCCCTGCGTGTCGATGACAATCCGTCCGTAGGGCGNNNNTCCGTCCGTAGGGCGCACCTTCCGGCAAAGCAACGATCTCCGGCGCCCCCTCAATCGCATCGCGCAGATGCTGCAAGGCGCTTCGGGCGATGTCGCGTTTGCCGCCCACCGGTTCAAATATCGTCGAGGTGATCGACGATGCCGGCGCCAGATCGTGGAGAAACGATTCCACGACTTCCGGGTCGCGCTCGCCAAAGAGGGAAACGCGCGGACCCTCACCGTCTCCAAGCCCGGCAAGGAGATGGTTGAACAAGGCGGCTTCCGCATCAATGGAGGCAAAGTCGTCGGCGCGCAGCGGATCGGTCAGGACCACGATCTGCTCCGCGCCGGCGGCCAGCGCGGCGGCGAAAACGTCATGTCCGGGCATGCCGGCGGCGTGCAGGCCGACCGGCAGGACATTGGCCGGCAGGCCACGGCCGGCGCGCGCCATGATATTGATGATCTGCGCTGCCTCGCTCTCATCATGGAGCAAGAGCACCGGTCGCCTGCCACCGGCGTCGCGGTAGACCGTCAGCATTGTCTGCAGCCGCCGCACGAGGTCTCCGCGCTCCGGATAGGCGTAGGAAACGGCGCCGGTCGGGCAATGGCTGGCGCACGATCCGCAGCCGCCGCAGATGCCGTCGTCGATGGCGACGAAATCGCCGGCGCTGGTGATCGCACCGGCCGGGCAGGCATCCAGACAATTGCTGCAGCCGGTGATCCCCGACCGGCTGTGGGCGCAGATATCGGCGTCGTAGCCGACATAGATTGGCTTTTCGAACGTTCCCACCAGATCGCTTGCCGCAAACAGCGCCCGCGCCACTGCGGCAGGATCGCCGGGATCGGCTTTCAGGTAGCCGTCGCGCTTGGACCAACCGGTCACCGGCGCCGGCTCGCCGCTGAGATCGACGATCACCGAGCACTGCGACTTGGCATTGTCGCGCCGCAACAGGAACTCCGCGGCGCTGCGCGACGAGGGAAGGATCGGCGCATAGCCGTCGATGACCACGTCGAAGCCGCCGAGCGAGCCGCTGACTGCGACCAGCTGGCCCCGATAGACGGCGAAATCGAGAACCGGCGGTAAAAGCACATCCTCCGCGTCGCCGAGCACAAGCGTGACCGACAGCCGCCCGGAAAGCTGTCTTGCCGCCTCCAGCGCCGTCTGTCCGGCGCCGTAGACCAGGCACAGGCCGTCCGATTCCACGGTCTTCAGCCGGGCCGGCTTTGCCGCCAGCAGCCGGTCGGCGACAAGTGCGGCCATTTTCGCCGTCGCCGGGCCGCCTTCGCACCAGCCGGCCCGCTCGCGGATATTGACGTAGTCGACGGGGACGTTTGCCGCCGCCTCCGCAGCAATTTCTGAAAAAAGCGGGGCTTCCTGCGTGCAGGCGACCAGCAGCGGCTGATCGCCGGCGAGCGCCGCTTCATAGGCTGCCACGTCGGCGCGGCACAGCTGCGTATGGACGGCCAGCGCATCGCCCCCCAGCGCCGTGCCGATGGCCGCGCCATCGACGCTCATCGTCTTGGCGCAATTGCACAAAAGGATTTTCGGTGTTTTATCGGTCATCTGCCGGGCGGCCTGCACTGTTTCACGGCGAGTCTAAACTGGAGCCCCGCCTCTTGCCAGATAATGTGCCATGCTGTCCAATAATCATGAAACGGGGAAAGTGTTTTTGGACAAACAGATAAGCCGTCAGGTGAGTGTCATTGCCGAACGCCGACCGGCGGCCAGCCGCTGGGCCGATGACGTCTGGCGCGCCGTCGCCGTGCTCGATGGCGCCGCCGCCGCCCGGCCGTTCACCCAGCTTGGCGCGGCAGCCGACGGCGCGACGCGGTTTTTTGCCGGCAGCGCCGAGCTTGTGCTGCATCGCAAGGAGACCGAAGCCTACCGCATCAACCTGGCCGGCGACCGTGTGCTCTATGTCATCATGCGCCCGCATGACGGCGACCCGCCATTCGCCCTGCACGAGGTGACGGCATCGCCCTACGAGGCGCAGGACCACCTGGACAGCGGCGAGGAACTGGTTGAGGCCGTGCCGATGACTGAGGCGATAGCCGATTGGATGGAAGAATTTTGCGTCGTCCATCATGTCGAGACGCCGTTCAAGAAACGCCGACGCGACAAGGTGGATGTGGAGGAGCTGAAATTCTCCAAGGGACCGATTTTTGCCCGCACGGGGCGGTTCCCCAGCCCGGAGGGCGCCGGCGGCGATGGCTGAGCGAAAAGATCACGCAGACGGTGACCGGCCGTTTCTGAGCCGCTGGTCGGAGCGCAAGCGGCACGCCGAACCCGATCCGCCAGGTCGCCCGCAAAGCGACGATGGCGGGCAGGACAGGCGCACCGATGCCGCGACGGCGCCGGAGCAGCAGGCGGCCAACCGGGCGGCGGCCGAGGCGATCGATATCGACAGCCTCACCGCCGATTCCGATTATTCGCCATTCTTCAGGGACGGTGTGCCGGCAGCCTTGAAATCCGCCGCCCTCAGGCAGCTTTGGCGCTCCAGCCCGGTGTTCGCCAATGTCGATGGCCTCAACGATTATGATGAGGATTTCACCATCCCGAAAACGCCGGTTGGCGTCATCCGCACCGCCTGGAAGTTTGGCCGCGGCTTTGTCGGCGACGACGACAATGGCGATGAAAGCGGTGGCGCTGATGAAGATCGGCAGACGGCCGAGGCCGGTAAGGACGATGAGGAAACCGCCGAGGCGGCGGCGGGCGGACCCGATACGGTCAGCGACGACGGCGGGCAGGACGAGCCGGCGCCCGACGCGCAGCCGGCGGATCCCGCCGCCGGGCCGTCGCAGTCTTCTGCGGCGGCGGGCGTCGCTCTGCGCGACCGGCTGGACATGGCGGCATTTGATGGCCGCGACGATGATTAGGCGACCACAGCGCCGCCTCTAGAGGTCGGGATCGGCGAGATTCTGCCGCAGCATCTCGGTGAAGTTCTTGACCACGTCCTGGACAAAATCCTCATGCGCCTCCACGTCGAGCACGTTCTTGGCGACATGGGCGCTGTAGCGGCTTGCCGCAAACAGAAAGGCCATCGACAGGTCCGTCGCCGCGACCGTCCGGTTCTTCCGGTTGGCCACGTCGATGAAGGCGTCGGCGACCTTGAGAAAAGTGGCTGTGTCGAGTTTTCCCTGTTTGCGTTCGGCCAAACGTTCCTTGCGATTCGTCATGCGTGGTCTCCGTTGGCCCCGCACCGGCAATGCGTGGCATGATCTTGCGGCGGTGGTCGTTGCCGGCTTTTTAGCGGNNATGCCGGACTGGCTGCCTGCCAGAGCAACGGCGGCGATGGCGGAAATCATCGCCCCCGATCCGACCTGCAGCGAGCCGGCCAGACCGGAGGCAGCGCCGGCAATGTCCGGGCGCGTGCTGATAGCGCCCGACAGCGCGCTCGGCAGCACCAGGCCGTTGCCGACGCCGACGATGCCCATCGGCATAAACAGCGAGGTCGGCGTGACACGGCCGAAGGCAAAGAGCCCGGCCATGACGGCCACCGCCGCCACCGAAACGCCGCAGCCGATGAGAATCATCCAGGCGATGCCAAAGCGTTCCGCATAGCGGCCGGACAGGAAGTTGCCGAAGACATAGCCGGTGGTGATCAGCACGAACCACGCGCCATAGGCCGTTGGCGACAGGCCGAGCAGGCGTTCCGATATGTAGGGCGCGCCGCCCAGAAAGGAGAAGAACAGTGCCGAGCTCAGGCTGGCGCAGGCGGCAAAGAGCAGGAATTCCGATGAGCGGACCAGTTCGCTGAAATTGCCCCACAGCGTTGCAAAATCGATCCGCGCCGATGGGGTGTGGTTCGTTTCGCCGATATCCAGCCAGGCGACGGCGAGACAGACGACGCCGAAACCGGCCATGAACCAGAAGATTGCCGTCCAGTCGAAAGCCTCCTGCAAGATACCGCCGGTCAGCGGCGCCAGCATCGGTGCGATTGCAAATCCCATTGTCACGTAGCCGATCATGCTTGCCGCTTTTCGCCGGTCGAAGAGATCGCGGATGATCGCCCGGCCAAGAACGATACCGGCCGATCCGCTGGCGCCCTGCAGCACGCGAAAGGCGATCAGGCTCTCAATCGTCGGCGCCATCGCCGCCACCAGGCTTGCGGCGACGAACAGCCCCAGGCCGGCCAGAAGCACCGGGCGCCGGCCGAAGCGGTCCGACAACGGGCCGATGACGATCTGCGCGACGGCGATAGAAGCCAGGAAAAACGACAGGACCAGTTGAACGGTGCCGTAGTCGGTCGCGTAATGCGCCTGGATTGCCGGCATTGCCGGAACGATGACCGTCAATGCGAAGGGACTGAGCATTGAAACCATGATCAGCGCCAGCAGCGAGGGCTGCCGCGGCGGCGACTGGGCCTGTCCGTTCAGTGTCGAAGCGCGAAACGACATGGCGGCCTTTGCGGGGTGTCCGGGCAAGATAAAGGCCCGGCATTGCGCGGGGCCTTTGCGTCAGGCAGTTCGGCACCGCTCTTACACGCTCAGGAGGCATCGCGAAACCGGCAGCATGGCGATGCGGCGGTCATTGCGCCGCGCGCGCCACGGCGCGTTCGCGGGCGAACATGTAGACGCCGGTTGCGACAAGCACGGCGCTGCCCGCCAGGGTCGGCGCATCCGGCCAGGCGCCGAACACCATGACCTGGATCAGGATCGCCCAGACCATGACCGAATAGCGGAAGGGGGCGACCAGCGAAACGTCGCCGGCGCGCATGGCGGCGATGATGAACGCATAGGCCGCCGTCAGAAACACGGCCGCACCGGCAAGATAGGCGAGATCGGTGCCCGACAGCGGTCGCCAGTCGGCAAACAGACTGATGACGCCGCCGAGGATCATGACGCAGATGGTGGTCAGGGCCGTCACCGCGAGTGTCGGCATTTCAGCCGGCAGGGCGCGCGACGAGAGATCGCGCAGCACCATGGCGCCTGTGGCGGCAAGGGCCACCAGCGACCACACCGAAAAGCCGGCAAATCCCGGCCGCACGATCAAAAGCACGCCGGCAAAGCCGATGGCGATGGCCGACCATCGCCGCAGCCCGACCTTTTCCCCCAGAAACAAGGCTGCCGCGGCGGTCGTCAGCAGCGGCGCCGTTTGCAGGATGGCATTGGCATTGGCGATCGGCATGTTGAAAAGGGCGCTCAGATAAAGCACCGTGGCGATCATTTCGCCGATCGTGCGCCAGATCACCGAATTGTGCCGCAACAGCGCCGGATGCATCAGCGCGCCGCGCTGCCACGCCAAAAGCAGGACCAGCGGCGTGGCGATGACGCCGCGAATGAAGATGATCTGCCCTGTCGGCAGGTCTTCGCTGGCCAGCTTGACGCAGGTATCGTTGAGGACGAACGCCGCCATTGCGGCGAGCATGAATGCGATGCCGCGCCACATGGCCGGTGACGCCGCGCCGGAGCTGCCGCCTAGCCGCCGGTGACGCTCATATGCCGACCGACGCTCGGGCGGCTGGTGCGCCGGTCGATGACGAAGTCGTGGCCCTTGGGCTTGCGCGAGATCGCCTCGTCGATCGCCTGGTCGAGCAGCTCATTGCCTTCCGACGCGCGCAATGGCGCGCGCAGGTCGGCCGCGTCGTCCTGGCCCAGGCACATGTAGAGCGTGCCGGTGCAGGTCAGCCGCACCCGGTTGCAGCTTTCGCAGAAATTGTGGGTCATCGGCGTGATGAAGCCGAGCCGGCCGCCGGTTTCCTCAACGGCGACATATCGCGCCGGCCCGCCTGTCTTGTAGGCGATGTCGGTAAGCGTGAAGCGTTCCGCCAGACTGGCGCGCACTGCTGACAGCGGCAGATACTGATCGGTCCTGTCGGCCTCGACATCGCCCATCGGCATGGTCTCAATCAGCGTCAGATCCATGCCCTCGCCATGCGCCCAGCGCAGGATTTCCTCAATCTCGTCCTCATTGACGCCTTTCAGGGCGACCGTATTGATCTTGACGGCAAGGCCGGCGTCGCGTGCCGCGTTCAGCCCGGCCATCACCTTGCCGATCTCGCCCCAGCGCGTCAGGGCCCTGAATTTCGCCTTGTCCAGCGTGTCGAGCGAGACGTTGATCCGCCTCACCCCGGCGTCATGGAGGGCGCCGGCAAAACGCTCAAGCTGCGAGCCGTTGGTGGTCACCGTCAACTCGTCGAGCGCGCCGGTCTTAAGATGCCGTCCAAGCGCGTCGAACAGCGACAGGATGTTGCGGCGAACCAACGGCTCGCCGCCGGTGATGCGGAGTTTCCTGACGCCCTTGGCAACGAATACCGAACACAGCCGGTCGAGTTCCTCCAGCGTCAGCAAATCCCTTTTTGGCAGGAAGGTCATGTCTTCCGCCATGCAATAGACACAACGGAAATCGCATCGGTCGGTAACCGAAACCCGCAGATAGGTGACGGCTCGTCCGAACGGGTCGATCAGCGACGGCTGCGGCTCGATATTATCATTGTGGCTGTCCGGCACGCTGATTCTCTCCCGTTTCCGGCTTCGCAACAGGCATATCATCAACGCCCCGGCCGGCTTGCAACCAATCTAGCGGACATTTTCGCCACGTCAAAGCCCGGCGGGATGACGACAGCCTTTGATAAACCAGCCAATTGTCAGATAGACCTTGATTTTGATCAATCCTTGCCGACTCTAGCGCCATGACCGCACCAAGGCCTCTGGAAATCCGTTTGCGCAAGGACCGCAGGACGCTTCACGTCGGCTTCGACAACGGCGAGGCCGTCGATTTGTCGGCCGAATATCTGCGCGTCATGTCGCCCTCCGCCGAAGTCCAGGGCCACTCCGCCGACCAGCGCCAGACGGTCGGCGGCAAGCGCAATGTGGAGATCATCAGCCTGGAGCCGGTCGGCCATTATGCCATCCGCATCGTTTTCGACGACCTGCATGACACCGGCATTTATTCCTGGCCCTATCTCCTGGAACTGGCCCGCGAGCACGGCCGATACTGGCCGCGTTATCTTGGCGAGCTGCAGGAAAGGGGTCTCAGCCGCGATCCGCCGGCACGATAGCGATCCCGACCGGCCGCTATGGCTTCTTTAAGGAGGCGGCATAAGCGACAATCGCCGGAATATCGTCGAGCGTCAGATCGACGGTACGCGTCGTCGGCGGATCATCGTTGAGCGGAGCGATTCCTTCAAAGCGGACGATCGCCGGATGCGGTCGGCGTGTGTGGAATGTCTCAAAGCGCTCGCGCCAGTCAGCCAGCGCATTGACGAGCAGCCGGAAAGATGGCGTTGACCCGATGCCGGAAAAGGCGTTGTCGTCGGCCACCACATGGCATCGGGCGCAATGCAGCCTGGCCAGCTTCTCGCCTTTCTCAACCAGTGATTGGGCGCCGGCGCCGCGCAGCGGCCCCGTCAGGCTTATCATGGCCATTGCGGCGGCAAATGTTGCAGACCAGCGGATGAAAACGCCCATGGATGCGATCCTAGTTTATCGATCCAATATCGGGCAAAGCCGGCCAATGGAAAAGCCGGCACGCGGCCGGCCTTTCACAATCCCCGATGACGCAGCGATTGGTCATGCCGCGCTGCTCATTGCCGGACGATGACCCGCGTTCCTACTTTGACCTTTTCATAAAGATCGATGACGTCTTCGTTGGTCATGCGAATGCAGCCCGACGATACCGCTTGTCCGATGGTCCACGGCTCGTTGGACCCGTGAATCCGGTAGAGCGTCGCACCGATATAGAGGGCGCGTGCGCCGAGCGGATTGTCGATGCCGCCCTCCATATATGCCGGCAGGTGGGGCTCGCGCTTGCGCATGGCCGGCGGCGGTGTCCAGCCTGGCCATTCCGCCTTGCGCGAGATGCGGTTGCGGCCGGACCACTGAAAGCCCTCGCGGCCGACGCCGACGCCGTATTTCAGCGCCTTGCCCTCTTCCATCACGTAGTAAAGCCGTCGCTCGGAAGTGTCGACGATAATCGTGCCGGGCTCGTATGGGCCGTCATATTTGACGGTTTCCCGCTTCACCGGCGACTTGCCGCTCCTGCGCGAGTGCTTGTAGGTCACCCATTTCTTTGAGTTCAGATCAAAAAAACGGCTGGCGGCTTCCGCCCTCTCCGGCGCGCCGATCGAGCCGGCAAGCACCAGCCCCAACGCCACCGCAACGCTCATCAGACTTCTTTTCATGTGCCAATCCTGAATGATTCCAAGCCTTGCGATTTCTACGGCGCTTTTTCCCAATGACATCCTAACAGGCAAGTCCGCGCCGGTTAAGATTTGCCGCAAGGCGTCGTTTCTTGCCATCTGTGGCCGCAATGACACGGTTGGCGACGCCGATATCGTCTGAATCGGCGGTTTCCGCCGGCCGCGCCGACAGCATCCGGCGCAGGACATCGTCGCAAAGCACGAAGTGATGGCGCATGGCGGCGGCGATATGAACCAGCGCCAGGAGCACTAGAAGACCGCCGAGAATATCGTGGAGCCGCCACAGCGGCACCACGGCCTCAGCGGCGGAATCGAAATAGTCCAGGACCGGCAGGGCCGGCACCGGCAGCCTGTCGAACAGCATCAGCTTCGGCGTCTGCACGCGCGCGGAGACCAGCGCCCAGCCGGTCAGCGGAATGACGAGGGTCAGGCCGTAAAGGCTGTAATGGGACAGCCGCGCGCAC
>JABAOH010015555.1_pt1 | contig 10052 bp, 7 predicted proteins | sample 7062181 | NCBI WGS metagenome assembly JABAOH01 (sample SAMN14538630, study PRJNA623070) | marine sediment metagenome | biome: marine biome [ENVO:00000428]; feature: marine pelagic biome [ENVO:01000023]; material: deep marine sediment [ENVO:00002113]; isolation source: pool of 5 deep marine... | reverse complement strand
AGAACAATTCTTAGTAAGTTCGCATGGCCCGTGGCAAAGGTGACAGCCAACAGCACCCCTGTCTATAGTAGGGCCAAAGGTGTACTTTGCAAATGCCCAAACTCATGGGTGACGGTTAGAGTGTACCGTGCATTGTCCGCCAAACCCTGGCGCAACAGCCAGTTAACCACAGCAGGATGAGGAACCACAAGCCCTCCCACACCAGCCTCATGTATCAGGCCACTCCCGATACCTACTGTTGCCTCCACGCCAAACCAAGTTCGCCTTTGTATCGTTTTGGTCTTAATCCTTTCCATATTGCTTTAATCTATTCTGAGGTCGAGGGAGAGGCGCTGCTTCCCCGATTAGGCTCTTATCGTTCAGGGGGAATGAAACTTTTCACCATCAGATATCGAAGTGGGTCTTTATCAAAGTGCTCCTTACAAGCCTCTGAGCAGAAATAATAGGCCGTTTCCTTGTATCGGGATGTGGCTACCGTATCCTTATCCTCTATGGCCATCTTACATACTGGGTCTAAAACTTTCATGTTTTCCTCCTCATACCTTATAGTAAAAAGGATTCGATCCATTTCAAGGCGAGCCTTCCCTGTCAGTTTCTCTTTGGAACTGGAGCGTGCAAGGGCGGGAGCAGAAATAGTAGCGACGGTCCCTGTCCACAAGTGAGTAAGGGTTCTCCTCAATCTTAACAATCATCTTGCAGACCGGGTCCACGGCCTGGCCTCGCCCGACCAGGGTGCTGGTTGCTTCGATGGCGCTCTGCGGCCGGATGCCGAGCTTGGCTCTGACCTCAGCCGCGGTCTGCGCCTCCAGGCAGGCGTGTGCGAGTTCTCGACAGGCGGGGATCCGCAGGGATGTAAGCCGGGCTTTCAGAACCGAAACCTCCTTGGGGGCAACGCTGAGGTTGTCGATCCCCAGGCCTACCAGTAGCATAAGAAGCTCAGGGTCGCTGGCAATTTCGCCACAGACCGAGAGGCTCTTGCCGGCTTCGCGGGCCTGGTCAGCCAGGTTTTTGAGCACTTGCAGTACGATTGGGTGCTCCGGCTGATACAGCTTGGCAACGTTGGCGTTGTTCCGCTCGACGGCGAACAGGTATTGGACGAGGTCGTTGGTGCCCACACTGGCAAAATCAATGAGCCCCAGGAGTCGTTGGAAACTCAATACCGCCGCAGGGGTCTCGATCAGCACCCCTTGCTCGAATTGTTGCTGAAACGGAAGGTTCTCGGCACGCAACGAAGCGACGGCTTGTTCGACCAATCCTTGGATCAACCGCCACTGGTCAACCGTCTCAAGCATGGGATAAAGGAGCCGGAGGCGATGTGGCCCGGCTGCGGCACGGAGAATGGCGCGCAATTGCGTGATGAGAAGATCGGGATGGAAATGATAGATGCGATGTCCTCGCAGGCCGAGGTAGGGGTTGTCCTGAGGCCCGAAACACATGTATGGGACAGTCTTGTCCGCGCCGAGGTCTACGGTTCGGACGGTGACCGGTCGATCGCCACACAGTGCGAAAAGGTGACGGTAATGTCCAACCTCCTCCTCTTCCCTCGGGAAATCATCCGTCCTCTCCATGAACCTGGTTTCGGTCCGATACAGGCCGACGCCTTCGATGTCCCGCCAATCGAAGCCCTCCAGTTGCGTAGGAGTGACGATATTGACCCATAACCGCACCGGCAGATGATGAACGGCATGGGGTGAAGACACCTCGATGACCGGTTGCAGACGACATTTCCTTTCGCCTCTGTCTGGCTCAATAAGGAGTTCCCCGGCATCGGCATCGACCAGGACGTTCGCTCCATGGCTGATCCTCAGCATCTCCAGTGTGGGCACCCGCAGGGCAGGGAGGGCAAATGCCTTGGCGAGAATCGCTCCATGTGACAGGGCTGTGCCTCTTTCCATCAGGAAGGCCTTGACGCCGTATCTGCGAGCATGCAGCACAATGGAGGGGAGCAATTCCGGGATGGCGAGTACAGGATCTGGTATCTCCCTCAATAACTCCGGCAGGGACCTCGCTTGTTGCCGGGCCAGCTTTCCCCGCAGTTGCAGTGCCAGATCCTTCAAATCGGTGGCCCTTTCGGCAAGGCGCGCATCCCTTGATTCCGCGAGGACCCGAGTCACGCCCTCGATAACGTGTTCCACCGCGCTTTCGGCCGTGAAGCGCAGTCGCCCAATAGCCTCTTGGACCCGCGCGTGAAACATCGGGTCCTGGAGCATGGAGATATGCGCCCGGATCACATCGGCCTCAGCCGAAAGTGCTTCGGACTCCAGGGAATCCACGGCTTCCCCGAGGTCTCTCACCAGAGAGGTAAGTTGCTCCTTAAAGACGTTCATCTCCGCTTCCGGTTTCTGCCCGCTGTGTTTTTCCACGCCCGCCGTCGGCAGGTACAATGTCTCAAAAAGGCACAGGGACCCTTCTGCGACCCCGGCAGAGATTACGTCGCAACGGATAACTGATTCACTCATCGAATTTCCCGTTCTCTTTACGGCTAGAGCGTCACCAGATCACGGCGAGTTACATCTTGGTCGGAGCGAAGTTCACCATGTTTCTAAATACCACGATAGTATCTCTCCACAAATTTGGATACCATTCTATTTGAAATAACTCTTGCTACTATTTTTATATTTTCCTCCGACGTCTTCACCAACCCGTTCTGGACTTTTAATAAAAAATCGTATCCCGCCCTTGCTCTTAAAGCAAATCTCGAATATTGATTTTGGCCCTCCCTGAAATCCATCTCTCCATCCACTATTTGCTGAATAATTTCCCCGCACCTTATCCCGTGGGTTATACACCTCCTGATGCCTTCTCCTGTGAGCGGCAATGTCTGACCCTGTGCACATCCTGCTACAAACACACCCTCGACTACTGGCTCTTTAAGGCAGTAGCAGAAGAATCCCCCATGCACCTTCTGACGTTTTTGATTAAACCTTCCAAGCAAGAAATCCAATTCCCCCATAAGCTTTCTTGGACCGGTATAACTCACAACGCCGATTCTGGAAAATTCTCCGCAGGGAAATATCCAGCCGGCTCCCTCTTGAATCAAATCGGGCTCATAGAGGAAATGAAAGGTTTGGCACTGGTAAGGCACCTCTGTTTCTATGCCGAAGCTCAACATATCTCTGTGTACGTAACCAGGGCTTAATTTCTCGGCCACGGATGCCCTCCAGCCGGTAGCGTCAACAACCATCCTCGATGAAAAGGCACCCTTTGACGTATAAACGGTAAATAGACCTCCTCCGTTCTTAACCCCTACAATTTTTGCTTTCAAGAAATCTGCATCGTTTTTTGAATTTAAAATACGACAGAACTTTGCAAAATCGAATGTGCAATAAGGCCTCTCAAGATGAATATCAATTATCTTGTTATTCACATGGAACGAAAATGTATCAGAGATTTGGAGGACGGAGTCCTCACACCCTATCCCTTTGACCACGTCATAAGGAGCCCCGCAGGCAGATATCTGAAATGTCCCGATATCATATTTGTCCACTAAAAGGACTTTTCCCCTCATTTGCGAAGCTACAGATAGACCCGCGAAACTCGCTCCCGCGATAATTACGTCATATTTGTCCACGGGAATTCCTCCCCTTAATTATTTCCTTCTCTAAAGGTAACCACAAAGGCTCTCGGCCGTTTTACTTGCTCGTTGATAACCCGGTTAAGGGATCAGCGGCTAACTTTCCCTTTCAGCCTCTTTACTTTATGAGAGCAAAGGCTATGCCAAAAATATAGGAGTCCAGGATTCCTAAGTAATTGTAATTACTTGATAATTCATTTCTTAACATTTCAAGAAACGCCTTCTGTATAAAAAATTCCCGATGGGTTCGTAATATATGTGAAGGGGGTATAATTTTTGCGCAGAAAGTGATGAGGGGATGACGCGCCATAGTGAATTATCCCTTGGGAAACATTTTTCGTTGAATCGTGACCTACGGCAACGCAAGGGCATAGAGATGCCCATTGCCGGGCTAAACCGAGGCTCATAGGCTGGGCGTCGGGGTAGTAAAGGGTTCGCTTAGAGGAGCAACTTCAAGAAGGTGAGATTTGGCACCAAAGCTGCTATACTGGTTTTAGGTAAGGGAGAAAAAGCTGTTGCTGGTTCTCTAAAAATATCTTTCAAGGGAAGAATGCCATGAAAGGAACTAAAGATCCGGTTTGTGGAATGATAGCAAAGGGAGAATTCAGATACGATTATAAAGGCCAAACATTCTATTTTTGCTCGGAACTCTGCAAGAATAAATTCGTGGAGTCACCCGAAAGCTACTTGAAGCTTACACAATTACCTCCTGAATCCGTAGAGAGAACGGTTGCTTATTTCTCCATGGAGATAGCGATAGACGCATCGATTCCAACTTATAGCGGAGGCCTGGGGGTCCTGGCAGGGGATACAGTAAGATCATGCGCAGATCTGAAAGTCCCTATGGTAGCAGTTACCCTTCTTTATAAGAAAGGCTATTTTTCCCAGGAATTAGATGATCAGGGAAATCAACAAGAATTACCCGTAGAGTGGAATCCCCGGGATTACTTAAAACCCCTTCCCCATAGAGTTACGATTCAAATAGAAAAGAGAACCGTGATTATTCAAGCCTGGCAGCATGAAGTCTCAGGAGTAACTGGATATTCCGTGCCGATTATTTTCTTAGATACAGATTTAGCAGAGAATAGTGAATACGATAGAAGACTTACTGATTATCTTTATGGAGGAGATGAAAAGTACAGGCTAGCCCAGGAAATCATTTTAGGAATTGGTGGCGCGCGCATGCTCAATAAGTTGGGTTATAACAAGATCAAAAAGTATCATATGAATGAAGGTCATTCGGGCTTATTAACCCTGGAATTATTGAACGAACGGAAAAGGGAACAAGAGCCAATATGGGATTTTGAGGCCGTCAGAGACCTCTGCGTGTTTACAACCCATACGCCAGTCCCTGCAGGTCACGATAAGTTTTCCTATGATCTGGTAAAAGAAATCCTGGGTGAATTCGTTCCGTACGATATTTTGAAAATGGTTGGAGGTGACGATCTTCTGAATATGACTCTGCTTGCTTTGAACCTAAGCGAATATGTAAACGGGGTAGCAAAAAAACATGGCGAGATTTCTCGAACGATGTTCCCGGGCTATCCCATAGATTCTATAACCAATGGTGTTCATTCTTATACCTGGACAAGCGAGAGTTTCAGGAGGTTATATGATCAGTATATACCAGGGTGGGCTAAAGATCCTTATAGTCTAAGATACGCCCTCAGCATTCCAAAGCAAGAGATCTGGAAAGCACACGTAGAGGCAAAGATGAGACTTATCGATTATGTCAATGAGCATGCCGGAGTCGGTCTTGACCACGAAATTTTCACTATCGGATTTGGACGAAGGGCCACCATGTACAAGAGGGCTGACTTCGTGTTTTCCGATATCAACAGGCTCATTGATATCGCAAATACTGTCGGCAGGATACAATTTGTTTTTGCCGGCAAGGCCCATCCCAAGGACTGGCCGGGAAAAGAACTCATAAAAAAAATATTTTACCTCTCACAGCAACTTCACCACCGTATCAACATAGTCTACCTGGAAAATTATGATGTAGAACTTGGAAGATTGATTGCCTCTGGTGTCGATCTGTGGTTAAACACCCCTCAGAAACCTAATGAGGCCTCGGGAACGTCTGGTATGAAGGCCGCACATAACGGGGTCCCCAGCCTCAGTATTTTAGATGGTTGGTGGATCGAAGGATGCATCGAAGGTATTACGGGGTGGTCCATCGACTCTCCTATGAAACCAGTTCAAAATGAAGCACAAGAGCTATACGATAAATTAGAAGGAATTATTATTCCAATGTTTTACAAAGAGAGGGAGAAATGGATCAATATAATGCAACACTCCATCGCTATTAATGCCTCTTTTTTTAATACACACCGGATGGTTCAGCAGTATGTTTCCAATTCATACATCTGGTAACCCCTCAACGCCGGCAGCGGCCGGACCACAGCATTAAGGGTCGCGGGCCATGAGCCTCTGTTGTTGCCAATATCCTTTAATTCAGACACTGGATTTCAGACTTTAGACCCCAGACTTTTCTATATAAGAAATTAACCCTTGAAGTGGTCTCAAACCTTCCTGAGCCTTCGCCCATAATTCCTCATATGTTTTGGTGTCTATTGTCTGAAGTCTTTGGTCTACTGTCTGAATCGAAGGCCAATATCGGGCGCCGCCACATCTATTCGGGTGTAACGACAATGAACAGATTACTTCCTTCCCTTCGAATCAAAAAGAGGATCTTTCCCTGATCTTTGGCCGTCTCGACCACCCGCCCAAAATCATCGGCATCTTTGATGGACTTCCGGTTTACCTCTTGAATAACATCACCCCTGCGAATACCGGCTTTGGCTGCTGGGCTTCCAGGCTCGACGCTAGTGACAACAACTCCCATTTCCCCTTCCAATCCGAGAGACCGGGCAATTTCGGGGGTGATGTTCTGGACCGTAAGACCGAACGGTTTCCGGGAGGGTGCTTTTGCTACTTCCCTCGGTTCCTCCATTTCAGTTACGGTGGCCTGGAGGGGGATAACTTCTCCGTTTCTGAACACCTTGATGGTAACGGTTTTCCCAACAGGAGTGGATGCCACAATGCGAGACAGGTCGCCAAATTCTTTTATCTCCTTTCCATCAAATTCGAGGACGACGTCACCCTGTTTAATCCCCGCTTTCTCCGCCGGGCCATCTTTTAGAACTTGGGAAACGAGAGCCCCTCTCTCTTCTTCCAGACCGAACGATTCCGCGAGTTGAGGGGTCACCCTCTGAATTAAGACGCCCAGCCACCCGCGGGTGACCCGCCCTTTCTCCTTGAGTTGGGGAAGGAGCTCCTTTGCCATGTTAATGGGAATCGCAAACCCAATTCCCTGACCCGCGGCAATGATGGCCGTGTTAATACCAACCACCTCCCCCCAAAAATTGAAGAGAGGCCCTCCGCTGTTTCCTGGATTGATGGAAGCGTCGGTCTGGATAAAGTCATCATAGGGACCCGCACCGATGACTCTTCCCTTCGCACTGACAATGCCGGCAGTTACGGTCTCAGCCAGGCCGAAGGGATTGCCAATGGCCATGACCCACTCGCCGACTCCAAGCTTGTCGGAATCACCGAGGGGAGCCACGGGGAGATCCTCTTTGACCTCTATCTTGATGAGGGCCAAATCGGTCTTCTTATCCTTCCCGATCACTTCCGCCTTGTAATCCTTTTCGTTGTGAAGGGTCACGATGATCTCTTTGGCATTTTCAACAACGTGATTGTTTGTGACGATATAACCCTCGCCATTGATGATGAAACCTGAACCCAGGGATCTCGTCTCGCGTTCCTGCGGTATCTGGCCCCCAAAGAACTTTTCCCAGAACTCCCGAAACGGGTCCTGCTCACCAAAGGGCGACGGTCGACCGCCGAAGAAGGGCTGACCTTTCACCACCATAGTCGTGCTGATATTAACGACGGCTGGCTTGAGTTGTTCCGCCAGTTGGGAAAAGGTCTCGTTGGTAATTGAAATCGGTTGTTTCCGTTTGCCTTCCTTCAGGGTTGTCCAGAAAGGTTCACTCCATACGGCCCCAGAGAAAATCAGAAACGCCAAAGCCGCGATAACCAGAGAAAAGCTGTTCTTGGATCTTTCAATTCCTGCTTTCATATCAATTCCTCCTTTGCGTCTTGTTTCTAAGAATTCGGAACAGATAACCCACTTCGTTGATGGGATATCCCAATCATACTAGAGAAATAGACAAGAATCACCTTTTCAGAAGAAGACCCTTACAACTAGGCGATCCCAAACAACCTCAATAAACCTGCGATACCTTTCCTCCCATATGAAGCTCCAGATCCACGAGGGCCTGTTGCCGTTCCATGAGGGCTCGGAGATACTCCCTCCGGCTCTGTAAAAGTCCCTTCTGCGCCTCAAGGAGATACAGCCGATTCAACTGCATGGCCTTCACCCATCTCTCTGAATACTCTAAGGCCTTTTCCCGAAGGGGAATGATCTTCTCCCGAAACTGGTGGACCCGGGTCTGGTGCAGATGGATTCTCTCCAGATCGCTCGTAACATCTTCTCGGACACTCCCCTCCAAAGCCTGAAGGCTTTTCCGGGCCTGCCTGATCCGGTATCGAGCCTTGGCTATCTGAGCCTGGTTCTGATCGAATATGGGAAGTTGGATGTCGAAGCCTGGGCCGAAGACTTCATCGTCGTCTGGGTCCCTTTCATAAGAAGCACCCAGAGCCACATGCTTCAGGATACGGGATTTCCCCAGTTCAAGCTCCTTTTCGGCCTGGCGGATCTTGAACCTCGCCATCTGAATGTCCAGGCGATGTTCCAAGGCATATTCGATGGCCTCATCCAAAGAGGGGACCCGTACTGATTTTCCTCCTTCTCCACCTATGATCTCATAGCCGACCCGGCCCAGCCCAAGGCCCATCACCCGGTTAAGATGAGATTTCGCTATGGCCTGCTCCCTCTCAAGACGCGCTACCTCCATTTCCACCTCTGCTACCATGGCTTGCGCAAGATAGATATCCAGATCGCTCCCGAATCCGAAATCGCGCCGAATGACCACCTGATCAGCTATTTCCTTGAATCTCCTTAAGATTTCCTCGGTTTCCTTCCTTTCTTCGTTCAAGTAATAGACCGCGTCGAAGGCGCGCTTGGCCTCAGCGGCCGTATCAAGCACCATCTGCCCCACATGCATAATAGTGGCCTCCATTCGCGCAGCGGCTGCCTTCTTCCGGAATGGAATCTGCCAGAGGTCCGAGATGGGGAGAAATCCATCAGCATCGATATTGGTCCCGCTCCCACCGCTTATGAGAAAGCGAAAAACCGCCCCCACGGTAGGATTGGAGAAGAGCCCTGCCTGAACGAGATCGGATTTGGAAATGCCAAGCTCTTCAAAGGTGCTCTGCAGCAAGCGATTATTGAACAGCGCAATCCGGACTGACTCCTGCCTGGAAAGACCATCAGCCAGGAGCTTTTCGATCTCTTTGCGAATGGACGCCTGCTCTTTTTCCGATTTCTCCCAAAGCAGTTCCTGGTCCATACGCTCTCTGGCGATATCCTGGAACCTCCTCCACTCTTGACCGGTCTTGACCGATGCGCATCCGACGAATAACAGAGGAACGAGGAAACTCAGTACACTCGTTTTAAAAGCTTCCATTTGTCGCCTCCTTCAAAATGATGCCCAAATATGGCCCCATTTTAGGGAACCACGTGCACGAAGGTGAACATGCCGCCGTGGGGCATGATTCCCATGGGGATGTCGGCATGGGCATTGATGATGTGGTGCAGCTTATGACAATGAACTCGCCAAACGCCGGGATTCGAGGCTATGAACTCCACATCCCTTGTGGTCCCCGGTGGCACATTGATAGTATTACCGGGCCACTGGGCCGTTTCAGGGATCGGCCCACCCTCTGTCCCTACGACCTTCCAGGTATGGCCGTGAATGTGGATCGGATGGCTGCTCATGGTCAAGTTGCCGAATCGGATACGAACCCGATCTCCTTGCCTTACGGTCATGACCTCAATATCCGGAGCTACCTTTCCGTTGAACGTGAACCAGTTGAAATCCATGGTGACCAGGTTGGGTCGATCATTGCCCGGCTCCAGTGCGAAGGCCTGAAGCATTATGGCAAAGTCCCTATCGATTTTATTCCTGGCCCTCTTGGGATGGATAACAAAAAAGCCCCCCAGGCCCATTCCATCCTGCTTCATCATGTTGAACCCGGTGTGATACATGAAGGTTCCCACCTGATGTAGGGTGAACTCGTAGATGAAAGTATCACCCGGTGGCGTGGGCGGTTGGGTCACCCCGGCGGCTCCGTCCATTTCGTTGGGAACTTCCAGGCCGTGCCAGTGGATGCTCGTGGGTTCGGGAAGCTCGTTTTTCACCATAATTCGCACCCGGTCTCCTTGTGTGACCTCGATGGTGGGCCCAGGCATGGAACCATTATACCCCCACAGTTTGACCTGTTTCGGCAGATTCATATGGTGCATTCCTCCGGTGAAGCGGTTCGAGGCCTTAATGATCGATTCATC
>JABAOH010011109.1_pt1 | contig 10054 bp, 11 predicted proteins | sample 7062181 | NCBI WGS metagenome assembly JABAOH01 (sample SAMN14538630, study PRJNA623070) | marine sediment metagenome | biome: marine biome [ENVO:00000428]; feature: marine pelagic biome [ENVO:01000023]; material: deep marine sediment [ENVO:00002113]; isolation source: pool of 5 deep marine... | reverse complement strand
GAATATCATCAACTTCACGAAGACCTATATGCCCAAGCTCAAATGCGACATCGAGATGTATGAGGGAAGGGAACCCACATTTGATGCGTACGGAATCGAGATGGAGATCGATAAGAGCTTAGGGAGGAAGGTCTGGTTGAAATCAGGGGGATATATCGTTATCGACATGACAGAGGCACTCACGGCCATCGATGTTAATACGGGGCGATTTGTGGGGAAGAGGAATTTGGAGGATACAATCCTCAAGACCAACCTGGAGGCGGTAAAGGAGATCGCTTACCAATTGAGATTGAGGAATATCGGGGGGATCATTATCATCGATTTTATTGACATGGAGAGGGATGGAGATCGAGAGAAGGTTTACCTCGCCCTTGAGGAAGCGCTTAAGAAGGACCGGACAAAGACCAACATCCTGAAGATCTCCGAATTGGGTCTGGTGGAGATGACCCGCAAAAGGACTCGGGAGAGTGTTCCCAGGATCCTGTGCGAGCCGTGCGCCTACTGTGATGGAGGAGGATATGTCAAATCGAAAACCACCGTCTGCTATGACATCTTTCGGGAGATCGAACGGGTGGCCTCTGGTTTGGGCGGCGCTACCATAATGGTTGATGTCAACCCCGAAGTAGCGGAGCTCCTCTATGACGAGGAACGAATGGGTATCGAATACCTGGAAAGAAAATTGGATAGAAAGGTTATCATTAAGGCCAAAGATGGACTCCATCAGGATCAATTCGAGATTGTGGAAGTCTAAAGGGCGCCCAAGAAGGCGAGAGAAAGCCTGAAATGGTGGGCCTTTCAATCCAGGCCATCCCCGTTGAAAGCGAAGTCCCTCGAAAGAAAAATGGAAGGCAAATGGGATTGACAATAATGGGAAAATATATTACCTTTTTATGCCACACATATCTTTCCAAGAGGAAATGACCCAATGTATGCAGTAGTCCAGACGGGAGGGAAACAGTACACGGTTCGTGAGGGGGATTTGATCCGGACCGAAAGGCTCGATGGAGAGGTGGGAGACGTTGTGGAACTGGCGGAGGTATTGCTGATCGGGGGTGAAAAAACCTTCAAAGTGGGAACCCCCACCGTTTCCAAGGCGCGGGTTTTCGGCAAAATCGTCGAACAGGGTAAGGCCAGGAAAATCGTCGTCTTCAAGATGAAGAGGCGGAAGAACGTCAGGAGGAAGAAGGGACATCGCCAACTCTATACCAAATTGATGATTTCACAGATTAAAGCCTGAGAAGGCCAAATAGATGGAAGGGGAGGAGGATTTCCATGGCCCATAAGAAAGCAGGGGGAAGCTCGAGGAATGGAAGGGATAGCGCTGGGCGACGATTGGGAGTTAAACGATTCGGTGGGCAGGTTGTCCGTTCCGGAAACATCCTGGTGAGGCAAAAGGGTACTAAGGTCTACCCCGGGCAAAACGTGGGAATGGGAAGGGATTATACCCTATTCGCGAAAATAGATGGGGTTGTGAAGTTCGAGAGGAGGGGAAAGGACCGAAAACAGGTCAGCGTCTATGCCCCTTAAGACATCCAGGCCCGGCATCACCGGAGCGATGAAATTCCCAGATGAGGCCAAGATACGGGTCAAGGCAGGTGATGGCGGCCAGGGTTGTGTAAGCTTCGGGCGAGGAAGATTCATTCCAAAAGGGAAAGCAGACGGAGGGGATGGTGGAAGGGGAGGGGACATCCTCCTGGTAGCAGATCCACATCTGTCAACCCTTTTGGATTTTTCTTTTCCGCAGCACTATAAGGCCGGAAATGGCGAGCCCGGGGGTAGAGGGAAACGATTCGGAGGGAAGGGGTCGGATCTCGTAATCAGGGTTCCCGTGGGAACCTCCGTTAAGGAGTCGGAGACCGGAGTACTCATCCAGGATTTCACCATGGCGGAGCAGAGGCTTGTGGTGGCAAAGGGGGGTAGGGGGGGAAGGGGAAATGCCCGGTTTGCCTCCTCAACAAATCGGTCGCCTTCCCGGGCAGAGGAGGGCCAAAAGGGCGAGCAGAAGTGGTTGAACCTGGAATTGAAGCTTCTTGCCGATGTGGGGCTGATCGGATACCCAAATGTCGGGAAATCCACTCTCATGGCAAGGATATCCTCGGCAAGGCCAAAGATCGCCGATTATCCCTTTACTACCATCATTCCCCATCTCGGGGTAGCAAAATACGGTGAATTCAGAGACTTAGTCATTGCCGACCTTCCCGGCTTGCTTGAGGGTGCACATCGTGGTGCAGGAATGGGTGCAAAGTTTTTGCGGCATATAGAAAGGACGAGCATGATTATCCATCTCATCGACATCTCTGACCACTCGTGCTTCGATCCCATCGAGGACTTTCGGTCCGTCAATCATGAGCTGGAGCTCTTCGGCTCCAGCTTATTGGATAAGGCCCAGTTGGTAGCCCTCAACAAGATTGATTTAGAGCACGTTCGAGGCAGGATTCCTGAGCTGAGGGAAAGATTCGAAGAGATGGAGATACGGCTCTTTCCCATTTCCGCTTTAACGGGGGAGGGAGTTGAAGAACTGATGGGGGAAGTTATTCATCAGGTTGAGAAAGGCAGGACAAGGACATAAAAACCACGGAGAGACTATGGAAGGACTCTATCCCTTGGACCCTATGGGGCGGGGAGTTGATTGCAATAACATTCCGCGTTTTGGGGCGGGTAGTAAGGGTCGAGGTGAGGGGTGAGGATAGGGATCTTTGGCGGAACGTTCAATCCCATCCATGTAGGACATCTAAGGGCGGCAGAAGAGATCCGGGAACGGTTTGACTTAAAAAGGGTCGTTTTTATCGCGGCGGCAGTGCCGCCTCATAAGGAGGTTGAAGGCGGAATCCCAGGCGAGCACCGGATGGAGATGGTGCGGTTGGCGATTTCGGGTAATCCACATTTTTCCCTTTCCGACATTGAGTTGAAAAGACCGGGTAAATCCTATTCCATCGCTACTATTCAATTTTTCAGGCAGAAGTATGGTTCCGACTCGGAGATGTTTTTCATTCTGGGCATGGACGCCTTTTTGGAGATTGGAACGTGGAAGTCCTTTCAAAAACTCTTCTCACTATGCCACTTTATCGTGATGACAAGACCAGGGTTCGACAAGCCCTTTTCGGCTAGGATTCTTCCCCCGGAAATAGCCGATGCCTTCGTCTACGACGAAGGGGAAAACCGCTTTGTCCATCGGGATGGATATTCCATTTATTTGCAGGGGGTTACCTTCTTGGACATATCCTCCACCAGGATTAGGGAAGAGATAAGCAAGGGGAGGTCCGTACAATATCTTCTCCCCCCCGAGGTGGAGCACTATATCAAACGACACCATTTTTACCAGGCAAAGGGGGATTAGGATAGGAGAGCGTTTCCACATTGCCGAAGATGGTTCAAGGTAATCGCAAGAAGACGAGTTCGAGGGAAAAATCACTCTATTGCGTCCGGGCCGCTTTAGAGAAGAAGGCCTACGATCTGGTCCTTTTGGATGTTCAGAAAACCTCCTCCTTTACCGCATATTTCCTCATCTGTAGCGGGAGGTCGGATCGTCAGGTTCAGGCCATCGCCCGTTCCATAGAGGATGATTTGAAGAAGATGGGTATCCGCCCCCTGGGAATGGAGGGGTTTGAACGGGGGAAATGGATCTTGATGGATTACGACGATGTGGTGGTTCATGTCTTTCTTGACCCGGTCAGGAAGTTCTACGACTTGGAAGGGCTTTGGCTCGATGCCCCAAGGGTGGATAGGGTGGAGCAGGAGGCAAGGAGATTCGACCTGGGCGCCAAGGTAGATGGTTAGCCAATCTGCGCGGAGGAGAAGTGACCCCCAAATTAGCGGAACAGTTTAGAAAGAGGTTGCTTCGGGCGAGGGAGGAGATTATCGAACAAATGAAGCAACGAGATGGGTCTGCCCAGGAGATTGGCCAGGACGGGATTCAGGATATCGGGGATGAGTCTGTCACCATTTACAATCGCCATCTCCTCATGAGTTTGAGCGAAAACGAACGGGTCAAATTGATTGAGGTGGACGAAGCCTTGGATCGCATCGAGAACGGAAGCTTTGGAATGTGCGAGGAGTGTGGCGAGCCCATCGCATTGAAGCGCCTTGAAGTCATTCCCAACGCGCGGTATTGCATCCGGTGTAAGGAAGAGCTCGAAAAGGCTTCGGGGGAATCACCCTGAATACATTCCTCCAGCCCAAATACGACCCTTCTCCAGCTCTCCCCAATGCAGCATCCCCTCGGTTGCTGGCTGAAATATGAGGGGAAATCCTTTCTGGCCAAGTCCTTGGACGGTCTTTTTCAAAGGGTTTATTCCTTCACGTTCAATAAAGTCAACCCATCTCGCATTAGTGAAATATTTTCATATCTCGAGCAAAGAATTGTCAATATTAGACCGGAGTCATAAGCAAGGCATTCAATTTTTATAAGAATTTCAGGTAATTATGGAGTAAAAGCCATTGGCATAGAACATGCAAACTACACCTTCAAACGTATGAAATGTATATTTTGTTAGAGGAGGTCAATATGAAGTCGTCTGTCACGAAGTTTTTTTCGACACTTGGTGCCGTGTTTGGTAATGGCGCCACTGCGCCTTATCAACCTTATGATAAGCTCGAAGGAGGCTACACCGATTCTTATCTTGGCGACGATATATTCTCAGTAACGGTTAAAGGAACTGGGCATGCTCACGTCCCCACCCTTTATGAACATTTTCGTCGCAGAGCCCACCAGCTCACTGTCCAAAACGCTTATAGGAAATATGAGGTGTTGGATTGTGAGTCAACTTCACTTGGACGGCAAGACCCCACTCTACACGGCAGGATAAAGTGCTATAAGTAATAAAAGGACATTTGCTGGTAATTCGCGCTTGAGAACCTGCTGAATTGAGAGGGTTTCAGAATCGTCACCTTTAAACAACGAGCTAAAACGGGGATATTCCATGCACTCATAGATCAGGGCTAATCTGGCCCTGATTTTCTCTTTTTTACAGACATTGTTTCCTTTTTGCTATTCTTCTGAAGAATGTTTCATAGCACTCGGTGGACGGTCAAAGGACGCGCTCTTTCTTCCATTGCGTGTAGTGATTCTCCGACCTCGTTGTCCGACCGTAGGGTTTCGAGAAGTTCATGATGGCCGCGATCCCCCATATTTCTCCGCGCGCCGTTGCAAAGCCTCTTCTCCGCCCTGCATAATGTTTTTTATAAGCTCCCGGGTGGAGCGGTTGTCGATAGATGCCCCGCCAATGACATATGTCCGGTTCTCTCGTGCTTCTAGGGGGATCACGATTTCGGCGTCGCCCATTACTGGAATGGTGGGGTCATTTGTTGCCGTAATGATTTGGCGCCGTTGGCTTTTGTCTTTTAGCCCTTTTTGCTCCCTCAAGATCTGAAGGATCTCTTCGTGTACGAATCGGTCGTCAAGGTAATCCTCAGGTTGATCGATGACAAGAACGCGGCCTTCAAGCCCGAACAAAAGAAGCAAAACTGCTGTTGCACCCTGACCCACTGACATTTGTTCAAGGGAGCGGTATTGATCGTCTATCCTCAGTTTTATCCCAAGAGTGTCTTGTGGAATGAGTGTTTGCAGCTCGAGGAGTCGAGATTCTTCAGCAGTTAACCATGTTACCAAGCGATCCGCCATTTCAGGTTTGAGGTCGAAACGCCTTTGGACATCCTCACTTCCCGCCAGCACCGCCTCAGCGAGCGCGATGCCATCAGTTGCCTGGGGGATCACGAGCCGGTCAATCGCATCCTGAGATACATCAGATCCCTTCAAGAGCATGGAGAGCTGTTTCTTGTAATCGCCTTTTTGACCCTTAAACTCAACTTCGAGATGGAGGCGACCTTGGAGAGCCTTTGCAATTGCGTCGGCTCTTTCCCTGCGAAGTTCGTACTGCATGCGTCTACACTCTCTGACTTGTTCAAGAAGTTCCTGCCGTTTCTCCCTGAGGATCTTCAGGCGATCTTCGATGCCGTTAATTTCCGCGATAAAGGTTGCCAAGGAACTTCTTTCTTCCGTCAATGTTAGCAGCCGATCTTGATCAAGTGTTTTCGTTTGTGTGTCCTGGTCAATTCGCTTGATTTCTTCTTCCAGAGGGCGAAGCTTCTCTTGCAACCGCGTTCCGAGGCGACCTAAGCTTCGAATGGCTTGCTCAAAAACGGTTTTTCCATCATCAAGCACTACCTTTAAGCTTTCCTGAAGGATTGCGAGGACGGTTACCGCCTCTTCTGGGACATCCTTATGTCTGTTCTGTGATTCCGACAGATTCCGATGGGCCGCTTCCAGTGAAGCAAGAAGGTCAGGGCTCATTTTCGTCCAATCTGCGAATGTACTCTTGACGGTATTTGTTGCATTTTTCAAGTACTGTCCGACGCCCCGAAGATCAGCCATCTCCTTTAGCTTCTTTGTAACATGCCTCTTGTGGATTTCAATCTCATGATCAATTCTCTTAAGCCGTTGGCCATACTCCTCCCGCTTCGCCAGCTTCGCATGCATATCCAACATCGCCCGCGCGTTGGTGGCGAGTGACTTCATGACTTCTTCAACGGCCTCCGCGCATTTACGAAACTCCTCCCCAATAAACTCATCCAGGAGCGCAAGTCGATACTCCCTACTCCCGGAAACTGCGAAGATCTCCCGTTGTCCAAAGATAACGGGAACACCGCTAGGACTCAGAAGCTGAGAAGGGCTCATGGGGAGGGGCTTTTCAGAGCCGATTTCAAATGTGCGAGGGTCTTCACCCCACCCACGGACGATGCGATACTGGCGAGTTTCCTTCTCGCCGATGGGCCTGTCCAGAATGAGCTCCACCTTCCCGTCACCGCCCAATGCATGGCGAACGACTTCTTCGCGGTAAGAGTGATCGGAATATGGTGGGATGGCAAGGGCATAGCGGAGGCTTTCAAGGATAGCAGACTTTCCCACACCGCCGCCCCCGATGATCACATTGAGATCCTCGTTCCAGGTAATATTCAGATTCCCGAGGAATCCCGATCCTGAAATAACCATGCTGCGAATTCTCGGATGGGTAGCTGAAGGAATCCCACCAATGGACAGACGAGTCTCCGGATCATGAAGTGCCAATCGCAGGGCGTCTAAATTCGTTGCGCTGAGTTTCAGGTAGGTAGCCCGGAGGACTTCGTCGGTCCGATATTTCGTCCCGATCTCTTCGATTCGTTTGGGGTTGGAGAATTCAACGAATGCCCGGTGATTCCAGAAGTTTGCAGGGAGAACACCCGTAGACTGAAGCCGCTTTTTCTCTCTCTCTGGGCAGTGTTCGATGGCATCCGGTCGCACCTCCATGAGGAGTTTGGCGGCATCCTCTGCTTTGAGACTCTTGCAGAAACCCTTCGCCTGATCGGGGTGAGGGAGGATCAACAGACAGTTGTACCGACTTCGCAAGCCGTTAAGGGCATCTCGTAGACTGATTCTCAGATCAATGTCGCGATGAGACCCTTGGCTATCAAACAATGGGCTGGCTGGGTCTTTATCGAACGATTGAAGAAAAGCGTTCAAGCCTTTCAGGTCGGTATCACCGGAGAAGATAGCTAATATATGGAGGCCATATTTGCCCTCTCTGAATGACATCTCAGCACCGGGGAAAAGCGTGATGCCGCGGTTACTGGCCTTCGCAGCAGTCACCTCAAACCATTCTATGTTTACGCCGTTGTAGTCTGTTATGGCTCCGATGGAAATCCCTTGAGCGGCGAGTTGTTCCACATAGGCGTCAGCGAAACCTCCTCTGGCTTCACGCTTCATGCCCTTGGAGCACACGAAACCCTCCACGCTGGGACTGTGCAGATGAAGGTCGAGACGATGCCAGGTCGCCCCAGCATGTGAGGGCTGGATTTGCTCTATCGGCCTTCTTTCTACGGTCGGGCTGCTGTTTTGGCCTGCGTTCATATGCCCCTAGATTTGGTTAAGAAATATGCTTGATTCGGGTGAAAGACGTCTCCAGGCCTGAGTAGCTGAAGGCCAAGGAGGAGTTCTCGAAGCCGGGCGATGGGGCTTTTTCTGAGACATCTACGTAAAGGGTCCTTAGATATTGAACAGGCTTGAGTAGAATTCGCTCCGTCAAGAACCCCTGTCCGACCCTTCAGTTCTGTGAAAGCCCTTTTAATTTTTTTGTAAAGCCACCCTAATTCGGCCCAGTAGATCGGTGTAATTGAACGGCTTCAAACAATAACTATTAAAGCCTTCGAGCTTTTTTTGAAATTCCTCCAATTCCTCCTTGGTAGTGGATATAATTATTGGTATTTTGCTTAAGGCGAATTCGAGCTTCAGTTGATAAAAACCATCATAGTTATTTGCTTTGACCAGCATACCATCCAGAAGGATAACATCCGGCCTTTCCCTCTTGGCCTCATCTGATCCCTCTTTTATACTCGATACGATAGTAATCTCATAGCCCATCACACCCAATTTCACGAACTCAGCAATCTGCGGTACTTTTTGTATCACCAGTATTTGCTTTCGTAATCCTCTGGGCTCTTGCGGTTGTACAGATGGTTCCAAAGCCTTCTTGACCGTCTCAAGCAAAACCTCTGGCTTATAAGGTTTCTTAAGGTAGTATTGAGCACCTAAGCTATATGCCTTTGCCACGTCCTCCGGTCTATCCTTGGCAGTAAGAAAGATAACCGGAATAGACCAGGTCTTGGAAGACATCTTCAATCTTTTATAGACGGAATAACCACCACCAGCAGGCATCATGATATCTAATATAATCAGATCTGGTTTCTCCTTATAAGCATATGTCAAACCTTGGTTTCCATCAAAAGCAGCCATAACTTCGTATCCGCTTGCCTCCAAGCGAGCTTGTACCATCTTGACGATATTTGGTTCATCATCGATTACCAAGATTTTCTTCTGAGCCATCTTTTTTCCGTTACCTACCCATGTTCCTGATTTCAGCTTCCTCTTTGCCGTATCAACTCATCGAGTTCCAACATCAACTACTCGCATTTTTCTCGTTACTGAAGTTTCTCTCACTCCCTCTTCTCCAAGAGCTCTTTGATTGTTGAAAGCAGGAGCTGCGCCTCAAATGGCTTGGATATATATGCATCAGCCCCCACCTCTCTACCCACCTTGCTGACCTCTTGTGGGGTTCTTCCCGTTGATATAATTACGGGAATCTTGTTATATCTTGGATCAGCCTTAAGAAGTTTGCAGACCTTGTATCCATTCAACTTGGGAAGCATAACGTCCAAGATAATCAAACCTGGGTTTTCCTTACGTGCCTTGTCCAAACCTTCCTGGCCATCGCCTGCGGTTATGACTTCATAATTATTCGCCTCCAATCTCATCCTGACCATGTCAACGATAGCCGCCTGATCATCCACGATAAGTATCCTCTTGTTAGGCGCTACGCTATCCTTCCCGTCTTTTGCCACAGCAGGGAGATCGTCTCTGGCTGAGTCTCCTATTTTATCCCACGTCTTCGCAAAAGCCCTCTCAACAGATTGAATCAAACCATCGGCGTTCTTTTTTGCATCAGAAAGCAATTGTTTTTGTTTGGGATTCAGCTGTCCCGGTATCTCATCCAGGATCAAAGATAGGCTTTCTTTGACCACAGTCAACGGGGTACGAATGACATGTGATATCATACTCATAAGTTCATATTTTAAGGTTTCTAAATCATTACTCATCAGTTCATTTTTTGCCGTTTCCCTATCCTCTTTTTCCTCTGAAATGAGCGGGGCCAGTATCGTATTAAACCGAGAGGTGCTGAGCAGTTCTTCTATGAGTTTATTCAATTTATCCGCGCTTTCCAGTGCAGGCCTCAAGATTGAAAAACACTTATCGCAATCCTTGTTTCCAAGACCTTCTAAGGCCATACTTGTCCCTTCACGAATTACCAGGAGTTGGCCGCGCAAGTCGTGTCTTACAGACGAAAGAAATTCTTCTATTTCTCTCTTTTCATTCATGTAATTGATCCTTCTCGGTCATGACTCCAAGGGTAATTTTACAAGCCCTCAGGAGAAACTCCACGGTAAAATCCTCGCAGAATCTTACCTGCTCGTCTTTGGGCCTTTTCTCCAATAAGCTAATGGCATTATTAAATTCCCTGGCAGCTTT
>JABAOH010116979.1_pt1 | contig 10055 bp, 9 predicted proteins | sample 7062181 | NCBI WGS metagenome assembly JABAOH01 (sample SAMN14538630, study PRJNA623070) | marine sediment metagenome | biome: marine biome [ENVO:00000428]; feature: marine pelagic biome [ENVO:01000023]; material: deep marine sediment [ENVO:00002113]; isolation source: pool of 5 deep marine... | reverse complement strand
GTGCCCTCCAGGCTCGGCGGCGTGAACATCCCCTCCCAGGAAAGGGGCTCGATCTGGGCGCGGCACGCCGCCCGATCCTCCTCGCTCACGCCGAAGGCCTCGTCGGGCTCGATCCCGAAGGGATGAAGCGGCTCGGGCAGCACGGGAAACGGCTGCGTCGGGGAGAGCGCCTCGCCCGGGACCGAGCTCTGCGGGACCGGACGCTCCTCGACCGGGAAGAGCGGCTCGCCCGTCTCGCGATCGAGGACGTACAGGAATCCCATCTTGGTGGCGACGACGACGGCCGGCACGTCCTCACCGTCACGGGTCACGGTGGTCAGGGTCGGCTGGGCGGGGATGTCGTAGTCCCACACGTCGTGGTGCACGACCTGGAAGTGCCACACGACCTCGCCCGTGGCGGCCCGCAGGGCCACCACGGAGCTCGCGTACCGGTTGTCCCCCGGGCGCTCCCCGCCGTAGAAGTCGGGCGCGGCCGAGCCCGTGGGCACGAACACGAGACCGCGCTCCGGATCGGCGGAGAGAGGGGGCCACGCGTTCGCGCCCCCCGTATTGGCCGCCGCCTCCGGAGACCACTCGGCGAACGCCGGATCGTCGGGCGATCGCGGAATCGGATCCCAGGCCCAGAGCAGCGCTCCGGAGCGCGCACCGTAGCCGCGCACCACTCCGCGCTCCATGTCGACACGGCGGTTGTCCCCCATCGAGGACCCCACGACCACGACGTCACCCACGACTGCCGGGGGCGACGTCACGCCGTACATGCCGTCCTCGACCTCGCCGACGCCCACGTCCAGCCGGACCGTGCCGCCCTCCCCGAAGTCCTCGCACGGTCGTCCGCTCTCCGCGTCGACCGCGTGCAGCCTCGCCTCGATCGTGCCCAGGTACACGCGCTGCGCGCACGGTCCGGGGGAGCCGTCGCCGGGCCAGTGGGCGACCCCCCGGGAGACGAAGCCCTCCGAGCGGGCAATGTCGGTCCTCACGCGCGGATCGAAGCGCCACAGCTCCCGGCCCGAAGCCGGGTCGAGCGCCACGATCCGGTTCAGCGGCGTGCTGACGAAGAGGCGTCCGTCCACCAGGATCGGCGTCGCCTCGAACTTCGAGTCCCCCGTGTGGCAATCCCCGCAGGCGCCCTGCTGCTCCATTCCGGGATCGTGGCCTGCGTCTCCGGTGGAGAAGGACCAGGCGAGCTCGAGGGCCGCCACGTTCGAGCGGTCGACCTGGGCGAGCGGGGAGTAGCGCGATCCCCCGGGGTCGTTGCCGTACGCCGGCCACTCCGTCGAGGGCCCCGCTCCGTCCCCACAGGCCGCCAGCGCAACCCCGAGGAGCGCGGCGCTGATGGGCACGGGGAGCGGCCAGCGCCATCCGATTGCAGCGAGCATGGCCTCACATCTCCGTCGCGTCCCGAACGGAGCCAGCGTGTCCTCGAAAGCTACCCGATCGGCACCCCGCGACGAAGGCCCGCTCCGGGTCGGGCCGACCCCGGTCGGCTCGGGCAAGCGCGCGGGGTCTGTCGCCGAGCCGGCAAAGCCGTTACTGCTTCCGATTCCACGCTCCGGTGCCCGAGATCCACACCCCCGGCCTCTCCATGCGCACGCTCTTCGCCCTCGCGGCCCTCGTCCTCGCCGCCGTCCCCGCCGCGGCCCAAGCCCGCACGACGAGCGGCCCGATCATCCACTCCGCCGGCGCCGTCTTCGCCGTGCCCTCGCCCGACTTTCCGACCCCCGCGGACGGCGAGTACAAGCTGGCCTTCGAGCTGGCGGAGGCGGCGCCCTCGCCCGACCGCCTCAACACATCGCTGAACACGGTGGCGCGCTTCCTGAACATGCACGCGCAGGCGGGGGTCCCCGCGGAGAGGATCCACGCCGCGGTCGTCTACCACGGCCCCGCCGCCTTCGAGCTGCTCGACGACGAGGCGTACCGGGCGCGGCACGGGGTCGACAACCCCAACGCCGAGCTCATCCGCGAGCTGATCGGCACCGGCGCGAAGGTCATCCTGTGCGGTCAGACGGCCGCGGCCCGGGGCGTTCCCACCGACCACCTGGTGGAGGGGGTGGAGGTCGCGCTCTCGGCGATGACCGCCTTCGTGGTGCTTCAGCAGGAGGGCTACCGGGTCAACCCCTGGTAGCCCGGCGGCCGAACCGTACGACGCATCCCTTCCGCTGCGGCGGGGGACACCGCCCCCGGCCACGAGACGACGCTCCTTCGACCCCCGACCCGAAACGAGGACTTCGGACATGACGACGCGAAAGGACTTCCTGAAGCTGGCCGCCGGGGCCGGCGGGGCTCTGGGGCTGGGCCTCACGCCCGACCCGCTCACGGGGGCCTCGCCGGGGCCGCCGGCCTCCTCGGGGCCGCTGGCCTCCCAGGGGGCGCCGGCCTCCGCCGCGCGCCAGGAGGCGCCGCGCAAGATCGACATCCTGATCCTGGGGGGCACCGGATTCATCGGGCCCTTCCAGGTGCGCTACGCCCTGGAGCGTGGGCACAGCGTCACGCTCTTCAACCGCGGGTCGGGTCGCGAGATGTTCCCCGAGCTGGAGACGCTCATCGGGGATCGCAGCGGGGACCTGGAGGCGCTGCGCGGCCGTCGCTGGGACGTCGTCATCGACAACTCGCGCCAGAACCCCGATTGGGTGGAGCTCTCGGCCGAGTTTCTCAAGGACTCGGTCCAGCAGTACGTGTACGTCTCGTCGCGCTCGGCGTACGCCGACGTCAGCCGCGTGCCGATGACGGCCGACGCGCCGACCTGGACGTACGAGTCCGCCGGCATCCAGCCCGGCGATCCCCTGAACTACGGTCTCGGCAAGGCCCTCTCGGAGCGCGCGGCCCAACGCATCTTCGCGGGCCGCACGACGATCCTGCGACCGGGGCTCATCATCGGCCCGCAGGACGACACGGATCGGTTCACGTACTGGCCGGTCCGCATCCACCGCGGAGGCGAGGTGCTCGCCCCCGGGGACCCGTCCGACCCCGTGCAGATCATCGACGTGCGCGACTTCACGGAGTGGACGATCCGCCTCGGGGAGGACGCGACCGCGGGGGAGTTCAACGTGGTCGGTCCCCGCATCCCCCGTCCCATGGACGAGCTGCTCCACGGGATCCGCGCCGTCNNGAGGAGGGCTTCCTGCGCGAGCGAGGGGTGCGTCCGTACGCGGAGATGCCGGTGTGGCGCCCGCCCTCGATGGGCGCGGGCTTCGCGCGCTTCGACCTCACGCCCGAGGTCGAGGCGGGGCTGACGTTCCGCCCGCTCGCCGATACGGCCATCGCCACGCTCGAGTACCACTTCTCCCGTCCCCCCGAGCGGCAGGCGAGCCTGCGCGCCGGCCTCTCGGCCGAGCGCGAGCGGGAGGTGCTCGCCGCGTGGCACGCCCGCCAGGGGGGTAGGAGGCCCTAGGGAAGCTCCGCACGAGTCTGGCGCGCCTCGTCGCGCGCGGGATTCCCCGGGCCTGCGCCACCACCTGGCGCCACGGGGACGGGCCCCGGACATTACGGGCTCGCCACCCGTCGGGTCCGACCGGCCCGTGGGGCGCGCCGCCCGCGGACGGCGTCCCGAGCCGCTCGTGCCTGGATCGGCGGGCTCCCGTGCAACAGTGAGGGACGAGGACCGAATTGGAACACGCTACAGTCGGGTCGGGGTCGAGGCTGCTGTCGGCGGTGGGTGACACCGTGCACAAGCGGGTCGTCGGCCAGCACGAGGCGGTCGAGGGTCTGCTCGTGGCGCTCCTCACGGGGGGTCACGTGCTCCTGGAGGGGCTCCCGGGCCTGGCCAAGACCCTCATGGTGCGCACGCTCGCCGAGGCCATCCACACCGGGTTTCGCCGCATCCAGTTCACGCCGGACCTGCTCCCGACGGACATCGTCGGCACCCCGGTGTTCGACCAGCGCACGGGCGACTTCCGCGTGCAGAAGGGGCCGATCTTCTCCAACATCATCCTGGCCGACGAGATCAACCGGGCGCCGCCCAAGGTGCAGGCCGCGCTCCTGGAGGCGATGGAGGAGCGTCAGGTGACGATCGCCGGCGACACCTTCCCGCTGGACCGGCCCTTCATGGTCCTCGCCACCCAGAATCCGGTCGAGCTCCACGGGACCTACCCCCTCGCCGAAGCCCAGCTCGACCGCTTCTCGATGAAGCTGGACATCGGATACCCGTCGCGTGACGAGGAGAAGGAGATCGTGCGCCGCGTCGCGCACGCCGACCACGTGCCGGTCGAGCCCGTCGTCACGGTCGAGGACATCGAGCAAGCCCGCCTGGCGGTGGCCGAGGTCCACCTCGAGGACCAGGTGCTCGATTACATCGTCGAGCTGGCCTTCGCGACACGCGAGCCGGACCAGTACGGGCTCGACGACCTGTCCGACCTCATCGAGTTCGGGACGTCGCCCCGCGCCACGATCTTCCTGACGCGCACCGCTCGGGCGCGGGCGTACCTGCGGGGCCGCGACTTCGTGATGCCCGACGACGTGAAGGCGATGGCGCCCAAGGTGCTGCGGCACCGGCTGCGCACCACCTACGAGGCGGACGCGCTGGGCATCGACGTCGACGAGATCACACGGCGCGTTCTCGGGGCCGTGCCCGCGCCCTGACCGCCCCGGGCCGGCACACCGTGAGCATCGCTCGACCGCGGAAGGCTGCACCCGCACGCGAGACCCGCCCCTCCGTGACGGCGGAGGTCAGGGCACGCGTGCGCCACATCGAGCTGCGGACCCGCCGTCTCGTCGAGTCCCTCTTCAGCGGAGAGTACCACTCCGTCTTCAAGGGCCGCGGGATGGAGTTCGCGGAGGTGCGCGAGTACCAGCCGGGCGACGACGTGCGCGCCATCGACTGGAACGTGACCGCCCGGCGGGGGCGACCGTACGTCAAGGAGCTGGTGGAGGAGCGCCAGCTCGAGGTGCTCCTGATCGTGGATCGCTCCGCCTCGAAGGAGTTCGGGACCGGACCGGACCGCAACCTCGGGGTCGCGGCGGAGATCGCCGCCATCCTCGGGCTCGCGGCCGTGACCAACAACGACCGTGTGGGCCTCCTCCTCGTCACCGATCGGGTCGAGCGCTTCGTCCCGCCGGACACGGGCCGCAACCACGCGCTCCGCCTGGTCCTCGACCTCCTCTCCCACCGCGCCGCCGAGCGGGGCACGCGGCTGACCGCGGCGCTCGAGTTCGCGGCCAAGGTGCTGCGACAGCGCACCGTGATCTTCGTCCTGAGCGACTTCCTCCTGGACGTCGAACGGGACAGGGGCTTCGAGCACGCGCTGCACCGGCTGTCCGACGAGCACGACGTCATCCCGATCCGCCTGTCGGATCCCGCCGCCGCGACGCTGCCCGACGTGGGGATGCTGGCGCTCTTCGACCCCGAATCGGGTCGACGCAGCGTCCTGAACACCAGCGACCGCCGCGTGCGCGAGGCTCACCGCGCCCGCTTCGACCGTGAGCACGAGCGGGTGGGCGCGCTGCTTCGGGGCGCGGGCGTCGAGATCGTGGAGGTCGACCCGACCGGGGACTACGTGCCGCCGCTTCTCTCGCTCTTCCGCCGCCGCGCGCGGGCAGGCGCGTGACCGTGACGGTCGAGGGCCGCCGCGACGCGGGACTCGGCGGAGGAAGGCGCCGCGGCCCCTTCGGCAGGGTCGCGCGTCGGGCGGGCGGGGGGCAGATCCCGATTCGAGCGCCGCTGGCGGCGGTCCTTGCCGCCGCATCGCTGGCCGGCGCCGCCCGGGCGACGCCCGCTCGGGCTCAGACCGCCGTCGCGCAGCCGGCCGTCGTCGAGGCGGGGATGTCGGCCGACACGGTCCGTTTGGGCGACCGCTTCGAGCTCGCGATCGACCTTCGCGTCCCGGCGGGGTTCACGGCCTACGTCCCGGATCTGCTGCCGGCGACCGACAGCGTCGAGAGCGTCGGCGCCGCGGGATGGACGGTCGAGGAGATCGAGGGCGGAGGCTTCGCCGTGGCCGTGCGGTATCCGCTGGTGGCCTTCCGGCCGGGTCCGGTCCCGATCCCCGGGCTCGACGTCCTCGTGGGCCCGTCCGTGGCCCCCGACGGCGCGGACGGGGCCACGCCCCGGCCGGTCCTCTCGGAGCGCGCGCTCGGCGGGGCCCCCGGCGCGACGGAGGGGCTGTCGCGGCAGCGGGTGCCCAGCCAGGGCGTGTGGGTCACGTCGCCGCTCAGCCTCCAGGACATCGCCGAGGGCGTGGATCCGCGTCCGGCGGACGACGTCATCGGCTCGGCCTGGAACGCGCCGCTCGTCGTGTCCATCCTCGGCTTCGCCTCCCTTCTCGCCGGCGTGGTCGTCGTGTCCGGGAGGGACTGGCTCGAGGCGCACGCCCGGCGCGGCGTGCCGGAGCCGGTCGCCGATCCGATCGCGGAGGCCCGCGCCGCAGCCCTCGCCGAGCTGGACCGGCTCCTCGCGTCCGAGCTCCACCGGACGGGCTCGCTCGACGTCTTCTACGGTGGGACCAGCGATGCCGTGCGCCGGTACGTGGAGCATCTCGACCCCGCGTGGAGCGACGCGCTCACCAGCACCGAGCTCATGCGGGGGCTCGAGGCGCGCACCGACCCGGACGGGGCGCGGGAGCTCCTCGACGAGATGGCGCTCGCCGAGGCCGTGAAGTTCGGGCGGGCCCGGCCGGACCCGGACAGGGCCGAGCTCCACGGCCGAACGCTGAGAGACTGGGTGGCGGCCTCGTGAGCCTCGAGCTGGCTTCCCCCCTCTGGCTCGCGCTCGCGGTGCTGGTCCCGATCTGGTGGGCCTGGCTCATGCCGCGCCGCAATGCCGGCTTGCTCTTCGCCTTCGCGGACGACCGGCAGATCTCGGGCGCGGGCTCCGGGCGGGTCCACCCCCTCGATGTCCTGCCCGCGACGCTCCGGGCCCTCGCCCTGGCCTGCCTCGTGCTGGCCCTCGCTCGGCCGCAGCTGGTGCGCACCTACGAGGAGCCGGTCACGGAGGGTGTCGGGATCGCGATCGCCATCGACCTGTCCACCTCCATGTGGGCCCAGGACATGGCGCGCGGCTCGAGCCGACTCGACGCCGCCAAGTCGACCGTGCGCAGCTTCCTCGCCGCGCGGACCGACGACGTGGGCCTGGTCAGCTTCGCCGGGGAGGCGCTGACCCGCCTGCCGCTCACCTCGGACGGATACGTGGTGGACGCCGCCGTCGAGGAGCTCGACGTCGGGCTGCTCGTCGACGGAACCGACATCGCGGGAGCGATCGCGGCCGGCGCGGGCCTGCTGCGCGACGCCCCCCACCGGTCCAAGGTCCTGATCCTCGTGACCGACGGCGCGCACAACAAGGCGGGATTGATCCCCACGCTCGCCGCCCGCGCAGCCGCCGTGTACGGCGTGAAGATCTACGCGATCGCGATCGGACAGGAGCAGGGCCGGGCGGCCGAGGGGATGGAGACCGTGCTGACGCAAGCCGCCCGCATCACGGACGGCCGGTACTTCCGCGCCACCGACGTGGCCGCGCTGGAGACGATCTACGAGGAGATCGACCGCCTCACGCTGCCCTCCGAGCAGATGGTCGAGCGCACCGAGACGGAGCCGCTCGGCTGGTGGCTCCTGCTCGGCGCCCTCGCCGCCCTCGTCGCGGCATCCGCCCTCCGGGCCTCGCGCTGGGGGATCCTGCCGTGACCTTCGAGCGGCCCGAGCTCCTGACGCTCGCCCCGCTGGCCGTGCTCGTGGCCGCGCTGTGCGTGCACCGCCAGTGGCGGCGGGGGCTCAGGCTGGTCGAGGCCTACGGAACGGACCCCGCGCGCCGCCTCGCGCCCCGCGACCTCGAACGCTTCCCGGGCGCGCGCCTGATCGCGCTGCTCGGAGCGATCGTGGGGCTCGCCGCGGCCGCGGCCGGGCCGGCGATCCCGCCCCCCGAGCCCGAGTCGGCGAGGCGAGGCCGATCGACCTGGTCGTCGCGGTCGACCTCTCCCTCTCCATGACCGCGGCGGACGTCGGTCCGAGCCGAGCCGCTCGCGCCGTCGAGGTGCTCGAGCGCCTGATCGACGCCCTCCCCGACGAGCGGGTCGGGGTCGCGATCTTCGCCGACTGGCCCTACACGCTCGTGCCGCTCACGCACGACCTCGACGTCATCCGCTTCTTCAGCCGGACGCTCGGCCCGGACCTCGTCTCCGACCGTGATCAGGGGAGCGGGCTCGGGGCCGCCGTCGCTCACGCACGCTCGACGCTGGAGCGGCGCCGACGGCCCGAGGCGGAGCCCGCCATCCTCGTCCTCTCCGACGGGGAGGTGCACGACGACCCCGGCGCGGTGCTCGACTCGGTGGCCGCGGCGACTGGCGACGGGGTGCGCCTCTGGACGGGCGGCCTGGGCACGCCGGGCGGCGCCGCGCTCCTGCGTCCCGGCTCGCTCGACGATCCGCTGCTCGACGAGACCGGAGCGCCGGTGGTCGCGGCGATGGACGAGGCGCTGCTCCGGCGCATGGCCAGCACCGGCGGGGGCGGCTACCACGACGTCAGCGACGACGGGGGGCTGCGCGCGCTCCTCGACGAGCTGGCGGGCACCGGGCGCGCGACGGCGACCGCGCCGACCGGACCGGGGCCGGCGTTCTGGCTGGCGCTGCTGGCGATGCCTCTGCTTCTCTGGGAGGGCGCCGGGGACTCCCAGCGTCGACGGGTCACGCGCGCCCGCGGGGGTGATCGACCGTGAGCGGCCGCGGGCTCGGGACCTGGATCGTCCGGGTGTTTCTCGCGGTCGTGGCCGCGGCGGGCCTCGTCCTTTCGATGTCGCTCGAGCGCGGGACCGTGGAGCGGGGCAACCGTCTGCACCGCTTCGGGTCGCGCGCCGAGGCCGCGGCCGTGTACACGGCTCGGATCCGGTCGACGTCCGCCGACGCGGAGCTCCACTACAACCTGGGCACGGCCCTCCTCGAGAGCGGGGGCGCGGACGCGACGAGGGAGCTCGACGTGGCGGCCGAGCTCGGTGGAGCCGAGGTGCAGGCGCGCGCCCACTACAACGCCGGGTTGGCCAACCTCCGCCGAGCCATCGAGGGCGTGGAGGGAGACTCGCTTCGGGCGCTGGCGCAGGCCGCCGTCCAGTCCAACCGCTCGGCGCTGCGTCTCCGTCCGGGGCACGAGGACACGAGCTGGAACCTGGCGCTGGCGCAGAGGCTCCTGGACTCCATCGACGCCGCCGACCGGCCGGGGGAGGAGACGGCCGAGAGCGCCCTCGAGGCGGACGAGGTGGTGCAGTCGGAGAACGTTCTCGAGGTGGACGAGGAGAGCGAGCTTCCCGAGGACGCGCCGATGGAGGGGGAGGACGAGACGGGCGCCGAAGACGAGGACGAGGAGGTCATGACGCTCATGGAGGCGGCCGGCATCCTCTCGGATTCCCACCTCGACCCGACCCTTCTCGTGCGCAAGCTGCTGGCGCTGGAGAGCCGGAGCTTCCTGGGAAGGCGCTTCCGCGCGGCGGGGCCGCGCCGCTGAGCCACCCTACACCCTACACCCACCCTACACCCGGCAGGCCCAGCTGAAGACCCGCACCTCGCGCGGGGCGTCGCCACAGCCGCGGACCGGGTGGTGCGCGCCCCGCCCGACCTCCATGAGATCCTCCCGGCACGCCTCGTCACCGGAGCCGTCGCAGCGCAGGACGTCCAAGGGCCCGGCGCTGTACCAGCCTCCGGTGGCGGCCACGGGCACGCACGAGAACTCGATGCGGACCGGGACCGGGCGGCCCCGGCGGACCCGGAAGTCGCCGGCCGCGGGCTCCGCCGTCGGGTCCCACGCCGAGATGTCCAGCTCCTCGAACTCGCGAGGCACGTTCCCCGGAGGAATCATCAGGCCCTCCGGGTCGCCCGGGAGCGGAATGCGCCACAGGCCGGTGCTCACGGAGATGTGCGCGTCGAGAATCCACCGGGAGCGATCCCGGTACGCGTAGTCGACGAACACCCGACGGCTTGCCAGCGACACGTAGGCCATCGGCAGCTCCGGGGCCGGGGCGGCGACGCGAATCGCGTCGTCGGACAGCGCCAGCAGCACGGGCCGCTCCACCACGGACGGGGGCGCGGCGGATCCCACGGTATCGGGGTCTTCCGGGCGGGGCCCGCCGTCCCCCGCGCACCCGACGA
>JABAOH010067956.1_pt1 | contig 10055 bp, 8 predicted proteins | sample 7062181 | NCBI WGS metagenome assembly JABAOH01 (sample SAMN14538630, study PRJNA623070) | marine sediment metagenome | biome: marine biome [ENVO:00000428]; feature: marine pelagic biome [ENVO:01000023]; material: deep marine sediment [ENVO:00002113]; isolation source: pool of 5 deep marine... | reverse complement strand
AATCGAGGGCTTCCGGTCATCGCTGTCCCCACGACTGCCGGAACCGGGAGTGAGGTTTCACCAGCCTGCATTTTCAGGGATCCGGAAGATCAAGTGAAAAAGGGGGTGCGATCGGATTTTATTGTTCCTGAGGTGGCCATATTGGACCCGGTCCTTACCCTCGGCCTACCGCAACCTCTGACCGCTTCAACGGGGCTGGATGCCCTAACCCATGCCGTGGAGGCATATACGTCATTGAATGCGACCATGATGAGCGACATCATGGCCGAGGAGTCCATTCGGTTAATTGGACAGCATATTCGTACTGCCTATGAAAATGGAAACGACTTGAGTGCTCGATACGGAATGCTCATGGCTAGCTTCCTCGCCGGGGTTGCCTTTTCCGTGGCCGGTGTGGCAGCGGTTCATGCCATTGCCCACACGCTGGGGGGTATCCACCACATTCCCCACGGCATTGCAAATGCCCTTCTCCTGCCTTACGTGATGCAGTTCAATCGGATAGCGTGTCGTGAGAAATTTGCGCGGATCGCATCGCTCTTGGGCGAAGGAGTGGACGACATGACAATCGATGGGGGATCACATACAGCCGTTGAATGCGTCCGAAAACTCTCTAAGGCCGTTGGCATGTCCAAACGCCTTAGAGATCTAAACATACCAGAAGATTCCATCGACATTGTGGCGGAACGATCCGTCACCAAAGAGGCACGGCTCCTCGTCAATAATCCCAGAGAACTGGGAATTGGCGATGCGAAAGAGATCCTGAAGATGGCCTATTAGAAAAAGACGTTTCACACCGCCCCGTTCAGCACCACGGCCGTACTGAACAACAAGGGGTGTGAAGTAATTCAGGGGATTTACTCTTACTTATGGTTTGATCACCGTATAGCGCCCATACGGAATAAAAGCCACCTGAGCGTCGTCACCACATTTCTTCATCGCCTGGGCGAATGCCTCCTCGACTGATTCAAAGGTCGTTAACCCAATCTCTTTGCAGAACGGAATATTGCCCTTTTCAGTAACGAGCCATACCTCTTTCCGTGTCATGACTTCGTAAATTTTGAACCAGATGCATGCCGCCCAGAGTTCCGTTTCGCGATTGTAGAAATCCCTGAACGCTTTGACCGTATTTTCTGTCGATGCCGGTAAGTAGGGTTTCATGAGGTCCATCAGAGCAAAACCTGGCCAGTCCCCGTATCCGGGACAGGGGGTCGTCTGAATAATAATCCCTCCATCTCGAACGACAGGGTCACAATTCACGACAGCCCACCCCGTGTGGAAGAAAAGGTGATTGGTGGGTGCAGAGGATCCGGTAATCGCGATATCGGCCTTTCTAAGATTGAGTTGGGGCGCAGAGAACTCGTAGATCTCATTGTAATGTCGAACCGCTTCTTTATGGGATTCAACAGGGGAGCCCGCATTGACGTAAATGACTTGGCTCTTATTGTCCACGATCAGGTTAATACCCATACTGACCTTGCACAGTTCCAGGGCCTCGTATTTGTCTAGCTGTATGCGACAGTCGTTGTTTCCTGGAATGCAGTCCGGGGCCAGTGCCATAATGTGATTGGTTTCAATGGTTTCATTGCCTGCCACGGCAGGGATGATCATACCGGATCCCCCGTAACCCCAGAGCGTCGCCTGTGTCGTGCTGATAGATACCTTCACCTCGGCATCGGCAACAGCCCTGTGTATGAAAACCGGTGTCCCCGCAGTCGTTACACCGACATACCGATAATCCTCCGGTTTGCTCACATCGTTGCAGAAAATGGGGATCTCACTCTTTGCCAGGTCTGCTCCCAACTTCTCATCGATTTCTTCTGGAGTGAGGGGCGGGACCTTCCCACAGCCGATAATGATTGACATATCGCAGCCTGCCTGTTTTGCCTCTTCAACCAGGCCTGGGAGAATGTCTCTGGCTGGTGCAGCCCGGAATTGATTCTCCGTCATAAAGGTGATTTTTTTCCCACCCTGAATCAGCTCTGAAAACTTCGGCCCGTCAACAGGCGATTCAACAGCATCTTCCGCCGCTTTCCCGAGATCCCGAATCGGGTCTCGTTCTTGAGGGATGCACTGGATCAGGAAATTCTTATCCGGTACGTCCAGATCCAAAAAAACCCCGGTTTCTTCTGCGGTCTCATAGGGTATTTTTAATTTGGCCATTCTCCTTCCCTCCTTGTTGGAAATGGGTTAGAAACAAAAACCTGATTATCACGTGGCAAAAAAGCACCCCACGTCTCCGAGGCGATCGACCGTCACATGAATGGAGTCGCCCCCTTCAACTGGCACGGCCGCGGCAGCCGCACCGGAAAGAATTATCTCGCCAGCCTTGAGGGAGACACCGTATTCGCTCAGCTTATTGGCCAGCCAGGCGACGGATTGCAATGGGCTACCGAGAACGGCTGCGCCTGCGCCTGTTGAGGCCAGTTTCCCGTTCTTTGTCATAACGAATCCAACGTAACGCAGATCGAGTCCTGTGAGAGGAACCATTTTGGATCCCAGGACAAAAGCGCCACTCGACGCATTGTCTGCCACGGTGTCTTGAATCTTTATCTTCCAATCTCGGATTCGGCTGTCTATGATCTCCAGCGCGGCTGACACTCCTGCCGTAGCCTGGGCGACATCAACAGGGGTTACCCCTGGACCGGCCAAATCGCTTTCTAGAATGAATGCAATTTCGCCTTCGATACGGGGCTGGAGTAACCGCGAGAAGGCCACGCCCTCCCCTTCGGAAACCAGCATGTCATTGAAGAGATGGCCATAATCCGGTTCGTTGACGTTGAACATCTGCTGCATCGCCGGGCTGGTGAGACCGATCTTTTTTCCAACCACTTTCCGCCCTTCCGCCAATCCCTTTTCCACGGTAATGAGCTGAATGCGGTAGGCCTCCTCAAGTGTAATGTCAGGGTACGTTCCGGTCAAAGGATCGATTGGCGTGAGATCCTTCGTAGAGGCCATGAGTTTCTGAGCCACCTCAGAGAGAGTCGTTTCATTTAGCGCCATGGTGAACCTCCGCACGTTCATCCTGAGCTCGAGTCGCACGGTGCCGGCTTCGGGCGAGGAATTTTCCACGTAGGGTTTTGGCCAGAGTTTCAGCCAGAACGTCCTTTGTCCAATTGGCTTTCAGACCCTTCCTGAGGAGTGGCCAGACCAGCTTGACCTCGTCATGCGGGCCTGGAAGGCAGACAATCAAGGTCTGTCCCAAACACCCCACTCCTATTCGGACACCATCCTTTTGGTGCCTTCCCTGGCCCTTTTGAAATTTCAGGATGTAAGGGGTCCGTGCATGGGGGTCCACCTGCACCAAAGCCTCCAGGGTCTGGTCCTTTCCCTCTGCCCCGATGCCTCCCGTCGTAATAAGCAAGCCATATCCATCTTCCGCGGCCTGGCGAAAGGCCCGAGAGATGCGACCAGTGTTGTCTTCCATGGTTGGCCCCCGGGCCACAACGTAACCGTCCCCCTCGAGCATCCTGGTCAAGAAGGGGGTGTTGGTATCACGGATCTGTCCGCCCAAAACTTCCCGGCCGGTGGCAAAAACCATGGTTCGCTTGCGAATGTGCTCGGCAATTTGATTTCCCATGGCGACGGATCTATTCAGCACGTCCTGGCCAGTTTTCTCATCCAGGCTGATGAGGCCGAGTATCCCGTCCGAGTGAACCGATGTCTCCGGCGTCATACGGACCCCCGGTACCGCTGCGAGGGCGCCGAGTAAAGCCCCTTTTTGGGCCACAATCTGCTCGGCTTGAATCGTGGGAACCAAAATATCCAGGGTCAGGCGATCCTCAAGCACGTCGGTCACCATGATGTCATCAGGATTCAGTCCCAGGGCCTGAGCAGCCGCCTGAGCGCAGCCTCCCAGATCAGCCCCGGCGAGTTCCACCGGGCTGATCCAGAGTTCTGTCTTTTCAAGGAGACGGTATTCCACGGATACGACCTCGTCACGCCTCAATCACATCAAAACGCATGGCAAGGCACGGGGCGTCCAGGATGGCGTAGCCGATGTCAACCACGTCCACATCCATCCGAACCAGGGACTCAAGTTCGTCGAGCCCAATGTTGCCCGCAAAGGCTATTCGCACCTTCGACCGTAACCCTCTATCGAGCAGAGCCTGACTGACAGTGGCCAGGTCTTCCTGATGCCCGGTATCCACCATCACCACATCGGCTCCCGCCCGGGCGGCCTGGACAGCTTCATTCTCCACCAATCCGGTTTCCCCGCGAATCTGAACGACAATGGTCCCGCCGAGGGACGACGCTAAGCGAACAGCTTCACTGATTCCACCCAGGATGCGGACATAGTTCTTATCCAGATACACGAAGGGTTCGTGGGAGATGCGCACATCGATACCACCGTCACGCACGGCAGCCCGCACGAGGTCCTTGATTTCCAGGGGCATTTTCTTCCATCCCCCCGAGACGACCTGACAGTCTGGCCCAGCCTGAAACCGGGCCTGGCGAGCAGCCGTAGCGATGCCGGAAGACTTGGAAAGGGTTCCGATGATCTGCTCTTCTGCACGGGCTATTTGGATAGGGTTTCCGGTAACGCGGGCGACCTCCTGCTCGGCATTAATCGTGTTTCCATCTTTGAGGTCCGATTCGAAGCGCAATCCGAGACCTTCCATCAGCTTGCGAGCCCGCTCGATACCGCTCAAAACCCCCTTCGTCTCCGCGATGAGAACAGCCGTGATTCTTCGCCTGGGGTTTTTCCCAAAGATCCGCTCGCGGATGTCAGGCGCCTTCCCCATCGGCTTCTCTCAGGACGCCTGAACAAGGACCTTGAGATCGACGTTTCGCTGGGCCAACCACTTGGGCATCAGCATCTTGTCTACCTGTTCGTTCACTTCCGAGGCCACGCTCCGCAGGTGATCGGCCAGCGACCGGCTGAGGTTGATCCCTCCGGTAGCTCCATCGAACACCATAACTTTGTCGGTTTTGGTCGTTCTGTAAGCAAATTCCATCGCCGCGTCTAGATTTTCAGCGAGGAGAGCATGCTTCATGTAATTCAAATTCATCGGGTCGCGGTTGAAGTGATCGGCCTGCTCCTGTCCCACCATGATGGTTGGCGTGTGCTCGGCAAAGAAAGTCGCAGGGTACCCTGTCCACGCATAATTGTGTACCACTGTCTTAATGGCTGGATTGATCGGCGGAATGTCCGGAACCATTGGTCGCCCCTGGTCATCATAATAGGTTTCGGTATACCAGGTGTAGGGAGGCAGAGGATTGTCGAGATCGAAGAGATCGACGTTAGCCCCAACCATGTTCGCGTAAATCACACCAGCGGCGAACACGTAAGGTACCGGGCAGGGAAAATCGAGGATAACAATACATTCGTCAATTGTGGCAATAAGACGAATGATCTTGCCGTAATGCTTCATCCCCCCAACTGTTACTCGGTCGTTGATGGCATAGAGGTCGTTGTCGGCATCGATGGCCACAACCCCCATGGGTGACATCATCATGAAGATGGAGAAGGCGTACTTGCTTTGGACAAAACCTGACTCGAAAATGGCCCTCGCCACGAAATTGGCCGCCCGGGGGCCCAGGTTCATGTGATAGGTCGAGCGGGTTTCGGCTCGGGCGTAGCTCATGCCAAAGGGCTTCACCGCCCGGTCCACCTGACGGTGGAAGTGAACCTCCCGTACATCGCTATTGTGGGCGTGGATAATAAAGTCTGCGTCGTAGACCTTCTGTAGTCCGTACAGGGTCCCCAACTTGGTCTCAATAGGGATGCCAGCGTCGATCGGGGCGATCCCGATGGCCTTACCGTTGAAATACTCGTCCAAACCGTGAGCCTTAATATATTCCTCTGTTTCGCGAAAGCGCATCCCGAGGCCGGCTCGCAACCTGACCTCTTTGGCAGGGGTTTCCCCTTCGACAAAATCTTTGATCGTTCGAAGCATTTCAGCGTAAGGTTTGCCGCCGAGGAACGTGAAGCCGTGATGGGATGCCAAAATGTTGACAGTGCTGCCCGGTGTGATCTTTGAGAGGTCGACCCTGGCCAGTGCCGCTTCGGTTCGCTCCCGGATGACCGACTCTCCGGCTCCGTTGGGGTAAATAATCTTTGGCATATCTGGAATAAGTTCGGTCAGGAGCAGGCTAGTCATACCGTCTAGTTCGGCTCCCCGTTTTGTGACATACTGCGGGTCCACACCGTACTGGGACTTGCGAGGTGGAGCGGGAGGAAGGGTTTCTCGACTCATGGTTGTCACCTCCTTGAGAAAGGCCTCCTCGATCTTAGGACCGGACCGGCGCATCGATGACGCGATCGATGAGTTCGCGGTCGTCATCAAAGCGAAAGACCGGGTAATCCGCCTTAACGGATGGGTCTACCTCCCAGATTGTCAGAGTCCGGCCGTACCATTGGTAGCTGTCCTTTGGCCGCTCAAAAGTGTGGCCCGCGGCCTCTAGAAATCGTTGGATCGACTGGTTACATTCAATTCCGCAGCCGGCTCCGATGCCGGTGGCAAGGACAACGGCGTCGGGTGTTTTTGCACCACCCAGAATTGCGGCAGCCAACTCTTCGGCCCGGCTCGATGAACAGTAGCAAACAACCTGCTTTGGGTGAAAACGAGCCTTCCGGCATAGTGCTTTAATTTCTTTGTAGTCGAATTGGGCTACGTTGGTTTCCAATCGATAGGGATCGCAGGGGGCCATCTCAATCGCATGTTCTGGGCAGCGTTGCTCGCAGTTCCAACACCCCACGCACCGCTTATCGTCTATGGCGACGTCGATCTTCCCCCCTTGCTTTCCTACGGTGATCGCATAGACGGGACAAACCATTTGGCAGGTTTTGCATCCCTTGCACAGCTCCACGTTGACCCGTGAATGGACATTTACGACTTTCACCAATTCCTCCCTCAGCAGTTAGGATCTTTGTTTGATAGGAGTTTTCCTGATAATCATGGATAAGAACTGACGCGAGTTGAATATACATGCTATCGGGTTCTTTATCAAGGGTGAAGAGCCGTCATCATAGGCGTCCCATTGACCGGAAAGTGAGAAGCTGGTAGACTTGTTGGGAAGGATCGATCGAAAGACTGACTGAATTGGGGAGTACTTTAGAGAGTAGGTTTTTTGCAATTTGCCGAAGTGAGAACTCGAATCCCACGCTGTCTGCAACACCCATGTGCAGACCTAGGTCTCTCGCACGGCCGAAACTTTTGATAACCAACAACTGATAGTCCGGTAGCCCCTCAACAATGAACCGTCCGTAAGAACAGGTCTTTCGACCTCTTACTCTCCTCTGTAAAGGAGCGATCGTATGCAGGCTGAGAGCAAAAACAGCGAATTTACTGGTGCTTCGAAGTATGTGCTGGATGAGGAGTTAGCCAAGATTGTCAATATCTCCATGGCCCTGGAGATGCCTCTTCTTCTCAAAGGAGAACCAGGGACTGGAAAGACCATGCTGGCCCATGCCGTTGCCGAAGCGCTTGAAATGAGGCTCATCGTCCTCAATGTGAAATCGAGCATGAAGCTGGTAGATACCCTGTACCAGTACGATACCCTGACCCGTTTGAATGACAGCCGGTTTGGCGATTCCAAGAGGGATGTGAGCAATATCGAGGATTACATCAAGATGGGGAAGATCGGCCAGGCCTTTGTGTCAAAGAAAAGGTTGGTCCTTTTGATAGACGAAATCGATAAGGCTGACACCGATTTTCAGGACGACATGCTCGATGTGCTCGACCAGATGGAATTCGACATTATCGAAATCGACAAGACGATAAAGGCCAAAAAGAGGCCCGTCATTGTCATTACCTCAAACGCCAAGAAAGACCTCTCCGATCCATTCTTGGGTCGCTGTAATTTCCATCACATTGCCTTCCCCGCGCCGGATATGATGAGAAGTATCGTCCAAGTTCATTTTCCGGATATCAGGGACGACCTGCTCGAAAGCACGGTCAACACCTTTTACCGCCTCAGGGATATAAGAGGAATCGAGAAGAAGCCTGCAACCAGGGAGCTCATCAACTGGATCAGGGCTCTGAGATCGGACTCTGATTTCAAAATCAAGGACCTGATCAAGGGCGAGGTTCCCTATCTGGGTGTGCTCTTCAAAAAGAGCCCGGACTATGTGGTCGCCCGCGACAGCGTCGCCCGGTTCAAAATGTAAAGGGACTTTGGAAATAGGCAAACGGAGCGCTGAGCGTGAATCAAGATTCTTTCGCCGAGAATATCCAAGCACAGCGAACGCCTCCAAGATATCTCACAGAGCACACAGAGCCTCAGAGAGAACTTCCTCTTGATTGGTGAGAGGCCAATCCAGAGGAAATCACTTGGCCTAATTTTTCCTCTTAAATTAGGCCAAAGCCTGATCCATCAGCCTTCTTGCTCTGCGAACTCTGAGAGCTCGAACGAACGAAGTGAGCGGGTGTGAGATAAAAGATCTTATTGTTTTTCCGAGATAGCCATGTTTGTCGATTTTTTCTATTTGCTGAGAAAGGCGGGAATTCCAGTTACCCCAACCTCATTTCTGAGGCTTCAGAAAGCCCTCAGCATGGGACTGATCAATTCCGTTGAGGATTTTTACACCTCGGCCCGCACAATTCTTGTCAAGAGCGAAAGATATTTCGATCTCTACGACCAGGTGTTTGCCCACCACTTCGAAGGCGTCGAGTTCAAGGAACCAGATCCATTCGAGCTGTCTGCGGTGGCCCGTTCTCTCCTCGAGGAGTGGCTCAAGCATCCTCGAGAGGTGGCCGATGCCCTTGGCATTGATGAGGACGAGATTAACAAAATGGATCCTGATGAGCTACTCAACTACTTTCTCGAGCGACTGAAAGAGCAGACCGAGGCCCATCACGGCGGAAGTAAGTGGATTGGAACCAGGGGGACATCCCCGGTAGGGCATTCGGGATATCATCCAGGCGGAATGCGAGTCGGCGGGGTCTCTATGAACAAATCAGCGGTCAAGGTGGCCATGGATAGAAGATACCGCGACTACTCTCAGGAAGGTCCCCTAACACAGTCTCAGATCAGCGAGGCCCTGAAGCGGTTGAGAAATATGGTCCCTGTCGGGCCCAAGGACATGGTCAACATCGACGAGACCATCTACCAGACCATGAAGAATGCCGGGGAGATAGAGATCATATTCGACAGAAGCCTCAGGGATCGATTGAAAGTGATACTGGCCATAGACAATGGCGGATGGTCGATGGACCCATACGTTGAGGTCGTGCAGACCCTCTTCAACTATGCCCGGGCCCAATTCAAGGATCTCAAGACCTTCTTTTTTCACAATACGATCTATGACTATCTCTGGGAGGATCCACCGCGACTCTACAAGCCCCATTCCGTGGATGAACTGATCCGCCTCGACCCCGAGACGAGGATTATCATCGTCGGAGATGCCAGCATGGCCCCCTATGAGCTCATGGCCACGGATGGTTCTATCCATATTGAGGAACGCTCCGGAAAACCGAGTTACGAGCGGCTGAATTTCATCGCCGAAACCTTTCCCCACGCAGTGTGGATCAACCCGGTCCTCGCTGCACACTGGCCGTACACGCAGACGATCGGAATGATTCGAGACATCTTTCCCATGTTCGAACTCACCCTCGACGGACTCGAACAAGCCGTCACCCACATGATGAGAAAGAATTAGACTCAGGGGCAGTTGCCAGCTGTCGGCTGTCACGGGTCAGGAACGCAGACCTCTTAACCTCAAAAGAATCTTGATTGTTCACCACCCGTTCGTTTCTCATACTCGAGGCACAGAGTTCGCAGAGTCCCGCTTTATGTGATTTCAATTGCCGGGAGACGACGGCAAATGAAAAACATCGGCCCCCACGGGGCACGGATCGTCCGGGGGCCACGGTTTTTTCCCTGATCAGTATCTCGTGATCAGGAAAAACGAAAGTTCCTCTGTGTGCTCCGCGCCTCGAACGATCCCCTCGGAGGGCGGGAGAGTGGGTGGTTGGGAAATGGAAGACAGGTTGACCGACAGCCCCAAAAGGGCTATAAAATGAGCACGAAGTCGGGCAGCATTGAGCGCCTATAGCTCAGCTGGATAGAGCGACGGACTACGAATCCGTAGGTCGGGGGTTCGAATCCCTCTG
>JABAOH010017889.1_pt2 | contig 10056 bp, 10 predicted proteins | sample 7062181 | NCBI WGS metagenome assembly JABAOH01 (sample SAMN14538630, study PRJNA623070) | marine sediment metagenome | biome: marine biome [ENVO:00000428]; feature: marine pelagic biome [ENVO:01000023]; material: deep marine sediment [ENVO:00002113]; isolation source: pool of 5 deep marine... | reverse complement strand
AGAAGGGCAAATACTACAAGACAAATCAGCAGAGCGATGGTTTTTTTGTTAGTGGTCTGCATTTCGATATCTCCTTAATTTACATGTTACTATTCCATTTTATGATTTATATTATCAATTGCCAGTCAAAGGTTCAAGGATGAATTTCAAATAATCTCGAATCCAATCATGTAGAATCATAACAACAAATATACCCAAAGACAAGAACGGACCGTAAGGAATTTGTCGAATTTTTTTAAAAAACATTTGAAAGCCCGCCCATCCCAGGCCAAAAAATGGTGCCACAAAAAATGCCACAAAAACGTAAAGAGGCCCTATTACCGCCCCTGCAGCGCCCATTAGATGTACATCACCGAGGCCCATTGCCTCTTTTCCGAAGGCTAAGGTACCAAAGATACGGATGCCCCAGACAATACCGCAGCCCATGAAATAACCCCACGCACTGCCCAGAAGTCCCGCAATGACAGGATGTTGCGAAAAATCCTCCCACCAGGCCCCTACCGGTGTAACTTCTCTGACAATCCAAAGCCCCGCCATCGAGCAGACGATTATCGGCAGCAAGAAGATGATTTCTCTGCACGCCTCCAGACGATGGTTAAACTCGTTAGAAGTCCAGTCCGGCTCTGCTGATTCTTTTTCATTATTGGGTCTGGCGATTTCCTCTTCGGCGTTTTTTTGCTCAATCCCTTTTTCATCCTCGGCAACGTCTGAATCGTAACTTCTTTTAATACAACCGCTTACCAGCAGGAGCAGGGATATAGCCAGCCCTGCCATTGCCCCGACGGCCAGCGCACCGGTATCAGCAGAGGCACTCGGCAAAAGTGAATACGCACGAATCAGGGTAGGGTCAATTATATAAACTCCGACTGCTGAGCCAATAAATCCGGCTGCGGTAACAAACCAGCAAATCGACAGTGGAATAATCCAGTACTCTAAGTCAATTGCTGAGGCGGCAATGAAAGCTCCCAACATAATGATGTGAAGAAGATAAATAAACCAGCTTCCACCACCATCTAACTTGATGCCGTCTCGCAAATTGACCTGAAAATATAAAATGAAAAGACCTAAGAAAATTAAGCCGGTCAGTAGTTCAACAAGAAAATAACGCGGCGAAATCGACGCCTTACAATACCGGCACTTCCGCCCCAAAAGCAGCCACGAAACCAGCGGTATATTGTCGTAAAAACGAATGTGCTTACCACAGGCAGGACAAGCTGAAGGAGGTTTTACCAAAGACTTATCACGAGGTAAACGATAGATGACAACGTTCAGAAAGCTGCCTATGCAACAGCCGAAAGCAAAGATAAACACAAACCAAATCCAATCCGGTACTGCCACAATCTCTCCTATTTTAAAGTGCATGAAGTGAGCTAAAGTGGCAATTACATGTCATCTTAAGGAGCATCCGAAGGATCTGGCCAACGAAAAAGAGATTCTTCGCTTTGCTCAGAATGACAGCTTCGCTGTCACTTTAGGCACCTTAGCTCATTTTACACTTTTCTTTTTTTTGTTGACCACGGCGGCCACTTTCGCAGGCAAACCGAACAAACGTATAAAGCCGGTTGCATCGGTTGGGTCGTATTCGGCGCCCATCTTAAAGCTCGCCAAGTCGGTCTTGTACAAACTGTTCGGGCTTTTTATGCCGGCCGGTGTGCACCGTCCTTTGAACAGTTTCATTTTAACCTCCCCGGTGACATTCCGCTGCGTGACATCGACAAATGCATCAAGCGCCTCGCGCAATTGACAAAACCACAGACCGTAATAAACCAGCTCTGCGTATTTTAGAGCGAGCTGTTGTTTATAGTGCATAGTTTCCCTGTCAAGTGTAAGGCTCTCAAGAGCATTATGGGCCGTAACGAGAATTGTTCCACCAGGCGTCTCATACACGCCCCTCGATTTTATACCAACCAGCCGATTTTCAACCAGGTCCACCTGCCCGATACCGTGTTTGCCGCCGAGCTTATTCAGCGCTTCAATAAACCTCACGCCGCTTGTTAACTTGCCGTTAAGCTTTATTGGAATTCCTTCATAAAAACCTATCGTTACATAGTCCGGCTTATCTGGCGTTTTCGATACCGGCTTGGAGATAATATACACATCGTCCTTTGGCTCATTGGTGGGGTCTTCGAGGTCTGCACCCTCGTGGCTGAGGTGCCAGAGGTTCCGGTCACGGGAGTAGATTTTTTTCTTTGTCTGCTCGATGGGGATTTTATGTTTTTTAGCATAGTCAACCGCCGCCTCGCGAGAAGTTAGCTCGAATTTTGGGTCTTTCCAAGGAGCGACAATTTTCAGCGAAGGGTCCAGTGCCATATAGGTGACTTCGAATCGCACCTGGTCGTTGCCTTTACCTGTTGCCCCGTGGGCTACCGCTGTCGCACCCTCGGCGTGTGCAACTTCGACCTGATGCTTGGCAATCAAAGGCCGGGCAACACTCGTCCCTAACAGATACCCTTTTTCATAGACCGCACCTGCCTTGAGCATCGGCCAGAGATAATTTTCGACAAACTCTTTGCGGAGGTCTTTGACTACACACTTGACCGCCCCGCTCGCCAGTGCTTTACGTTTGATACCGGCCAATTCATCGCCCTGCCCTAATTCAGCCGCAAATGCAATTACATCATAGCCGTAGGTTTCCTTAAGCCACGGCAGAATCACACTCGTATCCAACCCACCGCTATATGCCAACACTACTTTTTCAGCTTTTCTTTTACCCTTAGCCATTCAGTTTGTCCTTAACCATATCGAAGTAAAAAATCTCTATTTAGCCTGCGGTTTCACCGCAGGTTTAGAACTATATCAATTTAAAATCAGTTTATCATACTACCACTTGACTCAGCGCTCATCGGCTTCATAGAGAACCTTCCCTTCTTCAAGAATTTCCCGCATAAAGTCGCCACCCATTTCTATTCGCTGGCGCACCTTATCAGAAGTGCGAACGAGCAGGTCTATGGGGAACCCAGGCCGAAGCTTCATCCGAATTTCGACCGATTTATCCACACTTCTACCCTCAAAAGGCCCGATGACCAGCAAATCCACGTCTGAATCCTCCGTGACGGTACCTCGCGCATAGGAGCCAAACAGTATGACCCGTTCAGCGCCAAACTCCACCCCAATCCGCCGGCCAAACTCTTCTATTCTGTCCATTGCCACCATTACAAAATATTTCCTATATCAACAACTCCTTCTATGCAGCGATAATAACACCTTCACGCCGGGCAATTTCTAAAATTGGACGGCACTGGTCAGTTTCCCACTCCTGTTCCCCGCAGGGAATAGGCTCGATGCGGTTATCGCTGACGGTCGCTCGCCAGAGTGCTTTAATCAAGGAGATTTCACGTGAGCCGTCAAATTCCGGAGCGATCACGACCAAGTCTATATCGCTATATTCGTCGGCTTGTCCTTGCACATAGGAGCCAAACACAACAGCCCTGCGGGCGTGAATGCCCAGAGCCGGCAGCGACGCTAGATAACGCTTTATTGATTCTATAACTGCCTCTTCAACCATATTAACCAAATAATACCAGCAACCACAACACCAGAGCAACAATTAAATCGTGAAAAGGTAATATCGTACTGGACAAAGCCTGCCTTGTTCGACAGATTCTTATGGCGATTCCTAATATCCGGATTTTTTACCTGTCATACTCTCTACTTCAACCTTTATGATTACCGCGTTCTTAATGACTTCGACCGGATATTCAAAAGAACCATCTGAATAATTCTGCATGATAGTATCGAATGCCTTGCGTTTTGATTCAATGTCTTCTATTAATAAAGCCTTGCCAAATCCGATGACGCTTTGATATTTAATACTGCATTTGCATGCTTCTTTCGCCTTGATAAGCTCATAGTCTATATCGATCTCGAAACAGACATTATTGTTCTTTCGCAGTATATCTAACTTTTTACCTTCGCTGGCGCAATGAAAATACAATGTTTTATCTTTATAACCAAAGCAAAGGGGGACTACGTACGGCCTTCCGTTATCGCATAAACCCAATCGGCATACACTTGCCTTGCAGATAATTTCTTCTATAGTGGCAATATCTCTTATTTCTTTATCTTTCCGCCGCATCTAATCCGCCTTCTATGTGAAGTATAACAGGACCCTGCCACATGGTTTAAAAATGAATTTTCTTTAGGGTCTCTATGTCGTCAACGGCTGAGTTTTTCAACAATGGTTTTTCGCATAAGCTCTGCGTCGCCGTCGGTGTTGGTAAAGAGCCTGAATTGAGCCATGCCCTGATTGACGAACATTGAAATGCCATCTATTGTTTTTGCTCTCTTCTTCTTTGCTTGTTTTAATAGCAAGGTCCTGGCAGGATTATAGACCGTATCGAAAACCGCCATATTCTTTTTCAGGTATTCCTGAGGCACAGGCGTTGCATCGACATTTGGATACATCCCGATACTCGTGCAGTTTATCAGCAGTTTTGCATCGATATTTGCCAAATCATCCAGCGGTGCAAAATCGCAATTAAACTCGTCTGCAAGTTTTTCGCCCCTTGTGACAGTGCGATTGTAAATTTGAATTTTGGCCCCTTCGTCAGCTAAACCGGCTACTATCGCCCTTGCAACACCGCCGGCGCCGATAACCGCAACCGGCATATCTTTCAAATCGACCCCGCTGATACCCAGCGTTGAAGTAATTGTATCCAGTGCCGCCGAATAATCGGTATTGTAAGCACTGACTTTACCGCCTCTGCTTATAATTAGGGTATTGACCGCCCCGATTTTTTCAGCTAACGGCTCGATAAAGCCCAGATTTGCACGGACAAAATTCAGCGCATTTTGTTTATGCGGGATTGTCACGCTAAAGCCGCCGAAGTTCAGCCACTTTCTAAAAAGCGATTTATGCAAAAACGAATCGAATTCCTGCTGCCCCCCTTCTACCAACAGCGGCAGATATAATTTGTTCAAACGCTTCTCGGCAAAGCAGGCATTATGAATCGCAGGACTCAGTGAATGACCCACCGGCTCGGCTATCACGCCGAAAAGCTCGGTATCGGATTGTATATCATCGTAGAGGTACAATTTCTTAAACTGCTCGATTGTTAACTGGCCTGGTGCCGTTGCGCTTTGGTCATCTATACTTGCAAAAGTGACAAAGCCGCCCAGCTTTTTCGTTATAATTCTGCTGATAAGCCCCGCTTCGCCCATACAGAACACAATTCGTTCGCCGCTCGTTTGGTGCAGCAAATCGAAGGCATCAAAGCAATCGTTAATATGATTTGCAGTATAGACAAGTTTCGGTATCGCCTCCGGGCATATGGCCAAGATGTCACGATATAGCTTGCCGATATTCGCAAATCCAGTTGCGAAATTATGGGCTGATAGAATCAACCGGCCCTTTGAGCTTTGCGACAGCGCCAGTCTTATTTTTTCCTGAATCACAATGGAGAGGTAGTTATCATATTCAAAGTCAATAAATTCCGCACCTGCTCTTAGCCCGCTTGTGAGCACATCAATTCGCAACTGTTGCGGATAGTCAATCACACCCCCCTGCCGCTTGTCACGACAGGTTACAATTATTGGCAGTTGTTTATCGCCGACACTTTTTACATAGGCAATCAAATTTTTGGCCATCTCGACACTGAGGTTTTCGAGATAATCTGTCCGCAGTTCGAGCATCTCCGCACCGGTACTCAGGGCCGCTGTGACTTGCTGCCTGGCCGTATCTAAATCCTTCGCTGCTATGGGAACGGCTAATTTCGTCTCCATAATCCAAACATATAGCAGCGAAAAATCCTAAAAGCAAGTGTAAAAAACACAAGTATCGCACACTTCAGCAATTGAATGGAACCTTGCTTAAAGTGTTGCATCTCTGATGCAAATAGGTTATATTGCCCACCTTGCATATTTGATAGAGTCTCAGGTTGAACACTTAACCTGATTTTAGTGTCCTTGAGGTGAAATTATAAATAACTTATGGTTTTCGTGTAATGTTAGAGCATGAGATTAAAATTCCAGCCTCGCCAGCCAAAAGTTACAGGATAAAAATTGGCACGGATATCCTTGGCGAATTGTGGCCGCAGATAGAAGCCGACTTCAGCAGATACAACAAATTTATTGTTACCGATGAAAATTTGGTTTCCGCCGGCCATTTGGAAAAGCTATTGGGTCAGAGAGATGTTCCTGCGTTTGTAATAAGTCCGGCCGGTGAGATTTCAAAAAATATAAGTATGCTAATCTCGATAATCGAAAAGATGGAAAAAGCCTATCTCGGCAGAGATACCCTCGTTGTCGCTCTTGGCGGCGGGACGGTCGGTGACATCGCAGGATTTGCTGCTGCCATCTTCAAAAGAGGTGTCCCTGTCCTTCATATACCCACGACCACAGTGGCCCAGGCCGATTCCGCCGTAGGCGGTAAAACCGGAGTCGATTCGGAGCAAAGCAAAAACGCTTTCGGTGCGTTCTGGCACCCGTCGGCTGTTTATATCGATGTCGCAACTCTAACAACCCTCGACGACAGACAATTCAGAGCCGGCCTGGTTGAATCCGTCAAGCACGCCCTTATTGCCGATAGCCGCTACTTTGATTTCCTCGAAAAAAATCTTGATTCAATCCTTGAACGAAAGACTGATGTTCTGGAAAAAATAGCTCACTTTAACTGCAAAATAAAGGGCGACATTGTTGAGACCGACCCGCACGAGCAAAACAAAAGAAGAATTCTAAATTACGGCCATACTATCGGACATGCTGTCGAGGCTGCCAGCGGCTTTGAGTTGCTGCACGGCGAAGCAGTCGCTATCGGTATTATCGCAGCCGGCTTAATTGAGATTGAATTGGAATTAGGCTCACTGGAGAGACTCGAAAGAGTCCGGCAAATTCTCGAAAAACTGGATGTTCCGGTAAAATTGCCCAAGGATTTAGCCGAAAAAGACCTGATAGACCTCATAAAGCACGACAAAAAGGCAATTAAAAAATGGCCGCGGTTCGTGCTTCTTAGTGACATAGGTCAGGTTTATTGTCCATCCGGACAATACGCTGTCGAGGTCGCCCCTGAGCTGGTGGAAAAAATATTGAAAATACTTTAGAGAAAATTAGTTAAAGACCGGAATATGTACAGAGAACAAATAAAGGTGCTCGATTGCACAATCAGGGATGGCGGACTCATTAACAACCATTACTTCACCGACGAGTTTGTCAGCTCTGTATATAAGGCCCTTACCAAAAGCGGCATCGACTATATGGAGTTCGGATATCGAAGCAGCAGAGAGCTTTATCCGCCCGAAGATTACGGGGCCTGGAAATACTGTGATGACGATAAAATAAAAAAAGTTATTGACACTACGGATATTGAATCAAAGTTAAAAATCAGCGTAATGGTTGACTCATATCGCGTCAAAGAGCAGCAGTTTGCCCCCGCCGACGAAAGCCCCATAGATATGATCCGGTCGGCAACTTACGTCAAATATATCGACAGTGCCATAGAGCTTATCAACAAATGTCACGACCTCGGCTACGAAACAACCTGCAATATTATGGCAGTTTCCAGAGAAATAGAGCCTGACCTCATTGAAGCCCTCGACCAGCTCGCGAAGACTCCTGTTGATGTTGTTTATGTCGTCGACAGCTTCGGCGCATTGTACTGCGAGCAGATCGAATATTTGGTAAAGCTCTACAAAGAGCATTTGCCCGGCAAAACAATAGGAATACACTGCCACAACCAGCAGCAGCTCGCATACGCCAACACCATTGAAGGTATCATTCACGATGCCAATTTTGTGGACGGCTCATTATTCGGCATCGGAAGAGGCCCTGGCAATTGCTGCCTCGAACTCTTGATTGGCTTCCTGAAAAATCCAAAATTCAATCTGACGCCGATTCTAAAGGTCATACAGGACTACATGATACCAATGCGTCAGGAAATCGAGTGGGGCTATATAATTCCCTATATGGTCACCGGAATACTAAACGAGCATCCTCGCTCTGCGATAGCATATCGAAAAACCGACGACAGAGACAAATTCGCTGAGTTTTACGAGCAAATGCGCGAAACCCAGGAATAGTATCCTCTCATAATTCGGCATACGTTTGTCGTTGGTGGACATTCTCTGTCCCCCGTTCTTCGTAATTCGACATTCCTTGTTCGATACCTGTCCTGAGTCTGGTCGAAGGATTGAATATTCCTCCTGTTGTTTTTTTCCTTGCCTTTCGAGCAGCTTTGGGTAGATTTTATAAATAAAGTTAAGGGCGAGCTTGTTTCGTCCATCAAAAGCGAGTTCTCAAGGCGAGAATTTGGAGATTTGACAATGATAGGCAAAATGATAAGACTCGAAAGAATAATCGACCGCAATTCCCGCAGGACGGTAATCATTCCGATGGACCACGGCGTCACGGTCGGCCCTATTGAGGGCCTGGCGGACATGCGGAAAGCCGTTAGTAACGTCGTAACCGGCGGGGCAAATGCTATTCTAATGCACAAAGGGGTTGTTCGTGCAGGTCACAGAGGTGCCGGCAAGGACGTCGGACTGATTATTCACCTTTCCGGCGGCACGTCACTAAGTCCCGACCCCAATGCCAAGGAGCTGGTCTGCACCGTTGAAGAGGCAATCAAGCTCGGTGCCGACGCCGTTTCTGTCCACATAAATCTTGGTGCCGAGACCGACAAAGAAATGCTGCGCCAGTTGGGCCATATCAGTGAGCGGTGCCTTGAATGGCAGATGCCTCTTGTTGCGATGATGTACACACGCGGTGCGAAAATCAAAGACGAATACGACGTCAATAACGTAAAGCACGCCGCCAGGGTCGGGGCCGAACTGGGCGCCGATATTGTCAAAGTACCCTATACCGGCAGTGTCGAGAGTTTCACCGAAGTTGTGAAAGGTTGTCCCGTTCCCGTTGTTATTGCGGGCGGGCCGAAAATGGACAGTGACGAGGACATTTTCAAAATGGTGGAAGGTGCGCTAAAAGCCGGTGCCGCCGGTCTATCTATCGGCAGAAACGCTTTCCAGCACAAAGACCCGACTAAAATGGTCCAGGCCCTCAGTAAAATGGTACACAACGACGCAAGCGTAGAAGATGCAATTACAGTATTGAGAAACTAAAATACACAAAAAATAATATCATTGCGAAGGAGGCATCCTGCTTCCCCAAGAAAAAAGAAGGAGGCCGACTGTAGCAATCTCAACCTTATAAATAAGGGTCAATTATGCCGAAAAGTTTAGACCGCCGCGACTTTCTTAAAAAATCCGCCGTTACCTCCATTCCCGCTTTAGCTTTGGGTTTACAGAAGAAAGCTTCCTCGGCGGGCTCAAAATCAAAAACGGTTACGCCGTCCTCTCCCGATACTTTACCAACCGGCAAGATTGGTAACGTCAAAATCAGCAGGTTAATCGCCGGTGGTAATCCCTTCAGCGGCTGGTCGCACAGCAGAGACCTGAAATATATATCTGATTTATTCAAGGCCTACAGCACGGATGAAAAGATTCTCCAGACCCTCGAAATGTACGAAGAAAACGGAATAAATACCATCCTGGCCGGCGGCGTCAGGGTCCTCGATAAATACTGGAATGAAAGGGGCGGAAAAATCCAATGGATTGCCCAAACTCACCCCAAGGTAAATGACCTGACCACTGATATAAAAAGGGCCATTGATAACGGGGCCGTCGCCGCTTATGTCCAGGGCGGTATCGGTGACATATGGGTCAAAAACAAACGCCTTGACCTCCTTGCAAAGGCCGTCGAATTTATTAAACAAAACCGCATACCCGCTGGCATCGGAGCCCATTCCATAGAGGTGCCCATCGCCTGTGAAAAGGCGGAAATAGAGCCCGACTTTTATATGAAAACTCTCCACCACGATAATTACTGGTCCGCCACTCCGAAGGAAAAAAGAGTTAAATGGAGCGTCGATAGCTTCGGCCCGGACGACCATGATAATATCTGGGCCCTCGAGCCGGAACGAACCATCGAATTTATGAAAACAGTGGACAAGCCCTGGATAGCCTTCAAGACCCTGGCCGCAGGCGCCATCCATCCCAGCGAAGGTTTCAGGTACGCCTTCGACAACGGTGCCGATTTTATCTGCGCCGGAATGTTCGACTTTCAGGT
>JABAOH010023526.1_pt2 | contig 10057 bp, 6 predicted proteins | sample 7062181 | NCBI WGS metagenome assembly JABAOH01 (sample SAMN14538630, study PRJNA623070) | marine sediment metagenome | biome: marine biome [ENVO:00000428]; feature: marine pelagic biome [ENVO:01000023]; material: deep marine sediment [ENVO:00002113]; isolation source: pool of 5 deep marine... | reverse complement strand
AGGGCAAAGGGGTTGAAGATCCGCTTCACCATGGACGGTATGGAATAGAACCCCCGGTTCACCTTCCAAAACCCCTCTTGGAGCTGATCGACCGTCATCCGCTGGGGTCTGAAGACCACGGTAGCCATATCGTATTGGCTCCAATTTTCGGTCAGTATTCTCCCCTCACCCTTCAGCCTCCGATATACCCTCGTCCCCGGGAATGGCGTGAGAATCGGCAAGAAGGCCCCCTCGATATGGTTTCGCTCCGAAAAATCGAGAAACTGGTCGAAAACGTGGGGCTCATCGTAGTCGTAGCCGAAGACAAAGGAGGCATACACCCCGATACCGTGTTCGTGTAACCTTCGAATCCCGCTCTCGTACTGGTCGATTTGGTTCATCCTTTTGCCCATTACCTTCAGGTTATCCTGGGTGAGGCTCTCGAAGCCGATGAACATGCCGTGACACCCAGCCTTGGCCATCAAGCGGACGAGCTCGGGATCCCGGGCGATGCTCATGGGCCCCTGGCTCACCCATCTCAACCGGTGATGGGAGAGCATGGTCAGCAACTCCCGGGCATAACGCATATTTCCAACCAGGTTGTCGTCCACGAAGAAGATGTAGGCCTTGGACTTCTCCAGGGCATCGAGCTCCTCCTCTATCCGCTCGATGGGCCTCGTCCTGTAGCTTCCCCCGTATATAGCCGTCACCGAACAGAATTCGCAGTCGTAGGGACAACCCCGGGTAGTCTGGACCAGATTCTCGAAGAAATATCCCCTCTTATCCAGGAGGTCTCTTCGGGGCAAGGAGAGCCGGCCTAAATCGGTCTTCCTTTCCTGTCTGTAGAAGGGCTTTAGGCCATTCCTTTGAACATCCTCCAGGATATCGGCCCATATCTCATCGGCTTCCCCAATCACCACGCTATCGCAGTGGGCCTTGGCCTCCTCGGGTAGCCAGGTTGGATGTATACCCCCCATGATGACCCGTACACCCCTCTGCCGGAATTCCCGTGCAATCTCATATCCCCTGGGCGCCAGGGGGGTCATTGCGGTGATGCCCACCAGATCCACCTCCTCCGTGAAGTCGATGGGGGTTAGGCTTTCGTCGACGATGGAAACCTGGTGCTCCCCTGGGGTAAGCCCCGCCAAGAGGCTGGTGCTGAGAAGGGGAAATTTGAAGGTGATCACATCCCAAAAGCTATTCTTGGGCCACCTGGGTATGATCAATTTGATCTTCATCGGCTTCCCTCTCTATCCCGAATGAGTGGGAGCCCACATGATGAATAATTGAACTTTCTCATTCGTCCTCGCACATTCAAAAGCCTTGCGAAAAGGAAGGCTCACAAGACGGAAAACGATCCCGAGATAAACCAGAACAGTTCAATAGTAAACCATATCGGGGAAAAATGCGACCACCCGGGTCAGGGGTTTCCTGGCTTTCTGGGGAACACCATTGTCCGTGAGGATAATCTGGGGGACAAGGGTCATCTAGGAAGAAAGATCCAAAACACACTTTTCCCTTAACCCTGCCTACCGCGTACTGCTTGCTATCTGCCCCCTCTTCCTGCCTCTTACCTCTACCATCGCCCCTGCTTCCTTCCAACCGCAGCACAGCAGCACTGCAACACCGCAGCACTTGTATTTCGCTGCAGCACCGCATGACGGCAGCACCCAAACTCGGGTATCGCTTAGTTAGAAAGGTATGCAATTTAGCTGTCAGGAGTTGTTTGGCTAAGGAATATCTGCCTCGATTTAGGACTGTTAGATCGGGGGTTTCTGATTAATTCAAACGCAAAACAACACTTTTTGATCACTTTTTCACCGGAGGATACATCTTAAAATATTTACCTTGCCCGTTTCTCCTTCATCTCCCTATCAAGCTTCCTAAACTCTGCCGCCAACTGGTTTTGCTTCAGCGATGCGGCCTGAATCGGGGAATCATAAAAGGGGTTGTGCGCCGATAGAGCTCAAACTGCTCGCCGAAGCGCCGATGCAATTGAGGTTCTTCGAAGAACTTCGTTACCACAACCAAGCAGAGGCAATAAAGCGCCGCCACCAGGAAGGATGATCGCAACCCCAGCATGATCCCCGGCCCTACAACATAACCTATGTAGGCTATACAGATTGGATTGCGGCAGTAGCGATAAGGACCCGTGACCACCAGCGACTCGGTCGGTGTGAGCGGTGAGGGCAACCCTCCGGCACGGATAAAGTGAGGTAGTGTGGCTCCCTCTAATGCGACCGACAGGATGAACAAGACCGCTCCTAATGGCAGCCGCACCCAAAGCACCCAGGAGAGCGACTTGCCCAACAATCGGTCCAGCCCATAGGCCCCGAACACTAGCGCCGCCGGCAAAAGCAAATGGACGACTGCGCCAAGCGCCAGCGCCAGTAGACCAACCTGAACCTTACCGACTCGCAGCGATCGAGCCATCGTTGGACCTTTCGGTCATCAGACCGGGGGTACATCTCGCTCAAGCGTCCCCCAGCTTGTCGTCTTGTCGGTGTCATCCCATGGCGGTAGTGCGGTGGCGCCTACACACGATTGATGCGCCTGCTCTTGCCTCCCAGTTTAACCAATGCTTCAATCTCAAGCATCTTGGAAATAGCTATTTCTTGGATGGGTACAATTTCTTTCTGTCTAACCCCTTACGCATTATTCAACCCACAATCCACTATTATTCTTCCTAGCCTCCCTCTCACATCGCCTAGACTTCCCTTCGCTGATAGAACACTCTCCGCCCCACCCTCACGGATGGTTTGGCTTTGTCGGAAATCAAGACCTATCTTTTCAGATTTGGAAAATCTTGTCAATTGAAATCTAAATGTGGTTTTTTGAATAAAACAGAATGAGGAGACCTCTAGTCTCCAAGGAATAGCAGATGTGAGAATCAAAGAATACTAACCTCCTGAAATATCACTCATCCCGTAAGGGCGGTTTATGGAAGTGGGAAAGCTTCCGAGTACTGCTATCCTGAGAGGCGATCCCAGATCAGGTCCGAGGTGATCTCTCCCGAGGCTACAACGGCGGAAATCCCCCCACCCGGAGAGGTCCAGTGCCCGGTAAGGTAGAGATCCTCAATGGGGGTGGTCCGGTTGAGTCTGTAAATTCCTGCCTGTCTGGGGTATTGAGCCCATCCATATGCCGAGCCAAATCGATTATTCGTCATTCGCTCAATGGTTGCCGGAGTGGAGTCAGCCATGACCACGATGCGATTCCGGAGATTGGGAATCATTGCGGAGGACCTTTCCAGGAGGTGTTGGGACAAATCCCTCCTTACGTGATGGCTCCAGGTTCGGCTGTACGCATAGGGAACTTTAAAACTCAAGCAGAGGGTGCTCAATCCCTTCCCGGCATGATCCGGGTTGACCAGCGACGGGGCCAAGAGGTAGAAGGAGGGGTTTGTAGGAAGCTGGTTCTTTGAAAGGGCATCATATTCCCTCACCGGGTCGTAATCGAAGAAGATCTCGTTGTTAGCGCAGGGGAGCTCTTCATCGAGGGGGCCTTCGATTCCCAGGTAACTAATGTAGTAGGAGAAGGATGGTTTCATTTTCTTAAGCCTCGAAAGGAAGCGTTGGGGAAGCATCCCTTCGTCCACTAACCCGCAGAAGGTCAGGGTAGCATCACAGTTGGAGACGATAGCCCTTCCGGTATACTCGACTCCTTTCCTGGTTCTGATACCGGATGCCTTCTTCCCCTCCACAAGGATTCGAGTGACCTCTTGGTTGCTTAAAACCTGCCCTCCTAGCTGAATCAACTTCTTCATGAGGAGGCGGGGGAATGTTTCCACGCTTCCCTTTACGCAATATACCCCACCCTCGAAGTAGCTCATCTCCAGGCTGCTCATGGCCACTAAGGAGACCCACTGAGGGGGCATCAAGGCATAGGAACTCCTCACGGAAAGGATCGTCTTCAGTTTTGGATCCACGATGAGTTGATCCAGCAGATCCTGTAAGGTCTTATCCTTCCACCTATAATGGAGGGGAAATCGGGAACGGAAGGTCTTGGTGTCGAACCAATCCAAGGAGGAGGGCATCTCCGACATCTCCCTGAACAGCCGGTCGAAGGTGGAATAGACCTCCCTTATCCCCTTGGATTCCTTTGGAAACTGGGAACTGAGGTGGTCGATATGGGAGCCCAAATCGGAATATTGGCTGATCGTTCGATCGGGGAAGTGATATTCCCTGGCCGGCTCCAGCCGAACGAACTGGATTTCATTCAAGAGGTCAAGACGGTCCAAGATCCTCCAGATTCGCCCGCCCCTATGGCATTCCCCTATGGACTGAACCGATACGTCAAAGGTAAAGCCCTTTCTCCGAAAGGAGGTGCAACATCCCCCCACCTTCCGGTTCTTCTCCACCACGAGGACCTTGAGGCCTCTTTGGGCCAGCAGCGCCCCGCAGGTCAATCCCCCCACTCCTGCCCCTATGATGATGATATCGAAATCGAAATGGGACAATGGGCTTATCTACCTCCTGGGATGTATGTGACTGAAAAACAGGCCGAGGTCTGCTTTAAGGACCCGTGTTGGACCGGAGAGCTATCCGTACCTGCCGAAGAGGATGGAGATATTGGACCCTCCATTTGAGAAACCATTGAGAAGTGCCGTATCAATCCTCCTCTCCTTGGCCTTGTTGGGCGTGTAATCGAGGTCGCAATGAGGATCCGAGGCGGAATAGTTGATGGTGGGAGGTATGACGCCTTGATAGAGGGCCAGCACGGTTGTGCATGCCCTTATTCCCCCCGATCCATCGAATTCCCCTATCATGGACTTAACTGAGCTGATGGATACGTCCATTGCTCCCTCCCTGAATGCCGCCTTGATGGCCCGGGTTTCGGCGAGGTCGAGATCCCTGGTAGAATTTGCTGCCGCACAGATATAGTCTACCCGTCTTCCACCCGAGGCGTTGGCCATAGCCTTGGCGAGGAAATCCCCTCCCTTATCGTAGTTGAGGACGCCGAAATTCGATCCGGAGAGGCCGTGAGATAGCACCTCGCCGTAGATCCTGGCGCGCCTTCTCCGTGCATGTTCAAGCTCCTCCATGACGAGGATGCCGCTTCCCTCGCCAAGTACAAACCCGTTCCGATGGGCGTCAAAGGGCCTCATTCCCTCTGGGAAGGGGCTTTTCTGGGGAGAAAGGCTCCCCAGAGTAGAATAGACGTGATAGAGGGGTTCGCTGATTTCATCGCCCCCTCCCGCGAAGATGACTTGAGTATCGCCCTTCTTCAACAGGTGGAAGGCGAACATGATGGCGCTTTCAACGGAGGCTTCCTTATGGGAAAAGGTGGTATTGACGCCCCGGATTCCGAACTCCAGGGAGCTGTGGCTGCAGATGGAGTTGGGCACGGAGGTCTGAAAGAGAAGCGGAGTCGCACCTGTTGGTCCCTCCTCGACCAGGCCCCTGTAATAGAGATCTACGCTCTTGGAACTTCCCAGCCCCGTTCCAACCATGATTCCAATCCGGTCGGGATCCTCATTTTCCAGCTCCAGGCCCGAATCGTCCAGGGCCATCCTTACTGTGGAGACTGCCATCTTTCCAATACGGTCCATCCTCCTCAGATTGGCAGGCTTGATATATTCCCTGAAATCGATATCGGGCAGTTGCCCACCCAGTTTCGAATTCAGGTGGCCTACGTCGAAGCCGGAAATGGGCCTGATTCCGCTCTTGCCCTGAATACATCCCTCCCAAAAGGAACCCTTGCCGACCCCGATGGAGCTGATCACCCCGATACCCGTAATGACGACTCGATTGCTCATATGTGTTTCGTTTGGTCGCTAATAGCTTGGCCAGGATAACGGTAAACCAGCGTTAGGACTTATTAATGTCGCTTTTCGCCCTTTCCCTAATCCCAGGTTCCCTATCCCTTCCATTTTCCGAAGACCAGGCAGACGTTGTTCCCCCCGAAGGCGAAGGAGTTAGTGATGGCGATATCAATCTTTCTCTGAATGGCCTCGTTGGGGGTATAGTTTAGGTCACATAAAGGGTCGGGGACGCGGTAGTGCAGGGTTGGGGGAATGGTTCCCTCCTCTATGGTCAGAAGGGTGGAGATGGCCTCGATGGCCCCCGCCGAACCGAGACAATGTCCCACCATGGATTTGATGGAGCTGATGGGAATGGATTCTGCCTTCCTCCCGAACACCCTTTTAATCCCCTTGGTCTCGGCCACATCATTGAAGATGGTCCCCGTCCCATGGGCGTTGATATAATCGACATCGGAAGGATCGACTCCCGCGTTCCGAAGGGCCATGGTAATGGCCCTAGCAATACCCTCCCCATGAGGCTCAGGGGAGGTGAGGTGATAGGCATCTGCGCAAATTCCATATCCCAACATTTCACCCACGATTTTTGCCCCTCTGGACAGGGCATGGTTCATCTCCTCCAAGATCACTATCCCTGCTCCTTCTCCGAGGGACAAACCCTGCCTCCGCTTATCGAAGGGTTTACAGTATTCCGGGTCAACGAGCCTCAGGCTATTGAACCCGGTATAGGAAACCTCGCAGAGGGAATCGCTTCCCCCCGAGAACATAATATCGGCCCAGCCCGCAAGGATGCTCTCATAGGCAAAGGCAATGGCTGCGGAACTGGAGGAACAGACCGTGGCTGCGGTGCTTCGAGGCCCATGGAGATCGAATAGGCCCGCGATATAATCNNCCGGCATAGAGGGCCTTGAAATATCGCTCTACGGAGAGGATGCCCCCAGAGCCCGCTCCCAGGATAATCCCAAAGCGTTCCCGATCCACTTCCCCCATGTTCAAACCGGAGTTTTCCGATGCTTCCTCTGCGGCGATGATGCCGAATTGATCACACCGGGAAAGTCTCCTCTTTTCCTTGGATGAGAAATGGTCATCCAGGGGGAGATCGATTACCTCGCCCCCGTTGTGGGTTCTGAGGCCCGAGGTGTCGAAAAGGGTGATGGGCCTCATCCCGTCCCTTCCCCCCTTGAGGGCATCCCAGAATTGGGGGACGTTGTTTCCCACGGCGCTCACGACTCCCAGACCCGTAACGACGACCCGCCTTTTGGATTCCATGGGATTCTCATTCCCGTTGTTTGAATAGACTCGCCGATCCATGGCCTCTCATTCATCGGCAGGACATATAATGTGCAAATATCATCCCTTAAGTCAACCGCTTTCAGGCCGGAAGTTCCTGTTTGACCTCTCAGGGTGATCCACTTCTCCGGCACATTACATTCAGAGACAAGGGTTTTCCCCGGGAACTGGGAAAACTCCACTTCTGTTTGAAAAGAACTCTCGCATAACAGTCAAAGGTTTTTTCCCAGCCTTTTTAACGTCCCAAAAACCCATTGGGTTTCCCAAGCTCTTCCGAATATCTCGGGCAATTCTCCCTCGATCTTCTGTTATATATTTATATATATTTCCGAATAACTAACCCGCTTTTGAATTGCCGGAAAAAGCTTTAGGGCAGCGAAGAGCGACTTTTCCGAAGTGTACTGTTTGGGGTCATCTATATTAGGGGCCGATCCATCAGAATGTCACGCGCGCGCGCAGGCTATAGACTCCAATTACGTCCTCGTCGGGGTTGAGGGCCGGGTTGATAATCAGCTGCACGTCCGGGGTGATGGCCAAGTTCTGAGCTAGCTGCAGCCGATAGAAGAGCTCGGCCGTGTACTGGTCGTCCAGCCCGTCTGCTGATGGCTTGCCCCAGTTGACACCGAAGCCCAGCAGATCCCGGTGCTCGGCGAAGTAGCGGGCGATACCGGTGCTGATTGAGGCGTTGAGCAGGGGTGCCTCGCCGTCTGAGTATCCCGCTCGGAGAAACGGCATCCATTGATCGTTGATGAACCAGGTAGCCGAAAAGGCCAGGCCCCAGCCATCCGGGACCTGAGCTTTCTCCCGTTCGTTCACGTGCCACGCGGTGAGGTGGATGTTGTCGAAGTACCGCCGCTCAAAGGAAGAGACCCAGCCGACCTCAATGTGCGAAAAGTACTCGTGGTCTTCGAAAAATGTATTGAAACCGGCCTCGGTGGCGTCGCCGTTGGCGTCGGCCAGGCCGCCGACCGCATACACGTTGTCCGTAGCCATCGCACCGACCACGGCGCCGAGCCCCTGGTTGGGCGCTGGGATGGTCGGGTTCGTCGAGAACGCGAGGTTCATGAACTGGGTCAGGGGGTTGATCAGCCCGTAGATGTCGACGTAATCGGTAACATCAACCTGCCCAGCGACAAAAGAGATCCGTCCTTCCAGTAACCGCTGCTGCCAGTAGAGGTTCGTCACGCCCCAACTGTGGCTGCTGAACTGGTTGAACATGGTTCCCGTCGGCAGGATCGAGCCGGCCTCGAAACCAAGTTCCTGCGGCGTGATGTCGGTTCCCAGCCGATGCCGATGCTCCACCTTGTAGACGAGTGCGCCGGTATTGCCCGAGTCACGGCCGAGCAGTGTCCACGAACCGTAAAAGCGAAATATGCCGCTGGCGGCCTGGTCTTCTCCAGGGCTCTCGGGCACCACCTGATAGAGTGCGCTGTAGTCCAGGCCGAATTGCAGGCCCAGCCTGCGGTTAATGCGCTCTTTCAGATCGAACCAGGGCTTGAGGGTCTGGTCGATCTTGGGGAATCGGAAAAAAGGCTCCTTGACCTCGTCGGTTTCCTGGAGTTCGGCGCCGACACTGCTCGGGCCGCCAAACTGAGGGACCTCTTCGTAGCCTGACTTGTATTGTAACGCCTGCTCAGTATCCGGGGTCTCAGACTGCACGGTCTCCTGAGCGTGTTCCTGCTCGGTTTTATGACTTTGTTCGGACTGCTGTGTTCCCTGTTTCTCGGCCGCTTGCACCTGTGCGGCGTCCTGAGCGACCGTGGGCTGCGTCAAACCGAGAACCAGCGACGCTATAAAGGCAACGTATAACGGGATCATCCATCTTGACATCATCGGTTTCATCCAGATCCTTTGAGTTCTCCCGTGATCAGGCTTCAGGAGTACAGTAAACTGGGTACCTGAAGCGCGGTCCTTTTCTTGTCCTGCCAGTTAACCCAAGCGGCTTTGCGAGTTCTCACGAAAACATCCGAATTCATGGATTTATCAGGTTCAGCCGTTTTCCCAGCGATCCTCTGCCTTCGGTTTAAAAACCATGGTGCAATCGAAACCACATGGGCGCAAAAAGTGAAACGAAGTGCGCAATCCGAGATATTTGCGACCGCCCCTCAGGGCGACTCGAAACCCGGGGGCACTTTGTCCCAGGGATATCCGGACTTCGCCAATCGGTAACCGAGATCGAACAGCTTGCCCATGTACTCGGGGTCGAACGCCTCCTTGGACTTTTCGTCGAAATCGTCCGGAATGTCGGCCAGGTTAAAGTCGAGTCCGTCCCGCCGTGCGCCGAGATAGATGCGGTACATATCGCCGATACCCTGTGTCCTGATCAAAGAGCTAATGGAGCGGCCTGCAATCGGGGCGAGTTTCGGTTCCACTGCTTTCCATTCGGGTTCCAAGCGGGAATTGCGTATGACATAGACGCTGGGCGTGCCTTTGACCTCAAACTTCTCCACGACGCGGCGCCAGTCGATCCCGACAGGGTAAAGGAAGACCTGGGAGGCCGCGCCGCCGTCCACGTGTATCTCGTCGTAACGGCGGCCGCGGGCGTCGACTTCGATGTACACTGGCGGGAAAGCAGCGGGAATGGATGCCGAGGCCAGAAGCACCTTTTGGACCAGCTCGAGCGCTTTCGGATGTCCGCTGACCGCGATGTAGCCGATGTTCCAGATGGCCGGTCGCCCGGCATCGAGATTCGTCGTCCCGACGAGCAGACGTCGCCCCTTGCGGTGCTCGGCGGCGATGGCTTCCAACATCTGCTGGTTGATGTATTTGGCGATGAGCGCCTTCAACGGTTCCGTGCTGGATGCTGCATCCCCGGTAATGGCTGTCAAGATATTACGCTTCTTGATGAGGTCCTTCGTGGAATAGGTTGTGTAGACCTCTTTGAGCTGCTCGTCATAGGCCGACCCGATGAAGGCGAACGGTGCGGTGAGCGCCCCGGTGCTGATCCCCGTCACCATGCTGAATTCGGGCCGGTTGCCGGCCTCGGTCCAGCCGACCAGCAGCCCGGCGCCGAACGCACCTTTTTGA
>JABAOH010141158.1_pt1 | contig 10061 bp, 9 predicted proteins | sample 7062181 | NCBI WGS metagenome assembly JABAOH01 (sample SAMN14538630, study PRJNA623070) | marine sediment metagenome | biome: marine biome [ENVO:00000428]; feature: marine pelagic biome [ENVO:01000023]; material: deep marine sediment [ENVO:00002113]; isolation source: pool of 5 deep marine... | reverse complement strand
GTCAGGCCTGCCCGCGCGCACCTTCAAGCGCCGCTTCAAGAAGGCGACCGGGCACACGCCCATCTCGTACGTCCAGCATCTGCGCGTGGAGGAAGCGAAGCGGCGACTGGAGAGAACCGGCGAGCCCATCGACAAGATCAGCTGGGCCGTCGGCTACGAGGATCCGGCCTTCTTCCGCCGCCTGTTCAAGCGCATCACCCGCCTCACCCCTGGCACCTACCGGCGCAGGTTCCAGCTCCCTGCCTTCGTCGCGACGACGGGCGAGCTTCCAGCGTAGAGGACGCGGCTGTGCCCGCCGCGGATGGGTCCGCCGCGGGGTGTGAACGGCTTCACACCCCGCGGCAGCCTACGGCAAGTCGTTACGGCATCGTGACGAAGTCGCTCTCGGCGATCGTCCTGTTGCCGTTATCCGCGATCGCCAGAATCTCGATCTTGTACTCGGTGTCCGGCTGCAGGAACTGCGGCGGAACGTTCAGGCTCGTGATCGCGCCTGAGACGATGACGTCGAAGACATCGCCCGTGTCCTCGTTCTCGATGATCACCTCCACCTGCTCAGCACCAGGCGCGTTCCAGGTAACGATGGTGTTGTTCGGGTCCACTTCCTGGCCGTCGGAGGGCGAGAAGGTCGGTGCGGGCAGGAGATCGTGCGACAGCTCGCCGGTGCTCGCCAGCCGGTCTCCCTCGACCGTCTTACCCCGGAACTCATACTCGCCGGGCGGGAAGAGGGCCAACACTTCGGCGGGCGATGGCTCGGCGCTTTCGAACCGCAGCTCGGTGATGCCCAGCTCCGAGAGGTTCCCTGCGGTCAAGAACTGAACGATCTTATGGCCATTCGGGTCGGAGACTTTGACCTTCTTCCAACCCTCCGCGTCGAGGAAGATCTGAAGGCCCAGATCGTTGTCGGTCGTGTTGAACTCGAAGAACACCTCCGCGTCGTCGAAGGGGATCACGGCCCCATAGTCATCATCGTCCTCATCTGTGTTAGGCCCAAGCTCGGCCGTCAGATCCTGAGTTTCCGATTCGGCGATCGTCGTCGGTTGCTTGCAGCCGACCAGAAGCGTGAGCACGAGGACAGCGAGCGGCCAGCTCCGTCGTTCGTCAAGTCGCATCGGACCCTCCGAGTTGAGGTGAACCACGGGTGAACCTGGGAGATCGCGGTGTGACAGGCGGGCCCGGAGTCCGAAAGCTCGGTACCCTTAGTCCACCGCTTAAGGAGCCCGCCGCGGGGGTGAAATGTGACAGGCGCCAGCCGGCACGCAGCTGCCGCCGAGGAGGCCGAGCCGGGCCGGCCGGCGTTCAGGCGGGATCGTGCGACAAGGGTAGGATGGCGATGGGCGTCGGCCCGAAGCCGATCTCCGTGTTCGCCATCTGCCCCGAGGCACCGTTGGCCATCGGCACCGCCGAGTTCTGGAAACGGCGCGAGGCCGGAGGCGCCTTTGACCTGATGTACGCGGCGACGAAGTACGAGCTGGCTGAGAACTTCGAGGAGGATACGCGGCCGGACTGGATCAGGATGGTGCTGGTCGACCCACACGGCCAGCGGAGCTGGAAATCCGACTTCTAAGCCGTGCGGCCGTCGATTCACGTCTCCGGCCGTCGAAAACGGCCGCTTCCCGCGCTAACCTCCGCCCTCGCGCTTCAGGGCAGCCATCTGGGCGGCGTCATCCGGCAGGAAGTAGCCGACGACGATGCCCATGGCGCCGTCGGGCAGCCGGCCGCCGGTTCGGTTGTCGTACGACGCCGACACCCGCACAACCTCGTCGGCGTGCAGCCGGTACCCACCCTGCATGAAAAAGGTGACGATCGGCATCGAGAGCAGGCGCCCCGCCGCGTCCGTCTCCGGGGTCAGCACCGCGATCTCTTCGTCTCGACTCGCGCTCTCCAACCTCAGCCCCGTGCCGAAGTCGTGCAGGTGGCCACCCACCCCCAGCAGCAGGCCGGAGAACGGCATCGTCACCTGCCCCGTCGTCACGTTCACGCCGGGCGCCAGGTCGTAGTCCGACGACCCGCACTCCTGCACGTCGAACCAGACAGGGTAGACGCTGTTGAGCGGGGCCGCCTGCGGAACTGCGCGCGCGTACTCGACCTTCACTTCGAGGTACGTGTNNAACATCGTGCTGACGCGGATCCGATCGCCCTTCCCCACCGGGTACCCCACCCCCGGCACCGCCATCCAGTCGTTCATCTCACCGCCCGCCCCGAAGATGTGCTCCTCCTTGTTGGGGCAGAGGAAATCGGAGCGCTCCGTATTCCAGAACGCCACGTGGTGGAGCAGCCGCCCCGGCACCGTCTGCCCCTGCCCGTCCGTCAAGCGCGGATGGTAAGCGCGCAGCCAGCCGTCGAACGGAATGACGAGCAGACGATCCGGGGGCTGAGCCACCGCGTCATGACTCGAGCGAGCCGGAAGGTCGAGCGGCCCCAGGCGGACGGTCATGACCCCGGCCGCCGTGTCGTCGTCTACCCTGAGCTCGACGCCGTGGGCTATGTGATGGTGTTCGTGCTGTGCGCGCAGCTGACCGGTGAAGACCGACAGGGCGAGGCCCAGCGCCGTAATCAGCGCCGGGGCCCGGTGGCGACGAGGGGTTTGGATCCTTAGGCCGCACGAGGTGGTCCGCCAGTTTCTCTTCGACATCGCGGCTATTCTCTTCTGAGGTTGGGGATGGTGGCCATCGGGAATGCGCCAATATAACTGACCGCGGCAGGGGCTCAAACAAGAGTCGAGATTCAGCGGACACTGGCGGCGCGGACCACCGGCGTTAGGATACGGCGGGCTTGGAATCCGCGTGATGACGGCGTCCGTTTCGAGCGGCAGGGTCAGGCCGGTCGCCAAACGCCCGCCCCGGTGGACGATCAGCCTACTTCCGATCCCTGAAGCGGAGAGATGCTTCCATGACGCAGAGCCGAATCGGTATCATCGGGCTGGGCGCCTATGTGCCGGAACGCATCATGACCAACGACGAGTGGACTGCGTACGTCGACACGTCGGACGAGTGGATCACGACCCGGACCGGAATCAAACGACGGCGGCTTGCCGCCGACGACGAGACCACCAGCGACCTAGCGGTCGCCGCGGCGACGGTCGCCTTGGCCGACGCCGGGCTCACACCGACCGATATCGACGAGATCATCGTCGCGAGCGACACGCCGGAGGTCTACACCCCCGACACCGCCTCCTTCGTACAACAGCGGCTCGGTGCCCGCGAGGTTCCCGCCTACGATCTCGCCGGTAGCGGCTGCGCCGGATTCGTGCTGGGGCTCGAGATCGCCCGCTCGCGCGTGGGGGATGGCAGCCGCCGGGTCCTGGTGATCGGCGTCGAGCTCCTGACACGGCTGATGAGCTGGCATGACCGCAACACGTGCGTGCTGTTCGGTGACGCGGCCGGGGCTGCCGTGGTCGGCCGGGGCAATGAACCAGCCGAGATCCTCGCCGCGACGGCCGGCACCGATGGCAGTCGCGGGGACATCCTCATGGCCGAGGTCGGTGGCACCCGCTCGCCGTTCACCATCGAGCGGGCGGAGTTAGGGCTGCACCAGTGGATCGTCATGAAAGGGCGCGAGGTCTTCAAAGAGGCGACGAGTCGCATGTCCGCGGCCGCGAACGAGGTGCTGACCCAGGCCGGCGTCGACGTCGGCGAGGTCGCCCTCGTCGTACCTCATCAGGCCAACCTGCGGATCATCCAGGCGACGGGCAAAGCGCTGGGCGTGCCGGAGGAGAAGGTCTTTGTCAACGTCCAGGAATACGGTAACACCGGCTCGGCCTCGGTACCGCTCGCGCTCTGGGAGGCGCGCCAACAGGGGCGAATCCGCCCGGGCGATCTGGTGCTGCTCACCGCCTTCGGGGCCGGCTTCCACTGGGCGGCGATGCTCTTGCGGTTCTAGCCGCAGCGTCCAAACGCTGCGCAGGCTGCCCGGACGTCTCCCAGCCTCCGTCCGCGTCGCCGGCGCATCCTACATCCCCCAGAGATCGCTCGTATTGACGGGCGCGCCCTGAAGCTTCAGGTAGTAGAAGAGCTGCGCCTTGTGCTGCTTCAGATGCTCCACCATCTGCAGCAGGCGATGGCCCAGCGGCATCTCGGTCGGGTCCCAGGGCGCGGTCGTCGGCCTCCCGAGATCCTCCGCCGTGAGCGTCGCCAGCATGGCCAGGGCGGTTCTCTTGTCTTCGCCCAACGCCTGCCTGGCTTCCGCCACCGCGCCGACCGCCGGCATCGCTTCGGCGGGTGGCAACATCTCCTCCGGCGACAGTTCGCTGAGATCCGTCCCGTCCGGCAGCCTCCAGTCACCGGTGACGAATGGGCGGAAAGCGCCGCCGCAAGCCTCGGTGATGTGCTTCAGCAACTGGCCGGTGGTCATCCAGTTGCTGCCGCTGGACGGCTTCCAGTCCAGCGCGTCGTCGCCCACCCGGTCGAACAGCTTCTCGGTCGCCCGGTAGGCCGTCTCGATCTCTCTCTCCAGCAGAGTCGTCCAGTCCATGAGGCTCCACTCCTCTAAGTCGATTTGCTCAACACGTTGCCGCCCGTCCGCCCGTGCCGCCGGCTTGCGGTTTGGTCACTGCTCCCGGCGCGGGCAGTACTCCGGCGGCTCCGGACCNNCTCCCGGCGCGGGCAGTACTCCGGCGGCTGCGGACCGCCACAACGCGCCTGAATCAGGCGGCGGATGATCCCGTAATACTCCTCCCACGGGGTTTGGCGCCGCGGCGGGACGGCGGTCTTGTGGGCGATCACCATGTCCAGGGCCGGGAGGACGGTGATGTACTGGCCGAACGCGCCGCGTGCCGAGTATCCGCCCTGCAGCGGCGGGTAGACGTCCTGGCCGTCCCACACCCACCACATATAGCCGTACCCGAATCCACGGTAGCGACGGTAAGGCGGGTTCATCTCCTCGAGCGGCGTCACCACACTGACGATGCGCCGCGCCCACCACACGGGAATGACCTGTCTACCCTTCCAACGTCCCTCGCGAAGCATCAGGTAGCCGACGCGAGCCATGTCCCGGGTGGAGAGCCACATGTGATAGGCCGGATACTGGGAGCGTTCCAGGTTGCCCGACTTCCGCTGCCGCTCGCGGTCGAAATCCTGCATCCCGATCGGCTCGGCCAGATCGGTCTGCAACGCATCATAGATGTCCCGGCCGGTCAACTTCTCGAATACGGCTCCGGCGGCGTTGAAGTCCCAGTTGTTGTAGAGCATGTGCTGACCCGGCCGCTGCGACCCTCGCTCCGGGGCATCCGCGGTGTTGTCGCCGGAGTTGGATGCCGGGTGGTAGACGCCGGAGCGAGCGGTGATCAGATGGTCGATATTAGCCTGGCGCTCGATCGGCATCAGCCCACCGATGTCGTCCATCTCCAGGGCCGCCAACGTCCGGTTGAGGTCGATGGTACCGTCGGCCACGTAGTTCCCGTAGAGCATCGAGAGGATGCTCTTCCGCACCGAGGCCAGGTAGCTCAGCTCCTCGAGATCGCCGTGCTGGAGCAGTACGCGCCCTCCCACGACGACGACCAACCCGGTCGTCTCCAACGCGTCCGCGTACTTGCGCACCTTCTCCAACCCCTCGCTCGCGTAGCCGGCCTCCTCGGGCTCGGCGATCATCTCCCACTCGGCGCCCGGGTAGACGTCGGTAGCCTCCTGCCCCAGAAGTCGTTCGGGTGACCCAAGGACCAGGNNGCCACTCGGCGCCGGGGTAGACGTAGGAGGTCGCCTGCCCCAGAAGTCGCTCGGGTGACCCAAGGACCAGGAGAAGGCCCCAGGACAGGAGGAGACCGACAGGTCCGAGGCTTCCGGCCCTGGGGCACCTCGGTGCGCGTCTCCGGGCCGAGCTCCCGCGCCTCTTATTCGTGGCTGCTCCGGTGTCGCGGTCGTGACGCTCCATACTTGCCTCCATCCGTCTTCGTGAACTCAGCGAAAAACGTCGAGCGCTGCTGCGTTGCGGCTCGCGCCTGGAGCGACGCGACGCGGCGGGAGCGCACCCGTGCCGCTGGTGGGATGCCGGACGTACGCCCGGCGCATCACCTAACTGCGCGTTGGACAGTGGGGTCGCGATCGCCCTGGGCGTTCAGACCGAGCGACGGCGCCCGAGCGTCATTCGGACCGAGTCACCCACACGTGCAGGATATAGCCGCCCGGGTACTGAGCGGTCTGCGGATCGTCGGGCACGAAGCGATGGCTGACCTCGGTCAAAACCTGCACGGGACCGGCCCCGGTTCGCACGCTCACCGCCTGACCGATCGCGAGGGTGGCGACGCGCTCCCCGCGGACCCGGGCCTGCAAGGGAACCTCGGTGTAGCCGGCCGCGGTGTCTTGCGGCGCCACCGACGCCTGGGCGAGGGCGAGGCCGCCGGGCAGTTCGACCTGCAAAGGTCGCGGCGAGGACCGCCAGATCTGCGCCAGCACGAGACCGGCGTCGTCGCTCACGACCACGCGGCGGTCGGCGCCCTCGGGACGGCTGCGCTCGACCACATCGAGGCGGCCGGGACGGCTTTCAGCTCGCAGCGACGGTAAGCCACGCGGGGTCCGATAGAGGATCTGCAGCGCCGCGCCTTGTGCCGGCCGGAAATCGATGACGCTGTCACCCACGGTCAGCTCCCCCGACGCGCGCAGCGTGCCGGAAAACGGGCGCCCGTCCTGCAGCAGCAACAGCGCCGCCTGCTCGCCGGCCGGCAGCCGCGGAGCGACCTGCTCCCCGGGCTTTGTCGTGACCGTGACCGGTCTGTTGAGCGGCGGAGGCTCGAGGTTCTCCAGCAACGGGTGCTGCGGTTGGTCCGCGGGTGGCTGCGGCTCTACCTGGCAAGCGATCATCGTCAGCGCCAGTGCGGCGAGTATAGCCAGCGTTCGCATGAGGAGCTCCTAGTTGTTGTTCCAGCGCGAGCCCGGCGCGTCGAAGTCGAGCAACAGGTTGCCCCACTGGTCAAAGTCGTCATGGACGTCGGTGTTGTCTCCGTCAGCGCTCGCATCCATCTGGCCGACGGTGATGGCGCCATCGCCGTTCATGTCGAGCGGCGCGTTGTCACAGATCCCGATGTTCTCGTTGACGTTGGTCTCGTTGATCCGAGCGAACGCGCCCTGGCTGAACGTGTGGATTGCCTCCGATGTGAAGTCGCAGTCGATCGAAACGCCCGGGAACTGATAGCGATAGCTCATCGTCGTCGGAAAGTTCGGTTTCCGGGTCTCGTTCCACTGCGCCGGCGTGTTGTTCACATCGCCGTGCGTCAGGCCGAGATTGTGGCCGAACTCGTGCACAAAAGTGCCGACCTGCGCCACCGCCTGCGCCCAGACCGCGAAGTTGACAAAGGTGATCATGAAGTCGTTACCGTAAACCTCGCCGCGACCCGAGCTGCCGTTCGGGCGCGCGCGTCCGAATATGGCGTAATGGAAGACGTTCAGGCGGTCGTTGTCGAAGTTATTGGTCTTGTAGGTGAAAAAGTCCGTGTAGCCCGCCGCCGTGCTCGGACCGAAGTCCATCGTCGTGTGGTCCGCCAGCGTGTCGCCACCGCCGGTGAGCGCGCCGCCCTGACCGCGGTCGAGGATCAGGTTGACGCCTCGCGACCCATTGGGGTTGAGGACCGGCGCGAACTGGAAGACGGTATCGATGGTGCCCCAGATCGTCGCGTTCGGTGTGGCGGCCGCGATCCAGTCCACCTCCACCAGAACATCCTTACGCCACTTGTCCGTTCCCATCGCCGGCAGGTTCACCGTGTCGCCGGACGGGGCCACATAGCCGCCTGTCTCCCACGAATCGAGCAGGCCGTCGCCATCGCTGTCCAGCGAAGCGACGGCGCCGGGAAGCATGTAGGTAGCGGTATCGGCCAGCCCGTCGTGGTTCGTGACGACCACGGTGAGCGTCGAGCCCAAGGCCACGCTGTCCACCACGCTCAGCATCTGCGTGTAGTGGTAGATCGGGTAACCGTAGGTGGCCGGCGTGTGCGTCAGCAGATAATCGATCGGCAGCGCGCCCCAGCGCACCGAAGTGACGGTCGTCCCGTTCACCGCGACCGTGGCGTCGGTGTCCAGGTTCGCCGCGGCCACGGTGAGCAGCACGTTCACCGGAGCGGTTCCAGAGATGCCGAACACACCGATGTCCTCGATCCGCGGCGCCGGAAAGGCGCCGGACGGCGCCAGCACCGTGACGTTCTGCGAGGCCGATGTGCCGTTGCTGTTCCTTAGCGCCACCGGGTGAACGCCCGGAGCGGCCGTATCGGGAATCTGGAAGTAGGCGGTCCCGAAGAGCCCGTTGTAGATCTCGGTCTCGGTGGGCAGCCCCACGTCCCACACCACGCTGGCGAACAGCGTGGTGCCGTCCACCGCCAGAAGCTGCCGCGGGTAACCCTGGCCCGGCGCGATCGCGTTGAGCGTCGGTGGTTGGGTACAGCCGGTGCCGAGCAGATGGGCTGCGACGAAGAGCGCCAGGCCCGCCAATGCCAACAGCTTGCCACGCATCGCTCCCCCTGAGTTGCGGTGAATCTGCGGGCCGGCGCCCGACTCTGGAGATGTCGGAGCACCGCATGAACCGCAGGACTGGCATCGCAGTTCATGTCTAATCCGTGATACGCGAGGGCGCAAGCGGATGAGGAGGGTCTCGCTAGACCGTGGACAGCCGGCTAGACCGGCAGACGGTAGAGCGTGGGCGGTAGGAGCCGGGTAGAGCTATGGACGGCTAACAGGAGGGTTAGGCGGGTGAACCACAGACAGTGGGTGGACCCTACGGTCTACGGTCTACCGTGTACCGCCCATCGACACCCTGGCGCCGAAGCGAAAGGCACGATCCAACGGATCGGTCTCGAGCAGCAGCCAACGCTCCGGTCCGGGGTTTTGCCGGTGGAACGAGCGCACGACCAGGCGAGCGCTGAAGATCCCGACCGCGGCCCCGAGCGTGACGTCGCTGGCCCAGTGCGCGTCGTCGTGCAGCCTGGACCAGGCGACGAGACCCGCGATCGGATAGGCGAGCCAGGGCGTCACTCCCCCCAGTTCCTCCGAGAGCACCGTGGCCACGGCAAAAGCCGTCGTCGCGTGGTTCGAGGGGTAGGAGCGCCGATCGGCTTCTCCCCATCCGCCGAGGAGCCTCCAGGCGTGCGGATCGTGGTGAAACAGGTCGGTGCCTTCGTCCACGGTGAGGGCCGCGTTGGGCCGCGATCGCCCGCTCAGACCTTTCAAGCCGCCGGTGACAGTGTTCGATAATGCGATCGAAAGGAAGGCGTGCAGCCCCAGGTCGGCTACCCGGTTCGCCCCGAAGACCTTCCCCACGACAAACGCTCCGGCCGAGCCCTGCAACCAGTAGGACGAGCCGCCGATCGGTTCGACGGTCCGGGCCAGGGCGTCCGCCGCCGCACCGTCCATTTCACGTACCTCGCGGCGCAGATCGCCATCGAAGGGGATGAGCGCGGCATGCAGCGCCACCAGGCCGGCGAGCAAGACGGCGTCGCGCGTGCCGAAGATCGGTGCGGGCTCACCCCACATCGCCTGCGTTTGCACGGCCGACGCCGCGGGCGCGAGCGTGGCCAGCAGCAGTGCCGAGACGACGAGTGCGCGAAACGACGCGCAACCGTCCTGGCTGCGGAATGCCATCTGCGGGCTTCCGAACACTTGTTCTCCCCTTGGGTACTGGGCACTGCGAGTTCGGGGGATTGAACTCGAGCGGGGTGATCAGCCAAGGCGGTCGATTGGGATCGGCTGTCCCTGGGAAACAGGGCAAGCGCTATGCCTCGCCGATACGGGCAAAGGCCAACCTTGCAAGCCTAGCCGTGGCAACGCAGAACGCGGACGAACCATGAACGGCTCGCGGTGGTCAATCGCCGGCGGACCTTGCATTATGCAGCGAATCTCGCCTGTTTTGAGCGCTGCGCGATCTAATGTTTGCGCGCCGTATCAGTCCGATTCCGCCGGGTGGGGAGTTGCGTTTGATGGGCAAGCCAACGGTTCGTCCGACTTGATCTACCGCCGGTTGTCCGGGTGGGGGCGCGTGGGTATGGCGCTGCTCGCCGTGCACACGGTGCTTCTCTTCCTCCCGCCCATCCCTCCGATCGTCAAAGGACCTCTGGTCAACTGGGTGGCCGGGTACGTCGTGGTCTTCCT
>JABAOH010013094.1_pt2 | contig 10063 bp, 11 predicted proteins | sample 7062181 | NCBI WGS metagenome assembly JABAOH01 (sample SAMN14538630, study PRJNA623070) | marine sediment metagenome | biome: marine biome [ENVO:00000428]; feature: marine pelagic biome [ENVO:01000023]; material: deep marine sediment [ENVO:00002113]; isolation source: pool of 5 deep marine... | reverse complement strand
GCACAAAGCATACCGCTGTTTAGAGCGTAACTTATACCTTCACCCGAAGTAGGGCTTATAAAACCCGCTGCCTCCCCGGTTACCAGCACATTTTTCTTTCCCAGGAAAAGTTCTCTGCCACTACTTACTTTTAGCGCTTTACTGGCCTCTTTCTTAACAACTTTACCAAAGGCTCCTAGCCGCTTGTTGAGAGTTTCTATAACTAAATCGTGTTTTTGAACTACGTTACGACTATTGGGGTAGAAGACTGAGCCCACTATAGCTTGAGCCTCCTTAGGCATAATATATGAATACGCATGCCCATTGGTTATCCGATTCATCAATATACAGTCAAAGAAAGGTTCAAGGTTTTTTGTTGTTTTTACCCAAAACTGGACTGTACGGTAATATTCTTTAACCAGTCTACCCAATAAGACCCTGGTTTCTGAACCAGCACCTGAAGCGTCAATAAGATACTTGGTTTCAACGTCTAAGCTATTTCCGTCTCTGGTTAAGTGGACCAATATTCCATTAGAGGAAAAGTCAAACCCCTTTAGCGAAGTATGGCTGGAGACTTCTATATGGGGAGGCAGAAGAGTGAGGAGCCAGGCGTCAAATTTGTACCTAAGCGAGTTGCGAAATATAAGTCCCGTGGGGCGATAAATATTTCTATTCCAGTCCACATATCGGAAGTTTATGGTCTTTGGCTCTACCAGTATATCTTCAGGAGGGTTGAATTTTTGCAGAAAATCCCAGGCATAGTGATTGAGAGCACCACCACAACTTTTATATTTGGGAAGAGTTTGGGAATCAGCGAGAAGGACACTGAGGTTCGCATCTAAATGGCAAGCAGCCATACACCCCGCTGGACCTGCCCCTATGATGACCACATCATAGTTTTTATTGATTTTTACTAAGTAACTTTGTTCGCTCATGAATAAAATGCCTTAAACCTAAGCAATTTTATTATAAGAGATTTAAGAATACAATCCATATTTATAGCCGAATATATAGACATCAACGTTGACGAATTTATAAACCATATCTAGATAACGAGGAGAGGATAAGGAAAGATTAATACCAGGAGATACCATTTTCTACCATCATAATGACTGATCCTGTCTGCAATGTTTAAACTAATATCCTCTAGGATATATATGGGGTAAAATAACCAATATAAAACATAGTGCAAGGTTTTTTTTCGCGGCAGATGGACACATACTGAAAAAGATTAAGGCTCAGGGGTATATTTATTTAAAAATGTTTGTTATAATACGTAGTGATTTTTGATGTTTGGAGAAACTGAACGGTCCTGTTAAATTTTTGGCAATGTCCATAGCACTTCGACGAACCAACAATACCCCACAACTTTTATCGAAATGGAGTCGCTATGGTTTCTACCAATAAGGGCGCTTCATCGTCTGCCAAATTTCCTGAGACACACAGAGTCTCTATTCTGCTTATTCTATTTCGTTGGGTAGCCCTGGTTATTGCTTCTCTCTTTATATTTCTGGAACCCAATGGGCTAGAGCTTAATCCTTTCGCCACATATATACTTCTTTCCTTTACTTTTTTTTATACCGTTTCAGTTAGTTACTTCTATGGAAAAGACCTGCAAAATCTTAATCAGTTTACTCGAACATTAGTTATTGTTGATGCATTGTATTGCGGTTTCTTGCTTTGGGTTACTGGGAGTCCAACCAGTCCTTTCTTCCTCTATGCTATTAGCCCTATTTTAACTGCTGCGTTTTTCCTTAAAATGAAAGGTGGTTTTGCAGCGGCAGGTGTGGTGTCAATTCTTTATATTGGTGGTATGGTTGCCAATGGCTATTCTTTGGCTGGAGTGATTGAAAGCAAACAAGCCGTTGACCTGATAACTGATATTCTTGCGCTTTTCTTGGTTGCAGTCTTTTTTGCCTATCCTTCCGCCCTCTTAGACAGACTACTGTTTACTGTAAATAATCTTATTACAAAAAATGACAATCTAACTGATACAAACCGGGCTTTTGAACATGCCAATCGGCAGTTGCGTACACTTCAAAAGACAAGCAAGGCACTACAATCTACTATGGATCTTAATGAAATCTTGGATATTGTCCTTTCTGAAATAACAAGAGAGATAGGATTTGAGGGGGCTATGTTAGGCCTTTATAATGAAAAGAGCAAGACTATATCTAACTGGATTATGTCGAAGGATTATGGAAAAGGTTTTATGGGGAGTATTAAAGATTTGGAAATACCTATTTCTGAAGAAGGCGGTATAGTAGCCAAAAGCGTAATCGAAAATAAACCATATTTGGTCAATCCTGAAGATTCCTCTGCACATATACAACCTTCCCATTTAAAAGAGGTACCCTTTGCTGTTGTACCAATGACTTTCAAAGGTCGTACGGTTGGTGTTCTGCTGGTAGAGAACCATTTGTCCAAAAGGCCAATCAGTGAGACAGAGATTCCAGTTTTAAGGTCAGTGGCTAATCAAGCAACAGTAGCCATAGAGAATGCCAGGCTCATGATTAGGAACCAGATGCTTGTAGTAGCAGAGGAGAGAAATAGAATCGCCCGTGAGATACACGATGGTCTTGCCCAATCACTATTCAGTATAGCTCTTAATTTACAGGCGTGTGTGAAGAAGATGGGTAATAATCCTGCAGAAACTAGAGATAAGCTTGTACAGCTTCAAGAGCTGGCTTCTAAGAATCTCAAAGAGCTCCGCCAGTATATATATAATCTTCCCTCCGCTACTCTGGTAGACATGGGATTGGTTACTGCTCTTAAGTCGCACATTAATGACATAGCAAAATTAAACGGGCTGGAAATAGATTTTACGGTCGGAGGAAAAGAAAGAACTCTACCCTCTGAAATGGAGGAGTGTTTCTATCGAGTAGGCCAGGAAGCTCTTGCGAATGTAGTTAAGCATGCTAAAGCTTCAAGGGTCAAAATGACGCTGGAATATGGAAACAAAGACGTGACTATTACGGTTGTAGATAATGGCCGCGGTTTAAACGGTGAAGCTGTAGCAAAGGAGTCAATGGGTATAAATAATATGAGGCAGCGAATTAAGTCTCTTGGAGGAACATTCTCCCTGGAATCAAGTAACGGGTGTGGAGTTTGCGTAAAGGCCAAAGTGCGCGTTTAAAAGGAAAAAAAATGGAAGAGATAAAGGTAGTAATAGCAGATGATCATCAACTGGTGCGTGATGGCCTAAGGTCGTTTATAGAGCTAGAAAAGGGAATAGAAATAGTCGGCGAAGCTGCAGATGGCATAGAAGCAATAAAGCTTACTAAGGATCTTTGTCCCGATGTTCTTTTGTTGGATTTGCGGATGCCCGGTGCTGATGGGATTACAGTATGCAGAGAAGTAAAAGAAGTTGACCCGAATGTTAAAGTGGTCATCCTTACAACCTTTGACGATAATGAGGATATAGTAGAAGCGCTGGATGCAGGCGCTTCCAGTTATATTCTAAAGGATGTTTCCCCGGACCGTTTAGTAAAAGACATTAGAACAGTTGTAAACGGTCAGAGGGTTTTTCACCCTGCGATAGCAAGTAAAATTGCAGATAGATTAGTGGCCTCAAACCGTAGTAACCAGAAACCGTATGAAGCACTCTCTGTCAGGGAGATCGAGATTCTCCAACTTTTAGCCAAAGGATATAAGAATAAAGAGATTGCAAAAGCCCTCTGGATAGGTGAGTCAACAGTTAAAACCCACGTAAGCCATATATTGCAGAAACTGGAACAAGAAGACCGGACAAAAGCAGTCATATTTGCCATCCAGCAAGGATTGATAAAACTATAAATGTGTTTGAAAACTGGTGAAAAAGGCAAAATTACTCTTTGAGTCTATGGATAAAAGATTCTCTTAACTTATGGTTCGAACCCTTCGACTTGGCTCAAGGCAGGCTTGTCTATTACTACATTTAACTTATAGTTCGTGCTTGTCGAGAATCTAGCTCTAAAATGCTTCTCAACTTCGCTCGAAGCATAATCCGTAAAAATCCTCTCCTTCATAAATTTTTGATTTTTACTTTTTAATTTTTGAGTTTTCTCTACATCCTGCGAAAGACTGATTTTCAATCAGTCTTTTTTACTACCCCAAATTCATTCTTTTTGCCATCGGAAATTCAATCTTTCTCCTGATTACAACCGCGTTTCGAAAGGGAAGAATTAGATACAACAAATATCAGTAGTTCATCAAAGGAACAGATGTGGATAAGACCCAAGTGCTAATTGTTGATGATAACAAGATGGTACGGGACGGCTTGAAGACCTTGATCGAGCTGGAAAATGATTTCTCAGTAGTTGGAGATGCAGAAAATGGGATACAAGCTATCGAGTATGTTAGGGTTCTTCAGCCGGACGTAGTGATTATGGATGTAAGTATGCCCGGGATGGATGGAATTGAAGCAGCCAAAACTATCAAAAAATATCATCCAGGGATTACTATTACTATTCTCAGTGTTTATCAGACTGATGATTACAAAAATAAGTTCAAAGAAGTTGAAATTGCGGGCTGGATTCCCAAAAGCTCAACTCCAGAAGAGATCATGGTTGCTTTACGAGCTTCTTTAGGTGCTCCTGGCAGAAACGGAGGTTTGGAATGGAACAGTTAGCATCCTTTTGGTGGTTGTGGTCACCAATGGTTGTTGGCTTCTTAATAACTCCTTTCCTCTCCAAAATTCTTTGGAAAAAAGCATTTCTCACTTTAGAAGAGGTAGATGGGAAAGCCAAGCTCATTCTTGAAAACACCAAAGGCGAAGAGCTTCAAAGAATAAAGGTTAAGGTTATTTTACCTGAAGGCTTATCAGTAAAGCAGATTAGAGGGGAAAGCGAAGGCGAAGTAAGAGTTGAGAATGGCTCCATAGACTGGTCGCTGGAAACACTGGGCAAACACGACCGTCAGGTCCTGGAATTTAATATGACCGGTTCGAGCATAGAGAAGAATGGAAGCATTGAGTTCATTTCCGAGCCCTCTGTGGATGAGAGTTATCACTTCGATAAACATGGGTTGCAGTGGAAGATCTACTCTCAAGAGACACATAAAGTACGGACATTGCTTTATAGGATTGGCAGAAATGAATCCGCCTCATCTGAGTATGCCTGGAAGATACAGGTGTAAAGAAACATTGGAGCTAAGCAGTATGGGTAAACTGAAATACTCACAAAAGGTTACGAGAATGTTAAAAACCTACTTTCTGCTTATAAGCAAACTGAATAACCAAAAGGGAGCAACAGCAGTGGAGTATGCCATTATGCTGGCATTTATTGCTGCTGTAATTGTTGGTGTTGTAACCATCATGGGAATGAAAGTACTTTCTCTATTTGATAACTTTCTTGTTGCTCTAGGTGCAACAGGTGTATAGGTCGAGCTTTTGAAAAGTAATAAATATGAATATCTTATATCAGAGTTCGCTCGAAAGATATATATACGAAATACGGTAGGATTAGGTCTAATTATTTTGATACGACGGAGCATATTGTAAGGAGGTGAAAATGATGCTAAAAGCTTATTGCTGGTTTATTAGTAAGTTGCGTAGCGAAAAGGGAGCAACAGCTGTGGAATACGGTATTATGGTAGCGTTGATTGCAGTAGCAATAATATTGACAGTATTAGCACTAGGTCAGCAGCTGGATCGTCTGTTTGGTATTGTCGTTACTCAGTTAACAGGTGCTGGTGCTGCTGCGCCTTAGGTGAGAATCCAAAGCAAGGAGACTCCGTACGGCTTGCTTAGGTTCTGCGGAGTCTCCCTCCCAAAATTTTAATGGCTTTATAAGTTTAAAATTTTAGTGATAGGTGTGAGTACAGAGATGAGAGTATCGAGAGGANNTGGAATTATTGAGTTCGGCAGAGTCTATAATATCTATCTCACAGTCACTCATGCAGCTAGGGAAGGTGCAAGGATTGCATCGGTTAGAAACGGGACCGGGGCAACTGATGAAGAAATCAAACAGATTGTTGATGATCGCTCACCTATATATATTACTTCAAGTAATGTAGAAATAAATCCTGGGCCTGATTTCAAAACACCCGGCCAACCGATAGATGTTGGAGTTCATTATACAGCAACCATAAATATTCCGCTTTTCGGAGCTTACCCTGTACATCTAGTTAGTACAGGGACTATGAGGATTGAGTAATATGAAGAGGTTAGCAATTTTGAGAGGAGAAAAAGGCGCTGTAGCTGTTATAGCGGCTATTCTAATTACGGTTCTTATTGGATTTGCAGCAATAGTTATTGATGTAGGGGCCTCGTATGAAGAGCGTCGGCAGAACCAAACAGTGGCTGATGCTGCAGCGCTGGCTGGTGCTCAGGAGCTACCTGAAAATCCAGATGCTGCAGTAAGTATGGCGATTGAATATGCCAGTAGTAATGGTCGGGCAATAACTGCAAGCGCCGTACAGATTACCAGCACTAATGTGGATAATGACACCATTAAGGTATCTATAGTGTCTACTGTTAATTATACTCTAGCAGAAGTATTGGGATTTTCCTCAGGAGATGTTTACGCTCACGGGACTGCTATTGTCGGATCTCCCACTTCTTTCGGCGGAGTAAAACTCATGCCATGGGCAAGAATGGATGAAGATTTTGTTTTTAACACGTCGTATGTTCTCTTCCGCAGCAATGACCCCGATACTGGAAATTTTCAGGCTATTCAGCTTCCTCATATTGATCCTGATACAGGGAATGTAGAGCCATCACCCGGAATGGTTGAGTATGCAGACCTGGTAGCGGGGCAGAACAACAAGGGGCAACCCCTTATTGCAGCAGACGTAGAACTTCATCAACTTATAACAACGAAAACGGGTAATTTTGGGGTTAACACCTCAAATGCGCTGGACACTCGTTTAAACGGAGATACCCACACTTTTAGCGATGTCGTTGATATGGATACTAAGCAGATTACAGATTATGATTGCCCACGCATCATTGTTATTGTCACGGTTGTTAATCCTGAGGGTACACAAGAGTTTCATGATGATGATACCTTAATTTGGCCCACAGGAACATCAGAAGATGTTGAAGTAGAGAAGTTCAACTATTTTTTCATCGAGGATTATGTTGCAAAACCAAGCGAGGGTGACTATGTGACTGGAAGGTTCATAAGGGTTCTTTCAGCGGAAGAAGCAAAGTTCGGAAAGTATGATCCTAGTAGTGGGATAAAGATAGTAAAACTTATCGAATAGAAAAGGTAATTTTTTAAACGAAAGGAGGAAAACGAGATGAAATCAAGGTTTGTTATGGTGATAGTAGCTATAGTCCTGGGTCTTGTTGCAGCCTACGGTGTTGCTGTCTATGTGAAAGGCTTGAAGTCTAAAGTTGAGAATGAGCAAAAGTTAGTCAAGGTGTTGATTGCTAAAGAAAAGATACCTGCGGGAACTGCATTTAAGGATATTAATAAAAAGAATATGGCAAGCTATAGAGAGGTTCCCAACAAGTATCGTGTTTACGGGGCCATAACCTCACCGGATCATATTGATAGTCAAGTTCTAGCAGTTCCTGTCAGCAAGGGTGAACAGCTGACAAAAGATAAATTCAAAGTAAGCAACCGAGCGGGACTCTCATTTGCCATTCCTAATGATCATGTAGCCATCTCTATTGCAGTGGATGAAGTAAAAGGAGTCTCTGGGATGATTAAGGCTGGAGATTTTGTGAATGTTATAGCAACATTGTCTAACCAAACAAATGGACAGAAAGTCGATATGAGTAAGATCATTCTTCAGAAAGTAAGAGTTCTTGCTGTGGGCAGCACCATAGCTCCGTCGGAAGGACGGGCCGAAGAACCAAAGACGGTGTCTTCGCGGATGGGATCCGGACAATCATCGGGTAAACAAACCATAACGCTTTCTCTCGGCGCAGGAGATGCTGAAAAACTGGTTTTTGCTGAAGAGAAGGGCAAAGTATGGCTAACACTTCTGCCGGCAAAGGATGCCGTGCCTGTAACAACCGGTGGTCAAACCTTTGACAGCATATTTAAGTAATGAATAGAAGGGAGGGACTGAATTGATTCCCATAGTTTTGTTTGACACCAAAAGCGATTTCTTGATGGATATGCAAAAGAAACTGAAAAATGAAAACAAGGTAAAAGTTATAGCAGGTCTAGCAGAAATACCGGAGCTTGAGGATTTGTTAAGAAAAAATCAGGATGCGGTTTTAATAATAGGTCCAAGCTTGAAAAGGGAGGATAGTATTTCCATTGCCGAGGCTTTTTCAGGAGAACATCCACAGGTCGGAGTCGTTTTGATGTCTTCAGATATAACTACAGAACTTCTACGCGACGCATTAAGAGTGGGAGTAAGAGATGTTCTTCCCTCACCCGTAACTGTTAAGCAGCTTTTACCGGCGATAGAACAAGCATATCAACACTCAGAGCGTATGCGCTGCGCTATAAGCGGGTCAAAAAAGGAACCCATCAAAGCGGAAAAACAGCCCAAGCAGTCAGCTAAAGTGATAACCTTCTTCAGTGCAAAGGGCGGTGTGGGAAAGACTGTAATCGCGTGCAATGTAGCCGTAGGGTTGAAGCAACAGACTAAAAGTAGTGTGATCCTAGTTGATCTCGATCTTCAGTTTGGCGATATTGCAGTAATGCTTCAGCTTGTTCCCGAACGCACTATCTATGATATAACATCATCGATAGAGAGACTTGATACTGATTTGATGAAAGGTTTTTTGACAACTCACAGCTCAGGCCTAAAGACGTTACTATCACCAGTACAACCGGAACAGGCGGATGCTGTCTCTAGTAAAGATGTTTTAAAGATCATTGATGTGCTTAAAGGAATGTGTGATTATCTACTAATTGATACCTCACCTTCTTTTAACGACAACATTCTTGCTGCCCTAGATAATTCGGATGAAATCTGCTTAGTTGCTGCAACGGATGTGCCTAGTCTTAAAAATACAAAGCTTTCGGTACATATGATGGAAATGCTGCAGTATCCCAAAGAGAGGATTAATCTTATACTTAATCGAGCCAACAGCAAAGTAAGACTAAGTCCGAGAGATGTTGAGCATAGTCTGGAAATGCGACCTACCGTTAAGATTCCAAGCGATATAGTTGTACCTCTTTCCGTAAATAAGGGAATACCACTGGTTACAGATCTCCCCAGATCCGGTGTCTCAAGGAGCCTTTTGCAGTTAGTGGATCATTTTAGAAATGGCAATGGAGAAGTGCCAGCTAAGTTTAGACGAAGAGCGGCAAACTAAAAGAAGGGAAGTGAAATGTCTCTACAAGAGAGATTAGCAAAAATTAATAATGTAAATAATCATCAAGTGGATAGTAAGCAAGGTAGTCAAACCGATATGGATAAACTGAAGCAAAAAATTCACCTTCAGTTAATTGAAGATTTAGGTCCAGAATTAGAAAAGCATCAAAAGAGTCCTGAACTTTTAGCCTTGAAGGTAAAAGAGAAGCTCCAGGAGCTTATTAATGCTGAAAGCACCCCGCTATCTCAGACGGATAAGAAAGACATAATTGACGACGTTACCGACAATGTATTGGGCTATGGCCCTATCGAACGTTTCTTAAATGATACAGAGATTACTGAAGTTATGGTTAATGACCCGGAGACAATTTATATTGAGAGATTTGGTAAAATCCATCCCACGGATGCCAGGTTTCTGAACGAGGCACACCTGAGAAGAGTCATTGATAAGATAGTTGGTGAGGTAGGCCGCCGTATCGACGAAAGTGTACCTATGGTTGATGCGAGGCTTCCTGACGGTTCACGTGTAAATGCGGTTGTCCACCCACTGGCGCTTGATGGGCCAATACTTACCATAAGGAAATTTGCTAGAGAGCCTTATATGGTTGACGATCTTATTGAGTTTGGAACAATGACCAGCAAGATTGCCCAGTTCCTAGCTGCGTGTGTGAAGGGAAGATTAAATATTATCATTTCTGGAGGGACCGGAACCGGTAAGACTACAACTTTAAATGTGGTGTCCTCCTTCGTACCCAATGATGAAAGAATCGTTACCATTGAAGATGCTGCTGAACTGCAGCTTCATCAGGAACATATTTTGAGGTTGGAGTCCCGGCCCCCAAATATTGAAGGAAAAGGACAGGTTACTATTAGGGATTTA
>JABAOH010000306.1_pt8 | contig 10066 bp, 8 predicted proteins | sample 7062181 | NCBI WGS metagenome assembly JABAOH01 (sample SAMN14538630, study PRJNA623070) | marine sediment metagenome | biome: marine biome [ENVO:00000428]; feature: marine pelagic biome [ENVO:01000023]; material: deep marine sediment [ENVO:00002113]; isolation source: pool of 5 deep marine... | reverse complement strand
AGATAGCGCGTCTCCCAGTACTGCGACACAGGGGAAAAGCAAGAAGTGGTTGATCTGTTTCGCGAACGAAAGTGGGATCTTGTAGGCAGGCGATGGATCTGGTTCCTCGTCACCAGCATCGCCCTCGCCGCCTGTGTCGCCGCGCTTGTTCTCCGCTGGCAGAGACAGGGCAGCCCGCTCAACTACGGAATTGATTTTACCGGCGGCGGCATTATCACCATGAAGGTTGACCCGCCTGTCAGCCACGGAACGGAGATCGAAGTCATTGAGCAGGTGCGCTCCGCGCTGGAGCGTACCGGCATCAGAGTCCAGGTGCAGTTGGCCAGCAGCGTAGTGGGACAGCCCCGAGACCAGATTCAGATTCGTACCCAGTTACCGAAGGAATTGTCCAGAGGAGAAACCGAGACCGATGTTGTTGCCCGCCAGGCCGAAATCACCCAAGAAACGCTCGCCGCACAGTTCGGCAGTATCGAAGTTCTCGGCACTGATGTCGTAACACCGGTGGTCAGCAGAGACCTCACCCGCAGAGCCTTGCAAGCCCTGCTTTTGGGCTGTTTGGCGATCGTGGTTTGGATTTTCATTCGCTATGACTTCGGCACCAGCCTGGTTCCGAAATACGCCCTCTGCGCCATCTTTGCTCTCTTCCATGATCTCCTAATCTTGACCGGTGCCTTCGCCATCGTTTACTGGGTGGTTGACAGCCCCTTCGTCGCCGCCTTCCTCACCGTTTTGGGATACTCGGTGCACGATACCATCGTCATCTTCGACCGCATCCGGGAAAACGTGAAACTGCGCAAACGCCCTACCTTCGCCGGGATCGTCAACCTCTCTCTACTGGAGACATTGGCGCGCTCGGTGAATACGGTGTTGACCGTGGAGTTCGTGCTCATCGCTCTTTACGTCTTTGGCGGTGTGACTTTGCGAGGTTTTGCCGGCGCGCTCATCATAGGTATCACCTCTGGAGCCTGGTCCTCCATCTTCATCGCCAGCCAACTTCTCGTCTCCTGGAAGAAGCGTGAGGAGAAGCCGCGGCTGGCGGTGGCTGCGGCGAAGGCTCCCAGGCCTGCTCCGCAGCGGCCTGTGCGAAAGCAACCTCCTGCTCGCGAGAAACCCGCCGAAGTCCCCGCAGAGACTGCAGCCGCCGTGTCACAAGAGACTCCGGCCGGCGCGCCTGGACAGCCTGCTCCCTCCAAGGCGGGGAAAGCCGGCCCTCGCTCTTCCGCCCGGCGGAAGAAATTGCGCGGTAAGAAGCGTCATCGCCGCTTCTAGAGGACGTGCTCCGTCCAGAATAGGGCGCGTTAGCAGGTAGATACCGTTGTACAGGGGCGATAGACCGTTACTCACCCGTACTGTATTTCTTGTACCTCGGCCGTTTTCAACCCGCTCAAATTAGTCTATGATAAGCCCCGGAGGCGAGGAGACTGAGAGATGCCGCGCTGTCCTGCTTGTGGAGCGGAAAGAGAGAGCCAAGCGCCCTGTAAGCAATGCGGGTTCGAGGACCTGGCTGCAGAACATACTCGCGCCTCTGAAGAGGTGGATGATGAGACCCTCATTCTTCACTTGCTGGAAACCCCGACAACCAGGACCAGAGGTGCCGACGCGGCGAAGATATGGCTGCTTGACCCCTCCGGCGGAGAAGTGGAACAGGCCTCGGTTCTAGAGGAGGAGACGACCACCATCGGCCGCAGCCACAATTGCCAAATCATGCTCCCCTCCAACACCGTCTCCCGGCAGCATGCTCAGATTCGCCGGGAGGGTGAACGCTTTCTCCTGAAAGACTTGGGTTCCACCAATGGAACCCTGCTCAACTCCGAGCCGGTCATCGGAGAAGAAGTATTGAAAGACCGTGACGAGATAGGTATCGGAATCTACCGACTAATCTTTCGCTATACCTGAGCCGTAAATGCTGCCTATTCTTGCCTACGGTTTTCTCCTCCCTCTGCTGAGCGCCATCCTTCTCAGCAGAATCATGAGGAGGAAGCTGGGCTGGCTGAAATCCAAAGAGCGAAAGGTTGGCAAGGAGAAGATTCACCGTCTTTTCCCGCGCCCGCGTCGCCCCCTCTCCGGGGGATTTGCCATCTTGATCTCTTTGACTGTCGGCGTAATTGCGTTCAACTGGCCGCCCGGCTATTTGCCTCTCTTTTTCCTCGCGCTGGTGTGGTTTTTCGCACTTATCGGCTTGCTGGATGATTTACGCAAGACCGGGGGACGAGGCCTTTCGGAGAAAGAGAAACTGGCCCTCCAGTCCGCGGCTGGATTCGCTTTTGCCTATCTGTTGCATTCCGGAGCCAGTTCCATTCGTTTCGGTCTGATTCGCCTTCCCTTCGCGGAAATGCCCGTGGACTTGGGCATGTTCTATCCCTTTCTGGGAATGTTCGTAATAGTCGCCGCCTCCAATGCCGTCAATCTCACCGACGGAATGGACGGCCTGGCAGCGGGGCAGATGGTCATTGCCTCTTTCTTCATGCTGGGGTTTTGTGTTCTGCTGCAGAAACCGCTGGCGACGGGAATCTTCCTTTCCCTTATGGCCTCATGTCTGGGATTTCTCATTTTCAACTATCCTCCCGCCAGGCTGCTGATGGGGGACATGGGCTCCCTCGCACTAGGTGCCGCTCTCGGCGCGGGCGCCATGTTCCTCGGAATAGAAGCCTTCCTCCCTCTTGTGGGTGCGGTCTTTGTCATCAACACCCTTTCCGTAATCGTTCAGGTGGGCACGGTTCGCGGGCTGTGGCGATTGGTGCGTCTCCATAGACACCGAACAACCGAGCATTTCCGCCCTTTTCTCTGCACACCTTTGCATCATCATTTCCAGTGGCTTGGCTGGCCGGAGAAGAGCACACTCCGGCTTTTCTGGGGTATGGGAGCCGGTTTCGGCGTTTTCGCAGTCTTGGGCTTCAAATGGGGGGGCGCCTGGGTGGCGGGGATGCTGCTGATTCCTCTGCCCCTCATCTTGGCGGCGACGCAGAAACTGCTTCGAGGCTCTTATTTCATAGGTCTTACCTCCGAAGATGAAGGGCCCCATCGTCTCGCGCTCTTTCAAGGCATGCCGGTCGAAGTGATCGGAAAGAAACTCTACCGGTTGATAAGAGAGACCGCGCTCAGTGAATCCATGCTGGCCCCGGGGGCCGCGGAGGGATTGCTGTGGAGGCCCATGACAGAGATTGAGGCGCGGGTGGCGCTGGGCTCCCTCTTCATGCAGCAGCACCTCGGAGATGAAGCCCTCGCCGAATGGGAGGAGATACCGGTCCGCAATCTCCTTTTGCGAGAAAGCACAGTCATGAGACTGGCCCGGCTCTACTATTCCCGTGACCGCCTGCTGGAGGCGATTCGCCTGTGGGAGGCGCTTCCAAGAACCCGGCTCATTTCCATGCCGAGTGTGCAGGAGATCGTTCGCGGAGCCAGAATCCGGCTGGCGGAACTCGCCTCAAAATCCTACCGCCAGTGTCTCAGCGCATTCGCACATACCCAGGCCGGAAAGTCTTTTGATACCGCCAACCTCGCTCGACAACTAACCTTGAGCCTGCGCTTCAATCGAGATCTTCTCTCCCTGCTTGCTTCATCCGCCGATCTTACCGGGGGCGGGGCTGGCGATCCTCAGGGGTTCCGTCCGCTGTCTTCTTCCTATCGGCGCGCCGAGAGAACCCTTAGAGAGAGAATTCGTACCCTGGGGCGCGCCCTCTCCTGGTGCAAGAAAGCACAAGAGCAACAGGGAACGCTGCCGCAGAAGCAGACCCCGCCGCCGCCCGATGACTTTGTCGAGCAAGTCCGTGAATGGCTCGGTTTTGAAACAAAGGAGATTCAGCAGGCCCTCGGAGAAGCATTTGAGGCAAAAGCGGAGATAACTTCCTTTCAGCCGAGCGCAAAGGCCTCCCGCAATGCCATCGCACGGCTGGGCGTGGAGTGGTTTCCCGCCCAGGCGGGCCCTACTCGAGTAGTGGCAAAATCCTATCTGGAGGAAAGGGTCGCCTTCTTCTCCGCCTGTTATCGCAGAGAGCGAGCGCTTCTGGAGATGCTCTCCGGCTATGGCTGTCCTGTGCCCGGGCCTTGTGGGGGGCGGCTGGAGGCGGACAGAGCGCTTCTCATCCTGGAAGACACCGGCATGGAGACCTTGGCGGAGAGGCTGGAGGGTCTCGATATTCAGGCCAGGGAGAGACTGCTCTCAGCAGCCATCGTCTCTCTCGCTTCTCTACACCGTCAATCTTCCTTGCACTTGACTGAACTCACGGAAGAGGTCCGCAAGATAGACAAAGAGGTACTCTCTGCACAATATCATCTCAGCGCGTTTCGCATAGCCCTGGAAAGATTATTCGGCATCCCGAAGGAGGGCGCCTTCGCCGATAGAATCGAGGATATGCTTCACCAATATCAGCCCGTCGCCAGGCTTCTGGCAAGCCGCCCTAAAACCTTTATCCACTTCGAATTCACTCCCCAGCATATCCTCCTGGATGAGAGCAAACTCACTATCTTCGATTTCGAGCAGGGCACCGTGGGACCCGCCGAATTCGATCTCGCTTGTCTCATCTACTCACCAGAGGCGGATTTGCCGGAAGAAAGCGTACAGATTCTGGTGGATATCTACGAAGAAAAAGCGGGCAACCGCCTCGATCCGAGGGCCTTGGACTACGCCAGCCTCGCCAAGAGCCTCACATATGCCGGTGCCGCGCTCAATTTCTATAACAAGTTCGGCGGGCAGTATCACTTCCAGAGACTGGAATGGTATATTCGTCACTGTCTCTCAGTGCTTGGCCGCCACGCCCCACTGTCTCCCTTGCGGCGGCTGCTGGCTCCTTGGCTGGAACAGGCGCATAAAAGAGGGCTCTCATTTGCAGGCAACCAGGCCTCGCCGGAGGATGAAGCCATAGAAGGAAAGCGGCAGGGGGGCGACGAGTCGTGAGAATCGCAGTCGAGGCCCGCTACTTGCTTGCCAGAGAAAAGACCGGAGTAGAGAACTACACCTATTTTCTCCTCGCTTCTCTGGCACAACTGGAAGGAGACCACGAACTCCATCTTTATCTCCATCGCCGCCCTCGCCCGGAGGAAACGGCCATCCTTCAACCTTTCCTATCCTCTACCAGGTGCAGGTTCCATGTGGTGCCACCACTCCGCCTCTGGCTGAAGTTGTGGATGCCGCTGGCGGCACGCCTGCAGAAAGCCCAGGTGGGGATATTCCCCGGCAGCATCTTGCCCATCTACCTTCCCTTCCCTTCAGTGATGATAGTCTATGATCTCTGCTGGAACTCCTTCCCGCAATGCTACCCCGAGCGAGAGATCCGCATCTTCCGTGATATCTATCCCCGCAGTCTCGCCGCCGCCAAAGCCGTCTTTGCGATTTCGGAATTCTCCAAGGGTGATATCCAGCGTATCTACAATACTCCGGCGGAGAAGATCCGCATCATTCCCTGTGCCGCAGACCCTCGATTCTCCCCTGTATCAGATGCCCCCGAACAAGTGCGAAGAGAATGGGGACTCGAACCCGGCTACATCTTGGCCGTGGGCACTTCCCATCCGCGCAAGAATATCTCAACCCTTCTGCGCGCTTATGCCGCGCGCAAACCCAAACAGCCCCTCGCGCTGATAGGCCCCTCCGGCAACACCTCAGAGCCGCTCGCCAAATTGGCCGAAGAGTTGGGCATCAAAGACGATGTGCGCTGGTTGGGCTATGCCCCTCACCATCAACTCCCCGCGCTCTACAGCGCGGCCGGAGTTTTCGTAATGCCCTCACTCTATGAGGGGTTCGGTATGCCGGTATTGGAGGCGATGGCCTGCGGAACACCGATAATCTGCTCCAATACCAGCGCCTTGCCGGAGGTGGCGGGAGATGCCGCGCTTCTGATTGACCCGCAGCAGCCGGAGATGCTGGCCGAAGCCATGGAGAAAGTTCTTTCAGAGGAGAGATTGGCGGAGGAATTGAGTGAGAAGGGCCGCCGAAGAGCAAAGGCTTTCGATTGGAATCATTCCGCGCAGCTGGCCCTCAACTGCCTGCGTGAGATTTGCTTGCCGTGATCGCCGAGGAGAAGAGACCCAGATACTTCTGCGCAACTATCTCCCAGGTGTAGTCCGACTCCACAATCTTCCGGCCCGCTTCTCCGAATGATTGGCGCGCCGGTTGAGACCCTGCCAGAAACTTTAGGGCTTCCGTCAAATCCTCCACCGATCCGCGCGGGAAGATAAGGCCGTTTTTTCCCTGTTTCACAAGTGTGGGCAGCCCTCCGCAGTCACTCACCACCACCGGCCTTCCCGCAGCCATCGCCTCGATGGCGGCCATGCCGAAATTCTCTCCCCTTTTGCTGGGGAGCACAAAGATGTCACAGGCGCGGAAGGCCGCGCAAACCTCTTTTCGCGTCAGCAGGCCGCTGAAGTGCACTCGCTGTTCCAACTTCAATTCGTGCGTCAGTATTTTCAATTCGGCAAGAGCACCCGCCTCCGGGCCTACGACCAGCAGGGAGGCTTTCGGGAGGTGGGCAAGAGCCAGCACCAGGGTATCTATTCCCTTCACGGGATCCAGCCGCCCCACGAAGAGAATGCGGATATCTCCGGCGGGCCAGCGAGCCGCGGCAGTTTCCATATCATCCGGCGAAAGATCGTCGAATTCAGCCAAATCAACTCCATTGGGAATGACTTGCATCTGTTCCTTGGGCCAACCCATCTCCTCTTCCCAGAAGGCCCTTTCCAACTGGGTATGAAGGCCCAGCCGAAGACGCGGCCATGTCTGAGCCGCCGCCAGGAGCGTGGAAATAGTCCGTCTTCCCCTCCACAGCCCGCGATAGCGCCGCAGTGATTCCACCTCATGGTGAGGGGTAATCACCACCACACCACCTGCTTTCAACACAGCCAGACTCGCCATTGCATGGGAGGAAGGGAAAGGGTGGAGATGTATTACCGCACCCTGACGGCCCGCTTCCACCAAGGCTTTCTGAAATCCCTGCCAGCTCACATGATAGGGGTCGAGAAAGAACAACCGGCTGCGCCGAGCGGGAAATCGCCTTACGGTGACCGAATCCACCGTAGTCTGCCTAGCTTGGTGGCGGGGTCCGCGAAAGGAAACCAGATCAGTACACCAGATTTCTGTCGTATGTCCCTTGGCGGCAAATCTCTGAGAGAGCGATTCTACTACACCCTCGACCCCTCCGACCGCAGGCGGCCCCAGATATTCAACCTCGATTATCCTCACCTTTTCTTCCTTCCCAAAAGGCCCCTTAAATAGCCGATCAGATGCGCGGCATCAACCACAGCCATCGCCACAGGAGAGAGGAGCGCGGCGGCCCAGTCCCAGCCTCTCTTTCGCGAACGCAAGACATATCTCCCGGCATACACCAGGGCCAACAGCGCGATTACTGCCAGTGGTACTACTGTGAACTCTGGTTCCAGCCGCAGCGAAGCCATTGCAAGCAACACCAGTCCCACCAGCCAGCCGCTCATCAAGAAGACCTTGCGATAATGACCGAAGAGAAGCCCGGCCGCGCCATCACTGCAGGCGTAACGATAGAACTGGCGAAATAGGCCGGCGAAGTTTCCCTGCTGCCTCCAATGAACGAGGGCCTCCGGCACGAAACAAAAGCGCATTCCTGCTTTCTTCATCGCCAGATCAAAAAGAGTGTCTTCACTGACAAGACTCCATTCCGGATAGCCTCCGGCCTTCTCCCAAACCTCTCTACGAAAAGCCACAGAGCGGCTGGAGGGAAGAAATGTCTCCGGATTGACCTCTGCAGCAGTGGGAACGGTCGCCGCCGCCACCGCCCGCTCAATCAGATTCCCCGCGTCAGGCGCATAATAGCCTCCCGCGACATCCGCCTCCCCCCGCTCCAGAGGAGCGATGATCTTCTCCAGCCAATCTTTCTCCAGCCGGCAGCCGGCATCACACACCGCGATTATCGGCTGGCTGCTCTCCCTGATGGCCCGGTTTCTCCCTTCTGACCGGTTCGCGCCCTCTTCCACAAACAAGCGGATGGGAGCGCCATTCTCGATATACTCCCGGATGATTTCACAGGAGCGGTCGCGGGAGCCGCCGTCAACGAGGATAATCTCTTGTGGAGAGCGCGTCTGAGAGAGAACGCTGTCGAGAAACTCCGCCAGTGCCTTCTCTTCATTCAACAGAGTCGCCACCAGGGCGACACCCAAGCTCATTCCGTCTTCTCCGCAGCGGGAAAGAGACGCCTCGCCTCATCTCCACTGAAAATGAGGAGCAAGGGAACCCCGTCCAGATAGACACTTGTCGGCTCCGGGCGGCCCTGCTCATAGAGTTTCCGGGAGAGAGCATCGAACTCGCTCTGCGCGCACTGGAAGATTACTGTATCAACTCCCACCAAGGCCTCCTGAGGCCAACCCGTCGCTTGCTCTTTCGGCGGCGGCGGCGTGGTCCAGCGCAGATCCTTTCTCAAGCCTCCGCCGCGCTGATAGGCTATCAAAAGGGAGGTTACACCCTGCGGTGTCACCAGAATCTGCGGCGACTGTTTCTCATGGGTATCAAGTGCCGGCAGAGCTGCATTATATACGCCTCCCCAGTAGATGGTCTCAAAGCCGCGTTTTTGCGCTCCAGCAGGCCCTCCGACCAGCGCGTTGTAATAGGCCTGTTCATGGGGAAAGACATTCAGCAAACCCACCGCCGCCGGAAGCAACAGCCCCAGTCCCATGAGGAAGGCCAGCCGTTCGCTGAAATGCGGCATCTCCGCAAGCGCGCGGACCCGCTCCAGCGCCCGTGCAAGCGCCCCGTGTACAAGGGCGAAGCCCCCTCCGGCCAGCCCCATCAGGAACGGCAGCGCGGGCAAGAACAGCCTGACGCCATTGTACTTCGGCGAAAACGGCATCGCCGAGGGGATGAGATAGCCCACCGCGCACATCAAGAGAAGCCATCTGACCGCCACAATAGAGGAGCGCACCTTCTTTCTCTCATATGCGCAGCGCCCGGAGGCGGCATAACCGAGCCCGAGAAGCATCAGCGCCAGGAATATGACAGGCGTGGTTACTCCAATCATCACGAAGGGATAGTGCCAGGGGGCATATTCGTGCAGTTCTCCCAAGTAGTAAACAAGTACAGGATAATGCTGGAGATGAAAGAAGAGATATTGCTTCAAGTGGGGGAGAGTATCATGCCAGAGCCAGGGCCAGCCGGCGAGAAAGACGGCGGGTGAGATGATGAAGAAAGCCACCAGTCCTCTGAGAACCATGGGCGGATGGAAGATCGCCGCCCATATGAGAAGAATCCCGATGAGAAAACCCGCGTTGAGTTTCGTCAAAAGCGCCAGCCCCATGAAGAGCCCGCTGAACAGAGACAGGTTCCAGGAGCGTTCCTCACTCGCCGCGTAGAAAGTCGCCGCGGTGAGAAGAATGAGCGCGGCGACCGGCACATCCAGGGTTGCGAAATGGGCATGTGCGAAAAAACGCGGCATCAGAAACAGCCCCAGCGCGGAGAAATAAGCGGCTGGCCTGTTGAATGCGTAATCCGTGAACCAGAAAAGCGTTCCTATGGCGAGGCCGAAAAAGAGCGCCACCGGCAGGCGCTGGGAGAGCATCCCGCTAAGCACTTTTCCCGGCCCCAGTTGTGAAAGGCCGGAGAGCACTTGGACGAGCGGTGGCTGCATATCAATGCTTGCGAACCAGGCCTGATTGATGACCGGCGCGGAGACTTGCTTAGCGAAATCGCCGTCGAAGAGGGATATGAGAAGTGTGACTATCCATTTTGCGGAGCGCGCGCCAAAACCCGCATAGATGGGTTCATCATAAGTAAGGCCGTGATAATTGATCCCCGCTATCACCGCCCCACATGCCAATAGCCCCAACAGGAAGGCAATCGTTCCCACGCCCATCGGCGCACGTGTCGCTTTTCGGGGTTTCTCTGCCTTATTCTTGCGACTCATATTTCGGACCGCCTTTCACTTCTTTTCTCTACCAGCCAATAGCCGAGAAAACCGCAGACTGCACCCAGCCCAATCAGGCTGACAAACACACCCACTTTGAAGGTGGTGGGCAAATAGCTCCACCTCACCTCGTGCCTTCCCGCCGGAATACGCAGCGCCCTGAACGCATAATTCGCGGTCTCCCATTGCCGTGGTTCTCCGTCAATTTCGGC
>JABAOH010107387.1_pt5 | contig 10067 bp, 11 predicted proteins | sample 7062181 | NCBI WGS metagenome assembly JABAOH01 (sample SAMN14538630, study PRJNA623070) | marine sediment metagenome | biome: marine biome [ENVO:00000428]; feature: marine pelagic biome [ENVO:01000023]; material: deep marine sediment [ENVO:00002113]; isolation source: pool of 5 deep marine... | reverse complement strand
CCACGGGAACTACCCCCTTCTGGACTACCTCTGTCCCAAGTGCGATCTTGGAGAGGACGAATAGCCACCTCTGGTTCTCGGAGTCGTTGAGATGAAAGTAAAGGCCATAAGAAGGAGCGGATATGTTCTAGGACCCTGCGAAGCCTGTGGGGAAGAGGAGCTAGCCATTCTTATGTTCGAGGACCTACGCATCGGCGTGGAGTGCATGGCCTGCGGTGGGATTTTCGAGGTGGATGAGATAGAGTGGATTGAGTAGGACCCCGGGAATCCCCCCTCACTCCTATAGAGAGCTCTCAAAAAAATAACTGCGACTGACACCCATCTTGGAACCAGACCACTAAGCAGTGTACTCTTCCCTAGGTGATGGGGAGGGCATGGCCCTGACCTATGAGGGCCCAGGCGCCTCCGCGCCGCAGTGAGGACAATAAGTGTACGAGGATGGAAAGAGTATCCCGCAGCTTGTGCAAGCCCGAAGCCCCCTGCCTGTCGTTGCCGGGACGACGGAGGGATAGCGAGGGTGCCTCCGACGATAGCGAGTATCATGCCAATCACGAAGCCCCCCATCCCGACGACGCCCCGCCTACGTCTCGTACTATCTTGGCCGGAACTCTGGTGCCGAAGAGGTGGACCCCTGAAGCGGTGCCATCTTCGGTGGACTCACCGTCCTTGGCATGCTGTCGGTCTTCGGCTCCATGGGTCTTCTTGTGACGTTTATTGGGCTTCAGTTCCTTGACTAGGCGATACCGATCTTCGGCCTGGACATGGGCATGGTTCTCCTCGTCCTCGGGGCAATTATCATCCTAGCCCAGCGATTGAGTTTCAGCCTGCCCATCAGAGCCCCCAGACCCAGCGGTCCGTTATCGTCCTATCTCTACGGAGGGGCCCGTGCTCATTGATTAGGCCTTGGACGGGTGGGTCATCATAAACAGCTCGCCCGTCGACAGCAACCTTCTTACCCCCGCCTTCGTATGAGTTAATTATGGGCGAGGTGGTGAGGCCTAAGGAACTCGAAGGCACCGCCATTTCCGCGAGGAGATTTGACTCTGGGGCTCTTAAGCTCGTCCCCGAGGGAGGCGAGGAGATGACAGTTGTCTGTGACTGCGGCAGATGCCACTGGCTGGTCACCACGAGGGAGGAGAAAGCGGGAATCGTCCTCACACTGGTATGTCACAACTGTCGGCAACGACTGGACCTCCCTTACACCGGTGCCGTCCCCTAGGCTTAGACGACCGATAAGGATAAAACCCACGATGGACCTTGCATCCTCGGCTGCTTGTTCTGCAGTCGGGCAGAGCGCGGAGCCGGTGAGCGGTCGGAGGGGTGAGGGCTGCCATGAGGATTCTGGTCGTCGGCGCGGGAGAGCTGGGTGCCAGGACTATCCAACAGCTTCAGAAGAACACCGACTTGGAGATAGTGGTCGCCGACCATCGCGAGGATCCCTACGCCCTCAAAGAGGGCGTCATCAAGAAGGTGGATATCAAGCTTCATGTGACCCCTATGAACGCCGTGCAGGTGTGTCTGACGGTGAAACCGGACATTGTTCTGATAGCCAGAAAGCTGAAGGATTGGGGCCATCACGACACCCTGATGGGGGGCCATTACGTCTCCGGCATGGAGAGGGAACTTGCCAAGCTTCATATCCCCGTCATACCCGTCTCCGGTGAAGTGGAATTCTAGATGGATCTGTCAGAGGTGGCCAACCTTCTCTCTGTCTCCTTCAACAGCTCCCTGGCGAATTCATAACCGGGATTGATCTCCAGGGCTCGCTCAAACTCCATCTTGGCCGCGTACAGGTCACCCTTCATCATGTACACCCTGCCAAGATTGCAGTGGGGATAGAAGTAACAGCAGTACCTCCTGGCCTCTGACGCCTTCTTCAGCCAAGGAATGGCGTCGTCCAGATGTCCCAACTGGATGAGGTAAGCCCCGATGTCGTTGTAAGGGTTTCCCAGGCTGGAGTCCACCGCAATGGCCCTCTTGCACTCCTCGATGGCTTCCTCCAAGCGTTCCGTGAAGCTATAGGTCCATCCTAGGAAGGTATGGGACTCCGCCGTCGGGAAGGCCTCGATGGATTTCTTGTAGAGTCTCTCGGCGCGCTTCAAGTCCCCGTGCATCTGGCAGATATGGGCTAGCCGAAAGGCTCGCCGGGCGATTTGCAGGCGTCCGGTATCCTCTTTCGATATACCCCCTGAGTCCCAGGGCCCACCTGCGAAGGTGCTGTCGGCAAGCTCCTGGAAGTAACTGTCCCGACGAGTGGAGGCTCTCCCCCTCCAGACATTTCCCAGCAGGTCCTCGAGTGCCAACAAGGCGGAGAAGTTGAAGGGGACGGTCCTATGGTTCTCAGTGAGGAAACCGACCTCGCTGATGGCAAGCTCGATGAACTCATCTCGACTTCTGACGAGCTTCAAGAAGCAGTATCCCTCCGTATCCCTCCTCCAATGGACAAGAACTCCCATATCCCCGAGCCTGTGCTTCAGCCGCTCGGGGACCATAGCAGAGGGGTCCGTGACGTATATTCTCGACCACGAATCCTCGGGAAGGGAATCCGCGAGCCCGATTCGGCCGGCATAACCTGATCTGTCGAGGCCGCGCCTCGTTGTCTCAGCCAGCTCATCATCTTCCTCCACGATCAGGACGCGACCCCCCTTTGAGAGCTCAAATGCAAGGGCCGCTAGATAGCCCCCCTCGGAGCCTACGAGAAGGATGTCACTGCCTTCCTCCACATCAAGGAGCTGCAGGACCGCCGCCGCCAGACGGGGGGAGGGTAGGTGGCCGACCTTATCCCCGGCCTCATGGTAGGGGAGGGGGACGTCCTCGTAAGCGAGAGAAGCGTACCTCTTATCAACAAAGACCCGCAAGTCGACCTTGCTGAACGCCCCCTGGGCCTCTGGAGTGGGAAGGAGATTCTCGCTCCTCAACTGCTCTATCAGCTCAGGGAGGCTCGACATGTCTTGAACGCTTACTGTGCCCCTCTCGTAAAAAGCGTTGCCAATCGCCCTCGCCTTCAGCTTTGTGACCACGGGCCCCGGTGGACCTGATCACTGGAGGCCTTTTGACATGGAGGTCGCCGCGTCCAAGGCAGACTTCACATCCACATCCACCCATTCCTTCAGGATGCTACCCAGGGCATTGATGACAGAGAGAAGATCCTGTGGGTTCGCGGTGGGACCCATATGGCCAATCCTCAGGACCTCACCTTTTAGCTCCCCGATGCCGCCGGCCACGAGGATGCCGTGGTCCTCCTTCAGCCGGCGCTCTAGCTCGGGGGCCTCGACCCCACCGGGCGGTCGCACACAGCTCACAGTGTCGCTACAGTCCTCCTCCTGCGCCACCGTCTTGAAGCCAAGAGACCTCAGGGATTCCCTGTAAGCTCGTCCGATGGTTCGGTGTCTCTCCACCCGCTTCTCGAGTCCCTCATCGAACACGTCCTCCAAGGCGGCCTTGAAGGCGAAGAACACGTTTGTTGACAAGGTCGTCGGCTGGGGATGCCATTTTCCCCAGTCCTCGCTGTACTTGTCCCACGTGAGGAGGTTCGTGTACCATGCCCTAACATCGCCGGGGTCGACCCCTTCCAGTATGGAGCTCCTAACGGCGACCGGAGCAATCCCGGCAGGAGCACCCAGGCACTTCTGGGAGGCCCCAAAACAGGCGTCGATCCTCCACTCCTCGCAGGGTATATCAAGACCGCCCAGGGAGGACACGGCATCAACGACAAAGAGGGAGCCATATTCGTGGGCTAGGCTCCCGAGCTCCCGCATGGGATTGACCATCCCCGTGGACGTCTCGGAATGGACAGCGAAGAGGGCACGTACGTAGCGGCTGCTTAGAATCTCCTCCACCCTTCGCATGTCAGGATGGGAGCCCCAGCGGGAGTGGATGGAGAAGGCCTCAATGCCATGGGCGTCCAGCACCTCCCGGAGACGCCTACCAAAGAAGCCGTTGTCGATGACAAGCGCCTTATCCTCGGGCCTCAGCAACGTCGTCACGATGGCCTCGAGACCCACGTGGGCGGGCCCGGCCAATGAGTAGACCTTGGCCTCCCTCATCTTGAAGAGCCTCTGAAGAAGCTCTTCCGTTTCCCGGTAGGCTTGGACCCACTCCTTTCCGTAATGAGGAACGGCAGGCTTGGCCATCTCCTCCGCAATCCTCCCCTCGATGGGCACCGGCCCCGGGATGAGGAGCCTTGCTTCTTTCATAGGCCCAGCGAGAGATGGCATCACCTCTTTTACAACTTTCGGCTCTATGTTGAGCCCTGAGAATGAGGCGGGAGGAGTTGAGCTGAAGGGTGGAAAGCGAGGGACAACTAGAATCGAGACGGCCGTGGACGTCCTCGGCCAGTTGGAGTTGGAGACCTTTCTGCCATACGCGGCAGATGATGTAATTCATCGCTTCTTAGGTCCGGAGCCCCTCCGAGGAAGTGGGATCGGCAAGAGACCCCTGAGGGCGACGATGCTGAAGGCGCTGCGGCACTGCTTGCTTGGCAGGTCTCGACTGCGCCATTCAGTCAAAACACTTCGGCAGCGGCCATGCTGTCATGGAGTGGAGCTGCAGGGCGCAGACACTCGAAGGTAGGTCCGACGGGATGGAGGGAGCTATCGTCATCGAGCATGAGCACGGGGTAATACGCGCCGTCAGGGGTTATTTCAACTTCACAGAGAACCCCTCTATGGGTGCCTCAGAGGACCGCGAGGGCCAAGAGGTAGACGAGAAGGGCCACCACCACGGTGACAGCCAGAAGGATTAACACGGCTATCTCGGAGGATATGGCGGCATTATCAGTCCGCCTGCGGTAACGCCTTGGACTGCTACGTCCCTTCATGGTACCCGACGATGAAAAGGCGTTCACTGTATAAACCTCTCGTCATGGTCCTGCCTCTCCAAGCCTATTATTAGCCTAGTCATCATACCGTCGCCCTGCAGGCGCAATCACGATGACGGACGACGGAGACCGGCGAGAGAAGGATGGAGAGAAGCCAACGCCGAAGGAGGACAGGATGCCCGAACTGCTATACCACCACGAGGTCGGGCTCAAGCCTTTCATCTTTGCCACCTTCGGCCGCCTCAGCTACTGGCTGAGGAAGACTATCAGGCTGATCATCCCCCTCGCTGTCCTGCTGTCCCTCACCTTCATCCCCATCTTGCCTAACATGAAGATTCAGCATATGCTAGCCATCTTCGGCTTCGTGGCCCTCATGTGGGGCCTGGAGTCCGCGCCGCTGCCTGTTACAGCCCTCTCAGCCCCGGTGCTGCTCGTCGCCTACGGAATCTTTGGAAGCGACCGTACGGCGGTGGTCAGGGCCTTTACCTCCTTCGCCGACCCCGTCATATACCTGATCATGGGGAGCCTCTTCATCGCTGAGGCCTTTCGCAAGACGGGGCTTGACAGGAGGCTTATCTACTTCCTAGCAGCCAGATCCGGGGGGAACCCCAAGAAGCTCCTCCTGGCCCTCATGGTCTCCTCAGGCGCCCTCTCCATGTGGATTACCAACACCGCCGCCGCGGCCATGCTGATACCCATCGCCGTGGCCTTTGCCAGCAAGCTCAAGGGCTCTTGGGCGAAACAGTACGGCTCGCTTCTGATTCTGGGCACCGGGGTCGCCATAACGGTTGGAGGGATGGCCACCATAGTGGGATTCTCGGGCAACGCCATTGCTACCTCCTTCCTCTCTGAGAGAGTGCCATGGGGCTTCATCGACTGGATCAAGGTGGGATTACCCATGTCCCTCCTCATCCTGACGCTGACCTACGTGCTGTTGACCAGGCTGATTCCGGACGAGGAGCAGGTGGACCTCTCATGGCTGAAGGATGAGATGGCGATTCTGGGTCCCCTGTCGGCCAAGGAGAAGAGGCTGATAGTCATATTCGCGTCCACTGTGGTTCTGTGGATCGCAGGGGATCAGATTGCCATCGAGCTCGGCCAGACTCCCGAGATCGCCAGCGCGGCCGTGATCTCTCTGGGAAGCGCCCTCGTCCTCTTCGTGACGAGAACGGTGGAATGGGAGGATACCAGGGCCATCCCCTGGGAGATCTTCCTCGTGATAGGAGCAGGGCTCGCCCTCGGAAGAGGACTTCTCTTCACGGGGGCGGCCAGCTGGATCGCCACGGGACTTGGTGGCTTTGTGTCGGCCGCTTCACCCGCCTACCTCGGCCTCCTTCCTCTCGTCCTGTTCTACGTCCTCCTTACGGTGCTGATCAGCAGCTTCCTGGGGTCTACAGCAGGGGTCGCCATATTTGTACCCATAATGGTGGGCCTGACGGACAGCCTGGGTATCGGAAACTTGAAGCTCCTAGTCCTTCCCGTCGCCCTGGGCGTTCTAGCATCCTACATGACACCCACGAGTTCACCTCCCTTCATCCTGGTCTACAGCTCGGGGTTCGCGCGCAGAAGGGAGATATTCAGACTAGGTACCATCCTCACCCTACCCAGCCTGCTGGCAGTAGCCGTTGGCACCTACCTTTTCGTCAGCCTGGGCCTCGTGTGAAGATTTGCTGGAGAGCGGACTCGTTCTGGCTCCCGAAGCCTCAGCTAGGCGCGGCTGGTGAGCACGCCGGAGGGTAAAGCATTTCAAAGGGCTAGGACTTCCAGCCCCGAGGGGTCTGGTTGGACGTCCCATGCGAAAGGCACGGCACGCATAAGCTGTGGGATATGCCCAAGAGATGGGTTGAGCGGGAGAACATACGGACCAGGGAGGCTTACTGCCCCGATGATGAGCGCAATACGGACCCAATCCTTTGCTGGACCGGCTCCTCCTGGGGTCCGGTCCCAGGCCGGGGCGTCACCTCTGCCTGGTGTCGGAAGGATGGTATGGAGGTTCTTCTGGATAATATTGAGACCAACGAGAGGAAGGAGAGGAAGGGCACCGTCGTCTACGCTGTTTGCCCCAAATGCGGTTCTGAAATCGCCAAGAGGAATCGCTGGAAGTATTGGGAGCCCTTGTACCGAGAACCTGAGTAGACAGAGGCAGGCCCATGAACTGCTACCTTGTGAGAGGCGATACTCTTTTTAGCTGGCCAGGTCCTCAGCCAGTCTGGTCAGGGGCAGGGTAAGACCCGCCTCTGGCGAGTGTCAGGAGGTCGGAGGGTCTGGCAGCTGGACTAGGTGCCCAGCCGAGGAGCGTCTTCCGCGGAATGCTGCGAAGCAGCAGGTACCTCCCCCTTGCGGTCATCTTCGGACTCCTTGTCATGGTGGCAGTGGTAAGCCTCCTCTGGAATGAGCCCCTCCTACCGGTTGATGAACAGGGCCGTATGCCAGTAACGGAGAATCCCTTTCCCGTCTTTCCATTGAACGAGACCCTCCACGTAGTCTCAGTCGGAGAGAATGTCAGCTACTCTACCCGCCTTACTTTGCTGTCCATCCAGGGCATAGTCAACAGAGACCTTGTCCAGCTCTACTTGGACACGGAGAACGAGACTTCCAACGACACCTCCATGCTGAACTTCATCTCCTCCAGGTATGGAATTGCGTACGACGTCGTGGATATCGACTGGACCCTTGAGCGCTACCTTCGCGAAGCCAGAGGTCTTTACGTCTTTGATCCCGGGAGGCCGGAATCAGTGAACATCGGGACCATGTACGCTGCCCTTCAAGGGCTGGTGATTGCTGGTCCGAAGGATGTTGAAGATCTGAGCCAAAGGGGGCAGCTACCCATTCTCCTCGACTACGCAGCAAGCGAGTGGGCCCTGCTCAATGCTGCGGAGGCATACGACAAGGCCCTCGATGAACTCTACCCTCAGGCTAACAGGTACGTAATCTCGATCCTTCCGCCCGAGGAGGTGGCGATTCGGGACTACCTGATCGCCGCCAAAATCTTCGTCTTCTACCGAACTCAAGGTGCTCTCGCTTCCCCCCAGGACCTGTCCGTTACATGGCGGGTCCTTCGGAATACACCGAGGGGGATACCGATAATCGGATGGTTTGATAGCCTGACCGAGACGGAAGAGAACCTCTTCGTCCAGATGGCATCGAGCGAAGGGAAGCACCTCACAGGGTTCCAGGAAGTGCCGAATCTGACGGTTCTCTCCGCCATCGGTAGGGACCAGGCCTTCAAGCAGACGCGTCCCCCAGCCCCTGCAGTGAACTTGGAGGACAGGACGTATGCGGTGGTTGCCGTGGCCGATGGTGACAACCTCGACTTCGTAGCTCACCGGATGAGAAAACTGTGGGAAAGCCCAGTTCGGGGGACCATCCCCATCGCCTGGAGCCTGAACCCATTGTTCGTCGAACTCGCCCCACCGTATCTCGACTATTTCTACGGAACGGCGACAAGCCAGGACAGTTTCATAGCTAGTCCCAGCGGGGCTGGATACCTTTACCCTGACTACCTGGAAGAGGCGGATTTACAGCCTTATTTGGAGTGGACAGCTGGGTATTTGGAATCAGTGGACATGGACGTGATATGGCTCTTGAACGCTTTCCCGGCGGGGGAGATTCAATACAGTCCTGCCCGTCTGTCGGCCTACGTCGAGGGGCTGGACCCTCGAGGACTGGTCCTGGACTATGCTGACGAGCCAACCACACGCAGCGTTTGGATGCAAGAGGGTGGTGGCGGCGCGACTCCAGTGGTGAGGTCCACCCACTTGTGGACCACCAAGGAGAACTTCCTGGGAAAGGCACGGGCTGCAATGAATTCTTGGGGCAGCGGTCCTCACTTCATCTGGATCACAGTCTACCCATGGCGCTTCGACTTGGAGGATGCTATGGATGTGATTCATGAACTCGAGGAACGAACTTCGGGCGGTCTCGAGGTCGTATCTCCTGAGGCCTTCTTTGCCCTCCTGCTGAAGGATTTCCAGGCGGGAGCGCGCGAGGGGCTGGAGGAACGGAGCGGAAACCCTCTGACATCAGCCTTTCTTACTGATCTCCTGCGCTCGGCGGACGGGCATATCGCCGCTTCCGAAGCCCTCTCCGGGAGCGGTGACAGGTCTCGGGCTGCGTACGAGGCCTTTCTGGCCCAGGAGGACCTTCGTCTTGTAGCAATGTGGGAATCGTTGCTCGTCATCGCTGCCGTGGTGGTAGCCCTCCTGGGTATTGGCTTATTCCTTCGGCGGCCCAACACTGCTCGGACGAAGTACGGTAGGTCGCGGGCTTCGAGTTCATTGCTCATCATAGCGACCACGGCCCTCTTCCTGCTTACTCTTCGTGAAGCGCTGAACGCCAATTTCTGGGCCTATCATTTCGTGTTCATTGGCGTGCTCGTCTCGGGGGTTGCCACACCTCTGCGCAGACACGTGCAATCGGCCTATCCCAGGTATTCGGCCTCCATATCCGCCCTCTTCTTTGTGCTCTCCGCTGCTGGAAGCTTCTACACCATTGCAGCTTTCCCGCTTCTCATGATCACTGCCCTGATCCTAATGGACCGCGCCCTCACTAACATAGGATCTCCTCGCCTCACTCTTTCCTCTATCTCTCTGGGCCTAGCGGTGGGCTTTATCCTACCGCCAGACTTCATGGCCTTTACCATCCTGAGCACTTTCTTCGTGGCAGTCGTGCTCATCCCGCCAAGCGTTCAATTCAAGGAGGAGGGAGAGGAGGCGAAAAGGGCCTGGCTGACGGGCCTCGCCATCTCCCTGCCATTCCTGGCATTGGCCACATCTCACTACCATTCCCTGAGCCTCAAGCTCGACCTGGAGGGCGAGACGCTGAGCTACCTCGGGGCTGCTCTCCTTATGGCTTCGGCCCTCGGTGCCGTCATCGTCGTACCGTTCGTGTCAAACATGAGGCCCGAGGTGGTTAGAAGCACGACCGGAGCCGTTGCAACCGCGCTGGCCAGCCTCCTCTTCATTGCAGCCGGGACGGTTGTGACATCCCTCATCCTCCTTGGTATGCTGATATGCTTCGCACTGTTGGCCTTTCATTACCTGCAGGGTCTCCACTCCAGCGGAACGAGCCTGACGGCCATCTCTGGCCCGACTCTGGCGTTTGTCACCCTCCTCCTTATCGTCATGCGCCTGCCCCCCATCACATACTCGCTCCTGATCGCGAAGCTTCCCGAATGGCTGGAGTACGCCCTCTACACTCCCCAGATCATGTTCATGTTCCTTGCCGTCATCATGACGGTGGCTTCTGT
>JABAOH010011972.1_pt1 | contig 10068 bp, 7 predicted proteins | sample 7062181 | NCBI WGS metagenome assembly JABAOH01 (sample SAMN14538630, study PRJNA623070) | marine sediment metagenome | biome: marine biome [ENVO:00000428]; feature: marine pelagic biome [ENVO:01000023]; material: deep marine sediment [ENVO:00002113]; isolation source: pool of 5 deep marine... | reverse complement strand
GCAAGCCCCGCCTTGTAGGCGGGGTCAAGGGGCACAATGAAAAATGAGATTTCATTTCCGGGCAGCCCCGCCCTTTTAACGGGGAGCTTCGCAAGCTCACTCCCCAACTATTGGGGGAAATTGAGAGTTTTGACATTTGAAATTGCCATTTGGGTGGCTCAAAGTAATTTGGGCGATCGGGCGTTGGGAAGAGCCCAAAAGTCCGGAAACTCCTCAAGGTCTTATCCTTGATTTTGGAATTTCCTTCCCTTTATATTAAGAGAGCGCAGAGGTCTCTCCATGAGCAAGAGGAAGAAGATAGCAATCTGGGTGATGGGAGTTATAGGAGCTCTTTTGGTCCTGCTGCTGATCCTCCTGCTTCTTCTCCCTACGTTTATCAACCTAGAACCGATCAAGGAAAAAATCGTCGCCAATCTTTCCCAGAAAATCGGAGGCGAGTTGAAATTTCAGAGGGTTGATCTCTCATTTTTTCCTCGTCCTCGTGTGATGATCCATCAGGGAAGCGTATCCATCCCCGGAAAAGTCGCTGGCACTCTGGAGTCTTTGACGATTTATCCTAAAATCCTCCCCCTTCTCAGGGGCAGGGTACGGATGGGCATGGTCCACGTCCAAACCCCCGACCTCAACATGGACCTCCCGGAAAAGCTAGAGGGAAAAAAGGAGGAGCCAACGGCATTCTCTTTTGTAACCATCGAGGAAAACGTGGGTCCCGTCCTTGGGTTTATGTCATTGAAAGCGCCAGGACTCATCGTCGTGGTTGAAAGGGGCCGGGTGAATCTTTCCGAGGAGAATAAGCCCGTTTTCTGGTTCCGGGATATTCATGGACGTATCAGTTTGCCACCGGACAAACTCGAGATCGACCTCTCGTGTGATTCCAACCTTTGGGAAAGCATGTCGTTGGAAGGATGGTTAGACCCGGAGAGTTTCAAGGGCATTGGACGTATTGATGTTACTCATTTCCAACCGCAAAGGCTAACAGATCACTTCTTCCCCTTCGCTACCAGGCGTGTTGGAGATTCGTCCGCGAACTTAACTATCAGTCTTAATACGGATGGGTTCAAAGCCTTGCAGGCAGAGGTGCAGGGTTCTCTCTCCTCCCTGACTCTGCAACGGGCACATGAGAAAGTGGTCATAAGAGGGAAGACCCTGAAGGGCGCTCTCCATATGGAGGGGGATAGGATAACAATTTCCCTCGCCGAACTGGATCTTAATCATCCACAACTCAGGATATCCGGCACATTTCTCATAGACCAGACCACCCCGCGGGTCAGCCTGGAACTGGAGGGCAGGGAAATAGATGTCAATTCAATGCGACAAGCGGCTCTGGTAGTAGGAGGAGATATCCCCAGCGCACAGGAGATTTTAGGCATGGTGAAGGGGGGCAAAATCCCCCTGATTACGGTCAGTGCTCAGGGCAGTTCGTTGGCTGATCTGGAAAAGGTGGAGAATATCCACGTCAAGGGAAGCATCGTTGAGGGAAAGGCCTTCCTCCCGGGGGTGAACGTAGGCCTGGAGGGCATCAACTTAGATGTAGGGGGCATCAAGGGAGAAATGATCATTTCGAAAGGTATTCTGAAGGGGAGGGATCTGGAAGCGCGCTGGAAAAACATCCAAGTGCGTGATGGTATATTGAGATTGGGGCTGAAGGGGAAGGATGTTCCTTTCCATCTGGACACGGTAGTAGAGGGCGAACTGGCCCAGCTCCATGCCATCATCGGAGATCTCATAAGAAATCAAGCTTTCCAAGAGGAGTTAATCCTCTTAAAGGAGATCCGGGGGAAGGCTGTGGGGAGGGTCTTTCTCGATGGAACCACGAGCTCCGTCAAAGCGAGGGTGGATATTTCTGAGTGTAATTTGTTCGCCCGGTATGGGCGAATTCCCTATCCTCTGGAGATTCAGAAGGGAAAGATCTCCTATGATGGGAACACAATCTCTGGTGAGAACCTGAATGGCAGTTTGGGAAAATCCCTCTTTTCCGAGCTCACTGCCACATTGAGCTTCAAGAAAGCTCCCCACCTCGCTGTCCTATCCGGGAAGTCCTCAATCTCACTAGACGAGATCTATCCATGGCTTTCCTCATTGGAAGGGCTCAGTGGTGCGCTGAAAGATCTTAAGTCCGTGCAAGGCACAATAGCGTTATCCGGAATCGACGTGAAAGGTCCGCTCTCGGATCCCGAAAAATGGCGCTTTCGAATGAAAGGCGATCTGAAGAAGGTTGTCCTGAAGTCAAATCTTTTTCCGGGGCCCGTAACAGTACCCCAGGGTGGATTCGAGATAATTCCGGAAAAGGTATCCCTCGGGGACATTCGATTAAATATAGTGGATTCTTCATTACGGCTTTCGGGGAGTCTCGATGGCTATCTGGAAGGTCTTCACAAGGCAGACGTGAAGGGTCAAGGAAATGTGGGGCCTAAAACCATTCAGTGGATGGCAAGACAGTTTGAGATACCGCCCAAGCTGAAGATCCGTGCGCCGTTTTCTATTTCAGGGGCGCACGCCGTATGGGACAAAAAAGGGGGAAGCTCTTTTTCGGCGAAGCTTGTGGTAAAAGATGGTCCCAGAGTCTCTATTGACGTGCTTCAAAATCCCGAGGAACTAACTGTTGAGAATTTCACCATTAGAGATAGTAAGTCAAACGCCTCCTTTGCCCTCCAGCTCAAAGAGAGGGAATTTCATCTTACTTTCAAGGGAAACTTAGGGAAAACAACGTTGGACGGACTGTTGGTAAAAAATGAAATTCTAACCGGACGGGTCGATGGGGATTTCGAGGCCCACATCCTGATGGATTACCCCATGAGGTCGAAGGTCCAAGGAAAACTCCGGGGGATAGGCCTTGGCCATCAATTGGAATTGAAGGTACCGTTGACCATAGAAAACTTCTCGCTGGAAGCCAAAAAGAATAAGCTCAAGGTGGAGTCGGCGTTGCTCACGTGGCGGGAGAGCCACCTGAACCTTGAAGGAGATGTCGAGTTCTCAGAGAAAGCATTCCGCTTCGATATGAATCTTTCTGCGGACGGTCTCGAGTGGGAAAGAGTCGAGGAGCTCCTGGAGGGAGAGGATCAAGAAGGCGATCTTCAACGACAAGAAGATCTACGTGTCCCGCCGTTGGAGGGAATCCTGAGAGTCAGATTGGAATTCTTGAAATATGGAGGGTTCACCTGGAGGCCCTTGCACGCCGCCATCTCCTTCGATCATGATAAGGTAAAGCTTGCAGTAACGGAGGCCAATGTATGCGGCATTTCAACTCCGGGGATTGTGAAAGCCACCCCTCAGGGTTTATCGCTGGATTTTAAACCGGTTTCCAGGAGTCAGGAACTAAGACCTACTTTTGACTGCCTATTTAGCAAGCAGTTGGATATGACCGGGAATTTTGACTTCAAAGGGAAAATTATGGCCCAGGGGAATAATGAAGAGTTGGCCCGGTCCCTGCGAGGAAATTTTGAATTCATTGCCCGTGATGGTCGCATTTATCGCCTCAAGCTTTTGTCAACGATTTTCGGCTTAGTTAATGTCACGGAAATTTTTGTTGGAAAGTTTCCCGACCTCGGCAGGCAAGGGTTTGCCTATGACGCCATAACAGTCAAGGGGAATCTCCAAGAAGGCAAACTCAATGTGGAAGAAGTGATCTTGGATGGTTCCTCGATGGAAATAGTCGGGCAGGGGGATATAGATTTGATCGCTCAGAAGATGGACTTTACGGTTCTCGTGGCCCCTTTGAAGACCGTGGATTTCGCCGTAAAAAAGATTCCATTGGTAAGGAGCATCCTTGGCGGGACTCTTCTTTCTATACCTGTTAGAGTTAGGGGCGATCTGAGGAATCCAACGGTGAGCCCCCTTTCTCCTTCGGCGGTAGGCTCTGAACTCAAGGGAATTATGGGGAGGACTTTCCGCCTTCCTATTAAAGTGGTGGAACCGTTACGACCCGGTAAGGGGAAAAAATAAGGCGTTTTTCAAGAGGGAACAAAGAGAGCCGAACAGAGGATTTCAATGGGAATTCATGGCTTTCGGCTCTTAGATCTTTTTCCACCTATTCAATTACGTTCATCCGATCCCGTTATGGTTTCGAGTTTGAATGATCTTTGCTCCAGAGTTTTCTCTATTGATTTATATGCGACGAAGTACTTGTTAATGTTGGCGACGTATTGGACCGTCTCCCGTCCAATGACACGGTGCGCCGCGTGTTCCACGTTGAAAAACCATTTGTTTGGATCGAGGCCAAGGTTCTTGGCCTTTCGACGCAATGAGGCCACCTTGGCCGGTCCAGCGTTATAGGCTGCAAAAGTAAAATCCAATTTGGCGGCAGGGCTGATTTCCGGGTCATTGAAATATCTATCCCGGAGGAAACTGAGATACTTCACGCCGGCGTGGATGTTACTTTCTACATCGTGAACATGGGGTATCCCCACGAAACGCCCGGCCGCCGTACTTGGCAGAATCTGCATGATACCGACGGCGCCGGCCGGGCTCTTAACGCTCTGATCTAACCCGGATTCCTGATAGGCTAATGCTGCGATCTTGAGCCAGTCGAAGTTGTACTGTTTTGCGTATTTCTGAAAGAGGAGCTCTAATTCTTCGAGCTTTTGCCGCTCGGATACCACCAACGGATTGCGTATCCATTTGGCGTTTTTGTAGTAACGCTTGACCAAAATATTACCCAACAAAGTACCCTGGCGATGCTTTCTGACGAATTCATTCAGGTCTGCGAGCAATTGAGGACTCTCCTTCCGCACCGCCCAACCTATTTTGCCCCCGGAATTGATCGCGATATCTTTCCGAAGAATCAACTCCTTCAGGACGCTTGACCAGAGTTCCGCGATGTGGTGATCGACAACCGTCAACTCAAAAATCCCAGCGTTGACCATCTCCAGGATGTCCTCTGCCTCCAGGTTCTCATCCGCTTCGACGATATGGACGGGCTTAAGACCCTCTTTCGTTAGCTCCCGGTTGAGACTCCGCAGATGTTGAACATAACTGCTCCCGGAAACAACGTGGACCTTACGACCCGCCAAATCCTTCCTGGTCTTCAAGTCCTTTACCATTTTCGAGCTGATCACGATTTCATCGATGTTTATGAGATAGGGATCGGTGAAGGCGACCAGCTTCTCCCTCTCCGGGGTAATGGTTAAGCCGGCGGCAGCTATGTCGCCGCGACCTTCGAGAAGGGCTGGAATCAACTGGTCGAAGGGCAACGCCACAAACACAACATGGGTTTTGATGCCTTTCCTGCCGACTCTCCGGTTGAGAAAACGCTCGTATTCACGCAACAACTCATACTCGAAACCCCGGGGATGCCCCCGAGTCACGAAAAAATTCGTTTTGCAGTAGCTCACCAGGACGCGGACTCCTCTGCGTTTCTCCTTTATCTCGTGGAGATCACCTGTCCACTTCTCATGGACCCTGTTCATCAAGACGCGTCCAACTTCGGTCCCTGAATCTAGTTCTTGAGAAAGGCCGCCCTGCGCAAAACTGTGCAACAGCAAAAGGGAGGAGACAATCACCATTGGCTTAGGGATGGTTTTGCTTATCATGGGTGGAAACCCTTAATCCATCAAAGAATAAAGGGCAAAAATCTTCAAAGAGGCATCCCAGGTACCCTTAGTTTATCAGGTTGACCATACGGGAAAAGGACAGGTGCAGGAGAGGAAAGTTCACTATTGACCGGACGCCTCCCTCGAGATGGTTTCAATTGCCTTGGCGATTTCGCGGCTGAGATGTCCGAGGGCCCGGCTCTGGGCTGCGACCATCGCCCCGTAACCCTGTGCACCCGAGGGTTCGGTAATACGGGATTTTTGCATAAAGAGCACCTTCTTGTCACGGCCCCGGAACACGCTCCAGCGCGCGATCAACGAGGCACGTTCGCCAAGGGTGCCGTCAAAACGGGTTACGTCCACCACAACCTGGTATTCGATGGGTACGGACTTACGCCAGGGGTAAAAGGAAACACGATCCGTCGAGAGGAGGATCGATAGATTTTCCGCGAGAACACGGGAAAAGTCATCCTGGAGGGAACCCGCCCACCGATCGAACTCAGCAAGCTCAAGCTCATTGCTGCTCGTGCGGGTCATAATCTGCGGGCGGTCCAGATGCTCCGGAAGCTTGATCGGGCCAACCCCGATGGCAACCCCGTGCCCGGCTGCTTCAGGTTTGGTTTCCGCCTCCGAGATAGCCAGGGGACTCAAGGTATAAAACCTCGAGGGTTTGGTGCTGGCACATCCTCCCGAAACTAAAAGGCATATACCCAATGCAAGGAATGCAAGGCGAGAGAAAAGAGAATTGAGCATGTTATTTTCCTCCAGATTTGCCTTTGCCCTTGATCAAAGCCTCGGGGTGTCGTTTAAGATAATCCGCCAACAAACGGATGGAACGGGCCGCGGCAGACACCTCCTTCAGGGCGCTGTCCAGTTCGTAAAGCAGTGGGGAATCCTCCGCGAGGGCATCTTCCGCAACCGCCAATGTCTTCCGACCTTGTTCCAGGGCGACACGAACCTCTTCCAGGGCCTCCTCAAGGCCGGATGCCAGCGTTGTAACCTCGCCATCCACGTTTCGAGCGAGCTTTCCATAGTCCGCCGCGGTTTCCTTGATGCTCGATGCCAGCGGCTTGATCTGCGCATTGATGTTTCGCACGAGCTTCCGCGTATCTCTCAGGGTGTGCTCGATACTGGATGCCAGTGGTTCGATGTTGCCGTCGATATTGCGCACCAGCTTGCTGATGTCCTCCGCGGCCAGATTGAGGGAGCTAATGATGCCCTTTACCTCCGGGGAATTCACAATCCCTTCGATTCCCTCAACGGCCGCCAACAATTTTTGAAAGATTTCCTCGATGGGGACCTTCTCGACCCTCTCGGACAGCTCTTTCAGGGGGGATGGAATCGTCGGGATCTCCGGATACCCCGTATCGCCGCCCACCAACTTAACCTCTTTGTCGGGATGGAAATCGAGCTCCACCATGAGCTGNNCCCTCCAACTACCTCTACCCTGTCCAGATCGATCTCTAGGATTACCGGAATTTTGACGGACATGTCCATCGGATCGTAACGTAGCAGGATGTCGGTCACCGTGCCGATTTTCACACCCCGGAACACGACGGAGGAACCAACATTCAGGCCCTTCACGGAGCCGTCGAAGTACGTCACGAATTTGAAGGTTTCTTGCAGGAACCTGCCGGAACCAAAGACCAGAATTCCTGCCACCACCAGAGCAACCGCACCCACGACGAAGCCACCGATCAATGCCTTGTTTGCCGGCTTACTCATGATTTATCCCCGATATCTGCTGATGTCTGAGTGATTCTTTTCATCCTCTTCAATCCCTTGCAGCGATTCTTAGGTTTCGACACTTTCGGTTCTTATTCTTTCGCATGTCCCGTCACTCCATCATCCCGTTACTCCAAGACCCCATGCGGGGTTACTCACGTAGTCCCGGCGCCTTCCTCTCCCCGGGTGAGAAAACTCCGGACCTTGGGATCTCGCGACTCGGCGAGCAGTTTATGGGGGTCCCCGCTGGCGATCATGGTCGTCGTCTCCGGATCGAGGAAGATCGAATTATTTCCGACGGCGAAGATGCTCGCCAGTTCGTGTGTCACCACCACCACGGTGGCTCCGAGACTTTCCCGGAGTTCGAGGATCAGCTCATCCAGCAGGTGCCCGCTGACCGGATCAAGTCCGGCAGAAGGCTCATCGAAAAACAGGATCTCAGGATCGAGCGCCATAGCCCGAGCCAGGGCGGCTCGCTTCCGCATACCCCCGCTAATCTCCGATGGATAGAAATCCTCGAAGCCCGCCAGGCCGACCAGCGAAAGCTTCAGCGAAACCACCTCCCGTATCTGACTGGGCCTCAGGTCCGTGTATTGCTCCAATGGAAGCGCCACGTTCTCCGCCAGGGTCATGGAACTCCACAAGGCGCCGCTCTGGTAGAGAATGCCAACGCGCTTCATAATGCGGTCCCGTTCGGTGGGATCTGTCTCCCAGAAGCTTATATCGTCGTAAAAAACCTGTCCAGTGGCAGGCTCCTTGAGTCCTACCATAATCTTCATCAGCGTGCTCTTGCCGCAACCGCTTCCCCCCATGATGATAAAGATATCGCCGCGATTGATCGTGAAATTGAGGTCTCGCATAAGCACGAAGCTCCCATAAGCCATGGTGAGATCACGCACGGTGATGTGAGGCTCAGCTCTTCCCACCCCTTTTTGCACCGTTGCCCTCCAGTGAAAATTGAATAGTCACCACTTGGGTGATTTTATACCGTTGGAGGTTAGAGGTTGGAGGCGAAATCGTATCTGCCTCTAACCTCAAGCGGAGCGGTCCTCCAACCTCAAACACTGTCGTCTCCGTGCCAATAACCCCCACCCCCTTGGCTGCCATAAATAGGCATGTATTTCCTGAATCAACCCATTAGATTCCCAAAACATTGCATATGAACGTTATTATCGCAGTTGCCACGATGATGCTGACGATTCCCGTCACCACGGCCGAAGTTGCCGCATCACCGACCGCGGATGCGCTGCGTCCACACTGCATTCCCCGCAGGCATCCGGCCAGGGCCACCAATACCCCGAAGACAACGCTGTGAAAGAGCCCAATCCAGAAGTGTTTCAGGCTGACCGCTGCCCCGGTCTGGTTGAAGTACACCACCGGGTTCAAATCGAGCATGCCCACACCGACGATGAAACCCCCCAGAATACCCATCAAGTCCGCATAGAGACAGAGCAAGGGCATCATCAATGCAAGGGCGAGCATCCGCGGCAGAACGAGGAATTCCATGGGTGAGATCCCCAGGGTGCGAAGCGAATCTATCTCCTCATTCACCTGCATCGTTCCCAGCTCCGCGGCGAAAGCTGCGCCGGTACGGCCAGCCATAATGATTCCAGTCATGATGGCGCCCATCACTCGGACCATTGCTATGCCTACCATGTCTGCCATGTAAATCTGTGCACCGAACATCACCAGCTGAACGGCACTGATGAAGGCGAGAATCAGGCCGACCAGCAGACTGATGAGCGAGACGATGGGAAGGGCCTGAGCACCACACTCCTGAATGATCAAGATCAGGTCGGAGCGACGGTAGCGTGCCCTGCCCCCCAAAAACTTGATGAAGGCCACAAAGGCCTCACCAATAAAGGCGAGCATCTCACCTGCCGAATGAACAAAATCGATGGTGCCCTTACCGACTTGGGACAGAAACGACCCGTGAATAGCTCTCGCACGGGTATCTTTCTTCTCCGGCACGGCGGACGCAAGTGCCAAGAGTCGCTTGACGCCCTCTGGCAGTCCATCGCTGTCCACCTGGATCTTGCTCTGAAGACAGAGATCTCTAATCTTCATCAGGAATGTCAGGAGACCGCTGTCCCAGCCCGTGAGTTCCTCTGTATCAAAGACAATGCGCTGGACCCGAGGATCAGATTCAAGCTGCTTCCGCACCTCGTTGGGCGAGGGCAATGCTTGCCCAATTTTCCAGTTCCCCGCGAGCCTGATAAGAAGAGTGTCCTCAGTCGGCCGGCTGAAGTTCAGTCCGCATTGGCCAAACGTTGTTTTCGTCACGGCGTCCATCCGACTTCCTTCTCTCATCTGCGAATCTCGAGGCATGGGTACAACTTAGCAAATGCGAGCACCCTTTGACAAGCCGAAAAATGAGGTGTTTTTCCCGAATCTCTACCTTTTGGACCTGAATTGACATCAGGTTCACAAATCTGATACTCTCTTGATCACATTAACAAATGCTCACAGATATCCAATGAAATCTATTTATTCCTTCTGAAAGTTGATGATCTCGTAAAAAGTCAAAATTCGATGGCAAAGTAAAAAGCTCCAAATTCAAGGCGCGCAAATCCTGAGGAATGAGGGGTACTTACAGTACGCTGCAGTGATTCACCCTGTTAAATATTTTCTTTGTTTGATGTTACTGTNNCAGGACCGTGAGCTTGTCGAACGGCCTGTCGAATGGCAGTTGGACTTTTTACGAAGCCATCAAAGTTGAAATGCAGTAGATTGAAGTCAGAGACGAAAGGAGGGGCTCATGCGAGATAATCTTGGAGAGTATATCTCAAGCAAGGAAATAACGCGCCGACATTTT
>JABAOH010007391.1_pt3 | contig 10068 bp, 7 predicted proteins | sample 7062181 | NCBI WGS metagenome assembly JABAOH01 (sample SAMN14538630, study PRJNA623070) | marine sediment metagenome | biome: marine biome [ENVO:00000428]; feature: marine pelagic biome [ENVO:01000023]; material: deep marine sediment [ENVO:00002113]; isolation source: pool of 5 deep marine... | reverse complement strand
GGGGGCATAATCAATACGTTAGTACGGTTCTTATGGCCGACGGAGGAGATTATCGGAGGGGGAAAAGCCGCCGGGACGACCTCATTGTCCCTGTCAGAAATACCTGTGGGAGGCACCAAGACGGTCCGACATCAGGGAAAACCCTATATCGTGGTGCGGCAAGCGACAAAGGTGTATGCCGTCAATGCCATTTGCACCCATCTGGGGTGTATCGTCTACTGGGATTCCTCGATCAAGCAATTGGCCTGTCCCTGCCATACTGCCTTCTTCGACCTGAACGGCAATGTAATCACAGGCCCCGCCCCAAGCCCACTGCCCGTCGCAGAGGTAAAGGTCGCAGAGGATCAGATCATCATCTCATAGGAGGTTTTGAGAATGGCCAATGAGTTGAAAGGAAGGGAGACCGAGAAGAGGGATATCGAACGAAGAACCTATATCCGGGAGTCAGTCAACCTCTTCACGCTCCTGACGGGAATCCTTTACGGGGAGCTCGATCAGCGCTTGGAGATCAGGGAGGCCATCAGGAACCAACTGAAGAAACCCGTCCCCTCTCACGTCAATTGGACTTTCTGCTTCGGTGGAATCTCTTTTTTCCTCTATATCATCCTCGCGGTGACTGGCGTCCTCCTGTTGATGTACTACCGCCCAACCACAACTGATGCCTACGAGAGCGTGGTCATCATCACCAATATCGTCCCTTACGGCTGGCTGATCCGAGGTTTACATCACTGGGCTGCCAACCTCATGATACTCATGGTCATCCTCCACATGCTGAGGGTCTTTTTCTACGGGGCTTATAAACCACCGAGGGATTTGAACTGGGTGGTCGGGGTTCTTTTACTCTTTCTTACCTTGATCTTCGGGTTCTCTGGCTACCTGCTCCCTTGGAATCAGGTCTCCTATTGGGCCACGACGGTGGCGACCGACGGAGCCGGGGCCATTCCCTTGATCGGGGATCAGTTAAAGTACTTTGTCAGGGGAGGACCCGAGGTCTCTCAGCTGACACTCACACGCTTTTTCGCCCTCCACGTCGTCATTCTCCCCGCGGTGACGTTTATCTTATTGTTTCTCCATTTTGGGATGCTTCGCAAACAAGGCATATCAGGTCCACTGTGAATTGTGAGGAGATAGATTTATGGAGGAAAAACGTAATCAAACAGCGGAAAGAGAGGAGGGAATCCCCTTCTTTCCGCACCATTTCTTAAAAGAGATTATCGTAATGGCGATTATTCTGGCCGCCTTGAGCGTATTGGCGACCTTCTCGCCCACTCCCATGGAGGATAAAGCTGACCCCTTCATCACACCACCAGATATCAAACCTGAATGGTATTTTCTGGCCAACTATAAATTTCTTCAATTGGCGGAATACTTCTCCTTCATAGGCGCATGGGCCCCAAAGGTTCTCGGCATCCTCTCACAAATTTTTGTGGCACTGCTCCTCATTTTCTTCCCCTTTTTCGACAAAAACCCTCACAGGCATCCACGCAGAAGGCCTTTCATGGTCACCTTCGGCTTATTCGCCATCGTCGCATATGGAACGCTCCTCTACCTGGGTTACATAAAGTGATGACTTTCCCCTCAGGAGGCCTTTCCATGAGAAAGAAAAGGATGGCACTTAATAAGACCCTGTTGACGTTTCCCTGCTTGATGTTAATGGGTATCCTCGTGGCTTCTCCGCTCACCTGGGCTCAGGTAAAGGAGTCTTCCTGTGTGAAATGCCACCTTGACTTAGGGGGAGAGTTTGCCAGGCCCGTACGGGAGTTACATGAGAGCGTCCATTTCGAAAAGGAAGTCGCCTGTCATGATTGCCATGGGGGTGATCCTACCAGCTTCGACGAAGACAAATCCATGGCAAAGGACGCGGGATTTATCGCCAAACCGGGATTCAAGGAGATCCCCGAGTTCTGTGCCCGATGTCATTCCGATGTCAACCGTATGAAGAAATATAAACTGCGGACTGACCAGCTATCCCTCTACAAGACCAGCTTTCATGGCAAGGCCCTCTATGAAAAGGAGGACAAGAACACCGCGACCTGCATCAGTTGCCACGGCGGCCATGACATGAAAGCCACGGGTAACCCGCACTCCGATGTGTACAAGGCCAACATCCCCTTTACCTGTAACCGCTGCCATGGCGAGCCTGTCTTGATGCGCGCGTATGGTATACCCTCCGACCAGTTCGAACAATTCCGCAAGAGCATCCATGGGAGATTATTGCTCGACAACATGGATTTGAGGGCTCCGTCCTGCACCGATTGCCATGGTGTTCACGGGGCCCATCCTCCTGGGTTTGCGGAGATTGCCGATGTCTGCAGCCTTTGCCATGGGGCGATCGCCAAGCTCTTCAGGGACAGTCCCCACTATCTCGAAAGGGAAAAGGTCGAAGTGGCCAAATGTGCAGACTGCCACGGAGATCACGATATCGTATTCCCCAGTACTACCCTCTACGAGGGAGAGGAGGAAGGTCGTTGTGGGGGATGTCACGGGAGGGATTCCAAGCAGGATCGGTTGGCCAGAATTATCAAACAGAAGATCGTGGATGCTATGGCGTCCGTGCAAAGTGCGGAGAGGTCTTTGGAGAGGGTGAGGGAATCGGGAAAAAATATCACCGAAATCGAGGAGAATTTCGAGGAGGCCCGATCCGAATTGGTCAAGGCGAGGGCAGTGACCCACACCTTATCCATCGAGAAGATCGAGGAACACACCAATAAGGTCCAAGAGCAGTCGAGGAAGGTACTGGTTGCGGTGGAGAGCATCGTGGAGGAGTTGACAGGCCGAAAGAGGGAGGTGATTTTCGTCCTGGTCATTTTGGGCGTGTTCATAGCTCTTATCTATGCTAAGATGAGAACCCTCAAACCCTAGCAACGACCTCATAATAAACCAACCTTGTAAATGGTTCGATAAAGTTGGTATTTTTTATTTGTTATTGTGCTTCCGAAATACCCCTCATCGAGGCAAAAATCCGAGCTGTGGCTTGCGGATGGCATTCGGAAGAAAGGTAGGTAAGGGGTGGGAACGATTTCGTTCATGATCGAGGGAAAGCGGCGTTGGTTTCTGTTGACGGGAATCATCCTTGTCGTCTTTGTGGTCGTGGCGGGCGTCTTCCTCTTTACCACGGTCATGGGGAGAGGGGTGAAGCAGCCCATCCAATTTAACCATAAATCCCATAAGGAACAGGGCGTAGAATGTATCACCTGCCACCAATACGTTCAGGAGCAGGCCTTCGCGGGCTTTCCGAAGATCGAGGTATGCCTGGGGTGCCACGAACAATCCATCACCGAAAGCAGGGAGGAGGAGAAGATCAGAGTGTTCCAAAAGGAAGGGACTCCCGTACGATGGAGAAGCCTCTATAATCAGCCCGACCACGTCTTTTTCTCCCATCGAAGGCATGTCAAATTAGGGCAGATCGAGTGCGGGGTCTGCCACGGGGATTTCGATGAGAGGACGATCCCTCCTTCTAAGCCGCTCGTGAACCTTAGCATGGATAGGTGTATGGAGTGTCACGAAGGGAGAGGGGCGGACAACGACTGTATGGTGTGCCACATTTAACCAGTGAAATGTGCGAAGGAAGACGAATGGAGGGTGTGACTCGCAGGCATTTCTTGAAATCCCTGGGTTGGGCATCGGGGCTCATGATGGCCATCGACTCAGGCCTTTTGGACACCGAGGCGCTTGCACGGGTTGAGGAGGAGCTGGAGCAAGGCGTAGAGACGTGGGTTCCAACGGTTTGCCAGCAGTGTTCAGGGGGCTGCGGTATCCGGGTTAGGCTCATCGCGGGGTGGCCCGTCAAGATTACGGGCAATCCCCTCCATCCCGTAAACAGGGGAACCATCTGCCCGAAAGGAGAAGCCGGTCTCCAAGCCCTCTACGATCCGGATAGAATCAAAGGGCCCTTGCGGAGGAAGGGAAGGAGGGGATCGAATAACTGGGAAGAGATCAGTTGGGACGAGGCCATACGGACTGTGGCCGGTGAGCTCCTTGCCATAAGAGATGGCGGAGACGCTCACACCGTGGCCATCATGGGAGGCCGTTACCGGGGGCTGATGAGAACCCTTCTGGAGAGGTTCTTGAGAGCGTATGGATCGCCCAATTATATCGATAACCGGTTCCTGGCTGAGCAACAGCCCGTGGAGGCAATGCTCTTGGCCCAGGGAGTCCGGGAAGAACCGGTCTATGACCTGGAAAACAGCAATTACATCCTTTCCTTCGGGGTGGGATTGCTCGAATCCTTCTGGTCCCCCGTCCAGGCCCTGAGGGCCTGGGGACATGTGAGGCGGGGCAGGCCTGGCCTGAGGGCAAAAATCGTTCAGATTGAGCCCAGATTTTCCATAACGGCCGCCAAAGCCGATGAATGGATCCCCATAAACCCCGGGACGGAGGGCGTATTGGCTTTGGGCATAGCGCACATGATGGTGAAAGAGGGCCTGTATGACTCTCGATTTGTCCGGGATCATAGCTTCGGATTTGAGGACTGGGAGGACTCCCAGGGAAATGCGCATCGGGGCTTTAGGACCTCCCTCATGGAGGATTATGAACCCGCAGTGGTCTCCAAAACGACGGGGGTGCCGGTGGAGACTATCATCCGCCTTGCGAGGGAGTTCGTGGCAACCAAGCCCTCCTTGGCCATCGGGAAGCGGAACGGGGTATACGATCAGTTTAGCGTGCATAGCCTGAACGCTCTTGCGGGCAGCATCGAGGTTCCCGGAGGAGTATTGAGGCCGAGAAAGGTCCCCCTGGCTGAATTGCCCCCCATCCAGATCGATGGGGTGGCCGAGAAGGGTTTGGAAATGCCTCGGATCGATGGGGCTGGGAGTCCTCAGTTCCCCCTAGCCAGTCACGTTCCCGGCTCTCTTCCAAGAGCGCTGAAAGAAAACGAACCCTATCCCCTCGGCGCCCTCTTCCTCCACTATACAAATCCGCTCTTTTCCAGCCCCAATGGGGGATTTCAGGAGATGGAGAGGGTTCACCTGATCGTGAGTTTTTCCCCGTTCATGGACGAGAGCACTAGGCTGGCCGACCTCATACTTCCGGACCATTGCTATTTGGAGCGCTGGCAGGACGACCCTACTCATCTCACCACCGGCTTCCCGCTGTTAGGGATGAGGCAACCCGTAATTAAGCCCCTCTACAATACGATGCATACGGGAGATGTCATTATCAAAATGGCCAATGAGATGGGGGGAGGGATAGCCTCTTCTTTCCCGTGGAAGGATTTCAGGGAGGTCCTCGTCCAAAGCGTTAAGGGCACGTTTGAGGCCAAAAGGGGTAATATCTTCGGGCCCATCTTTGAGGAGGCCTGGACGAAACTCCTGCAGAAAGGCGGCTGGTGGGCACCAACCTATCAGTCCTTCGAACAATTCTGGGATCAAGCCCTCGAGAAGGGAGGGTGGTGGGATCCCATCTACTACTTCGGGGAGTGGGAAAATGCCTTCAATACTCCCTCCGGCAGGTTCGAATTCTACTCTCAAACACTCAAGGGTTTGGGGTCGGGGTCAGTGGCAAGGGACACGGATGAAGGGAGAAGGGCTGGAACCGGCCAGGGCGGTGCTGAAGATATTGGGCTCATGCCCCACTACGAGCCCAAGCGCGTATCGGGCCAAGATGGAGAGTATCCCTTTTTCCTGAACGTTTACAAGCTCATGACCATCACCGGGGGACGGAATGCCAACCAGCCCTGGTTAACGGAGATCGTGGGACCCCACGTCAAACAGCGATGGTCAACCTGGGCGGAGATCAACCCGGAAGCAGCAAGCGAATTGGGAATTGGCGATGGCGATTGGATCATGGTCGAATCCCCCTTCGGCAAGATCAAGGTGAGGGCAAAGCTGTACCCCGGAGCAATGCCAGAAGTAGTCAGCATTCCCTTTGGGCTAGGCCGTAAATCATATGGGAGATGGGCCAAGGGGATTGGGGCCAATCCCCACTCCCTCCTTTCAGACCGGATGGAGCCCCTCACGGGCCATCCCATGAAAGACCTGGTAAGGGTGAGGATCTCAAAGCTGTGAGGAGGTGAACTGAGTTGCCGAAATGGGGGATGGTGATCGATCTGGACCGATGCACGGCTTGCCAAGCTTGTGTCGTCGCTTGTAAAGCTGAGAATAACGTACCATTCGTTGAGCCGGATCAGGCGGCCATGGGAAGATCCATACACTGGATGGAAATCGTGTCCTTCATAGAAGGGGAATACCCCCATATCCGGGCTCGACTCCTCCCGAGGCCGTGCATGCACTGCAACAAGCCCCCATGTGTGAAGGTCTGTCCGGTCTATGCGACCTACCGTAATCCCGAGGGTCTCGTTGCCCAGATTTATCACCGTTGTATTGGGTGCCGGTATTGTACGACGGCATGCCCCTATACCGTCCGTTTCTTCAACTACTATCGACCCAGATGGCCGAAGGAGATGAGGCAATCCCTGAACAGGGATGTATCCGTTCGAACAAAAGGTGTTGTGGAAAAATGTACCTTTTGTCACCACCGACTCCTTCGGGCCCGAGAGCAAGCCATGGTGGAGGGAAGGGAATTAGCTCCTGGGGATTATATCCCTGCCTGTGTGGAGTCGTGCCCCAGCGGGGCCATGTACTTCGGCGACATGGGAAACCCCAACAGCCTCGTCTCGAAGCTCTCACGGGAGAGGCGCGCTTTTCACCTTTTGGAGGAGTTGGGCACCGAGCCGAAAGTCGTTTACCTAGCCGAGGGATAGTAAATATGGAAGTGGAGCGAAAACACGAGGAAATGGACGAGGCGCTGTATGCCCCGATCCGCAGGACGGGGAGGCGTTTTTATATCGCCTTTGTCGCACTGGGGGCAATCGTCCTGTGGGCAGTCTTCGCCTACCTTTACCAGTATCGGTTTGGACTCGGGGTGACCGGGTTGGAGAGGCCCCATTTCTGGGGGGTGTATATCACCAATTTCGTCTTTTTCATCGGGATCAGCCATGCCGGTACACTAATCTCAGCCATCCTTCGACTGGCTCGGGCGGAATGGCGTCGGGCCATCACCCGTTCGGCGGAGGTCATTACGGTATTGGTCCTCATGTTCGGGGTCGGAAACATCCTCATCGACCTGGGACGGCCTGACAGGATGCTCAATGTCATCAAATACGCCCAATTTCAATCCCCGCTCCTTTGGGATGTCAGCAGTATTGCCATCTACTTGACGGCGAGTGCCATCTATCTCTATCTCCCCCTCATCCCCGATATAGGGCTGCTCAGGGATAAAATGGAAAAGAGAAAATGGTTCTATCGGCTTTTGGCACTGGGATGGAGTGGGTCGGAAAGACAGCACCGGTGGTTGGAGATCGGTATCGCCATCATGGCTGTTCTAGTCATCCCAGTGGCTGTGTCAGTCCACACGGTGGTCTCCTTCGTCTTCGCCATGACCATTCAGCCCATGTGGCACTCAGCTATATTCGGGCCTTACTTCGTCGCTGGGGCCATTTTCTCGGGTATAGCGGCCCTGATCATTGCCATGGCACTCATTCGGAAGGTATATCACCTGGAGGATTACCTTAGGCCTATTCACTTCAACTACCTGGGCATACTGCTCCTCGTGATGTCCCTTTTCTGGTTTTACTTCACGTTCACCGAACACCTCACCGTCTATTACGGGGCCGAACCTATCCATATGACCATCTTCTGGGAGAAATTTACGGGCCGGTTCGCCCCTCTCTTCTGGACGATGGCCGTTGGCTGTTTTGGGATCCCGGTTGCGATCTTGGCGAGCCGCAAAACCCGGACCGTTACCGGGACGGTGATCGCTTCCGTGTCCGTGACCATAGGGATGTGGCTGGAGCGGTATACCATCGTCGTCCCAACCCTTTCTCACCCCAGGTTGCCCTATGAGGCCAAGTACTACTTTCCAACCTGGGTGGAATGGTCGGTTACGGCGGGCTGCTTTGCCCTCTTCATTATGCTTTACATGTTCTTCACCAAGATCTTCCCCATCGTCTCCATCTGGGAGGTCCAGGAGGGGCGTGAGAGATCCTTTGGTGAGGTCAGGGAGAGGTTAAAGACCTATCTCCCGGGGTTAATCGTAGAGTAGGTTTTCAGCCCCCCAAGGAGGCTCTATGAGAAAGACCCATGTCGTTTTAGGAACAGGGATTCTCCTTTTCCTGCTCTCACTCGCCCTCGTAGCATTGAGCGCAGACCCCCAGTATTCCCTTCCGGAAAACCCCGCTATGGGGGCCACCGTCTTCATGAACAAGGGATGCGTGAAATGCCATGCTATCAGAGGGGTTGGCGGGCAGGCGGGACCTGACCTCGGCAAAGTCAGGATCAGGGGTTCCCTTATGGACGTGGCGGGGATCATGTGGAACCACTCCCTGTCCATGAGCGAGATGATGGAAGAGGCCAGGATGGTCGTCCCTCAGTTCACGAGTGAGGAGATGTCCAGCATCATAGCCTACCTTTACTATGTCAACTATTTCGATGAACCGGGCGATCCCGCACGGGGTGAGGTCCTCTTTTCAGAGAAGGGATGCCTCAACTGCCATCAGGCGCAGGGCAAGGGTAAGAAAATCGGCCCGCCCTTAAAGGACTTCCGCAGAGACATCTCCCCGGTCTCCATGGCTCAGGTGATGTGGAACCACGGCCCCCAGATGATCGAAACCATGGAGCAAATGTCCATACCGTGGTCGGAATTGAGGCGAAACGAGATGATGGACATGCTCGAATACATCAGGGGGACGGCTAAGGGACAGGCAGGGGAAAAGGCTTACCTGCTCCCCGGGAACCCGAGGATGGGAAAAAAGCTCTTCGAGGTGAAAGGGTGTTCCAAATGTCACGGGGTGAGGGGGAAGGGCGGAAAAACCGGACCAGATCTCTCCGAAAGGGCGAGTAGTCTTTCCCGGAGTTTGACCCAGGTTGCCGCCACCATGTGGAACCACGGCCGAACCATGATCCTCGAAATGAGGGAGATGGGAGTACAACCTCCGACTTTCTCCCAAAGAGAGATGGCGGATATCGTCGCCTACCTCTATTTCCTGAACTACTTTGACGAGCCCGGGGAAATCGATGGGGGTGAAAGGCTCTTCGTGGACAAGGGGTGTGCCCGTTGCCACTCCCCTAAGGCGGAGAGTGCTGATATGGGACCCTATCTGGCAAGAGCTGGAAGGCACGCCTCCCCCGTGGATCTGGCCGCGAACATGTGGAATCACGCCCCGGAGATGGCGAAGAGGATGAGGATGAGGAGGATCCCTTGGCCGACGTTCAATCCAGGGGAAACCGCCGACCTCGTCGAATACATCCGCTCCGAGAAGTATTCCATTCAGGCATACTTGCTCCCAGGGGACGCCAAGGAGGGCTGGAGAGTCTTTTTCGCCAAGAATTGTGCCAAGTGCCATGGGGTATGGGGAGAGGGAGGTAAGGAGGCCCCCGATTTGAGCCGGATGCCCGCTCTCTCAATTACGGGAGGCGAGTTGGTGGCGTCGATGTGGAATCATGCACCCCAAATGTTTGAAAAGATGACCACCAAGGGGTTCTCCTTTGAGAAGATCGACAGGATAGAGATGGCCGATCTCATCGCCTTCTTGTACTTCGTCCGGTACATGGACCAACCCGGAGACGCCGTAAAGGGCAAAAAGATCCTCGCTGCCAAGGGGTGCATGCAATGCCATGCCCTTAGGGGAGAGGGGGGAATCGTCGGCGCCGACCTCAGCAGATGGGGAATGTACATTAACCCCATTCTCTGGGCCCAGATGATGTGGAATCACAGTCGCCAGATGAAGGAGGAGATGGAGAAGAAGGGGCTCCCCTGGACGGAGTTCAGGCAGAATGAAATGGTGGATCTCATCGCCTACATCCGGAGCGTTGCCCCGAAGGCGGCTAAGGTCTATCTCTCCCCGGGTGATCCCCAGCTGGGGAAGACTCTCTTCTCCGAAAAAGGCTGCACGAGCTGCCATTCGGTCACGGGGGAAAAGGGCAAACCTGGCCCGGACTTGGGGGGGAGACAGGCATTTCCCAGGACATTGATACAAGTCGCTGGCCTCATGTGGAACCATTCCCCCCAGATGTGGGAGAGCATCAGGGAAAAAGGGATCGAACACTTCTCCCTATCGGCCCAGGAGATGAC
>JABAOH010006506.1_pt1 | contig 10068 bp, 10 predicted proteins | sample 7062181 | NCBI WGS metagenome assembly JABAOH01 (sample SAMN14538630, study PRJNA623070) | marine sediment metagenome | biome: marine biome [ENVO:00000428]; feature: marine pelagic biome [ENVO:01000023]; material: deep marine sediment [ENVO:00002113]; isolation source: pool of 5 deep marine... | reverse complement strand
AAAATAGGGGGTTAGTAGATCCGCACGGAGGGCATCAGTTTTTTCAGAGTGCCCGTGCGGTACGAGAGTTCGGGAGGATTTTTCCCTGGCCTTTTTTCTGATTAACGTCAAAGTATTGCCCAAAAGGAACACTTTCGGCACAATAAACCTCAAAACTGCGGGCAAAAGGAACAAATCCAACTGGATCATCGACGATCCTTTGCCCATTTGGAACACTTCCGGGTGGATTATCGACGATCCTTTATGCAAAAGGAACAATTTCACGTGGATTATAGGTGAAGCTTAGCCCAAAAGGAACAATTTTGTGTGGATTATTGACAAACTTTAGCCCAAAAGGAACATTTTTCTTTGGCGGATTGTCAATCCTTCGCCCAAAAGGAACACTTTCGGGTGGATTATTGTCAAATTTTAGCCCAAAAGGAACACTTTTTGGCGGGTCGAAAAGCGAAAATAGCCTGATAAAGCGCGTTGGACCTCTCTTTCACTTAACATCAAGCACTTAACACTATAAATTTGCCCGAAGGGCGCCGAATCTTGTAGTTGACAAAGCGCCTTCAAAGCCTTATACTATGATTGAGTCAATCTTGAAGTTAATTTGTCGCGGAAAAAGGCTCAAAAGAGGTAAAAAATGGATGCAATTAGAGAAATAAAACATGTAAAGGGTAATCAAATAACCATAGATGTCCCTGATGAATTTATAAAAAAAGATGTGGAGGTTATTGTATTACCTTTGGTTGAAGAAGACAAGAAAAGAGAAGATGATCGGAAAGCTTCTTTTTTTGAATTTGTAGATAAGTTCCGCTTTAAACTTCCCGAGGATTACAAATTTGTACGCGAGGAACTGTATGACCGGTAGGATATTTCTTGATACGAATCTTTGGGTATATTTATTTTCTGAAGATATTGAAAAAGGAGGAGAGGTTGCTCGATTGATTGGATATAATTTTGGAAATGTCCGACTTTGCCCCCAGGTTTTGAGTGAATTATTTAATGTGTTAACCAAAAAAAAGATATTAACTCCAGAAGATGCAAGCCAAATTGTCCATCGGGTTTCAGATGAATTCCCGGTATCCCCCATCGATAAAACAGTTGTCAAAAGAGCGTTGGATTTGAAACTAAGATATCATTTCTCTTATTGGGATAGTCTAATAATTTCATCAGCCCTGGGGGCACAATGTGATGTTTTGTATACTGAAGATCTCCAGCACAACCAGGTAATTGAAAAGAAATTAAAAATATTGAATCCATTTTTTGCTTAATTCTTTTCTTCACTTCTTCATCTTTTTGCTTGACAAAAAGCAATAAGAATTATATATTTTAGGTGGAGGAGAAACAAAATGAACGCACAGCCTCTGGTTTTAGATATAGCGGAAGATTTTCTGCTTTCGATAAAAAAAACACCTGAAGAGTTGGTACGCGAAATAGTATTAATGGCAGCTATCAAGATGTTTGAGTTAGGAAAACTCTCTTCCGGTAAGGCTTCGGAACTGGCTGGAATTTCCAGGAGGGAGTTTTTGGAAACGTGCAGCATGTATGGGGTGAGTGTCTTTAATTACTCCGATGATGAAATAGCTGAGGAATTATCAAGGGATAAGAAGAACCTGCAAGAGTTCTTGGAAAATTGAAGAAAGTCGTTATCGATACCGTTTCTTTCACTTAACACTCACTTCTTTTTCTTTGTCAGCAATTCTAATTTTGACTCTTAAGGAAGTAAACTGGGGCTGCTCCCCTATACTATAGCCCCCCTATATATAGCATAAGATTAGCGATATTTACAATAATAATGTTGTTACCTACTGTAGAAACGTCAGGAAGTCCGGTAGATAGGCTTAAAAAGCAGACTGCTTATATACAAAAAGCAGTACTGGGTTTTGGTAAAAAGCAGCCTGCTTTTTTGGGCTTTATTTGACTGATACATCATTTTTGATCAGGATATAATCCTATTTCCAATAGAAGCTGTTTGGTTATCGAGACGGAAATATTTTTCCTCTGTGTTCTCGTTGGTACGTGCTCTCTGTGGTAAAATTAGAATTGCTTTTTCTTTGTCAAACCTATTTACATTGTTCCCTTATTCTGGTAATATATGACTTAAAATCTGATCAATGGAAAGGTGAATGGGATGGTTGATTTTATTTTGAAGCATCTGAAAGAACTTTTAGTTTTCACCGGCGGAATCGTTGTCGCTGTTTTAACGACCCGTTACAAGGAAGGTATAAAAAAGGGAACCAACTTTGTAATCGACAGCCTGCTGTCATGGGTACGCATCCGTTTTTTAATGCTTAGGCGTTACAAAAACTCCATCATCAGGAGTTACCGGGAGATTAAAGTTGGCTATCGCAATTTACGTTTAGACATAGAGCGACATTATATAGCTCTCAAGATTCATTCGTTTGTTCATTTTAAACAAAAGGAAGCCGACGAAGAAATCCGGACTAAAAAACTTGAAGTATTGGAGGTCTTGAAAAAACATAGGCATTTAGTGATCCTTGGTGCCCCAGGAGCGGGGAAGACTACGTTGATGCAGTGGTTGTTGCTTAAATATGCTCACGGACAAATGAAAAAAGAATTAGGTGAAAAACTGATTCCAATTTTTATTACGCTTCGAAGCCTTGAAAGTGGTCAGTCAGTTGATGATTTAATCACAATCGCTATTAAATATCATCATCTTAAAGGAGCAGAAGAATACATCAGAAATCAAATGAGGAAGGGGAATTGTTTGTTAATCTTTGACGGGATGGATGAAATTGTTGATGAAGCTACCCGCCAAAAATTTATAAAATCTATGAATACTACTTATGGCTTATTTTACCGATATAGCCGTATAATTATTACATCCCGCATCGAGGGTTATCCTACTGATCCTTTTGATAGCAGCTTTCGTGAACATGAAATTTTGGATCTGAGCATGGAGCAGGTAGAGGCTTTTGTAAACGGGATTCTGGCCTCAGACGATGAACCGGATAGATTGATACGACAAATAAAAGAGAATGAAGGGTTGAAGAAGTTTGCAGCAAATCCATTGATGCTGTCTTTACTGACATTTGTTTACCAGCAAAGTTATCATAAATTACCCAATGACCGCGTTAGAGTCTACAAAAGGTGCATGCAATTAATGTTGGAAGATAGGGACAAAGCTAAAGGCATTGATGCATACCGCAATAAATATGAATTGGAGGACAAAGAATTTCTTCTACGTAAATTTGCTTATGATTTTTCTTTGAAAAATAAGTGGGAATTCACTGAGAAAGAGATTTTGGAACATTGGAAAAACAACTTACCCGCTAATTTAAAAGAAGATGATTTGAAAAAAATGTTAAAAGAAATATGTATAGCAAACGGAATTTTGAAACACTTGTCTGCAAATCTATTGACCTTTTTTCATCGTACTTTTCAGGAATATTACGCTGCTAAAGAAATTTGTAAAAGAGAGCATGAACTATTGGGAAATATCCTTAATTCAGAAATTTTTGATAAACTCTTAAAAAAAGAATGGCAAGAAATCACTCTGTTTATCGTGGGGATGTTGGATGATGCAAGCCAATTAGTCTATCAACTTTGTCTAAAAGGTCCTCATTTGTCTTTGCAATGTCTAGTCTATTCTAAAAGATTAGACGAAGATATCATTAGTGATCTTATATGGCGTATATTGAACAAACTAGAAACAACAAATATCCTTGATGTTCATGTTCGCAGTGATTTTGTCTACCTGGCTTATCGTTATGGTTTGAGTCGAATTATTAACTACCTATCTATAGCTTTAAAACAACTCGACAAAGAAAATACCTCTCCCAAAATATGGCAAGTCATCGATCATGTGATGCTGGCTTTTTCTCCGCAAAAAGGGATGGTCTATGTTTCATCAGGTGATTATCAATGGGGAAAGAGGCCGAAAGGATGGATACCCGGCATCTGGATAGATATTTATCCAGTTACAAATTCCAGTTATCAAAAATGGATTAAGACTAATAAAATAAAGGATTTACCCTGCCATTGGGTAAGTAGACAACATAATGAGCCATTAGTAACACCATTGATGAGCCTATTACCAATCGTTGATATAACTTATGATGATGCATTTGTTTATTCTGTTCACTTAAACAAGCGATTACCTAATGAAAAAGAATGGAGAATAATAGAAAAAATAGGAAATGAATCCGGGAAAGAAGGACTTTTAAATGAGAGCAAAGTAAAATATCTTAAAAGGAATAAATTAGAAAAGTCTTTCTCATATTACCGTGCATTTGCCGGTGCCCGTGACCTTGCCCATGACCTTGCCCGTGCCCGTTCCCTTGGCTATGCCCGTTCCCTTGGCCGTGCCCGTGACCTTGCCCGTGACCTTGCCCGTGCCCATGACCTTGCCCGTGTCCGTACCATTGGCCTTACAAGTATCCGTATCCTTGACCTTGCCCGTGATCTTGCCCATTACCTTGACCTTGCCCATGCCCTTGACCTTGCCCGTGGCCTTGACCTTGCCCGTGACCTTGCCCATGCCCGTTACCTTGCCCATTCTCTTGGCAGTGCCTGTGACCTTGCATTACCTTTTGGATTTAGAAAGATGAAGGGCCATTTTGAGGTAGTTAATAAAGCCGCCCAAATAATAGAAGAAGAATTAAATAAATCCAAATCTTGGACAAAGAAGGCATGGGAACAAACATTTGAACTGGGGAAAGCGCTGGTGGATGCATTGGTGGTATTTTTAGAGATTTTGACAAAAGATGTGCCGGGAGATTTATTAAAGGCCCTTCGAGAACCGGGATTGCTTACCCCGGTAAACGAATTTCCCCCCAACTCATTGGGTATTTGTGGTTTGGTAGGCAATGTCTGGGAATGGACATCAACCAAAAACAAGAAAGGAGAACATCTGATCTGCGGCGGAGCCTGGACAGAGGAAAAATTTGATCCTGACAGAGAGGAATGGCGACCTACTGACTGGCGGGATATTAACCTGGGGTTTCGCTGTGTGTGCGACTGGGATAAGATTTTTGATGTGAAAACGCCGGAAGAGGTGGCAGAAAGCCCGGAGGGCTCAGGTGAGTGAGGGGAGTGAGATAAAAATCCCAAATTCCAAATCCCAAATCCCAAAGGGGGTGGCACCCCCAGCCCAATAAAAATTCCAAATTCCAATGACCAAAATTCCAAACAAAAATCTGTGAGAACCTAAGGGAAAAAAAATTTTTCGCCTCTCGCCTGTGCGTTTTTTTCACGGAGATTCGATGGCATAATCAATGGCAGCCTGCACATCGTGGATGTCTATATTTTTAAGTGAATTAGCAATTTGTTCAACGGTTTCACCTGCTTGAAGCCTTTCAAGGATCAATTCCACTGTAATACGAGTTCCTTTGATGACCAGTTTTCCCAGCATAACACCTGGTTTAGCTTCGATTCGTTCTTCCCAATCCATTATTTCCTCCGGGACTAACTATAATCCTTTTATCTGTTTCTGTCAACACCAATAACTTTTTAATACAGTGCTAAAAACTGTTTTTTTCTGTCTCTGCCAATAAGACTGAGGAAGAAGATGAGTGAGGTGGGTGGGTAAAACTAGGCCTCTATCTCCTCCTTTTCAATTTCTACTTTAAGGAAGCGGTTGAGTTCATTGGCAAATTCCTCGGCTGTTTCCAGGTCGTCAAAAGCTTCTAACGGCTCACCATCTTCCTCTGACATCTGAAGACCTACCGCTGTTTCCCCTGGCTTCTTTTCTCCTACTGACTCACCCTCGTACATCATCGAAGATAAGATGATCTTTTTTATATTACTGAAAGGAATTTTCTTTTTTCCTACCTTACAGACTTTGGTACTTATATTTACTTCAAGTCTCCACGATCGGGTAGATGCTAAAGATAAAAATACCACAGCCACAAAAAATAAAATGAAAAACACAACCATAAGAACGATAAGCAGGGTTGGTGAAATTCCGGTCTCTTTTCCCAGAGCACTTAGAAACTTCAAATACACAAGAATTCCAAGAGGGACAAAGGTAAATATCGTCAATACCGTCCAGGTTATTTTTTTACGCTTAATGGTGGCGTCATCACCCCTGAGATCATAAATAAATACAGAACCGTATTCATATTGTTTGAAAAATTTTCTTTGTGCCATCATAGAAAAATTATATCAGAATTTTAAACGAATTTCAAATTCCCATTCACTCCCAGTTACTTTTAATGAAGTATTTGCTTTTTGCCTCCGGCGGCCCGCTTTTTTGAAAAAAAGCGGGGCAAAAAACTTTTCATACATGGTCAGCCTGTATTACGCGGCTCTTTCATCATGCCCCACTGAAATCATCGTAATTTGCTTTTTTTGCCTATTGCCAACTGCCAACTGCCAACTGACTTCGTGCCTTCGTGGTTTCACCCTCATTTGGTCTTTGCTTTTGAGCGATAAAACGTCGTTAAAAAGTCTCTTAAAAATAAAGCGCCCCTCCATTCCGCTTTGCCTCCCCGTTCCAGCCGGAAAGCAAACGCATATTGGGGCTTTTCCCCAGGGAAAAAGCCAGTTATTACGGCATCCAGCCCTTTCTTTTTATCCCCGGCTGTTCCTGTCTTAACGGCAGCATTAACAAAATCAACCTTTGCCCGCTTCCCCGTGCCCCGGGGATGCGCCACCGCATCCTCCATGGCATTCTTTATTTTAATAAGAATCGTGCTGTCCCTGGTCACCTGGAGAAGCTGAGGATCATGATTATAAAAACCAACATTCAATAAGTTCTTTTTATTCTTGATTAAATAAGGCGTGTAAATGGAACCGTTTTGAGCAATAACAGCGGAAAGCAGCGCCGCATGAAAAGTAGTGATGGTTAGTTCATTCAACCCTACAGCCATATTTGCCAATTGGTAATCAGTAGAGATATTTTTATTGGTTGTGCCGGTCTTGAAGGTAAGGAATAAATCCGCAAAATCACCGGAGTTAAAATAAAATTGCTGAAACGTGTCGGTTAATGATTTGAAACCGACAATGGTCCCCATTTTGGCAAAAGCAACATTGCAGGAGACCGCAAGCGCTTCCTCGCAGGTTTCAACCCGGTTGTGAACGATCCAGTCGTAAAAAATTTTGCCGTCGATTGACCAAAACCCTTTGCATTGGAATGGGAAAAGCTCTTGTTTAGAAGATTTCAAATAAGCAAACATGGTCAGGAGCTTCATAATAGAACCAGGCTCGTAACGTTCGGAGAAAACAGTATTGGCATCCTTTTTTTTCTTGTTTATTGGCTTTGAATAAGCCGCAGCGATACTGCTGTCACTCACATTAAACAAAAGAAACGTGCCATGAAAACCCCGGAAAAGACGATGGAGGGTTTCCTGGAAACGCAAATCGAGGGTTAAACTGTAAAACTTTATGCTCTCCTCGAACTCTTCGTTGAAGGCATTAAACCCAATACCCGGAGCCAGGGAAACGGTTTTCTTTTCCTTAATATCAAAATAAGCCAGGGGTTTACCGTTAATATCGAAAATATAGTTGATTTTCCCGGACTTTAATTGGTCATTAATTTTATTGATCAGGGTTAATGCCTTTGCTTTTTCGTTGGTTTCCCTGAATGTCGGCGGCAATTGATCCAGGGCTTCTTCCGATTGCTTATGATCCAGCAGTGCGGTTTTAACCATCGCCCGATAGTACAGCAGTTCCTCTCCCTTTTCGATCTTTTCCATTTTCTGCCCCAGGTAATCGGTATAAATCCCCAGGCTCCGATACCGGGCCCGGTCTGAAAAATAACTCAAAAAATCCCGGAACTTCACAGACGATGGAACACCATCCATGGTTTCCAGTATAATTTGGGCCTCCGGCAGCTTGTTGGAAAGCAAGTAAATCAAAGCCTTTAGTTCTTTTTTGGATTTCCTGTGGAAAAAAGAAGATTCAATTCCTTTAAAGCGCTCAGCAGCTTCATCTTTTTTCCCTGCCAACAGTAGGGCCTGGATTTTTTTGATTTTACCTGATTCAATAAGCATCGATACCAGTAGATACAGCAAGATAATAATAATAACAAGGCCACTTAAACGAATGCGATGGCGCCGTTTTGCTTTTCGCCTTTCTTCAAACGAAAAATGAACATCTTTATAATCGGTTACCATTGCTTCTCATTTATCTCCTATATTCTTAAAAAAATTATTTTCCAACATTTCCGCCATGGTATGTAAAATAAAAAGGTGCATTTCTTGGACCATCGGTGTATCATCCTCTGGCACAGAAATAATCACATCGATATCAAGCTGCCGGAGGAGCTCTATATGGTTACCACATACAGCAATGGTCTTCAATTTCATTGCTTTTGCTGCACGCAGCGCTTCCAGGACGTTGGCCGACGTCCCACTGGTGGAAATACCAACAGCCACATCANNGTATCATTGGCAATAGACGTCAGGTTGGCCGAATCCGCAGTGAGGGCGATGGCCGGTAAGGGTTTCCGCTCAAAATAAAACTTGTTCACCAGCTCCGCGGCAAAATGAGAAGACTGAGTCGATGAACCTCCATTGCCAAATATCAGTATTTTACCGCCTTTTTTTAGAGACTCGGTCATGCCTTCAACTGCTGCCAAAATAGCTCTAATGCGGCTGTTATCCTTAAAACTTTGGAATTGTTGAACTCTTAAATCAATTTTCCCTTTAAACGTAACAAGTTCATCCGTATCAATCATTGTTTTACCTTTAAAAAACAAAATAAATTGTAAGGTTAATAAATAAGTTTTTTTTTAGATTTTGTCAAGAAATCAGTTGACTTTAAGGGACAAACTCCCGTTTTTTCTTTTTTACAACTCTTATCTATTGAATTTTTTTTAAAAAGAGACTATTATATATTGAAGGTGCAAACAGTGAATATAAAACAGTGCAAATTAAATAAAGGAAGAAATCATGAGCAATGATAAACTTTTTGAAGAGTATTTAGAAAAAGAAAAAAATGGGGTCTCCAGTTTTTTTAGGAATCCCAAGTCATGGGTCTTACTGGTTTCCATACTGGTGGCTATTATCCTCCTGGCATACTTTTTCAAGTCCGTCATACTGGAAGGCATGACAGCGGAAGAGGTCCAAAAATCCATTGAGATTGTCTGGTATGACACCAAGTGGGTAGATAAAAAAGTTACTCCCCAGGAGGTGAAAATTGTTCCCTCTATCAGTCTTAAGATTAAAAATGTGGGGAAGCGGACCTTACAGCATGTAGACATCGAAGCGGTATTTGAGTTTGAGGAAAGCGGGGCTGTGTTTGACGACGGTATGGGACGCTTTCTGCAGGAACCGCTGGAGCCCGGGGAAATCAGCGAAAGGATATCTATTAAATCGTCATATGGATATTCTGCCTCCTCCAGGGGCGCATTTATGAAAAACAAAGAGAAGTGGAAAAGGATGCAAGCGAAGGTATTTGCCAGGTCTAAAGGGTCCGGACTGATTCGCATCGGTAATGTGTACCCGGTAAAGCAGGAAATCGAAGGCTATGAAGATGAACTCAAATTAAAAGAAGAAGAACAGAGAGATTTTCAAAACGAACACACCCGGGAACTGGCCTACTCCGTGCGAATTGTTGAACAGGACTCCATGTGGGTAGAAAAAATCGCCACGGCAAAAGAAGTGATCATCGTGCCTTCCATTACCTTTGAAGTTAAAAATGTAGGTCAAGAGCCGCTGCAGTACATTTATTTCAGGGGGGTATTCAAATATGAAGATACCGGTGAAATAATGAGCGAAGGCCTGGCTCCGGCACTTCAAAAAGAATTGCAGCCCGGGGAAACCAGTGACCCCATACAAGTTAAAGCGGATTTCGGTTATGCTGCCTCATCCAAAGAGGCGTTTTTTAAAAATCCCGGGAAATGGAAAAAACTAAAAGTGGATGTTTATGCCAAGAGCAAGGAATCCGATTATGCGCTCCTGGGCATCTATCCCATCAAGCAGAAAATCCAGGGAGTAAAGGTGATCTACCACCAAACCCAACATCCCTGAATCTCTGAGATTTCTTTAATGGTAGAAGAAAAAGAAAATAACCCTTTTCCTCTTATAAATGGGCAGGTGTTGTTAATCGATGACGAGGCCGTGGTGAGGGAAATCGGCAGTGAGATGCTGGAATCTATGGGCATCTCATGCATTG
>JABAOH010023871.1_pt2 | contig 10069 bp, 7 predicted proteins | sample 7062181 | NCBI WGS metagenome assembly JABAOH01 (sample SAMN14538630, study PRJNA623070) | marine sediment metagenome | biome: marine biome [ENVO:00000428]; feature: marine pelagic biome [ENVO:01000023]; material: deep marine sediment [ENVO:00002113]; isolation source: pool of 5 deep marine... | reverse complement strand
CGATATAGGCAAAATTAGCGTTTGTAGTGACAAAATGGTGACAAGATGTCACCTGGAAATTTGGGTGTTTTTGAGCTCCTGGAAGAGGTGACTTGTCGAGGAATTCTGGTATTTTGGAACTCAATCTGTAGCGATCTATCACACACCAATCAGAGCATTATTTAACTAGGTGCAATGATCCTTTGCATTAAGTTACTTTATATTCTTCAAAGCTTTGTCGATTTCCTCGCTGTTCACCTCCTCGGTTTTTTCCATGCAACCGAATACTACTGAAATCAGCAACGGACACAACAGCACAAAGCTGCCACCCAAAAAACACGGACCGGTCATTTCTGGCCGGTCCTGATAACTGAATTTGCAGCCTTTACAATAGCTTGTAATCACAGTTTTGGCTGACAAGATCATTTTTTTCTGTTCTTGTTTCTTTTCCGTCTCAGTTCTCTGCTGATCCTCCTCCCCATCCACCTCCCGCTCCAATCAATTTACCATCTTTCCACGACTCTTGGATATCCATTGTAATAGTCTTGCCGCTCGACAAGGTAAAATGATCCTTGTAGAAACGTATCTTGATCCCATCCTGTTCATCTTCTTTTACAAAAGTTCTTTCAAACTTGCCTGCTTGACGCAGTTCATGGAGTTCCTTAAATATCTGTTTTATTTCTTCTTTTCTATGCACATTATTTGGGTCATTTGGGTCATATTTAGCGATCTCTTCGTCGTTGAGGGGTCCATTGGTCTTTACACCGACCCTCCACCCATACATGTCGCCACCATTTTTTTCATTCGGGAAGGTCACAACACCCTCATCGACTACGAAGAAGTTCGTTACGAACTTGCCTACTCCATAGCACAAAGGAAGGAGGCAAGCGAATGCAATAGATGCTGCCGTGAGTTTTTTCAGTTTCGTTTTCATAATTGTTCTCCAAATATTTGGCCTAGTCACAGCCGATTCTGTTTTCTTAATTTCTTCTTGCGCCGTGAGAGCATCAGTAAGAGTTTTTTCTCTCATTTTTACCGTAGGTTTAATCCGAAATTTTTTAACTAATCTTTCAACCTCTGCCAGCGACTTCATTTAGCTACCTCATGATTCAGTAGTGATCTTAGCTTATTCAACCCATAACGGTACTGACTCCTGATTGTGTTCACCGAAACACTTCTCAATGTAGCTATCTGTGTGAATCTCATTCTGCCCTGGAGATGAAGAACTATTACTTCTCGCTGTTCATATGGAAGTTGTGACATTGCTCGGTTTAGCTGTTGCAGTTCTTCATCTTGTACCGCTAATAAATCAGGTCCGATTGTTGTTGAATTGACTGGATTATCTTCGTCCAGGCTTGTTGGATTTCGTTGCTGTATTCGTATTCTATCTCGGGCTAGGTTCGCAACACATGTTGCTAAGTAACTTTTAAGACAGCCATCCACTTTGAGTTTGTCAGCTGACTGAGCAAACGATACAAAGAAGTCATGGACTACATCTTCGGCACAATGAACGTCATTTAAAAGAGCTGTGGCTAATGAAACTAAATAACCATCGTATTTCTCATAGATTCTACTCAGAGCTTCTTGAGAACCACACTTAAACTTCCATATAAGAAGCTTATCCTCTACCATCTGTCTCTCAATAATCAAGTTTTGAAATGATCATTTCTTATTAGTAACACGATTGAGCCGTCGATTTCAGTTTAAGGAAAATTGATTTTTTTGCCAGATTTTACTTTTACCGGTTAAAATGTGGCTGTTGGTTGAAAAAGACATGAAAAACTTGTCCAAATCAACGAGGCTGGATTCATTTTCTTTCACCCTTGTGGTTGTAATAAGTGAGTGTAATCATACTGAACATCCGTTGATCGCCTAACTGCTTTCTTGCTATCAATGTCGAATCAAATACATTTGTCGATAACATTCTCCTGTAATAAAAGCATATATGTTCTATAATAAAAAACTATGTGTATAAACAATTTGTAAAGATCTGATTATGTAGTATCTGAAACTTGAGCATCAGCTTTTTCGAGAAGTGGAATTAACCAATGAATCCGAAGATTGTTCTTATGTTAGTAGTATTGCTTTACCCAGTCAGTGTGATTGGAAGTGAGGCAGAAGAATCGAAAAGCAAAGATTTGATCGAGGTTCATTTACCCGCAAACGGCGATGAACCTATTTGGAAACCAGGACTCACAGCAACGTACCAACATGAATCCGGCGGCTTAATTCCCGATTCCGTTGTGCGAACCTTAACCCTGGTTCTTGGCCCTTTAGAAGAGAAAAATAGTACTCAATTCCAATGGCTTCATTTGCAGGCAACTAAATCAAATGGAGAACAGTTTAATGTTTGGATTCTTACCGATAGGTATCCTCCTGCCAGTGTTACAACTGCCCGGGAAACGACGGCGCGATACATATTACAAGAAGGAAACAGCGGTGCCTTGGAGTTCCGTCACAAATTCACAGGCGAAGCGGTTCTTCCTTCGCTTGGTGCCTGGAACCATCTTTTTCCACGTGCCGCGGATAGTATTTTTTCCGAGGGCTTCTTTACCAATAGAATTCTATACTTGGGAAACACTTATCTGCTCGAAAGACTCGAAGACTCAAAAGATATGATTTTTCCAACTGATGTCAAAATTCTCGAACTCCTTCCGGATGTACTCATTGGTGTTCCTCATAATACAAAGCAAAAAGATGAAACCCGGCGTTACGACGATTCCGATTATGAGTTAATAAGACTCACTGAGAAAGATTATGACGAAATGATCGAGTCGGGAATGAATTGCCTCCGGGTCGACAAAGAACAAGCAGGCTGGATTGACCGCCGAGACGTGTTCTACTGGGGAGTCGGCGGAGAAGAAGTAAATTATCCGGAATGCCTTTATCGTGGCAACTACCTTGGGCCTGTCCTTTTTCTGGATGAACCGGCAGTTTGTACAAGGGATCACGTCATTCGGCCCCGTCTAAGGGAGGATCGAAAGTTTCGAGAGGCTATTACTCCTCAGATCGTCTTGGAGGAGTTTCAGGAATATTTTCACAAAGCGAAATATCAAGGTAATCCAACAGCTTTACTTCGTGGTTTGTCGGCACGACCCGATGCGGATGTGGGCAATATGCAATTTCTTCAGCAAAACCTTTTTACCTGGGAGACCATGGTAAGTTCCGCGCTTTATCAGCTTGGCGAGGGAAATAGCGTTCCCCCTTCTTCGATGGTTTTCGAGCCGCCAGGGCGATTTGGAACACTTAGGACGCTCCCCGAGATGAACATGGCTTACTGTTGCCAAATCCCCGTTGATGACCCCAAAAACCTTATCGGGATTATTTATGGATTTCTCCGCGGCGCGGCAAGACTCACGAACAAAGAATGGGGAACGAGTATCTATGGCCAACTCGATCGTGCGGATAGCTTTTGGTTTCTAACGCACGCCTACGATCTCGGAGCAAGCTTGTTCTTTTTTTGGGATACACATCGACTTGCCTGCGTTCCTTATAACGAGTGTTTGGTCTTAGCGAGAAATCTACGGGCGCATGCCGAAAGCCATCCTTATAGGGACCTGAAAAAACTAAGACAGGCAGCCGAAGTCGCTATTCTTCTGCCTGCCAGCTACAACCTCGGTCATGTTTATATGGGTAAAGGTAATTTATGGGGACTCGGTGAACTCAACTTGGAACGTATGAACCGAGAAGGTGTTAAGTACCGCACGGTAATGGGTAACTTCTTCACAGAAATTGAGCGGTGCATTCGGATGGGTGTTGCCTATGATCTCTTTTGGGATATCGAAAGATATAAGCTTAACGGATACTTCGAGGTAGTCCACATCAGAGAGGATGGAACGGTCATGGTGGAAGTTGATGGGAAAAATGTTTTGCATAAGGGGCCGAGAATTCCAGAGCGCCCTAAAGGTAATCCACCCCAACTTGACATTGAACTGTCGATTGAGACCGGCAAAGCACCTTTAGAAGTTGCCGCCCGCGCCTTTCTTGTGGAAGGCTCATCACGTGTCTATTACACATTAGGTGCCAATCCAGAAGGTATTTACAAAAATGTAAAAGTTTTTTGGGAATTGTATGGGCCTCAAGAGGAGGATTATCGCTTTCTACTTGGTACGAACCAGGAGCCACGTATTCGTGATGAAGGCACCCGGACAAACGTAGAGATAAAATTCAGAATCAACCAGCCAGGTAAATATTGCCTTCGAGCCGCCACGGTGGATTTGGCTGGAAGAACAGCGGTTGTTTGGAAAAATATCGCTGTCGAGAACTGACTTGAGATAAAACTGAATTGGTTAAAAGAATTTTTTATCATTTTTGTTGAATGGCTGCATAACTAAGACTCATCTGTCTTCTTAAGTTTTAGAATTTGATCTGCTATTTTTTCCCGTGCGGCAAGTAATTCATTAGGGTCTTTTGAGAAATTCCACCAGTTCGGAGAAATGATATCAACAATTTTCCTTACGGTTTTTTTATCAGCAAGTCTCTCAAGAATCATAAAGTACTCATAATCTTCCATACTATCTCTGAGGTTTTTCATTCGCATACTGATTACAGGGCCGTCGATGCCGCAGGGCAAGCCAGGATAAAACAGGAAGCCGCCTCCATTGTAGTGCCTGGGATGTGCAAAGGCTGGAATCGACCATGGCTCGATAACCGTAGTGACAGTACTCCAATAGAGCAGACCGGTAATATTATACTGGTAGTTGATCCAGGTTGGGACACGGTAAGCAATAAGGGGACGATCAATATGCCAGTACGGAGGATCTAATTCCTTGACAGTTTGGTACTGTGGATGATATCGAGGCGCTCGCTGCACCAGAGCAGTGTATGACCAGACCTCATCGCCATGAGCGATTTTTTCGTTGATAGTCTTCCTGTCAATAAAAGACCATAAGGGGCACCATATATCCACCGCCGGGTCTATATCCGGCCAGGAAGGGTCTTGAAGATACGTTTGTTCCACAACCAGACATTTGAGTTGTGGTACGGCTTCATGAATGAGCCGGCCGAGAACGAGCACCTGCTCGTAGTTTTCGCGCAGGTTCGGTTCATCCAGCATATACACATAGGCCCCTTTTTCCCAGCCGTTATCTTTCAAATATTGATAGAACTCCTTGTAGTACCGCTGGGCTTTCTCCCTATTGGCGGGAGATATGGTTTTATAATCGGGCCTTAAGGTTGAGCTTGGCAATCGGGCGAAAGCTGCTCTGGGTATTTCAAAATCGGTCACGTGTAGTGATTCTATAAAATCCCTTAAGGCCTTATGTCTTTCGGGGATGATTTTCAAAGAGCCGTCATCATTGACTTGCGGCAGCAGATAGCGCGGGATTGGGGGATTTATGCGATGCTCGGACATCGCCTGGCAATAACGCATCTCGATTTGTTTGAATCTATCTGAATCACGCTCTATACTAAAATATCGCGCAACGTTGCTGAAACCACCGAAATGGTTCCTATGTGTTGGGCCATCGGGCAGCGTAAAATCCCACACAGTGACAGCTATAGGGATTTGTTCGGAAATTCCTCCTCTTGTCAAAACACTTAACTGTCCACTGTATATACCGGCGGGAACATTCTTAGGGACATATACGTCAACCCATATAGCCTGGTTTTGGCCTTTGAAGACCTCAAACGGCAAGGCATACATATTATAGCCGCTGGTTGTCGTTGGTTCCCCCCATCTCTTACTGGTTCTGGTAAGAGGTTCAATGGGCTTGCCGGTTATGGGATTAATGAAGGGAACAAGAGGGTCCGGATAGAGCCCCGGAGGTAATTCCGCCCGGGGAGTGGATATTCTGACTCGGATGTACTCCTCTCTGAAGAGCTTAATATTTTCTTTTTCAATCTTCGAGCCTTTGGCGTCAATAAGGTCAGAAATCTCCACTTTGATTAAATTAATATTTTCTTGGGGGGCAGAAATCACGACCTGAAAGGATTCCACTTCATTTCTTGCGGACCAAATTTTTACTGTATGGGCTCCATAGATCTTTTGGTCCTGACCTATCCGCTCCATACTCTTTAATGCTGTAAGTATTATCTCCTCACTTGCTGAGGAACATTTAAATAAACTGAAAATCAAAAAAAGGATGACTGTTTTACCTATTCCATTTTTCATATCTACTGCTCCCAACGTCGCAATGTAAACCGATGTTTTTCAACTCGAACAATTTTATTAGCGAACAAGAATAATCTGACAGTGTCCCGGAACATTTTCGACTTTAATTCTTCTATCATCAACGACGATTTCCACTGACTCATTCTTTTGCGTAAAATCCGTCCGTCGCACTAAAACACGGTCTCCTAATAGCAATCCTGAGATAACTGTTCCCGGCTGCTTGGGAACACTGAAGTTGATTGGCTTTCCATTAGAGAGAAACTCTCCGTACTGCTGGGCTTCGGCATATACTTGATGAACAAGCTGAATTTCCTTTGCTGCTTCCTCTTCTCGACACCAAAGAAAAAATGTGTCGGTGCCCCTCAATAACATATGCCACAACAACTCCTGATATTTATCCTCGCTAAATTGCTTTGCTGTGCTCGCAGAAGGCTTAGACTCAATCGTATGCCAGTGCACGAAGCTGATAACAGGTATCTCGGCCGGCGTGGACCGTCCTGCGTTGCTTGCCACTAACAGCATATTATAGAACCATCGATAATCTGTATCTGCATAGTCATACCAGTCGAAAATCCTGCGCCACGTGTAAACTACCGGCATAGCAAAGGTATATCCGCTTTCGGCAAATTCATTATACCATTTTCGATACTTTGCCTTCTGGTCTACCTGATAAGGTTGTCCGTTGACGTAGTACTCATAGTAATCGTACCAATAGTGGTACCCGTTGTGCGGATAGACTCCGTAATTACCTACAAGTGCCCTTGGAAAATTCAGCTTGATCGGCTCCGCATAAACCGTACGCTGTAATTCGCATCTTTGCTTTCGAAGCACTTTTTGAAACTCTTCAAAATCATTGACGTCCTTGATGTGTTCACGACAACGTCGACATCGTTTTGAAGCCGCATGAGCGTCATTGAATTCTATGGGGCCGTCAATTTCCCAATCGGCAAAAACATAATCTACATCCAAATCCGCTTTTTTGAATGCCTTCACAAAATATTCCACCTGCTCCTGGATATGAGGTCGCCGGAAGTCAAGAGTGAATGGACAGCCCATCTTCTGTTTGCCAAACGATTCGTCCCAAAAGGGTCTGTCCTCATCGTCTATGTGGGCTGTTTGCTCATCTCCATTAAAAAAAGAATAAAGACATCGAGTAGCGTTGATATTTACACGTAAATTCAACTTCTTTTGCACTTTGGCAATCATTAGGGACTGGGCTAAACTTTCTTGGCGATTCTCTGGATTCCAGGAGCTAATAACCCCGACACCTCGCTTATTCAATTCGACAACAAGCTCTTCTGTGACCTCTTCATCGGGCTGGCCGGGATCCATAGCCTGCCAGAGATAAATCGGCAAACACTGGCCTCTGTCATATTTTAAGGGGTGAGTTGCATCAAGTACGACCTGTATGTGAGAAGGCCATTTAGTTGCCTTATTCTCTGCTTTACTGAAATTAACAGCAGTTCCAAGCAAGCTGATTGCCATCCAGGTCACAAATAATTTGTTTGTGTTTATTTTTAGTTTTATACACACGCTCAAGTTCCTTATGTACCAATTAATATAGAACTTCGAAAGAACGAACGATGTTCTTTTTGCCTTTCTTATGTTCGGCCTCCACGACGATTGTGTTGTCTCGCGATAGGTGAACATTCTCCATAAATAAACCATCGGATGATACAGGCAATTCCCGACCGTTAATAACTACTTTTGTCTCAGGTTCTGCCCATCCAAAAACGTCTATGGCACTATCATTTGCCACAGTCGAATGCTCAAGCGGATTGGTCTGGACAATTATTTGGGGAGCTATGTCTAAATCCAAAAGCTCATTAATGATCTGTTTTTTTACATTGTATAACGTCTCGGGTTCTTTATCGTAGGTGTCCATTGTTTTAACAACCTGAGAAGCTATTTCTATGCCTCTACGAGATGGTTCAATTATTGGTAAACGTTCGCCAAGCCCGGCTTTCATCTTCCTTATTTTATCTTCGAGCATCCAAAAGTATTCATAGTCCTGAATCCCATTTCGCATTTGCTCCCATCGCAGGGAATTAATTAGCCCATCCTTCTTGGGATATACGTGCCAGCCGTCGCCACGGTGTCTTCCAGGAGCTGCAAAAGGATCATCTGTCCAGCGATTAAAGCCCCAATGAAGATATCCTTTTAATCCAAAGCGATAATTCAGCCAGTGAAGGATTCTTGATTCTATGAGAGGAACATCTACGGTCTTATTTGGATAGGAACCTTTTTGAAAAATGCCAACAGTATAAAACCACAAGTCCCAGCCCTGATTCTGTGCTCTCTTGAAAACGTCATACCATGTGGCAAGATGATCTAATTTGGGAACCCAGATTTCCAATCTGTCAAAACAATGTGTCGTCTCTATAGCATCTATTCTTCTAAGTGCCGGAGCATAATGGTGTACGTATTCTGATGCCTGTCTCCAGCTCATCACATTATGATTCGATGGCTCATCAGCGATATGAAAAACTGTTTTCTCAAGCCAGCCTTTTTCTCTCAGGTGATTTTCGAACACTGGTAAGAACCGCGGTAGAAACTCCTTCCCAGGAATCAATATTCTTTTATTCGTAGATTCCTTTTGTGCAGGAAAATCCCTTAACACAATTTCTTTGCTCGACCAGCCGCCCTTGCCAAATCTCGCCACAAATCCGGTTTCGAGTAAGTCCATTCGCCCGGTTTTCCAAAATGTATCTGCCCATTTGTCAAACCTTGCAAAATCAAATTCCAAGTTACCATTGGCAGCTTGTTTGCACGTAATCAAGTCCAGACTAACTCTAAAAACATTCTGCCTGTGCTCAGCCATATTCTCAGCATAAACCTTGAGCATTTCGTAGAATCTTTCCGAATCAGATGCATCAATATCATGAAACTTCTTGAAATTACCTGTCGTATACCATTCAGTGACCATTAGATGCCGCTCATCAGGCAGCGTTAAGGGATAAATCTTCAGATGCAAAGGTAAAGATGTGTCTGCTTTATCTGTTTTTATAGTCAAGGCCCCTTTGTAATCACCAGCCTTGGCATTGCGAGGAATTTCTATTGTCAAATAGACCGCCTTACAGTTGCCTTTCTTCAAAAATATTTCACTATCCTCGGCCAGATAATCGGGAAATTTGGCGGGTGCAGCACGAATTATATCGGTTTTTCTATACTTCGGCGTGTTCTCCTCAATCGGGATAGAACCAACGAAGTTCCATTCAAGAGCATCAGCAGGTAGAGAAGTTGAAAGTGCAATATGTTTTAGAGGACTCAATGAGACCGTAACATTTTTCAAATCCCGGTTAGCTTTAATAACACATTGGGCCGAAACATATTCATTTCTTATGCCAAATACCTCAAGGGATTCCTGCGCCTTGGTACAATTATAACCATCTTCAAAAATCCTCGTTAAATCACTTACTGCGAAGCATTCAAAAGGAGTTCCTAACACAGTATTATCGGAGAAGCACAATAAAATAATTGAAATGGAAAAGACGAAATATGACTTGATTTTAGTTTTATACATTCTCGCTCCTTTAACTATAGACCAATATTTTATTAATTGATGTCTTTCTTTGCTGTTTGACCAACAAAGGCACCGAGCATTTACAGTAATCATACTTCTGTTTTAAACTTGATTCAAACTCTTTTGTAGGTGTTTCCAAATTGATATTCAAGGTAATCCTAAGTTTGTACAGAGAACCCCCTAGAGAGCAAAATCACTTTACATGCTTATACTTAACCTGTTACCAAAATTAGAGGCATTAGTAGGTCTGTTTATATATCTTTTTCTCTGAACTATTTTTATTTCATTAAGGTATTCGGACTTGATATAGGCAAAATTAACATTTGTGGAGTCATTTTGGAGACAAACTGTCACCTGAAAATCAGGGTGTTTTTCAGCTCCTGAAAGAGGTGACTTTTCGAGGAACTCTAACATTTTGGAGGCATCTGTACGCTTCTGGCTGACTGGCAGGACTG
>JABAOH010104411.1_pt1 | contig 10070 bp, 10 predicted proteins | sample 7062181 | NCBI WGS metagenome assembly JABAOH01 (sample SAMN14538630, study PRJNA623070) | marine sediment metagenome | biome: marine biome [ENVO:00000428]; feature: marine pelagic biome [ENVO:01000023]; material: deep marine sediment [ENVO:00002113]; isolation source: pool of 5 deep marine... | reverse complement strand
ATTTAAGCGACAGGCTCTCCACGCATCTGATCTGAGATTCATTCACCCCCATAGCCGTGAGTCTGTGGCTTTCCATGCCCCTCTCCCCCGTGACATGGAGGAGGTGATTAATTCTCTCAGGACCTAGGAAGATAGATTGCGCACTTCGGCCGCTTAAGGATCAGTCGCCGAGCTCCCTCGAGGTTGGAGGAGCGGCCCTGCGGACCTTGAGGCTGGAGGCCAAAGCCTCCTTGCTTCGAGCCTTGAGCGGAGCAATAGCGGAGCGGTCCTCAAACCTGGGTCGGCGAGGTGGTTCTCGCCTCTGAGTGAGAATTCGTTTGTTCTATCGAGGTCTCTCATGATGAAAGAAGAGAAGGCCACTTCCCTTCAAAAACGGAACGGCCTTGGTTTTTATCAGGCTTCCCATCTCGACGCTTCGGGTCAGCTCATCCATGCGTTTACGACGCGTCAGGGCGGGGTAAGTCCTCCCCCTTTTCATACATTGAACCTCAGTATCAGTACTGGCGATAAATCGGCCTATGTCAGAAAGAACAGGAAAATCCTCGCCGGGACTTTTGGGCTCGATCCCTCCACGCTTCTGACGGTGAATCAAGTCCACGAGGCAGATGTACTCATCGTGGAAGGTTCCGCGTCAGAGGACCTTTCCGAGGCCTCTTGGGATGCCATCGTCACCCAGAGACCGGGCATCGCCATTGGGGTGCTCACGGCCGACTGCGTGCCGATTCTCATGTTTGATCCTGAAAACGTTGCCGTCGCCGCTGTCCATGCTGGCTGGAAGGGAACAGCGAGCGATCTCTTGGGGAAGACGATTGGGACGATGGTGAACCGGTTTAGAACTCGGCCGGAGAGGCTTCGGGTTGGCATAGGGCCGTCTATCGGCCCCTGCTGTTATGAGGTTGATGATCGTGTGAAATCAACGTTTTCTTGCCACAATGACTCCTGGCCGAAATGGGCGAGAGCGGTCTCCCATGACCGTTGGATGTTGAACCTCTCACGAGTGAACGTCGACCTCCTCCTGGAATCAGGAATTCGGCCGGAAAACATGGTGCGCTTCGATATCTGTACCCATTGCCACCCACATCTCTTTTATTCCCATCGGAGGGATGGAAGAAGAACAGGCCGGCAGATGGCCTTTATCATGTTGAAATAAAGAGATTTTTCAAAAAAGGACTCGATTTCAGACCCAGAGCAAAGAAGCACGGAATGGGGAAGGGCTGTCTTCGGGCAGATAAACCCTGTGAAAATCTATCTTGCCATTTTCCCTGGTCCCCTATTTATCTCCACGAGTCAACATGGTATATTAGGGCCGTCCTCTTTCGCAACTCCCAGGCTGGCCGGAAGATTGGGATGTTCGTGGTTGCCAACTTTCTTTTTGCAGTCGCAAAGATCTTAGACATCGTGCTCAGCATATATATGTGGGTCATCATTGCGAGAGCCGTTGTTTCGTGGGTGAGTCCCGATCCCAGAAACCCGATCGTGAGCATCCTCTATCAGCTCACGGAGCCCGTCTTGTGGCGCATCAGGAGGTACCTTCCCCTACGGGGTTTGGGTATCGACGTTTCGCCGATTATTGTCATCTTCGTCATCATATTCATCCGTCGTTTTCTGGTGGTCACCCTCTTCGATATTGCCAGCCGCATGTAGTCTCCGTGGACCCCTTCAATCCGGCCGAGATCCCTCCCAACTCCACGGTCCTGTCATCCGCCTCGCCCGGGTTCTTCATCCTGAAGATTCGTGAATCATGCAGGCGAGTTTTCCTTGGAGATGGATTGAAAGATGATTGCGGGGTGGGAATCGACTTCTGCAGTATGTGAGCGGTATGATCGCCTTCGGAAGGCTCGAGGGTCAAGGACCAAATGTCTTTCCCTCATGAGGACTGGCGGGGGAGTGAAGCCCTGCGTAAACATTACCTCGCCGCAGGGCTGCTCGGGTCGTTAATCTCCTCACGACGCAAGCCGAAGATCTTCCTGGCCATGAACTCCCCGAATTCATAGGCCAGAAGAAGGCGCTTTCCGCTTCGGTCGATCGTCTGAGGAAACTCCTTCCAGAAATCGATTTCCTCCTCAATCGGGTAGCGATCGGCAACTTGGGTGCGGAAAACCTTCCACTCGTCGGGATTCGGATGGACCACCGAGATTCGGAGTCTCTGGCAGTAATCGTGGAATCTGTAATCCTCTCCCAGGGTTTTCCTGAAAACTTCGTCAATGGCGGTGGCCTTCCGAGGCAATAGAGTTTCCAGGGATTCCTGAAGGTGGAGAAGCGCATTGCGCAATTCAAAGATCGCAAATCCTTGCTTGTCGATCTGATTGGCCAGGATGTGCTCAACTCGCAGGCCGATCTCGATCAGGCCCTTGTAATCCTTAAAGGTTGATTCGGTTTCCAGAGGGGCAGAACAAACCACGACCACCTCGGATAAGGGGATCCCTTGGACCTCTGCGACGCTGAGAGCATCCTCAATGGGCGTTACCTGGTTGACTCCGCCGTCGATCCACTGCGTCGTTCCGTCGTAGGGAAATTCGCCAGGACTGAATGCGATTGGAATGGCCGTACTGCCCAAGATGATCTGGGCGGTAAATGGAGCCAGGGCAGGGTCAGTCGGGTCCAGGGCATAGTACTTCCCAGTTTGGAGAGAGACCACGCCGATTCTGAGATGGGTTTTGGTATGTTTCAGATTCTGTTGAAGATCCCGAGTATTCTCTTCGATTGCCTCGAAAAGCCGGCGATTGTCCTCGAGACCGTTCATCTCTCCCAGCTGACGATAGAAGATGCCACCCGGGAGTACCGCCCTGATGACCTTTTCGGCTAGGGTGAAACGCTCGGGGATGATCTCAAGGTCTGTCTCTGCCTGTCTCATCCAGATCTCTTTCAATTTCTCAAAGTAGTCGGGGCCCTGGGCAACCATCATCGCATTGAGGGCTCCAGACGATACACCGCATACGATTTTGTAAGCCTCTTTGCGCTCCTTGAGAAGATACTCGAGGGCCCCAATCTGAAAAATACCCTTGGTCCCCCCACCCGAGAGAACAAGGGCCTTTTCTCCGGTCGGCGGAATGAGGGTCGGTTTCTTTGGAAAAAGGTTAGAGAGGATTTGACCCAGCTTTGTTCCAAAACCCATAGAATCCCCCGATTTTGTGCGTTCTCTTGTTGCTCCGTCTGTCAGAGACGGCATTCAGAGTCAATATATCAAATAGAAAGGGTCAATCAAAGGCTCTGACAGACCGGAACCCGCCGTCCAGGTTCGGAACACCTGAACGTAGTGAAACAGTTTGAGTGTTCGACTCACCGGAAGACCCATGAATCGAAAACTCATGGTTTTGGTCGTTCCTTCAGAGAGCGGAAGGAGCCTCTCTGAGTGTGAACTTGGCTTGGCAGGGTCGGTCGTGGATGCTCGCGGAGGATAGGTCTTTTTGGACGCGTTTACCCCTTGAATCCCGTTATTTCGCGTGCCCTTCGGGCCACCTCGATGACCAGGGAAACGGCGTGCTCAAGATCCCTGAGATCGACCACACTGCTCGGTGAGTGGATATATCGGCATGGAACAGAAATGATACCTGCCAGAACCCCGCCCCGACTCAGATGAATGGCACCTGCATCGGTCCCTCCGGAAAGGGGAGCCTTGTGCTGCCAGGGTATCTTCAACCCCTTGGCGGCCTCCTCAATGAACCGCACAAAAGCTGGATTCACGATGATGGATTTGTCGGCCACTGAAATTGCAGGTCCTTGAGATAATCGGGCCGGACACTTGTGGTCTGGTGTCCCAGGGGTATCCGCCCCGATCGTGCCTTCGACAACGAGAGCGACGTCTGGCTGAATCTCATAACTCGCCGTCTTTGCCCCTCGGAGGCCGACCTCTTCGCCCACGGCAAAATTGGCGACCACAGTAAAATCTGGACGATTCTGGAAGAAGTGCTCGAGGCATCGAATAAGAACGGCACACCCGACGCGATCGTCCAGCGCCTTGCCCATGACCCGATGATCACTCAGGACCTGAAAAGGATAGGCAACCGTTCCTGGTGTCCCCGGTCCAATGCCCATCGCGCTCAGGGCGTCTCTCGATTCCGCGCCTGCGTCGATATAGAGGTCCTCAACTTTCAATGGCTGCTTCTGCTCCTCAGGGGTTTGGACATGAGGCGGCAGGGAGCCGATCACGCCTCGGTACTTCTTGCCGCTCTTGGATCTGAGATCAACTTGTTGTCCGGGAAGGACCCTGGGGTCCCATCCCCCAATGAGGGCGAATCGGATAAATCCTTTCTCTTCCACATGACTGACCATCACCCCGATTTCATCCATGTGGGCATCGAGCATGAGTGTGAAATCGCGACCGGGATTGATTCGCGCGATGAGATTCCCTAGAACGTCTGTCGAGATGTCCTCAGCGACATCCCTAATGGCTTCACGGATCCAATCACGGACTTCATCTTCAAACCCCGATACACCGAATTGGCTCGTCAGTTGTCTGAGTAGTTCGACAGTCTCCACCAAAAAACCCCCTTTTCAGTTTCGTGAATTAGCCACCAGATCGTGCTTGTTGTCCGTGGTTCGTTCCTACTGACCACTGACAACCGACAACTGACGGCACTGAGGAAGCTTGTGAGCAGCGAAGTGCGTCCCCTTTCCACTTTCATCGGACAAAACTTCCTGTGGAAAATCAAGGGTCATCGCAACTTTGCGGAGGGAGTTGGGTATTCTGGCGACCGAAGAGGGCCTCCCATGAAATGAGGGAACTTGGCCCACCGCAATCAGGGACTGGCGGGCCTTTAACTCGAAGAGGAACCGAGAATCGCACCCGGGAATCGACCGAGGATATCCTCAACAGACTCCTTTTTGCTTTTCAGTCTCAGAAGGGCTTCGATCTCCAGCAATTGATCTGACGTGAGAACGTCCCCATTCACTTCTACGCCGTATTGAAGTTCGATTGTCTCGAGAAGAATTGCCTTGATCTCCCTTTCATAGGAGAGATACTGCGGATCCGATGGAGTCCTGTAGGTCTTTCCGCCGTATTTGGGACCGAGTTTCGAGGCTTCCTGGGATTGGGTCAACGCGGGGTTAATGAAGAGAGTGCAGAAAAATATGAGAGAAATGAGAAGCGCTGTTTTCTTCATGGCAGAGCCCGCCTCCTGTTTCAGAATTGTTATTGTGTGCTTATACTTGGAATTCATCGATGTGTCAATACGGCCGGATTCCAAGCGTGGAGGATTCCACTACATGAGAATCGGCCCATGTTTCAGTATGGATTGCAGTTTCGGGGTTCCCCCGGTTTCGAGTTTCAACAGTTTCAACCCGTGTTTGTATCCGAGGGTTTCCTCTTCGTGACTGTTCCAGACGACCCGTGCCAGGATTTTGAGACTCGTAAATTTGCAGTCCTCGCGGTAGTACAACTCGATGATGAGTTGACGGCCAGAGGGAATTTTCTGGTTAAGATAGAGAGAGAGACCTCCAGCCCCAGCATTTTCTGCAATCCCGACGTGAACAGGCCCTTTCTTTTTGTTATGGATGACGAAACAATCTGCCGGGAGGTCGACATAGTGTCTTCGATGTTTTCTTCTTTCCCGCACGGGTTCTTGAGGCCCAGCGGGCTGTTCCTGGATCATATGAGTTCCCTCCCTAGAATCGGCTTCGGGGGTTTGTTTGGACTTTTCATGCATGTTTTGTGCCAAATTGTGGTTTTCTGTACAGGAGGCGTTCCCAGACGCTACCGCCGTCTTCCTCCTCATTTAACCCACTATGACAGATTTTTCGGGATTTGGCAACCACGTCCGCGATGCTCCGGCCTTTTGCCGAAAGAGGGCCTTCGATCGGACCCACAATTCCTCTCACCCGCTCCCCTTCGGTTCCGCTCAGGGCGAGCCTGAATATTTGACGCATCGACCGATTTAACCCTATAATGTAACTGAGAATTCTGACGCTGAGGAGGCGCTGATGTGGGAATATACGGAGAAAGTCAAGGATCACTTCATGAATCCACGCAATGTCGGGGAAATCGAAGATCCTGATGGCATGGGAGAGGTGGGGTCTCTCGCCTGCGGGGATGCTTTACGACTGACCTTCAAACTCGACAAGAATAAGCGGATCCAAGATGTCAAGTTCAAGACTTTCGGCTGTGCGAGTGCCATCGCATCGTCATCGGCCCTCACTGAAATCATCAAGGGGATGACACTGGAGGAGGCGGAAAAGGTCACCAACCAGGATATTGCCAACTACTTGGGGAGTCTCCCTGAGGAGAAGATGCACTGTTCGGTCATGGGGAGGGAGGCCCTGGAGGCCGCGATTGCGAACTACCGAGGAGAAAAACCCATAAAGGAAGACTTTGAGATCGTCTGTAAATGCTTTGGCATCACGGACAGGGAGATTGAGCGGGTGACCCGAGAAAACAATCTCACGACAAGAGAACAGGTGACCCACTACACCAAGGCAGGTGGGGGTTGCGAATCGTGTCATCCGAAGATCGAGGCAATTCTGAAAAAGGTGTGGGGAGAAAAAGAGAGAGAGCCTGCCATTTCGCCTCCACCCGAGGGAAAGAAACTGACCAATCTTCAAAAAATGCGGCTCGTCGAGGAGACATTGGAGCGAGAAATCATCCCACCGATGAGGGCTGATGGCGGAGATCTTGAGCTCATCGATATCGAGGGCAACACGGTTTATGTGGCGCTACGCGGGACGTGTTCCTTCTGCCCGAGTTCTGATTTCACGCTGAAGAAATACGTGGAATCCAAGCTGCGGGAATTTGTGAGTCCCGATATGGTCGTGGAGGAGGTCAAGGCATGAGGGTTGTTTACCTGGACAACAATGCGACCACCCAGGTGGCTCCCGAAGTGGTCGAGGCCATGGTTCCATTTTTTCACGACCTCTATGGCAATCCTTCGAGTATGCATCATTTTGGGGGACAAGTCGCCCACAACATCGCCGAAGCGAGGGAGAGAATCGCGGCCCTCCTGAACGCCGATCCATCTGAAATCGTTTTCACGAGCTGCGGCACCGAGAGCGACAACACGGCCATCCGGGGGACCCTGGAATCCTATCCTGAAAAGAATCACCTCATCATATCGAGAGTCGAACATCCGGCGGTCCTCAATGTTGGCCCCTATTTGAGGGCCCGGGGATATCGGGTGACAGAGCTCGGCGTGGATTCTCAGGGACGACTCGATTTGGATGAACTCCGCGAGGCAATCGATGACGAGACGGCCCTGGTCAGCATCATGTATGCCAACAACGAGACGGGTGTGATCTTCCCGATCGAGGAGATCGGAGAGATTGTCAAGGCAAGAGGGATACCCTTTCACACGGATGCTGTTCAGGCCGCGGGCAAAATTCCCCTTGATATGGCGAGGAGCCATGTGGACCTGTTGTCCCTATCCGGCCACAAACTCCACGCACCCAAGGGGATTGGTGTCCTCTATATCCGTAAGGGCACAAAATTTTCGCCCCTGTTCATTGGCGGCCATCAGGAGGGTGGACGGCGGGGGGGTACGGAGAATGTTCCCTACATCGTCGGTCTGGGGAAAGCCGCTGAACTCGCAATGGAGCACGTGGGAGAGGAGAACGTGCGGGTCCGTGCCTTGCGGGATCGGCTGGAAACGGAGCTCTTGAAGCGAATTCCCAATACCCTGGTGAATGGTGATCCAGAGCAACGGCTTCCCAATACCTCCAGTCTCAGCTTTGAATATGTGGAAGGAGAGTCGATTCTCCTGTTGATGAGCAATGAGGGGATCTGCGCCTCCTCAGGGTCGGCCTGCACATCCGGCTCGCTTGAGCCTTCTCACGTGTTGCGAGCCATGGGGGTTCCCTTCACTGCTGCCCATGGATCGATCCGCTTCAGCCTGAGTATTTACAATACGAAAGAAGAGATCGATTATGTCATTGAAAAACTCCCTCCGATTTTGGAGAGGCTGAGGGAGATCTCACCTTTCTGGAAGGATTACAAGGAGGGAAAGCCGATTTCATCTTTGGTGGCAGGGATTCATCCAGAGCATACCGGCCATAAATAAACGAAATAATTTCACCACAGAGACGCAGAGCACACAGAGGGAAAGACGTTTTGATCGGGCGGCGGTTGCCGCCCGATCAAAAATTGCCTGCGCCTTCGGCGCACGGGATGGCCGACCTGAAGCGCGAGCTTTTTGCCCGATCCCCGATCGGGCAAAAAAGTCTTCACTCCGTGCTCTCGGTGCCTCCGTGGTGAGATCTCAAACAAAAGTCATTGGGGGATCCCCGACAACATACCGGCCACAAATAGATTCGCGCCAGAAGGAATTAACCATAGAGAGAAAAAACTCAGTCCTTCGGGTGTTTCCGCACAGTCAGTTTCCCGCCGAAAGATCAACCAAGGAATCTCTATCCCTGGGATGTCTTCCGCCAGGGGCGGAGAGACTTTTTCATTGGGCCGTATCTCTCCCCGCCCAATGAAAAATATCCCTATCCTCCGTGTCCCCCGTGCCTCTGTGGTGAATCCCTAGTTTCTCCGCCGAAACAGGTAACTCCCCAGAAATATGAGAATCAACGAGAGCAGGACCCCCTGGAAACCAGAACTCAGGCCGAGGAGCTTCCCCAAGCCGAGTTGATCGATCGGGCCGACCCTTCCGAAGATGACCCATCCACCTCCCCCAATCATGGCGGCCAGTGCTCCCATGAGGTTCAGCCTGAATTCATGGCGAAAGAAACCCAAGACCACGGGGATGACGAGCCCGGCCGTGTAGATCGAATATCCGAAGAAAAGGAGGCTGATGACCCCTCTGAATCTCAGGGCAAATCCCAGCGCCAATAGACCGAAAAAGACCACGGCGAGCCTGGAGAGGATCAGGATTTTCCTTTCCTCAAGTTCCCTGCCCCGAACCCTCCGAACGAGGTCATTGACAATATCCATGGAAAAGATCGTACTCGAGGTCAAAAGAACCGTGTCAGCCGAAGACATGAGGGCGCACAATAGGGCTCCCATGACAATGGCATTGATCCCCCAGGGCAACACTTCTCTGATCATGTAGGGAAAGGCCTCCTCAGCGGGGAGAGACGGGGCAAGAACCCGTGCTGACATGCCAATGAGGACAATGGAAAAGGCAAAAGGAATCAGAATCAAGGCGGACACAAGGACACTTCGCCGGGCGGTGTTTCCGTCCCGAGACGAAAAAAGGCGCGTATAGATGTCCGGCCCGACGACATAAGCCGACCCGATGAGGACCAGCCATTCGATAAGATCCTTCCAAGAGAAGGACGGACTGACCGGAAAAAGAAAGAAGTCTGCGGGGAGCTGGCTTTTCATCTCCGCAACTCCGCCAATCCGGTCTAGACCGAAGTAGACACAAAGGAGTATTCCCGCGACCATAATGGCAGATTGCACAGCGTCCGTGCGGATAATTGAGATCTGCCCTCCGAGAATGGTGTAAGCGACAAAGACGGCCGTCGAAAATCCCATCAGGAGAGAGAGGTTGCCGGGAGCGATGGTGCTGAGTATTCGTCCTGAGGCCACAATCTGACCCCCGATGATTCCAATCCACGCCCAGACGATCACGACAGAGGCGACAAGCTTGGCAGAGGCTCCGTATTGCTCTTCCAAAAGCTGGGGCAGCGTGAAGAGCCCATAGTCACGGATTCTTCGCGCCAGAAAGAGGAAGAGGAGGAACATCCCGACAACCCCGACGAGTAACCACCAGGCCCCCACCAGGCCCCAGGAAAACCCTCTACCGGCCATCCCGACCGTGCTCGATCCGCCGATAATCGTCGCAAGCAATGATCCGGTAATGAGGAGGGGGCTCCCCTTCCGATCCGCCACGAAGAAGGTTTCAATGCCTTTGATTCGTCTGGCACTTGCCAGGCCGATCCATATCATGGCAGCGAAGTAGAGGATCACAAAAGCAAGAATCACGTTTGGATCACCTTCTCAGGGGAGGTCATGACCGTCCCTCCGCCTGTGGCTGACCGATTTCTTTCGTTTGCCGCTGTCTCCCGGCAAGCGAAAAACCAGAAAGCGGAACGCTGCGATCTCTGTGTCTCAGTGGTCAAAAAGATCCTAGTGTGGTGTATCAGTAATAACTTGCATAATTTACCCGATCACACGGTCTCCTGAGAACCGACATCTT
>JABAOH010013538.1_pt1 | contig 10072 bp, 10 predicted proteins | sample 7062181 | NCBI WGS metagenome assembly JABAOH01 (sample SAMN14538630, study PRJNA623070) | marine sediment metagenome | biome: marine biome [ENVO:00000428]; feature: marine pelagic biome [ENVO:01000023]; material: deep marine sediment [ENVO:00002113]; isolation source: pool of 5 deep marine... | reverse complement strand
TCCAATATATCTTCAATGATGCCTGGATTGTTGGGCAGTACAACTATTCGATATGGGTTCAGGATAGACTCGGAGCAAATTGCACCAGTTCTGGATACAGCTTCAACGTCTCAGCAGGTGCAACCATCAAAGTGTGTACAATAAAGGATTCATATGGTAATAACGAGACGATTAATATCACCGATCCTCCTGGTAATCCACCGTTGATCGGGTACGAGCTTCTAGATGATGGCGATGTTTTGCACATGTGGAATGAGCATAATAGTTATTATTTCAACACATCTAGTGGGATACAGCTAACCAATCATTTAGACGAGTACTGGTCACATAATGTGTTGATGCTTGGGTATTATAATAATGACAAGTGGAATCTTATTTATCGCACCGATGAGCTTAGTGGTTTCAACAAGGATATCGATACGGATAACGAGACTTATGTGAATGCTACACTCTGGAAGGATTTATCCTATAAGGGATATGATTTCCGCCTTGCTATTAGATACCACCTTGATGCTGATGATCCCGATCTCACCGTTATACCGTATATCAAGAATCTTGGAAATGCGATTCCGTACAACCTTACTTTTGGTTGGGAATTAAAAGACATTAAAATAGCAGATACGTATGAAAATGATGCAATCGTACTGTACAATGGTACAGATTGGGTAAACTACAGTTTAGACCAATCCCTAAACAATACCTACGATGATATGGATTACAACACCACATTTATTCTTGAAGGATTGAACGAAGGCAAGTATTTCAGGAGAACTCTTTATCTCAAGTGGAATCACACATTAGATTATCTTGTTCGTGTGAAAAGTAGAGAAGGGCAGTACAACGCTCCTGTTACGTTGTTTATCAAGATAGGTACTCTTGCCGTAAACCAAGAGAAATATACGATGATGAACTGGCTTGACAGCGATGAATGGCTTGGAATAAACAGCATGAATTATCACTCCTCCTGCGGCTATGAAGGTCCCATTGGTCCACCAGGTGCACTGGATGGGGTCGATGCATGGGCACATCTATGTACAGAAAACCACTGGCTAATTATCGATCTTTCAAACCCGTACAACATAAAGAAGCTCCGTGGGCGGTCCGATACAGGGAACGACCCGACATCTGTGGATATATACATCAGCAACGATCCGAATAACTGGGGATCAGCGGTGCATACAGGAATTACCACATGGCAGGACACAAGTACATGGGCTGAAGTGGATATAACCGATACGGTAGGAAGATATATCAACATCAGTATTACCTCTACCGAAAGTGGTGCGGGTACTGATTATCTGGAATTTGGAGGAATTCCGACGCCCATGACCATTTTTGATGTCTACGGAGACAAGTTGGCTTCTGCTACGTATTATTTCAACACCAATTATGATCTTACTGAACAATGGGCAACAAATCCCAGCTACATGGTCGATGGAAATACAGCCAACTATGCATCAACAACGATTGATGGAGATATACAGCTTTGTATGACCAATACGTGTCCCAGTAATGACATTGGTAAGATATTAAAAGTGGAGATGAGAGCATATGGATATTATGCAGATGATCAACGTGATATAATCCTTCGCCCTGTATTTGCTGGAACGACTGATGGTAGCAATTATAATTTTCAGACTACCACGACACGGGTTGGTCACCTTGGTTCGATATAACAAATGATAACAGCGCTCCACAGAGCTGGAGTTGGATTGATGTTAAAAACCTTGATTGTGATGTAGAAGCAGGAACTGGTGGGATACCGTTTACACTCTACTGTTCAAAAATTGACATACTAGTGACATATGCTACTATACCTAAGATCTCCAATCCATATCCACCGTATGGTAGTTCTGGAATTTCGCTTAGTCCAACATTGAATATCACAGTTGCCGATTCTGAAGGTGATACGATGAACATCACATGGTTTAGTAACAGCAGCGGTTCTTGGCAGATATTCGATACGAACAACAGTGTGAATAATGGAACTTATCGTCAAGTATTCAGTAATGCAACCGAGAACGGTAAGTGGTGGTACTGGAAGGTAAATGTGAGTGATAACACCTCGTATAATGTGAGCAACATATACAAATTCTACACGGGTCACCAATCAAAGATAAAGAATACCGGTTCAACCAACATTAAAGGGTATCTGTTAATACAGGTCCAGTACTACAATAACAGCAGTACTTGGATTGTTGCTGATGATACCATCAATGAAACCACTCCAAGGACAATCAATTCGGGTGGACAACTTGCGCTTGATACCATTTTCAATGGAAAGGTGAACACGGCAGATTTATCATCATTCGGTAATGGCACATATCGTATCTATGCTGCATTTCGAGATCCAAATGGCAACATCTTAAAGTGTGATGATGAAACCGAGTTAGTAGCAACATACCAGTTCACAATCACCTTTTAATAAGTGTAAATACTAAATAATTATTAAACTGAGTCAGGCAAAATAAAGCCTGATTCTCATTTCTATTTAGAACGAAATGAAAATTTTATCTCTTTAGAATTCTAGATCTTTCGATATCTGAACTACTACATGCTGGACAACGATCCTTTCTATCATTTTGATCATATTCAGGGTAAGCAAAAAGAAAACCGCGGTCCTTACATCTCCACAAGAAATTTATCTCTCCCGCAATTATCTAAATTATGTTTGAACTTATAGTTTTTGTGAAATATCTTTATTTTTTTACCTAGAAAAACTAAAAGAAATTAATAAAATATTCCAATACAATACCATCTGTTAATTTCTTTTTGATTCCATTTTAATCTTCCTATTTCACTAGATAGTTTGAAAAAGCAACTTTCAGATTAAAAACAAATCTTCTCCACACTCAATAAAAATAATAAATCTCTACACGATGTTTGATGTATGACAGATGAAAGATTTTACTATAATATGGATCTCGAAATGGCTCTTCGAACTTTATTTGGTAATAAATACAATCAGTTTGCAGGATTGGCTCAAGATCCAAAAGAAATAAAAAAAGCGATGAAAGATTGGATTAAGAAAGTTGAAAACAGAATTGATGAGTTAACCAACTATGACCCAAGACTGAAGGAAATATCAGAAATCCATCTTGATTCATTAAAATCAGCAATATTACAACTTAATAAGGAAAATAATGATTGGATAATTATTGCAAGATTGTTACATTTAATATCATATCTTCTTGGTTATGATTTTGTTGATGGTAAAATATATAGACATGTTATTTTCTTTCGAGATAGAACTCAAGAAATAGGTGTGGCGCGGAGAAAAGGAAAAATCAAACCTGAAGACTTTAATTGGATTTTCAGAAATAAAGATGATTATAGAAGAGAAATTGCAAAGCAACTAAAAGAAAAGCAGTTATCAATTTTTAAAATATCAAAAATAATGAATATCAGTCAGAATAGGGTTAATAAATTACTAGAAGGGAAGTAATCTTGATAGGTTTAAGAAAATTCACTCTGATTAGTTAAACTCCCACGTTAATATTCTCCAAATTAGTTAAACGAGTTTAACAAGGTTTAAACGAGATACAATTTTTCTAATATATTATTATTGGTTACATATAGAACAGCAGTTTTTGAGGCATAAACGAGGCAATTTCAAACTAACAATTTTGTAAAAATAATAAAATTGAGTGACTAATGCCTCAATTTATATTCTGTTAAAAAATCATACCAAAAACTAGTGACATCTTACCTTTTTGAAAACTAATCTACAGCTAAAAAAAACCCAAACTCAATCGAGTAATTTTTATACTTTTAGGATAATTTATTTAACTTGATTATTGAAAATTAGGGAGGGAGAGTCGGCTAATTGCTCTTCTTTCCTATTAAGGTGGTGAAAGCTAGTGAGTTGGAGAGCAGAAAAGTATGCTGATGAGATAGAAACCACTGTAATATGTCAGGTATGTGGTCATAGAGTCCCATTTATTATAGATGAACATCTTCAATCAAAAGACTGCTATGGTGATGTACGCACTGTTGAAGAATATAAAATCAAGTATCCATATGCCGACATTTTTCCTAAAGGAGTACCAGTAAAACCAAGTAAATATACTCAACCCAGAAGAAAGACGTATTTGAAAGGTTGTCACATCGGATGTAATAACGGTGGGAAATGTCTCGAATGTTGCTATAGCTCAGATAAAACCATTACTTCTGCTAAACTTCACTGTCACAAGAGAGGGGCAATAGTTCTTTGGAATGATGAATCTTGGATTTGTTATAATTTCGACTCACTCAAAAATTACACTGATAAATTACAAATTCTAGCTAAAAAAAGCAAGATTGAAAACAATGCCAAGCAATTATGAGATATTTCTCCAAATTCAAAAGCAAATGGAGAAACAGCAGGAAAGTAAATTTACACGTCAAAAACTCGAGACTCGGTTTAATAACAAGATTATAAAACAATGGCAATCAATTAATGACCAACCTATTACCAAAAATGGTAAAATTAAAACATCTCGAGAAATCATCAAATCATTTTCAAAAAATGTTAGCGATTATTCTTCAAGATTCCTCCTAAATAGAATTGTTGGAATGTGGATTGCCCAGATATATTATGATAACAATTTTNNCATTTATAGATATTATAGTATCAAATAAGGAAAGTACCAGATATTTCATAATAGAAACTGAATTTAGAAAACCTGAGAAACTAATTCGAAAATTACTTTCTATACGAGTTTTTCCACTTGCTCTTGTAATACCTAAAAAAGTTCCAACACTCAAAAGACTTATTCCAACTGTTAAGAGTATTCCATCTATTTTAAAATTGTATGATATTGAGGTTGTATTTGCCCCTTATTATCTATCTAATAAAAATCTCCCTAATGGTTTCGAAGTAATTGATTTTAAAAGTCTACCATCACAAGAATTTAATGAATTGGTAGATGAGAAAGAATTTGCTGAGTTGAATGAATTAAAAAATAGAGAGGAACAGATCCAAAAAACTCTAAATAAAAAGAAACAGGATACTCAAAACAAAATTAAATTTCTAAACAGAGAATTATTTGTGGAAGATGAAATTAAGAAACGCATCAATTATTGTAGGATTTGGAACCGCAGAGAGGAGATGTGGAAAGTTGTTCAATTTTTTGCAGAATTACCAAATTTCAGTTTTAAAGTGATTAAAAAATTTGATATTTCTGTAATGCTAGATGGTAGAGAATTATGTGTAATAAGAACCTCAAAACAAGGATGGACAGCATCAATCAATAGTGACGGATTTAGGAATTATACTCCCCTATCACTGATAGAGAATTGCATAGAAAGTATCGGTGGAATATTACCAGAAGAAGTTAAAAGAAATCTCGATACCGATTTACCAATTAAGAAACTCACAAATGGTGTGGAATTAAAAGAATTAAATCCTAAATTAGAAAGTAAGAAATTAATTAATCCAAATCTGGTAAAAAATAAAAACGCTAGAAAAGAACTACAAGATACACTATGGGAACTGTTAAAAATTGATGGTATAACGGTCAATAAAGCAGGATACTATAACTTCTCAGTAAAATTTTATGGTACAACTATACTAAGAATAAGCCAGTTACGGAAGGAGTGGAGTGCGTTTTTTAAGGGTGAAAGAACAAGAAGATACAGTAAAGAAAGATTGTTAGAAACAGTAAATAAAATTATTAAGCCGAACAGATATGTATAATTTAGATTTTTTATCATCTATGTACCTATGTAGTCTCCTAAGTTTTTCCTATCCTAAGAATAATATATTCCTAAACTACTCTCTTATTACTACTGATACAGAAAATTTTTACTGCAAAAAAATTCTTAGGTTCTTGTTCTACTCAATAGATACATTCATTATAAATTTTGAGTAGATATATACTAAGTTTAAAATCATATCAAAATTCTCAATAGAAAATTTTGTTCCGAAACAAGATTTTAATTTCACCTGTATAATTCCTCACTGTACCTTTTTCTATTTCGTCTATATAAATTTTGAGCAAGATAAAATCATAGTTAACAACTCAACAAGAAAAATCTATATAAAATTTTGTTTACTCAAAGCATCTTTAAGATGGTGAACCTTAATTGATATTTTACATATATGATAAAAATCCTCTATAGAAAAGCGGTTCTTATATTATATAATTTATACATATAATATTATTAATTACTATAGTATTAACTGTAAAAAGTAGCGGTACATAGAAGTACCGCGATACTATTTTTACAGGAAAAGGAATGTGTAAGTTTGAAAAGCAAGAAAATTAATGTTATCAATGAAAGTCAAAATTTACTCTCATAAAGGGTTAATAGAGGCATGTTATAAGGTTATCAAAGAGGATGGGGTGTTTTACAATTGTTGAGGGTTGATTAAGATAATTATATTCTAAAATTTGTTACAAAGCATCTCCTTGTATAACTACTTTATTAAAAATCAACTTATACTCCTGGAATAATTAGATATTAGGCGTAAAAGCCAGGAGGTATTTTTATGAAAGGACTAAACCAAGTTAGTGGTAAAAAGGCTGATGTAACCAAAGAAATCCAGAAATTCGTAGAGAAAAAAGAACAGGCAAAGAACTCAACAAAGTTGCCAAAAGTTGATAATAAATACCAAGAGTTAGCAAATCTGCAATATGTGAGTGATGCTAATGCAAGAAAAGAACTAATGGAAATAATAGATGAACTGATAAAGATTGAGGGATTATCACTCAAAAAGACAGGTAGACATGACCTATCAGTAAAACTCAAGGGAAAACAGATTGTAAAGATATGTCCACTTAAGAAGAGATGGAGTGCTTCTCTCAATGGTGGGAAGATACAGAGCTACAGCAAAGATGAGGTGTTGAGTAAGGTGAAAGAGCAAATGAAGTCAGAAATTAAAGAACAAAGTAAATCCTCAACAATACAGGATGATAAATCAGTTATAAAGAAGTTAGAAGAACGAATTGCCAAGTTGAGCGAAGGAAGCAAAGGGATTAGTATCAAAGGCATCAAAGTCACTTCGGAGATAAAGAAATGGGTTAAGACGAAGGGATACACATTAACTGGAGAAACACTGTTGGTAAATTAATTTTTTTTGTTTGTATGAATTTGGTCCATTAAGGTAATCGTTAAGTTTTTTTAGTAACAACAACTATCTGAAGGTGTGGAAGAAATCGATATCGATGAGGAAGAGAAAATAATTAATCAAGAATTTAATAGATTGAACCAAGAACCTAACACTTTGGGTATCATTTTTGGTGTTATTGGTTTCATTTCAAGTTTAGGATTGAGTTATTTTCTAGATGTTATTTACATATGGATACCTGCATCATTTCTTTTAATGATTGTTTGGTTCTCTTATTCAGCAATTAAATTCTATCAAAAAGGATTAGCAGGAAATAAACCTAATACGAACCTGAAGATAATAAAAAAATTCAGTTCAGATTTTGAATTATATGTTTCTAGATTGTTTATGAAGAATGTCATTGCTATGATGAAAGCAGTAACCGCAATATTTGCTGTAAACCTTATTATTGTAGTTGCTCATTTATTTGAATTAATTCATATTCCTTATAATTATTTAGAAATAGTAGTAATAATTATTGTTTCTGGTGTTTTCTCGATTGGAATTTTTTGTGTTGACCGTTTCAATCTACTGGTAGATAAGGTAGTATTACCATCTATGAAAAGTCTAAAACAATTCACTCTACCTATGATTATCTGTGCTGTTCTCTTTCTGATTATATCGGTGTTAGTTTTAGTTATATCTTTATTTATAATAAGTTCTTCAGTTTCAAATTGGAAGTTACTAGTGAGCATAGGAATTCTGCAATTTGTTACAATAATTTTCTTACATTCATATATAAGTTTTAAAGATGTAAAAACAGAATTACATCACGCTCTTAATAAAATACGAGATATCAAAGATGGAAAATTTAGTATTGAAAGGCTACCTGAATTTGTACAATTTACTAGATATGATATACAGGATTCTCTAAAGTTTATTCATATATACGTTTTTCAACCTCATCCCATTTATGTTAAACAAGTTCTGGTTTCAAGACGAAAACGAAGAAGGATGAAGAAATAACTGGTTTCTAACCTACTTATTCTGGAGCATATTAATTTTATGTATGTGGAATAATTCAAGTGAGTACATACTCAAAAAAATACCAACGTTGTATGAAACCGAGGGTATTGAGGCGAAGGAAAAAAAGATTTTTCTGCATTTTCTTGTAGCATGAATTTACGGCTATTAATATCTGTCATATGTATTATAAGAAGTTTATTAAAAACTCCCTCTGGTGGAAATGGAAAAAATATCATATTTCTTTTTTTGTAAAAACTCATTACTTTTTCTTTTTAAGTAATCTTCGTTTGATTCTCCTCTTTCTTTTTTACCAATCCAGTTCTCTAGTTCATTAATCAACTCATCTTTAATATTATCATTCTCAGTTTTGAAATCAATTGCAATTTTACAAATTCCTATATAATTTTTTATTTCAACCCAATATTTTTTACTTGTGGTAGGTCGTAATCGTTCTAAAAATGTTTTAAATTCTTTGATAAGTCTCCCCTGAACATCTGAGTCTGCCCACTTCTTTAATTTTTCTCCATGTCTAAAAAGATTTCCTAATTGCCAAGATTTAGTATCTCGAACTTCTTTAATTTGATTATTATATAAAATTGGTGCTCTATCCCAAAATCTATATGTTATTTCATAGAAATCTGCTGTAGCTATTGATTGCATTTTTTTATCTGAATCCTCTGCTATCTCCTTTGATTCTTTTGATATACCAATAGAAATTAGGGCAATACCAATTGAAATAAATCCAATACCTATAGAAAAGCCAAGATTTACATAATTCCCTCCAACAGGAGATATCATGCTTGGAATATGATAAAAACTATATAAAAAAATTACAAATCCAACTGCAATAAAAAGTAGCCCAATTCTACCAGATAAACTCATAGAATAATCTCTTTCTTCATCCATTTTACCTCCTCCATATTTTAGTTTTACAATATCTATTTCTTTAAAAACGTTCTCGTATAACAAAAAGTCACTTCGGTCAAATAAATAATATTCACATACACTTAAAAAATGTATAAGCTACCCAATCTTTTTGATAAACAAATGGAATCATAATCTTTTAATGAAAGTATATGATATATAGATGGTTTAAGAAAAGGAAATGAATAAGAAAATCTTGAAAATTTTAAAAAAATGTGATAAAATAAAGCAAGATATGTGGATATCCAGGGAGGATTTAAAGAATAAATTAAGTGAAAATAATGATAAACTTATAGATAGAGATGTTCGGGAGTTAACTGAACGTGGATTTGTTGAACTAAAAAAAGGTATAGGAGCATATTTTCATGATATAAGAATCACAAAAAGGGGACGTGATTTTCTAACTATACCTATTAAGAAACGAGTAAAAAAATCAAGTGAAAAAATTTCACCATGGTATAATAATCTGGAGTATAAAAAAGCAATCAAGTGGATTATATCTATCTTGATTGTAGCGAATATTATTTATTTTATTGTTATTCCGATAAGCAATCAACCAACAATTACAATATCAAAGATGTATGACCAAAATAGAAAATTTTTCCCAGATGAAATTGTTTTTCAGCCTGATTTTGAAACTAATAGTTATATAGCCACTTTGAATTTCTATTTCACAAAGATAGGAGGAAACCCTGCAATTTTTTATCTAACAATTCTTAATGCTTCAGGAATGCTAAGTAAACCTTATGATGGAATTGAATTAAAAGAAAAAAGTGAAGATTCAAAATGGTTTCCAAATGAAAAAAGAGGAGCTTTACGTATCGTATTACAAGAAAATCCTGAGTTAGAAGAATTTACATTACATATCAAATGCGGAATGAGATATCCGATTTATCCAATATTTGGAATTCAATCATTGCCTTGGTACTTAGGTCCTACTCATAACGAGTGGTGTGAGTATGAGAAGGTTGATGACCATGAATATCAATGGAAAAAAAGCTCGTTAGTTACCTGATTGTAGTATTTAACTCCCATGTTGTATTATTTTGGATTAGTAATAGTTATTACTTAATTTATTTATTCCTCGATAAG
>JABAOH010000078.1_pt1 | contig 10076 bp, 7 predicted proteins | sample 7062181 | NCBI WGS metagenome assembly JABAOH01 (sample SAMN14538630, study PRJNA623070) | marine sediment metagenome | biome: marine biome [ENVO:00000428]; feature: marine pelagic biome [ENVO:01000023]; material: deep marine sediment [ENVO:00002113]; isolation source: pool of 5 deep marine... | reverse complement strand
GGTACCAAAACGACTGCTGCCGGGAGCTCAAGTGTAATCTCTTTTCCAAAAACCAAGATTCCGGACGGCAGCGATCGTTTTTGCCCAGTCAGTGACCACCAGTCTATCAGCTGAGCGGGTCAGCGGAAAGGTTAACACGGCAGGGATGCCCTGCGGCGTACTGTTGGTGTCGAGCGATCAGGCCTGAGTGAGGGTCACCAGCTGGCCCAGCAGCTGGGCGGCACGGCCGCAGTCGATGGCGTCGGCGGCCAGCGCTGCGCACTGGCGGAGGCTGTCCGATTGGCCGGCGGTCCACAAGGCAGCGGCGGCGTTGAGCAGGACGATATCCCGAGCGACGCCGGTTTTTCCGTTCAAGACGTCGCGGACCATGGCGGCACTGGCTTGGGGGTCCTCGACCCGGATCGTTTCCAGCGAACTTTCCTGCAGGCCGAAGTCGGCCGGGGACCAGCGGAATTCTCGCGACTGGCGGTCGGTCGCCTCGATCACATGGGTGGCACCGTTAAGCGTGACTTCGTCCAGGCCGTCGGCGCCGCTGACAACCAGCGCCCGTTGCGTTCCCAGCAACAGCAGGGCGTCGGCCATCAGTTCCCGGACCTCCGGGCGGCCGACGCCCAGCAGTTGGTAGGGGGCGGATGCGGGATTGCAGAGCGGTCCCAGCAGGTTAAAGATGGTCGGCACGGCCAGCTTGCGGCGGACGGCCGCCACGTTGCGCATCGAGGGATGCATTCGGGGGGCAAAGCAAAAACAGAAACCGAGTTCGTCCAGACACCGTTCGATAATCGGCACCTCTGCTTCAATATTTACGCCCAGCGCCTCCAGCACATCCGCCGAACCCGTTTTGCTGGTGATGCTGCGGTTGCCATGCTTGGCCACCGCAACGCCGGCAGCGGCAGTGACCAGCGCGGCCGCGGTACTGATGTTGAAGGTGCCAGAAGCGTCTCCGCCCGTCCCGCAGGTGTCAACCAGCTGGGTCCGCTGCGTGCGAATCGGCGTCATGTGCCGGCGCATGGCCAGCGCGGCCCCAGCCACCTCGCTGACCGATTCCCCCTTGCCCCGCAAGGCCGTCAGCAGAACCGCCACTTCGGCATCAGTGCAGCGACCCTCCATCACGGCGTCGATGGCGTCGGCCATGTCTTCCATCGGCAAATCGTGGCCGGCCAGCACTTGGCCTATCGCGTCTTCTAGCATGGTGTCCGTTTCCCTCAGAGCAACATTTCCCCAGCCGCTGCCAGCTTCCGCAGCGTCTCCGGATTGTACTATTACGGCGGGCGAAGGGGCATGGGGTGGGAGGTGGAGTGGTAAAGATGGGGGAGGTGGAAGGTGGAGGGGACTACGCGGTGCACTCTTGATGGGGGCTGGGTCAAGACCTACAATCGCGCTCTCTCGACGTCACCGCTGGATTGCGCGAACCTGCACGAGGCACGTTCATCGAGGGTCGGTATGGCTCGGAAGGTAATTCTGGATGTCGATCCCGGCATCGACGACGCGGTGGCGATGTGCATGGCGATGTTCGATCCTCGCCTGGAGGTCGTGGCGGTGACGGCCACGGCGGGCAACGTGTCGGCCGACCAGGCGACCCGGAATGTGCAGGCGATTGTTGAGCAGTTGGATCCGCCGCGCTGGCCACGGATTGGTGAAGCTCGCGAGCCGGATCAGGGTCGACCCGTAAACTCGCGACACCTCTTCGGTGGCGACGGCCTGGGCAATTCTTTTTTTCAGGTGGCGGAACTGCACAACCGCCATCCGTCGGACAAGGTGATTTGTGACGAGATTCGCGCTGCGCCGGACGAAGTGACCCTCATCGCCCTTGGGCCGCTGACCAACATTGCGAGTGCCTTTCGCCGCGATCCGGAAGTCGTATCGCTGGTGGGGCAAATCCACATCATGGGGGGGGCACTGGCATGCGGCGATGTGACGCCAGCGGCTGAATTCAATATGTATTGCGATGCCGAGGCCGCGCGGAATGTGTTGCGTTCGCCGACGACCAAGACGCTGATCCCTTTGGACGTAACGCGCCAGATCGTGATGACTTATGACCAGCTGGACGAATTGCCTGACGAGACGACGGCGGTGGGCCGGCTGTTACGTAGCATCCTGCCCCACGCTTTTCGCTCCTATCGCATGAACTTGGGTTTGGAAGGGATTCACCTCAACGACGCGGTGGCCCTGGTGGCGGCGCTGCATCCTGAGCTGTTCCAGACGGAGACGATGGCGGGGGATGTGGAGACGAGTGGCGAGTTGACGACCGGCGCCACCATCTTTGACCGCCGGCCCGCACCCGAGTGGCGCGGGAATATCGATGTGGCCATCGACGTCGATGTGGCCGGCGTGATCGACGCCATCATTCGCGGTCTCTCGAAGACCAGCTAGCCTGGGCTATTTGTGCCAGGCCGGGCGATGTTCCAGTTTGACGTTCAGCGTCACATTTTCTCCTTCGCGATAGACGACCAACGGGACCTTGCTGCCCACCTTGGTCAAACTGACCCGGTTGACCAGATGGCTGTCATTTTCGATCCAGGTGCCGTTAAAGCGCAGGATGATGTCGCCAACTTTCAGTTTCGCCAGGGCGGCAGGCGTGCCTTCGTTTACCGCGCTGACACGAGCGCCCCGCGGTAAGGCAAGCCCAATGCGTGCCGCATCCTTGGCGTTGAAGTTCGAGTCGAGTCGCACGCCCAGAAAGCCTCGGCGTACCTCCCCGTGCTGGATCAACTGACTGGCGATGATGTCGGCCATGTTGATCGGAATCGAAAACCCGATGCCCTCGTTGTGGCCGCTGGTGCTGGCAATGGCCGTATTGATACCGATCACTTTGCCGCGAAGGTTGACCAGGGGTCCGCCGCTGCTGCCGGGATTGATGGAAGCATCAATTTGGATGAAGTCCTGGTATTGGACCCCTTCGGCGGAAAGCTCCAGATCGCGTCGTCCCTTGGCACTGACGATGCCGAACGTCACCGAATGATTGAGGCCGAAAGGACTGCCGATGGCCAAGACGTAATCGCCAATCTCCAGCTTGTCGCTGTCGCCAAAGCTGGCGGTCGCCAGCCGTTTTCCGCGGATGGCCATCACGGCAATGTCCGTGCCCGCGTCCATCCACTTCCGCGTGGGCCTGAATTCTCGACCATCGGCCAATGAAATCGTGATTTCCTCAAGGTCCGCTGAACGAATCAAATGCCGGTTGGTCAGCACATAGTAATTGCCGTCCCGCTGGAAAATCACCCCCGAGCCAGTTTCGTCGGCCGGTTGTGACCGCCGCCCCGCGGCAACTCCTTTGCGAACTTCGATATGGGCCACGGCCGGGCGTACCAGCTTGACCACCCGCTTCAATACGCTGGCCTGCCGCTCCAACTCAGCGATGCCCTGGTTCAGCGCCGCGTAATCGGCGTCGCGGGTGTCCGTCGTGGCTGCTGTCTGGGTTTGTTGAGCGAAGCAGGTGGAGAGAGCAAACAGCGGCAAAAGCAGCAAAGCTGTTCGAAAGAGTGCAGCGAATCGTTCAACCCGTTCCCCCACGAAACGTTCTCCCGGTTCCTGCAAAAGGTCTGAGCGACACCCTGAAAATAAGTAGGCCAGAGGCGGCAAAGACGTCGACTTTATCGCGCTGGTACCGTGCGATGCTAAGTGACGTCCAGTTCAATATCGCCGATCGAAAACTCGCTGTCGCCAGGCGTGTCCAACACCTTGCTCCAGTCCGCACCGCTGCCCAGGCTGCCACCACACCGCTCGGCCTCACGCTGACAATCAATGCAGGTTGTCGCATAAGGGAGTGCGTTCAGTCGAGCCATCGGGATTTTCTTGCCGCAATGTTCGCAGATCCCATAGGTGCCCTCGCGCATCTGCTCAAGAGCCTTCTCAATGCTGGCCAGCTCGCGACTTTCTACCTCCGCCAGCTGCGAATTGATCTCGTCCTGAGCCGAATCGAGCGCCGCGTCAATGACGTCGCCCGTCGTTTGAGCTCGCAGTTCCTTCAACGAACTGAGGTCGCCGGCCAACGCCTGCCGCAGGGCGTCCCGCCGATTGATCAGGATCTTCCGCAGATTCAGAATGGATTCTTTGCGTGCCATTTCGCTTTACCCTCTTCATGGATCAACGACGCTCGCGATCTAAAAATGTGAATCGTCTAGTTCGCTCGCGAGCCGCCTTGGATGATCGGAAAAAGTTGAGTGCGATGTGGGAAAAATGTTGACGGGTTGCCGCCCCTTCCAGGCAGGCAACGTAACTATAGTACGCATGCACCGTGGGAGGGGGTTTTTCAGGATCTTTTTCCTCGCCGCCAAATATCGGTTTCGCTGTGGGCGATCTAAGTGCTTCGCAGATAGAACGTTACGCATGACCGCCCGGACGGCCCCCGCGTTCCCCGCGGCCGGACCCTCCCCGGACACTCCGCCCTTGTCCCAGCAACGCTCGATAGCCAAGGCCCTCGTCTGTCGCTTAGGGATAATCGGCAGAACCGTTACATTTATGCAGCCTAATTTGACAATCGCCGCTGGCCACCCTCCTGGGGCCTGCTGCTGCTGGCAGCAACATCCTCCCTGCTTTGACAGCCGATCGCTGTAAGCTAAATCTTCATGGGGAGTTGGCGCTATTGGTTCACTTCCGGCCAGCCCCAGCCAGTCCCTCGGTGCAACCCGGTGCCGGAGCTCCAGTACGCGAGAATTCATGCGATGGCGGGAAGCGTTGCCTCGTCTCTGACGAAGACTCTTCTGGACGCGGGTCCAGACTTTGACGCTGCCCCAGGCTTTCTGGTGCTCAGGATTCGCAAAACGGCTCGTCACGGCCAGACCTTGCGATTGGCCGGTTCCCAATGCCGGATTGGAGCTGCGAGCGATTGCACGCTGCGGGTCAGATCCAATCGCATCGATGCCTTGCACTGCGTCATCTGGCGAGGTGCCCAAATGGCACATGTGCTTTGCCATTCCCCGCGGACACGCCTCAATGGGCAACGCTTTACGGCGGCGGAGCTAAAGGTGGGCGACCTGCTTTCGTTGGGCCCGGTCGAATTTGAGGTTGTGGCCTTGCACGAGTCAGCGGATAAGCTGCCGGCCACGGCAGCCCAGACGGAAAAAAGGCCGGCAAACCCTCCTGAAAAGGACGCACCCCCTTCGTCCGCCGCAACTGCCGAACGGCGCGACGAAACCAACGATCCCCTCTCGGCCATGGCCGAGGCCCAACGGCGTTGGCGAGCAGAGCATCGGCGATGGTCTGAGCGTCAGAAGGCTTGGGCCCGGCAGCTGGCCGCCTGGAAAGCTGGCGAAGTCTGTCGGCTGGCCGCAGATCTGCCAACAGACCGTCGCGACCCGCAAGGGGCAGCGGGCGGGCCCGCTCCGTGGCAGGATGAGGCAACGCCCGAGCTGCCGTCGCAGCACGGTGCAAAGGGTTCGCCGTTGGGGCTCGCAGCAACACTGCATGCAGAACCTCCCGCCGGGCAGGGGCACCGCACAGCAGGCGAAACGCCCCGGCTGCGGCCGTCGGACCGGCCGTCGCCAGGACAGGCCGCACAGGAAAAAGACAAACAAGTCCCCCAGCCACCCCCTTTCCTGGAACAAGACGTTTTTCCGGTCCCTTCCCCGGAAGGGTCACCCGAACAGGAAGCGCGCAAAGCCGAATACGGGGCAAGCCAGCAAACAAACCAGACGCAAGTGCCGCAGGTGTTGGTGGCGGCCAGCGACCCGGTTACGGCTCAGCAAGAGCAGGCGAACTCGCAGCGGCGGGCGACCCAGCCGTCTTTACAAGAACAAGAAGTTCCGCTGCGGCAGCGGGAAGAACAGCTGGCTTTGGCACGAGGACAATTCGAGCGGCTGAGAAGCGACTTGGAGAAACAGCAATCCCGGTGGCGGCAGCAGTCCGTCGATGCAGAAAAAAAGTTGCTGCAGCAAAAAGAGGAAGTAAAGGCACAACAAGCCCGGCTGGGAAAGCGCCAGGAACAGCAGATGGCCAGGGAAGAAGCCCTGGACGAACTTCAGCGGGAACTGGAGGCACGGGCCCAATTTCTCGATGCGCGTCAAACCGATCTGCAGCAGCAAGTCATGCAGCAGCAGATCCAGCTAAAGGAAAAGCTGGCCCACCACCAACATGCCGTAGCTCAACACCAGGACGAATTGCAGTCCGAACGCCGCCAACTGGAACAAGAACGGCAGGAATTTGAGGAGCATCGAGCGGAATGGCAGCGGCAGGCCAAAAGCCGTCAACAGCAGCAGCAACAGGTCCGCCAGGCGCTGGATGACGCGGCGGTTGAGCTGGCGGGACATCAGCAGCAGCTGGCGGACGAGCGGCAAGCGCTGGAGACGATCTGCCGTGAGATGGACAGCCAAAAAGAGGCCTTCCAGCAGCGATTGGAGGAAGAATTGGCGGCCCAGCGGGCCGAACTGGAACAACAGCGGGAGGCAGTGGTACAGCAGCGAGAAGCTCTGCAGGAACTGGGCATCCAACACGATCAACTGGCAGCCCGCGAGCGGACCCAGGTCGAATACGCCTATCGCGAAATCGCCACCGCGCAACACCAGCTGGACGCCGCACAAAATGCCTTTGAAACTTTACGTGCTCAATGGGAGGAATATCGCGAAACCAACGAACGTGAAATGAAGGAATCGACGCGAGCAGTCGAAGCGGAATGGGAACTCGTCGGCCAAGCACGCCAGGAAATGGAAGCTGAACGACGCGCTTTGAAAGAACGCCAGGAAGTGCTGGCCGCCGAACAACAAGCCCAAAATATCCAACAACAGCAGCTGGAGGTTGAGCGGGACGAGCTGGATTGCCATCGACGCACCCTGGCGGCAGAAGAACAAGAACTGAAAAATCTTCGTCACCGCGAAGAGGAGCTTAAAGCGGAAGTGCAGTTGCGGTTGGAGGCAACAGAGGAGCAGCTTGCCGCCGACCGCGAAAAGCTCGTAGACCAGCGTCGTGAGTTCGAAACTTGGCGCCAGCAAAAGGAACAGGAATTGAAGGACAAGCATGAACAGCTTGTCCATCTGGAGAAAAAGCTGGGGCATTCCAGGTCCGAGGCCCAAGGCGCACGGGCGGAACTGGAAAGGGCACAGGCCGAGTTCCAACAGCGAAATCAGGCAGACCAGGCGGAATCGACGGAAGAACAAAACGCGTTAAGGACGTGTCAGCAACAGTTGAATGTCCAGCAAGAGCAACTGGCCGCCGCCCGCGAATCGCTTCAGAAGGAACGCGCGGAATTGGATCACGAGCGTTTTGCGCTGAACGAACTGCGTAAGCGCCATGAGGAGTCCGTGTGGGAGGTCCAGCAGTTCGCAGAAGAAAAGGCGGTTCACGAACAAGAGGTCAAAACGCTGGCCGCGCAACGCGAACAATTCCAGGCCCAGCGGGCTGCATTGGCCCAGGAACAAGACCATCTGAAAACGCAGTATGAGCAGCTATGCTGCGAGCGCGAAAAGCTGGCCCCGCTTGATCAACGTTTTCCAGAGGGGTCGCAGGCGGCGGATAGCGCGGACGCGAAACCGACGCCAGAGATACTAGCCCCCGCTGGCGATGACCACCCGCCGCAACCCTCCACCCCGCTCGACTGCCATGCTCAGCAATTCGCCAGCGCCGATCTGGCAATGGTCGAGCCGAACCAGCTGTCGGTGCCTGAGTCGATAAGCGATGGGCGACCCGCAGCCGGCCCGGAGGCCGCCGAGCATTCGCTGGCGGAGGTTGATGCCTACATGACGCGACTCCTGGACCGCGTCGAGGACCACGCGTCCACCGCGAACGAGCCTTCCCAAGACAAACGAGATGCTCACTGGGCGAAAAACAATGACGGTCAGTGTCTCAAACCTTGCCGTTCTTCCCAGCCGGAAAAAGCCATGGACATCCTGGCCATGCGGGAGGTGGCGAATCGGTCAACGCGTGCGGCGATTGAGCACAGCAGACGCTCGAAAGTGGTAGCCAATACGCTGGGCAAGTGCTTGATTGCCGTTATGTCGCTGGCCATGGGACTGGTCATTTTCTACCTCTCCCACGGCTCTTCCTTCCTGGGGGTCTTCGGCGCCTTTGCCGCCGGTGTGGCGGCCATTCTGTGGGCGTTCCAAGCCCTGCTGATCTGGCAGCGGGGCCAAATCCTGCTGGGGGCCAACAGGGGGGACCGCCAGCAGGCGGAGTTTAAAGTTGTCGGCCAAGCTAAGCCTCCAAAGATGGCCCAACAAGCCAACGATGAACTTGCCCTGGCGGACCGCGATTTCAAGCCGCTGCTGGAGGAGGATGGCGAAACGCTGGCGGACGGGACACAACGGCTGGAATCGCCTCTGGGCGTATCCTAATGAGGCCGTGCCGTAGCCGGCTGCTAAAAGCCACGCACCGCGCAGACCTCCTCAAAATTACGCAGGTGGTATGCGATCCCTGCGTAGTCCAGCACTCGGCACAAACCGCGCAAAGCAACCCCCAGACCGTCTGGCCCGCTGAAGCCGCCAAACTGTCCGCCTCCTTTCAGGTGCGGTTCCAGGTCCAGGAAAACCCCCGGCACGCCCCGCCGCCGTAGCCGCTTTTCCAACCGCGGGATCACTTCCGAAAAATTGCGCAAAATCAGCTCGTGTCCGCTGTCGCCCTGATCTGCCGGCACGAAATGCCGCAGCGCTTCCTCATCGACGTGACCGCTGCGGACAGAACCGGCCGGCAGGCAATAGTCCTTGATGTGCATCCATCCCAGGCCAGGCTTCATCTGCAAATACTGCTCAAAGACCTCCGTCGTCGTGTAACCCTGCGAAACGATGTTGCCACCGTCGAAGATTAACATCAACGCCGGATGGTCCACCTGCCGGTGGATCTCGGCCAGCAGGTGGCCTGTCTGGCCTACCAGGTTCGCTTCCACCTCCAGGCCGTATGTCAGATCGCTGCGGTGGCAGATCTCGGCAATCTGACCCAGGTAATCGATCGCTTGCGGAAGATGCTCGCGGGGATCACTGCCACGCGGATGATAGAAGGAAAAACCCCGAATCAACTTGGTTTCGAAAGCATGCGCCAGATCACACGCTCGTTTTGCGTCCCGGTCCAGGTAACGCTTGATCGGCACATACTCATTGTCGGTCCCGTCCTCGATATCCCGCAGCTTGATTTTGCCCAGCGGAGATCCCAGCGACGAGACATTCAGCCCGTATTCATCCTCCAAATGACGGATCTTCGTCACCTCGGACTTTGTCAGCTTCATCACGTTCTTGATGCCGTTACCGACATCGATGAAACGGATGCTGTAATATTGCAAGCCCGCGGCCGCAAAGGCCGAGAACTGTTCGACGGCCGTCTTGTGATTGGCTGCTTCGTCGGCGAATCCTGATAGAATGACGCGCGGTTTTTCTGCCATCAAATCTGCTGGGCATGCGTTTGCGGGGAAAAGCGGATGGAAGAAGCATTCTCCAGTGATCCCTGACCGCTGACAAGGGGTGGGATAGGTTGAGCCGAATGCGTTATGATGGGTCGGGCAGCTTCAGCCGGATGGGTGAGGACGGGGATGGAACCAGAACAAATGATGCAAATGGCGATCGACGTGGCTCGTCGTGGTATAACCGACGGCCAATCGCCTTTTGGCTGTGCCATCGCGCGTGACGACCAGGTGTTATCGGCGCGGCACAATACGGTCTGGGGCACTACGGACATTACGGCGCATGCCGAGGTGAACGCGTTGCGCGCGGCGTGCCAGCAGACGGGAGAAATCGTGTTGAGCGGTTCTGTGGCGGCTACGACGTGCGAACCGTGCCCGATGTGTATCTCGGCCTTGCATTGGGCCCGCATCGATACGGTCTTCTTCGGCGCCTCCATTGCGGACGCCGCCCAGGCGGGTTTCAACGGTCTGAACGTCACGTCGCAACAGCTGGTTACGCTGGGCGGCAGCCCCTTGCGGGTCGTTGCGGGCCTGATGGCGGCCGAGTGCCGGCGGCTGTTCGAGGAGTGGTTGCAGGGCCCCCGCCAGCAAGCGAATTGAAGGTCACACGGCGGGTTCACCGGCAACTCGCTTGCGGATATACGATAAATCCACTGCCCGTGGCCACCACGCAAGTCCGGTCGTCGCCCGACGGGGTGCGGTTCGCCTGCCAGTTTCCGGCGCCGGCCAGGCGGCCCGGTTGCCGCCTAATCGTCCGGGTAAG
>JABAOH010118804.1_pt3 | contig 10077 bp, 10 predicted proteins | sample 7062181 | NCBI WGS metagenome assembly JABAOH01 (sample SAMN14538630, study PRJNA623070) | marine sediment metagenome | biome: marine biome [ENVO:00000428]; feature: marine pelagic biome [ENVO:01000023]; material: deep marine sediment [ENVO:00002113]; isolation source: pool of 5 deep marine... | reverse complement strand
GCCGTAGCAGATGGGGCCGGGACGGGCCCCCGCGCTCTGCGGCCCCACGCGCAGGGCGCCGCCGGCGTCGACCCGGGCGATCGAGCCGCCGCCGGCGCCCACCGTGTGGATGTCGATGACGGGGATGGCGGCCGGCTGATCGGCGATCGACAGCTCACGGGTGCGCAGGGGCCGCCCCGGGCACAGGGACACGTCGGTCGACGTTCCCCCCATGTCGAACGAGATGACGGAGTCGTGGCCGGCCCGTCGGGCCCAGGTCAGCGCTCCGACGACGCCCCCGGCGGGGCCGGACAGGACCGTATGGACGGGCTCGCGGCGCGCGCGCTCGATCGGGAGCGCACCCCCGCTGGAGCCCATGATCGACACGCGCGCCGCTCCGGCCTCCGCCGCGAGGCGTCCGAGGTACCGATCCATCTTGGGCGCGACGTAGGCGTTCACGACCGTCGTGGAGGTCCGCTCGTACTCCCTGAACTCCGGCACGATCTCGCTCGACACCGAGAGCGGGAGCCCGGTCGAGCGCAACGTGGCGGCCACGGCACGCTCGTGCTCGGGATTCGCGTAGGAGTGCAGCAGCGAGACGGCGACGGACTCCGCGCCGCGCGCCGCCACCGAGGCCGGGAGCGCGGACAGCGCATCCGGGTCGAGCGGGGCGATCTCGGCACCCTCCGCGTCCAGGCGCCCGGGCACGCCGAGCCTGTCCTCGCGGGCGACCAGCGGAGGGAGCCGGTGCCCGACCAGCGCGTAGAGCTGCGGCCGGTTCTGGCGGCCGATCTCGATGACGTCCTCGAAGCCCTCGTTCGTGACCAGCACGACCCGGGCCCCCCGGCGCTCGAGGAGCGCGTTGGTGGCCACGGTCGACCCGTGCAGGAGGACGAAGGGCTCGTCGCGCTCGAGGATCTGCCGGATGCCGTCGAGGACCGCCTGGGCGGGATCGTCGGGCGTGGACGGGACCTTGAGCGTGGCCACCAGCCCCCGGCGCAGGAGGACGAGGTCGGTGAACGTCCCGCCCGTATCCACCGCGAGCAGCGCCGTTGACGCTCCCTCCCGGGCTGGGGACATTGGGGCGCTCACGGCGCCGCCCACGACTGGTATCGCATGCAGCTCTTCCCTTCGTTCGAGACGTTCTCGGACCTCGCAGACGGGTCCGGTCTCGTCCCGGTGTGGCGTGAGTTCCTCTTCGATACCGACACGGCGGTCACCGCCTACGCGAAGCTGGCGCAGCCGCCCTTCGGTTTCCTCCTCGAGTCGGTGGTCGGTGGCGAGCAGTGGGCGCGCTACACCTTCCTGGGCACGCGGCCCGTCGGAGCGTGGAAGCTACACAGGGGCGCCGTGAGCTGGTGGTCACCCGACCGTGGCTGGGCCGAGGTGGACACCGACGATCCCCTGGGCGATCTCGATGCCCGCCTCCAGTCGCGGGCCCCTGCGGACGTTGCCGGCCTGCCCCCGTTCTGGGGCGGAGCGGTAGGGTACTTCGCCTACGACGTCGTGCGCCAGATCGAGCGCCTGCCCGACGCGCCCCCCGACGACCTCGATCTCCCGGACGGCCTCTTCGTCTTCACCGACATCGTCCTGGCCATCGACAACCTGAGGGGGCGCGCCATGGCGATCGCGGCCGTGCCCGTCGAGCCCGGGCTCTCCGCCGAGGATCTGAGGGCGCGCTACGACCGCGCGGCGCACGATACCGAGTCCGTGGTGAGGACGCTTGCCGAGGCACCCGCCCCGCAGCCGCTCTCGCTGGCGCCCGAGCCCGAGCTCGATCCGGACTTCGCGAGCTCCATGACCCGGGAGCGCTTCGAGGCGGGGGTGGAGCGGATCCGCGAGTACATCCGCGCCGGCGACGCCTTCCAGGTGGTGCTCAGCCAACGGCTGCGGTTCTCCTTGGAGGCGACTCCGTTCGAGCTGTACCGCGGCCTGCGCAGCCTGAACCCGTCCCCGTACCTCTACTTCCTCGAGCTGGACGGGCTCTCGCTCGTGGGCAGCTCGCCGGAGGTGCTCGTTCGGGTCGAGGACGACACCGTGACCGTCCGTCCGATCGCCGGGACGCGCCCCCGCGGGCGCACGCCGGAGGAGGAGCGCGCGCTCGCGGACGAGCTCGCGCGTGACGAGAAGGAGCTGGCCGAGCACCGGATGCTCGTGGACCTGGGGCGCAACGACGTGGGCAGGGTCTCGGAGTACGGGTCGGTGACCGTGCCGGACCTGATGGTGGTGGAGCGCTACTCGCACGTGATGCACCTGGTCAGCCAGGTCGAGGGAAGGCTGAGGTCGGGGCTGTCGGCGATGGACGTCTTTCGGGCGTGCTTCCCGGCGGGCACCGTGTCGGGGGCCCCCAAGGTCCGGGCCATGGAGATCATCGACGAGCTCGAGCCGGTACGCCGGGGCCCGTACGCCGGAGCGGTCGGTCACTTCGCGTACGGCGGGACCCGCATGGACACCGCGATCACGATCCGCACGGTCGTCGTGTGCGACGGGGCGGCCCACGTCCAGGCGGGGGCCGGGATCGTCGCCGACTCGGATCCGGCCCGGGAGTACGAGGAGACGCTCAACAAGGCGCGGGCCCTGCTCAAGGCCGCCGTGATGGTCGGCGGATGAGCGCGGACTACCCCGCCAGCCTCTCGTAGAGGAGCGCGAGCGCGCCGATTCCGGTCTCGAAGTTGTCGACGGGGAGCCACTCGTCCGGCGCGTGCAGATTGCACCCCGGCAGCGAGAACCCGACCAGGAGCGCGGTCGCGTCGAGCTTCTCCTCGAACTCCACGACGATCGGGATGGACCCGCCTCCCCCCATCGGGACCGGTGTCGTGCCGAAGGCCTCGCGGAGGGCGGAGCCGGCCGCTTCGAAGGCGCTCCCCCCGATGCTGGCCTTCCAGGGGCGACCCCCGTGAAGCTCCTTGACCTCGACCGTGACGCCAGGGGGGGTCACGCGCTCCAGGTGCGCCTCGAGCAGGGGCCGGATCTTCCGGTCGCTCTGATCAGGGACGAGCCGGAAGCTCACCTTCGCCATCGCGTGGTTGGGAAGCACCGTCTTCGCCCCCTCGCCCGTGTAGCCGCACAGGATCCCGTTCACGTCGCAGCAGGGGCGGATCCAGAGTCGCTCGAGGGTGCCGAATCCCGCTTCACCGACGAGGTCCGGCACGCCCAGCTCCTCCCGGTAGCGGTCGTCGTCGTGCGGGAGCTCGGCGATCTGCCGACGGGTCTCGTCGTCCCACTCGACGACGTCGTCGTAGAACCCCTCGATGGCGACCCGGCCGTCGGGGCCGTGCAGCGACGCGATGATGCGCGCGAGGGCGTTGCCCGGGTTCATGACGGCGCCGCCGTACTCGCCCGAGTGCAGGTCGCTCTTCGCGCCGTGCACGTGGATCTCGAAGTAGGCGAGGCCGCGAAGGGAGAAGCCCACGGACGGCAGGCCCGGGGCGTACATGCCCGTGTCGGAGATCAGGACCACGTCGCAGGCGAGGCGCTCCACGTTGGCTTCGACGAACGGGATGAGGTTGGGCGAGCCCACCTCCTCCTCTCCCTCGGCGAGCAGGATCACGTTGATCGGCAGCGACCCGACCGTCGCCAGGTGCGCCTCCAGCGCCTTGACGTGCATGTACAGCTGGCCCTTGTCGTCGGCCGAGCCGCGCGCGTAGATGCGGCCGTCGCGCTCGGTGGGCTCGAAGGGCGGCGAGGTCCACAGCTCGAGCGGCTCGGGCGGCTGCACGTCGTAGTGCCCGTAGATCAGGACGGTCGGGGCGTCCGGTCCGGCCTTGCGCCACTCCGCCAGGACGATCGGGTGTCCCTCGGTCTCGACCACCTCCGACACCATCCCCGCGTCGGCGAGACGGTCCGCGAGCCATTCGGCGGCGTGGCGGGTGTCGTCCGCGTGCTCCGTCTTCGCGCTGATCGACGGGATGCGGAGGAAATCGTACACCTCGGCGCGGAAACGCCCGAGGTTCGCTTCGATGAAGCTCAGAACGTCGGAGTTGTCAGCCGACATGCAAGCGCCNNACGTCGGAGTTGTCAGCCGACATGCAGGCGCCCCGGCCTGAAGCGTTCGAATTGCGAGGAGCGGCGCACCGCGCCTCATCAGATGAGGGTCCGCAGCCCCCAGCGGTACACGAACGTCATGAGCATGGCGAAGAGCGCCGCCCCGGCCATCCCGCCCACGCTGATCGCCAGGGGCTCGTACAGGTGGAAGCTGCCCACGCCGAGCATGCCGCCGATCACGGCTGCGAACGCGCCGAGAACCGCGATGATGACCGCGTGGCCGGCCTGCTCTTCGGGCCGGTCGATGGCGGCTCGCATCGCGAGGCCGATTCCGGCCCCCATGACGATCCAGATGGCGATCCCGATCCAGTTCTGCATGTCGGCTTCGAAGGGTGTGTGTGTGGATGCTCGGCGTCGACAACAGACCGCGGAATCTACCCACTGGCGGGGGTGAGAACCACCCTGCGGGGGACTCGTCGTCGCCGCGATCCCGACGCCCGGCGCCGCTGGCCGGGTCGAGGCCGAGCACCCCGGGCGCGAGGCCTTGGACGGCGGCCCTCCGCCTGCTTTCTTTCGATCATGTCGGACGAGATCATCGACCTGACCCGGTACCTCAGGACGGAGCCGGCGAGCCCCGAGCCCCGGGGCGTCATGTCGCTGTGGGGCGCGGACGGCGAGCGCTCGCGGTTCGCGCTCCCGCTGTGGCGCATCGTCTACCTGGCGCACGCGGAGCGGGGCCTGATCGTCTCGCGACGGGAGGATCCTCCCCGGCCTCCCGTGCCCTTCGTGGCTCTCGATCTCGCCTCCGAGCCGGCTCGGGTAGGGGTCCCGGAAGGTCTGCCGAGCTTTCGCGGCGAGGAGGAGCCGCAGCTCCTCGACCTCGGCGCCGGCGGCCTCGTGATCCACCTCGGGCGCCACAAGGGCACGGCCTGGAGCCTGGTCGTGGATGGTGGGGACGTGCGCACCGAGCCCGTCGGACCGAGCGAGCGGGAGGACATCCTCTTCCTCGCGGGGGAGTGCGCCGGCCTGCTCTTCGCGAGGGATCTCGCCGACGAGGAGGGCGCGGGGGGGTAGAGGAGGGCGCAGGAGCTCAACGGTAGCCCCGAGCACGCGCCGCCCGACTGCCAATCGTTCATCCGTTACAGGCCGCTAGGACTCCCCCATGCGCCGCTTGAGCTCCTCGAGCGCGGCGTCCACGTCGAGCTCCTCCCGCCGTGCCGGCTCGTCGACATCGATGTGGTACTCGGAGCGCTCGTCCAGGTCGAGGCCGTCGAAGGCTTCGGCCGCCTCTCCGGCNNGTCGAGCTCGCCGAGCAGGTCGTCGGCCGCCGACAGCGTCTCCCGCGCCTGCGAGCGGCCGGTGGTGGCGCCCAGCGCCTCGCGCTTCTTCCTCGCCTCCTCGAAGCGGTCCCGCATCTCCGCCAGCGTCCGTTTGCGAAAGTCGAGCTCCTCGCCGAGGGCGTCGGCCTTCTTCCTGAGCACGGCCAGGTGCTTCTCGGAGCGCGTCGCGAACTCGGCGGCGACCTTCACGGTCTCGTCGTCGTCGATTCTGCGGGCCATCTCCTCACGGCGCCGCGCGGTGTCCCGCTGCTCCGCGAGCCTCTCGATCTCGGAGAGCGCCTTCTCGAGCTCGGCCTCGAGCCTCGAGATCTCCGCCTTCTCGTCGACGATCTCACGCTTCATGCCGGCGAGCAGCCTGTCGACGGTCTCCGGCACCTGATCCCGGCTCAGCTCCTTGTTGAAGTTGTCCAGCGCCTCGCGGAAGGCGGCTCGGAGGTCATCGAACATGTGTGCNNNNCGCCCCCGGGGCTTGGGGAGGGGCGGTCTCCGCTAGTTCAGGAAGGGCTCGATTAGTTCAGGAAGGGCTCGATGCGCTGCGCGAACGAGTTGCGCGCCCGGTGCAGCCGGCTCTTCACGGTGCCCAGGTTGACGCCCGTGATCTCCGAGATCTCCTCGTAGCTCTTGCCCTCGAGCTCCCGCAGGCGGAAGACCAGGCGGTGGTGCTCGGGAAGCTCCTTGACCGTGTCCTCGACCAGGCGACGCAGGTAGCGCTTCCGGTACAGGTCGTCGGGCCGCATCGAGTAGTCCTCGAACTGGATCGGCCGGTGGTCGTCGTCCCAGTTCCCGGTGAGCTTCTGGAAGAGCACGAGCGGGCTCCGCGACCGGTTCCGCAGCTCGTTCTTCGAGAGGTTGCTCGCGATCGTGTAGACCCAGGTCGAGAACTTCTTGGACGTGTCGAAGCGGTGCAGGTGCCGCGTCACGCGGATGAACGCCTCCTGCACGAGGTCCTGGGCCCGGTCGGCGTCGCCGGTCTTACGCGTGATGAAGTGGATGAGCCGGTCGCGGTACCGGTCGTACAGGCGCTGGAACGCGCCGGGGCGACCCTCGAGGTGCGCCGTGACCAGTTGCTCGTCCGTCAGCTCTTCGAGCGGGGCATCCGCCAGAAGGGAGGCGAGGTCGTGGGTGTCGGCTTTTGCCATGGGGCTTCGCACCTGGGAGGGTCGTCCTGGGGCACAACGTTCAGGACCGGATCAATGACCCGTTAAGATGCCCGAACCCCCCAAGGGGTTCAAGAGTCGTCGAGCGGCTTAAGCGCCCGCGTCGTCAGCTCCTCGCGCGGCCTTCCGCGCCGCCGAGACGGTGCGCGAGTCCGACCAGCGGGCCACCCTCGGAGAACCCCTCGTACAAGGCGTCCTCGGGCTCCGGCATGTGATCTCGGGACTCCAGCGCCTCGTCCGCGGCCCTCTCCATCTCGTCCGTCACGTCCCGCTCGATGTCCGCCAGGACTTCGTCGTCCGTGCCGCGTCCCCTCAAGTAGGACTCGAAGAGCCCGATGGGATCGCGCTCCCCCCACGAGCGGAACAGCTCCCCGGGAAAGGTGTCGCGCGCCTCGCGCTCGTCGTGCGTGGCGTGCCCTCCCATGCGGAAGGTATCGGCGACGATCGCGGCCGGTCCCTCGCCCCTCCGGCACAGCTCGGCGGCCATGCGGGCAGCCGCGTAGACGTCGAGCACGTTGTTGCCGTCGCAGCTCCACGAATCGATCCCGTACATGGAGGGCCATGCGTGGATGTCCCCCACGCCGTGCCCCTCGAGAGGCGTCCCGAGCGCGACCTGGTTGTTCTGGATCACGAAGATCGCCGGCAGGTCCTGCACCGCCGCCAGGTTCATCCCCTCGTGACACGCCGCGGTCTTGGTCGCGCCGTCACCGATCCACGTCATGGCCACGCGCGGCTCTCCACGGTTTCGAAACGCCAGGGCCGCGCCGGTCACGATGGTCACGCTCGTGCCCATGTGGCTGATCGGCTGCACGATGCCGGACGTCATGTCTCCGATGTGCAGGTCTCGGCCTCCGGTGGGCGAGTCCGACGTGGCCAGGTAGCCACGGAACATGTCGGCCAGCGGCATGCCCATCATGTGGAGCGCGCCCGCGTTGCGGATCATCGGGCTCACGACGTCGACGTCCGGGTCCAGGGCGCGGACGGCGCCTACCGTGACGGCCTCTTCCCCGGTCCCGAGCCAGGCCTTGGAGATGACGCCGGTGCGCACCCAGCGCTTGAGGCCGATGTCGTGGAGGCGCGTCCGCAGCAGGTCACGATACAGGGCCAGGAGGTCGTGCTCGGACAGCGCTGCGACGATGCGAGCGCGCTCCGGATCGGCGTCGAGGGTGTCGCGGAACGCCTGGACGAGCTCCGGGCCCGGGGCCCAGCTCACGTACTCCGGCGGGTCGAATGCGGGGTATCTCTTCATCGCGCCAAAGGTAGGGCGAGCTCCGGACCGGCGGTATGACCTCCGGGACCCACCGGCGCGACCACGAAAAAGAGCGGGGGAGTGGAAGGATCTCGAAGGCACGAAGAACCAGCCCCCCCAGGGTGGGCCAACGAGATGACCTTCACACTCGCCCCGCTCATGGCCCGCTTGCGCAGGCACACCTGTATATACGATCGGCCCGTGAGGGTGTCACTCTCATATTGGTACGTTCCGGAAATTCGTCGAAGAGCGTTCCCCGTGCGCGTTGCACACCGCAGGCGGCTGCTCGACATTACGCCCTTGAGTTGCGGCCCCGTCCCACCCACCCGGAGACCCGTTGTCAGACTCGAGCGCGGCCACCTCCGGAAGCGAAGGGCCACGCCGGGTCCAGGCCGTGGTCGCGCTCCGGGTGCTCGAGGTGATGCGGGACCGCGACCTTCCGGTGGAGCTGCTCGAGGACGAGGACCCGACGCGGACGATCCCCCGGCGGTTCGGCCTCAGCGACGTCGTGGAGCGGCAGATCCGAGCGTATCAGGAGGACGTACGGAGGCGCGTCAAGCTCAGCGACGGTGAGGTTCGGGACCTCCTCCGGCTGGTGATCCGCCGGCCGGACGGGCCCGAGGTCATGCACGAGGTCGGCCGGCTCCTCGCCGGCCGGGAGCGCCCCGCCCCCTGGGTGCGGATGCTCCCCCAGCGGCTGCGCTACCGCGCCGCCCGCTCGACCGCGCGCAAGCAGCTCCGCAGGCTCTTCGGCCGCCCGATCGGGGGGTTCGCGGTGGCTCCCTTCGCGATCGAGGGACGGGCGCTGATGTTCATCGAGAGTGATCCCGGGGGTGACGCCTGCTACATCCTGAGCGGGTTCTGCCAGGAGATTCTGGGGCGCGTGCTCGGTGGCACGGCGGAGGTCCGCCACACTCGCTGCCAGGCGCTCGGCGACGAGCTGTGCCGGTGGGAGGGAGCCCTCGTGGAGCCGGCCGCGGGCGTCGCCGCGGGCGAGGGGCGAGGGAGCGAGGACGTGGCGCGAGGGAGCGAGGACGTGGCGCGAGGGAGCGAGGACGCCGGAAACCCCGGGACGGACGGAGGGTAGCCGCTTCTCCGACTCGCTCCCGGGCACGTCACGGAGGATCCGGCGATGGTCGAGAAAGGCTCACCAGCTCCCGACTTCACGCTCCCGTCCGACGATGGGGGCGACATCACGCTCTCGGCTCTCAGGGGCAGGAAGGTCGTGCTGTACTTCTACCCGAAGGACGACACTCCGGGCTGCACGGTCCAGGCGTGCGACTTCCGCGACTCGCTGCCCCTGTTCGAGGGCGTGGACGCGCTGGTGCTCGGCGTGTCCGCGGACTCTCTCGCGTCGCACGCGAAGTTCCGCTCGAAGTTCGAGCTCAACTTCCCCCTGCTCTCCGACGGGGATCATCGCGTCTCGGAAGCGTACGGCGTATGGAAGGAGAAGAAGCGCTACGGACGCTCCTTCATGGGCATCGAGCGCTCGACGTTCCTGATCGACGAAGCGGGGGTCGTCGCCGACGTGTGGCGCAACGTGAAGCCCGAGGGCCACACCCGGATGCTGGCCGAGCTCGTGGGCGCCTGAGCGGCCCCCGGGTCGGAAGCGGCCTCGCCGGCTTGCCGCGCTCAGCCCGAAAGGGAGCGGTGGACGCGGAAGGTGCAGAGGTCCTGGACCACCAACAGGCCCTGGGCACGCGCAGCCTCGGCCTCCCGGTCGGAGCGGATCCCGCTCTGTAGCCAGATCGCCGGACGCTCCGGCCGGGCCGCGGCGGACTCCACGAACGCCCCCGCCGCCTCCGACGGGCGGAACACGACCACGAGGTCGACCGGCTCGTCGACCTCCTCGAGGCGATCGCGGGCGGCACGCCCGAGGAGCCGGTCCGCGCGAGGGTTGACCGGGATCACGTCGTAGCCCTTGGCGGCGAGGTACGACGGCACCCGCCGGGCGGCCTTCTCAGGGCTGCGCGAGAGGCCGATCACGGCGACGGTTCGCATGCGCTCGAAGAGCGCCCGGAGCTCCTCGGCCGGGGGGTTGTCGGGGTCCGACGACTCCTCGAGCTCACGGCGGAGCAGGGACAGCGTATCCACGGTGCGCCGACGTTATCGGGTCACGACGGTGGCCCGCAACGGCGTGTTGCCCCACGTCCCCGGCCGTGCGAAGATCCGGTCCCCCGTCTACGTCTTCCGCCTTCCACGGAGCACCATGGAACTCGGCATCGCGATCGTTGCTGCGCTCGTCCTCGCTGTGGTCGGCTTCGGCCTGGGCCGTTCGAGGGGACGGTCCGCGGGCCTGGCGGAGGGGAGGGCCGCGGCGGACGCACGCATTCGCACGCTCGCCTCCGCGGTCGAGAGAGGCCGGCAG
>JABAOH010011683.1_pt1 | contig 10077 bp, 10 predicted proteins | sample 7062181 | NCBI WGS metagenome assembly JABAOH01 (sample SAMN14538630, study PRJNA623070) | marine sediment metagenome | biome: marine biome [ENVO:00000428]; feature: marine pelagic biome [ENVO:01000023]; material: deep marine sediment [ENVO:00002113]; isolation source: pool of 5 deep marine... | reverse complement strand
AATGAAGGGAGCCATGATCGTGACCGCCACGTTGAGCGCCGCGTAGAACAACGAAAAGCGCGCAAACTGCGAATGTCTGATGCGCTGAAATAAGGGCCGGCTCAAGACCGGATCGGGCAGGGCGCTTGCCGTCGGCGGCGGCTCTGTCATGCGAGCGATGCGCGTGAGCGAATAGAATCGTGCGATCACCGCCAAGCTGAAAATGACCAGGAAGCCGGCGCGCGTGCGGTCCTGCAACTCCGCCAGGTGCAGGATGAGCCCGGCGCCCCATAACGCCACGAAACTGGCGATGCTCATCAGGCGCGTACGACGTGCAAAGTAGCGCCCGCGGCGGCGCTCCGGCACCAGGTCGCCGATCAGACTAGCCCAAACGGGTCCTGAAAAATTGAACGCGGCGAAGTAAAGCACCGCGCAGGTGATGAAAAAGGGAACGGCATAATTTGGAAAGAAATAAGGCAGCCACATGATCGGCAGCAAGATCAGCATCTGCGCGGTAACGCCGGTCAGAATGATTGGCTTGCGGCGAGACGTGCGTCGCGCAATCCAGGCGGAAAAGAGTTGCGCCAACGAGCCCAATAAAGGTGGCACGGCTGCGAGAAATGCGATCTGAGTCGTCGTCGCCTTTAGAAAAAGCGCGTAAGCGCCAAAATACGACTCGCTCATGCCGGCCATCACCGAGTAGGCGACGCCGTCACGCACCGAGAGTTTGAGCGAGCGTTCGACTGCGGGGTCTTTGGAGAATCGTGATCGCGGCACGGCGGCGTAGTCTACGGCAGTCACCGGCCGACGTTAAACAACGATGCGTTCAAGCACTCAGGCGCGACCCTGCCATTACCAGGCCGATGAAAACCGCCGCGGCTGGCAAGGCATGCGAGCTTTGCCCGTGATGGCCCATGACCGTCGGCTGGCGGGTGCGGAGCGACTGCCGCCCGGTACGCGGCTGCGCCCGCAATCCCGTTGACGCACGCGACCGCCTCCGGGTCCGCGCGCTCAGCGCGACCTGCGCGCTGGCCCCTCGGCTGATTACGAGAAGTGCGGCAAGCGCAACGCGGCCGGCCGCACTCCCGTAATCGTCGCAGGATCATTGGCCTAAGTGTAGCCCGTTTAGAGATGACAACCGCGAAGACACTTTGCCAACGCCGCAGATCGGGAAGATCCTCGGTGACGCCGGCATTGACTTAAGTGAGGAAATCATCGCCCATGGCGGCAAGGGAGCTGGCGGCCTCGCGCCGGCAATGACTGGCGCGGGTGCCGGCTTGAGTTGCCTCAGCGAGGAGGCCCCTATGCCGTGCGACGAAAGAGCACGCCGCCGGCGATGGCTGCCGGCAAGGTCAACAGCAAACCGATGACGCTGAACCAAAGCGGCGAGCTGCCGATCAGAAAGAGGCCGAGGACAACGTCGAACAGACCGACGCAGGCGGCATTGAGAAGCGGTGCCACTTCCGCGGCCCGGGCAGCCACGTAGCCGCCGAGGGCCGTTGCCAACAGCCCCAATATGCCGCCGACCAGCAAATACGGCGGCTGTTGCAGAGCCTCCTCAATGAGTTGCATGAGCTCTGCTTGAGAAAGGTTCTCGCTCCCCAGCTGCATCCCGATAAAATTCGTGATCAGCATCATGGCGATGAAGGTCGCGCCGATGTCCGCGACGATGCCGAACAAGACGGCCTTAGGTCGAACACCCTCAAACATGATCTGGTCCCGGCATGAGCGAAACTCCGTGGCAAAACCGGGCACTGGCAATGCTTTTCTCGGTGAACACTTTGCAGATCATCGCCGAGTCTCTTCTGCCCAGCCGGAGATGATACGCCGCAGTTGCTTGAGACCGTCCGTTAATGCGGCCGGGCCCGGTTGCAGGATCTCCGCAGACTTGATCTCGTGAATCTGTCCGCGCTCGACGGCTGGAATGGCGTGCCAGCCCGGCCGCGCCCGCACGCGTTGCGGACGAAAACGCTTGCCGCACCACGAGCCGATGATGATGTCCGGTTTGCGGTCGATCACCGCTTGCGGATCGGCGATGATGCGTTGCCTCGCCAACGGCTCCGCGGCCAGCTCGGGAAAACAGTCTTCGCCGCCGGCCGTTTGGATAAGCTCGGAAACCCAGCGGATTCCCGAGATCATGGGCGCGTCCCACTCCTCGAAGTACACACGCGGCCGACGGGCGAGCTTGCCTGATTCGGCACGGGCGTTGTCGAGCGCGACACGGTACTCGTCTACCAACCGGGCGGTCTTGCGAGTCGCGCCGATCATTGCGCCTAGCCGCAGGATCATCTCGAGAATACCCTCGATCGAACGCTGATTGAAGATATGCACCTCGAGCCCGGCGCGCACAAGCGCCGCTGCGATGTCGGCTTGCAGGTCGGAGAAGCCGAGCACGAGATCCGGCTCAAGCGCGAGGATCTTGTCGATCTTGGCGCTCGTGAAAGCCGAAACCTTCGGCTTCTCCTTGCGCGCCTGCGGCGGACGGACAGTGAATCCGGAAATACCGACGATGCGGTCCTGCTCGCCCAGCAAGTAAAGCGTTTCCGTCGTTTCCTCGGTGAGACAGACAATGCGCCGCGGACCTTGGGCCGTGGGCGAGTAAGCAGCGCGCGTGGACGCAGGCTCGGACATTACTTGCCCCGAAGCCATAGCCAAGCGGATGCGAAAATCATGATCAGCAGCAGCGGTATCAGCCATTTGAGGAAAGCAAACGCATGCCGGCCTGCCCGCGCGTCGTTGTAGTCACGATAGGCTTCGACCACCCGCTGTTGTTCCTGTGAATCGAAGTAATAAGGCCGGCCGCTGCGGATTTGCTCAGCGATGGTCCGCAGCTCGTCCACAGGCCGTCCGATCGTCTGCCTGCCCGCAGGAAACTGCTTCGACAAGATCAACGCCCTGGCCACTTCGTACTCGGACTCCGGCTCATAGCCGCATTGCGCACAGCGCTCGACCGCCGCTTTCTTGAGCGCCCCGCATGCGACACAGACAGCCTCTATCTTCAACGGCCCCGACCCCTCACACGAACTCGGTCATACCCTCTAGTATCGTCCATACGCCCACTTGCAGTACGCTAGCCAATGATACGTTGCGCTCCACCGCGGCGACAGCGCTGCATCATTCCAGCTCGTGAGGGCGGTGGCCGCAGGCATGTTGGCTGGCAGCAAAGGCGGCAAAACGCACGAATATGGCGATGACGACTGGCCCGCAGGATGATGTCACCGAATCAGCGCTCGCGTCCTGGCTCAGAGACCTGAGCGTTCTCGCGCTCGCGCACGCCGTCGGCGTCATGACCTTTACCGGCATGGTCGCCATGGCGCCGGTGATCCGCCAGGATCTGGCCCTGAACGCGACGCAGTTCGGCCTGCTCGCCAGCGCCTATGCCCTGACCCAGGGCATTTTCGGTCTGCCCGTCGGCGGTGTGATCGACCGCATTGGGGTGCGTCGGGCGCTGATCGCGGCGAACCTGCTCGCCGCTGTCGGCGCTTTGCTGCTGGGGTTCGCTGGCAGCTTCGTTACTGCCTTGTTCGCGATGGGCGTCACCGGTCTCGCCTACAGTTTCGTCAATCCGGCCACCAGCAAGGGCGTATTCATCTGGTTTCCGGCGCGGCGGCGCGGCACCGCCATGGGCATCAAGCAAACTGGCGTGCCGCTCGGAGGCATCGTCGGCGCGAGCCTGGGGGCGCTGGCCATGCAGATCGAGTGGCGTACGCTCCTGTACGTCATTGCTGGCGGCGCCACGCTTGTGGCCACGACCTGTCTCTGGCTGCCTCGCGGCGGCGACGCGAGCGCGCGCATACGGCTTAACATCCTGTCCGACATTCGCGCCATTCTCAGCGATCGCAATCTCAATATCTTTAATTTGGGTGTCGGTTTCTATCAGGCGGCTCAGTTCAACTTTCTCGCCTATATAACCTTGTTCATGCGTGAAGCGGTGCAGGCCAGCCAGCCGCTTGCCGCCGCGTGCCTGGGCATCGCCCAGGCCGCGAGCGCATTGGGCCGACTCGGCTGGGGCGCAGTCAGCGATTTTCTTTTTTCCGGTCGACGCAAACCGGTTCTCGTCATCATGGGAAGCGTCGGTCTGACGGCGTTGATCGCGCTCGCCTTCATCACGCCGGGCTGGCTCGTGCTCGGCGTGGCGCTCACCGCGGTGATCGGCCTCACCGTGCCCGGCTATGTCGCGCTCGTGCAAAACATCATCGTCGAGGCGGCGGAGCCCCGACTGGCCGCGACCGCTGTCGGTTACAACCGCATCTTTGCCGCCGTTGGCGCCACTCTCGGCCCGCCCATCTTTGGTGCCACGGTGGACTTTTTTAGTTCCTATTCTTTTGGCTGGTTGATCACAAGCGCGATCCTATTGGCAGCCATCTTCTTGATCGGCGTTCTGTTTCACGAACGCTCGCGCTTTTCTGAATAGCGCCTTATTCGCATGACGTCGCTGCACGGCGGTCGCTGCGATGGCTTGCGTGGTCGTCCGCTGAGTCACGACAGCTACAGCTTGCCACACTCACAAGCTCAGAGGCTGCTAAGAGCGCCGCTTTGATAATGAGCCCTTCGGGGATGACTTCGAAAACATCGCTCGCAACCGTCACTGTTCGACACTCAGCGCCCTCGCATACCGTCGTGCAACAGCGACTCATGCCGACCTCACCCCCAATCCATTCCTCGAGCGCCCTGCCGTTGATCCAGATCCGATTGGACGCGCACGGATCAGAAACGAATGTAGGCGCATCGAGGCTCTTCTCTTCGAGGATGGGCTCCACCCCGAGCGGAGGCAGCGCCTGCTTCAGCTTTTGCAGCGCGTGTTCCAGTTCGAGCCGCGTATTGCCGCAGCGTTCACAGGTGTTGCCCGCATCATCGACCAGCCGTTGCCATAAGATTCGTAACTCCGGCATCTGTCCCGCCCCACGCGTCGATTCTGCAACAACGTCATTCTACGCCCGCGACCTGCGTGCTTGCACCCAGGCAGCCCCTCAGAAAGCCGGCTTCGCCCGCCACTACGGACTGACCGCGATATCATCGCGTCTACTTGGGAAGCACGCGCGGGAGATGCATAGTATGCTGGGCTTTGGTTGAGCCAAGAAATCGCTCGAGGAGGTCGCCGTGAATGTCGCCATCGTCGGCCGTGGCCGAGTGGGCACGGCGCTCGCAAGCGCTCTGCGCGACGCCGGCATCCCATGCCAGCACATGCCTGGAAGACGCCCGTCCGAGAAGCCGATTGCAAGCGCTGATGTCGTCATCGTTGCGGTATCGGATCCCGTCATCCGTGCATGCGCCCAGCAGCTGCTCGCCTGGCTCCAGCCGGGTGCCTCGGTGCTCCACTGCGCGGGGGCGCGCAGTGCCGATGAGTTGGCTGCCTGTCGCACGACCGGCGCACACGTCGGCGTGATGCATCCGTTGGTCTCGTTCGCCGACCCCGAACGTCCGCCAAGCCTGCGCGGGGCCACGTTCATCACCGCCGGCGACGCGCCCGCGATCCGGGCGGCACAGGGCGTGGCGCACGCGCTCGGTGCAACGGTGGTCGTGACGCCCATTCACGGCCCGGTGTATCACGCACTCGTCGCCCTGGTCGCGAACGGCACCGTCGCACTGGCCAATGCCGCCATCCCGACGCTAGAGCGCCTCGGGCTTGAGCGTCGTGAGGCCGAACACGCGATCGCGGCACTGCTGAAGACGGTGGCCGAAAACGTGGAAACGTTAGGGGTGCCCAAGGCGCTGACGGGGCCGATGGCGCGTGGCGACGCGGCCGCGATCGCCGCCCACCGGACGGCGCTTCGGCAGTCTGCGCCCGACGCTGCCGCCGCCTACGATGCGATAGCGCCGCTGGTTCTGCGTTGCGCCATCGATGCCGGGCTGCCCGCGGAACGGGCGAGCGAGCTTCGAGCAGCTTTGAGTCGCTAAAGCAGGGTGGGATTACTTGCGTGCCATGGCGGCCTCACGTAAGAGGCACTCTTCCTTCGATCGGATAGGCCGGATCCGTATAGCCCGGCGTGGACGGATGGCCCGGGGGCACGAGCGAGTCGACGAACTTCTCGTCTTCGGCAGTAAACCGACAAGCGAGTCCCTTTACGTAACCCTCCCATTGCGCCAATGAGCGTGGTCCGGCGACTATGCCGGTGATCAATTTGTTGTACAGCACCCAGGCGAGCGCGAAGTCAGCCGCGCTGGCACCGCGCGACTCCGCGTGTTCCTTCAGCCGCTGCGCGATCAGCAGCGATTCGCGCCGCCACTCCGTTTCCATCATGCGCTTGTCTTTGACGGCGGCGCGTGTGTCGGGCGGCGGCTCGGCATCCGGTGTGTATTTGCCGGTCAGCACGCCGCGTGCGAGCGGGCTGTAAGGATAGACGCCGAGACCGTAGTGCGCGCACGCCGGCAAATGTTCCACCTCCGGTGTGCGGTTCAGGACGTTGTAGACCGGCTGGCTGACGACCGGCCGGGGCACCCTCAAGCTATCACAAATACGGCAGACCTCGGCGATGCGCCAGGCGCGGAAGTTGCTCACGCCGAAGTAGCGGATCTTGCCCTGACGGATGAGATCACCAATGGCCGCGACAGTCTCTTCAAGTGGGGTGTCGAGGTCTTCCTTGTGCAGATAGTAAAGGTCGATGTAGTCGGTCCCCAGGCGTTCGAGGCTCGCCGCGCACGCCTGTAACAGCCACTTGCGCGACAGGCCGCGCTCGTTCGGCCCCTCGCCCATCGGATTGTAGGCCTTGGTCGCGAGCACCCATGCATCGCGCTCGGCGCGAATCGCCCGCCCGACGATGCGCTCCGACTCCCCCTTGTTGTAGGCATCGGCGGTGTCGAGGAAATTGACGCCTTGCTCACGCGCCCGGGCAATGATCTCCTGCGACGCCTGCTCATCCGTGCGCCCGCCGAACATCATGGCGCCGAGGCACAACACCGACACCTTGACGCCACTGTGGCCGAGGTTTCTGTATTCCATTCGCTCGCCCTATTCGCGCCGCTCGCTCGCCGCTGCGCGCTCAACTGCGCTATTGCAGCTCGATGACGGCGCGCACGTTCACGCTCAGGGTGCTCTTGCCGCCCTGCAGCGCGGGTGGTGCGACGGCCTCCACGGCTGCGTCCATGGCCGCCGCGCGCCGCGTGACCGGCACAGGCTGTGCGCCGCCCGTGTCGATGAAGACATCGACAATGCGGTAGCCCTTGGCCGCGAGCTGCTTGCGGACGAGCTCGGCGCGTTGCTTGAAGGCCTCGAGCGCCTGCGTAATCAGTTCGTCCTCGACGGCGGCGCGCTGCGCCGGCGATAGCGAGAAGTTAATTGAAGTCACCTGCAGGCGTTCCTGCAGTTGTCCGATCAGGCTGCTCAACGCGGCGAAGTCGGTTCCCTCCAGCAGCAGCTGCTGGCTACCGCGCCAGCGCCGTATCTTGTTCTTGTCGTAGACCGGATAGCTTTGGTAATTCGTGGTGCGTACCTCGACCTTGCGCTCGGCCTTCGCGGTCTTGAGCGCCCAGCTCATGGTGCGGTTGATCTGGTCGGCGAGACGCGCCGCCGCCTCGTCCTCGGCGGTGACGCTGAGCGTGGCCTGCATGCGGTCGTTTTCGACCGGGCGACTGCGTTCGACCTGAAAGTGGATGTGGTTGTAGTGCACCTGCGCGTCGGCCGCCCGGGCGTGGTCGGCCGTGGCTACAGCGAGAATCAGGACGGTAAACAGCGGCCGTACGGACAGTGGCATGGGCAACTCCCGAAAGCGATTTTGGCGGCTCGATTGTAACACTCCGGTCACCCGGGCAAGCCACCGCCAACCATGCGGCCCCAACCCTTCGCTTCAGTGATATCATCGAACGGGCATCGGACAGCATGACCATGAATAATAGCGACAGTTTCAGGAGAGAATGACGCATGCCTAAGCCATTAGCAGGTCTCAAAGTGCTGGATTTGACCCGGGTGCTCGCCGGCCCCTATTGCACGATGTTGCTCGGCGACATGGGCGCCGACGTGGTCAAGCTCGAGCGCCGTGGCGCGGGCGACGACACGCGTGGCTACGGCCCGCCGTTCATCAACGGCGAGAGCGCCTATTTCATGAGCGTCAATCGCAGCAAGCGCAGCTTGACGGTGGATCTCAAGAAAGAGCAGGGCTTGAAGATCCTGGGTGACCTCATCAAGAGCGCCGATGTGTTAGTGGAAAACTTCCGTCCCGGGCAGATGGAGGCCTTCGGCTACGGTTATGAAGCAGCCAAGAAGATCAGCCCGCGGCTGATCTACTGTTCCATTTCGGGTTACGGCCACACCGGTCCCGACGCCAAGCTGCCGGGCTACGATCTCATCATTCAGGGCGAGGGCGGGATTGCCAGCCTGACGGGCGACCCCGAAGGTCCACCGTACAAGGTCGGGACCTCACAGGCCGACATCGTCGGCGGGATGATGGCGTTCCAGGGAATCCTGTTGGCGCTGCTCACGCGCAATCAGACCGGCCAGGGCCAGAAGGTCGATATCGGCATGCTCGACTGCCAGGTGGCGCTGCTCACCTATCAGGCGGGCATCTACTTCGCCACCGGCAAGAGCCCGACGCGGACCGGCAACCGCCATCCGACCATCGTCCCTTACGAGACCTTCCAATGCAAAGACGGTTACTTGAATCTCGGCTGCGGCAATGATTCGCTGTGGCGCAGCTTCTGCGAGGTGACAGGGCTGCAGGCGTTGACGGAAGATCCGCGCTTTCGGGCGAATGCGAACCGGGTCGAGAACGCGGATGCGTTACGCGCGATATTGGAACCGGTGTTGCTGCAGAAGACCACAGCGCAGTGGATCGAGGCCTTGCGCGCCCGCGGTATCCCGAGCGGCGGCATCCAATCGGTGCAAGAAGTCTGCGAGCATCCGCAGACGCTCGCGCGCGAGATGGTCGTTGAGCTCGCACACCCGAAAGCGGGGCCAATACGCGTCACCGGCGTGCCGATCAAGCTGTCCGACACGCCCGGCGCCGTCGATCGGCCGCCGCCCGTGCTCGGCGAGCACACGGGCGAAATCCTGCGCGAGTGGCTCGGCATGAGCGACGCTCAGGTGGATAAATTGCGCGAACAAGGCGTGTTATGAGAAGAAAGGCCTGGGATCCTAGGTCTCAGGTGCGAGCAAAAACAAGACGGAACGCTGATTCACAAATCCGGATCCCTTGTCAGTCCACGACCGACCATGGGATCACGAACAGTTCGTATTTCGAGAGATACTCGTCCAGGCCTTCGCGTGTACCGCCGGGGTTACGGTATACAGACATGCATCGCTTACGGCCCTTGAGTGACCTTTGCCATTGTTCGCAAAGATTATCATTTTCAACCCAAGCCTTGCCGGTGTCAGTGCCCTGTCGGCCACCCCGCCGCGTAGCTGTTTGATCCTTGGCGTAAGTGACCCAATACTGCTGACCGGTCGTGGTGTTGATCCCGGTCCTCGTCCTCCCCGAGACGAGAACCCAAACGTCCGGTCCAGTCAGCCTGTAATTTTCAGTCAGCTCGTAATAGCCGGGCACACCGGCGCCGAGCAGGCCTTTGGCAAAGCGTTTCTCATCCACTCGGCGCTTGTATGGATAGTAATTCAGCATGGTGCTCACATTGTGCGGTCCTTCCCAGCCTCTCAACTTGAAGTACGCTCTGCGCGTGGCCACCGCCTTTTGCGCGTTCCCAAGGTGCGTATAGGCCGCCATAAGAGGCCACTGGGGCAATTTGGGACTCAATCTGATGGCTCTTTCGAGCGAAGCGACTGCCGCCTCGAACTGTTCCATCCCAAATTGAGCAAAGCCGAGCTCCCACAAGGCACGCGCCCGCGTACCGGGATCGAGACGCATGGCCTTTTCAGCGTAGCGCGCCGCGTTCTCCGGTTGGCCTGAGAGGGTCAAGGCCCAAGCCATGTCAATGTGGCCCAGGAAACTGTTCGGATCGAGTACGAGCGCACGTTCTAGTTCGGCGATGGCTTCGTCATGCTTGCGAGCGCGCAGCAGCATGCGTGACCTCGCCTGATAGGCCAAGGGCATCGGCTCTCTTTCGGCGATCTGCAAATGCTGCTGCAGCTGCTCTTTGACTTCCCATCTCTCGAGGCTTAGCGCCCTCCACCACCCCCTGCCCAGGGCCCGTTGATAGGCCTCCGCCAATGCA
>JABAOH010001315.1_pt6 | contig 10079 bp, 7 predicted proteins | sample 7062181 | NCBI WGS metagenome assembly JABAOH01 (sample SAMN14538630, study PRJNA623070) | marine sediment metagenome | biome: marine biome [ENVO:00000428]; feature: marine pelagic biome [ENVO:01000023]; material: deep marine sediment [ENVO:00002113]; isolation source: pool of 5 deep marine... | reverse complement strand
TGGTGTGGAAAAGACATCTACTATATTAATAAAAATCTAGAACTGTATATGCTGAAATGTTTAGAATCAGCAAAAGTAAGGTTTATTTTTTTTAAACTTACTCTTGTTATATCAGATAGTGGAACTCATGCAAATATTATTATTTTCGACAAAAAAAGAGGTACTTTAGAGAGATTCGAACCATATGGTGTAATTCCATATTTGGACAGTGATGATTTGGACAAAATTATAAAAGAAAAGATAGGTGGATTTTTAGAAGATTATTTAAAAAAGAAAAAAAAGAAACTTATATACTACTCTCCTAGAGATTTGATGGGTGATGTCAGTTTCCAAATAATAAGTAATGATACTGACATGGAGGTTAAGAAACTGGGGGATCCTACAGGATACTGTTTGGCATGGACATTTTGGTATTTGGAAATGAGGATACAAAATAGTAGTATAGATCCAAAAGAACTAATTAAATTTTCATTAAAAAAAATAGTAAATGCTAAACAAAAATACAGAGATCAAATATTTATAGATTTTATAAGGAGATATGCTGCAGATTTAGATAATAAAAAAAATAAACTTTTACTTCAAGCTGGAGTTGATAAAAGCAATGTTTATAATTTGGCATTTAAACATAATGATCATAAAAAAATAATGCATAAATTAATTCAAGAATTTGATAAGATAGTGGTTGAGAGACTATAAAATCAATTATCCTCGATTTTCTGGTTTTATATATTCCATTCCAAGTTTGTTAAAAATATCTTTTTCTGATTCAACATGTATTTTCGTAAATTTATGATCTTTAGCTTTGAAAAGACCATATTCATTTAATTTATATCCAAGCTCTATAGCTAATAGTCTCATTTTACGATTAAATTCTCCAGATCCAGTTAGATGTAATAAAAATGAATGGTATGAATCATATGGTGCATAGTAAATATCAACTCTTCTGATTGGATATTTTTTGTTTTTGTCTGGGTATCTACAGTATCCCATATATTTTGTTTCATAATCTTCATATGTAAGATCGCCAACAATTAAGTTTAATTTTTTAAATACTTTAACAAATTCATGCAAATAGTTAACATCTGAAGATAGTAATTTTTTTTTAGTTTTTATTTGCGGATGTGAAATTAATATATCAATATCATTAGATGTTGGTTTTTTTCTTCTGTATGATCCACATATTTTAACTTCTAATTTTGAATCAATAGTATCTTTATATTTTTGAATTAATTGGTCCACTTTTTTAATTTCTGCGCGTGGTATGGTTTGTTTATACTCATCATAGTATTTTAATGATGTTTTCATCTGTTCTGTAAGTTCTATTTTACCCTTTTCATAAGCTTCTTTGAGTCCCTTGACACTTTTAATATTATGCTTAGTTACTAATTCATAGGCTGTTTTCCTTCCAATACCAAATATTTGTTCTAATTCATTGATATAATCTTGATATTTTTTTTCTTTTTTTCTAACTTTGATTTCACTAAGTTTTCCTGTTTTTAATATCTCATTAATGCGATTTATTATACCTTTCCCAATACCCTTGATATCTTTCAACTCCTCACCACTTTTTATAACTGTTGGATACTTTTTAATAGTTTTTAAAGCATTTGAAATCTGCCTCAATCTGAAGGAGTGTTTTAGTTCATCAGATTTAGTTTCCGCATGGTCTATATCATATTTAATCTGGTCAATTAATTTTTCAAATTCTGTTATAATATTTTTATTTTTCGTCATTTATAACAAATGATGATAAAAAATTGATTTTTATTTAATCAAATTAATAATATTTTTATGTTATAGGATATTATCAAATGGCTAAACACTATAGTAGCATCTTCATAGATGAAGAATCTCAGAGTGCTGATGAAATAGACTTTAGGAATGTTGGTTATCTTTTTAATGATAGTGATGAAGAGAATATAAATTATAATCATGCTGATTCAGTTACAGTATTTCCATCTAATCTTGAAAAAAAGAGAAAGGAAGAGAAAAAAGAAGCTGATGAATTAAGTGATGAAAGAGATAAATGGATAGTACCAGGTTTAGTGGGTTTACATAATCTTGGAAACACATGTTATATGAATTCTGGACTACAAGCATTATCTGTCACACCACTTAGTGTTTATCTACGAAATAACTTTTTTGAAAATCGTCTTTCATATAATATGGCAAAAGAACTAGCATCCAAAAAAAGAAAAAAGAAAGGTTTAAAAGATGATGCTGAAGTTAATATAAGCAAACATAATCTTGGAATACGTTGTTCAAATTCAATAACGTATCAACTTGCAAGATTACAACGAGCAATGTGGAATAATAATTGTATTATTACACCAAAAACGATTAAAAAGATTATAGGAAGAGAAAATGATGAGTTCAGAGGTTATGGACAGAATGATAGCCAAGAGTTAATTAGTTTTCTTATTGACAAGATTCATGAGGAAACAAAAAACTCAGTAGATGTTAGATTTTGCAATATACCAGAAGGAGTTAAGAAATTGATTGATATTAGGCATAAATGTTCAACAACAATAAAAGATAAAGAGAAAACACTCGAAGAGAAGGAAAAAGCGAAACTAGAATATGAGCAGTATAAGTCACAGCATAGAAATGATGCTATGATACTAGATGCATATATTGCTTGGAGAAATTATATTAGAGATAATCATTCTATAATAACTGATCTATTTACAGGAATGTTTTGTTCAGTGGTTGAACCACAGTGTGGTAATAAATCAGTTAATTTTGAGCCATTCACGTCTATTTCGATAGAAACAGCACCACATGGAGAGACAACCTTAGAGCAATGTTTGAAAGACTTTTCAAGTGAAGATATATTGAAAGATCAAAATATGTATCATTGTGAAATTTGTAATAAGAAAGAAGAGGCTAAAAAAAATATGTATATATGGGAATCACCAGAAACACTCATTATCCATTTGAAGAGGTTTAAGACAGAGTGTATTAATAATGTGCATCCCAGAACTTTTAAGACTAATTCAACTGTTAAGTTTCCAATAGAAGGTTTAAAATTGACTGATAATTATATGGAACTAAGTAGAACAGATGGGGTTGAATACAATTTGAAAGCAATTATTCTACATTTGGGATCATATTATGGTGGGCATTATATTGCATATTGTAATAATCCAATTAATAATGAATGGTATGAGTTTAATGATAGGACTGTTGTTCATATTCCAAGAGAGCAACTTGAAAGTGAAATAGTGACAAAGGATGCTTATGTCCTAATTTATCAAAAGGACAGAAACTCACATGATATTTAGATTGATAATTACTAATATTTGGATTGATTATTACAAATATAAATATTTGGATTGATTATTACCAATATAAATATTTGAAGATAAATAATTTATTTTTAAATATTTGGATTGATTATTACCAATATAAATATTTTTTTAAGATCATAAAAGTATATTCTATTACTATATACGTTTCTAAAAAGATGTAAAATATTGTAGTTAGTCGGTAATTTTAATACTACTAAAGATGGCACTTTTTTCATCCAACTACTATCAAATATACAATTTACTAAAATTTCTAATGGCACTTTTGATAATTTTAACTTTAAGGATTTATGTTTTTTATAGTTTTTCCCTCCCCATGGAGGATCAATGAAAACAACATCATGATTTTCAAATGTATTGAGTATTTTAATACTGTCATCATTAAAAAAATTTATATTATTCAAATTAAATACTTCTGTATTATTTTTTAAATATTCATATCTTTTTTTATCAATTTCAATAGCATTTATTTTATTAAAGAACATTGCAAAGGATAGTGTATTCCCTCCTACTCCAGCAGTAGCATCAGTAATAGTTGCATTTTTTGGGTCAATATTTATTCTTTTCAAATTGTAATCTATTATTTTTGAAATTTCCTTTGCATAATTTCTGGCTGATATTAAATGGATAGAATCTTTATCTATTTTAAGTTTGGTAGCTTTCATTTCATCTCTCAAATAAGGAAATAGGCTTAATACAGTTTTTAAATTTTTATCATCCATTTAAAAGTGATACCTAATATATATTTTAATAAGATAATCTTTTATATGAATTACTAATTTCTTATCTTATTCCAATTTGTTATAATTTTGGGAGTGCATCAAGATTTGAATGTTTATCAATTTTCAATAATTTATTATCTTTTACTTTGCATTTGTAATCTATTCTTTTATCAAGATTTGTAATTGTGAAAATGCCTTCATTAATATCATTAAGAAGCTTAAAATCTCTATAGCCCTTTTTAATTGCCTTTGTAAGAGATCTAGTCTCATATATTTTATTACCACGAAATGGATAGGTTAGTTGGTATCTATTGTAATCTCTTTTAATTTTTGATCTTCGGTTTAATTCCATTTATACTATGAACTAATAAAAAATTGATTTAAAAAATCTATTTAATTTTTACTACTTAAAGATAAACGTTTAAAATCATATTTTTATATTAAATAGATTATGGTAGGAAAAAGTAAAAAGAAGCAAAATAAGGATATTATTTTTCAGGTTACTGATTGGGAATTTTACCATGAAGATGGTGAAGATGCTTTATCTGATGTTTCTAAATTTGTAATTAGACTTTTTGGAACAATGAAAAATGGGAAAAAAATATATGTGAAGGTAGAAGACTACACCCCTTATTTTTTTGTTGAAATTCCTAAAAATTGGAGAAATCATAAAGTAAGTACGTTTGTCGAAGAGATAAAAAGACGTGTACATCCTGAACAAAAAAATGCTCTTAAGGGATGGGATGTTGTTGACAGACACAATTTTTATGGTTTCACCAACTATAAATTTTTTCCATTTTTAAGATTAATATTTTATAGCTATGATGGTTTTCGTGCATATGCCAGAGTATTAGGAAGAAAAATTTACAATCGTTATTTAGCAACAAGGGCAGTAAAATATAAGCTTTATGAATCAAATTTAGAACCAATGCTACGATGTATGCATATTAGAGACGTTAAGGCATCTGGTTGGATAAGGATATCATCTGATAAATACACTTATTTTAATAAAAAAGAAATTCCATCGCATAATAGTACAAATATTCATACTAAATGGACATCATTACAACCTGTAGATGATAATAGTATAAGCAAACTTATTATAGCCTCTTTTGATATTGAATGTACAAGTGAAGATGGTAGTTTTCCCCAACCTCATAGAGATGGCGATAAAGTAATTCAAATTGGTACAACATTCAACTACTATGGAGAAACAGAATGTTTTTATAAGCACATAGTAACATTAGGATCCTGTGATCAGATAGATAATGCAGATGTAGAAAGTTACGAGTCTGAAGAAGAGGTACTATTAGCATGGACTAATATGATAAGAAAAATGAATCCAGATATAATGACTGGATACAATATATTTGGTTTTGATTATAGTTATTTAAATGCAAGAGCTAAAAAATTAGGTATTCATAAAAAGTTTACAAGATTAGGAAGATTGAAGGGCAAGAATTCTGAATTTATAGAAAAAGATCTTTCATCATCTGCATTAGGCAAAAATATCCTTCATTACTACAATATGAATGGTAGAGTCCAAGTTGATTTGATGAAAGTTATCATGAGAGATTTTAAATTGTCATCTTATAAATTGGATAATGTAGCTTCTGAGTTTATTAGAGAGAAAATAAAAGAGGAAACCAAAATAAATGAAGAAGATGGAACTACTCTGATTATGACAAATAGTACATATGGTTTGACGACAGACAGATACATAAAAATATTTTATAATGATGGATTATCGGATACATCTTATAAAGATGGGAAAAAATTCAAAGTCATGGAATTAAGTGATAATTCTATTCTAATTAATGGAATTCTTGATGAAGAAGCTTTAATGTTTGACAAATATACCATTTATTGGTGTCAAGCTAAGGATGACGTAAAAGCAGCCGATATTTTTAGACTTCAAAAAGGTAGCTCGGCAGATAGGGCTATTATAGCGAAATATTGTTTACAGGATTGTATTCTTTGTAATAAATTGATGGAAAAATTACAAATAGTTACAAATAATATTGGTATGTCTAATGTTTGTTATGTTCCCCTTTCATATATTTTCTTGAGAGGACAAGGAATTAAAATTTTCAGTCTTGTTGCAAAAAAATGTAGAGAGAAAAATCATGTAATTCCTGTATTAAAGAAGAAATTTAAAGATAATAATAATAATAAGAATATTCCAAAATCAATTATTGAGAAACAATTATTTGGAAAAGAACAAGAGAGTGAAGATGAAGAAGAGGGATATGAAGGTGCTACAGTTTTACGACCTAAAAGAGGGGTTCATTTTCCACCAATTGTGGTAAAAGATTATGCAAGTCTGTATCCGAGCTCTATGATTCATAGGAATCTATCACATGAATGTTTAGTAATGGATGATAAATATGATAATCTACCTGGTTATATTTACTATGATGTAACTTTTTACAACAAAGACAATTCCTCGACAACTTGCAGATATGCAAAAAGTGAAACTGGATCAATGGGAATTATTCCAGAAATTCTTCAAGATTTATTAACAGCAAGAAAGAAAACAAAGGAAATGATGAAAAGTGAAAAGGATCCATTCAAACGGAAGATTTTGGATGGTCTCCAGTTAGCTTATAAACTAACTGCCAATTCATTATACGGACAAACTGGTGCTAAGACAAGTTCTATCTATTTAAGAGATATAGCAGCATCAACTACAGCAACAGGAAGAGAGATGCTAAACGCTGCTAGAATTTTTGCTGAATATGTTTTTCCAAGAATAGTGGTTCCAATACTAAATGAAGATTATGAGCTTTATGAAAAACGGATGAAATTATTATTCAAAAAGAAAATAGATAAATTGTTAGGTAAAAAGAAGATTGAGAAATTGAAGAATTTCCACTATAAAGATAATGAGGATCCAGAAGATAATAGTCATCTTATAAAACCAACTGATTATTACTATCTTAGAGTATTCCAAGAGAAATTAGGGGATATTACAGATGATGATTTTAAAAATAAGAAACTTGGCCACAATACAATGGATGATTTTATTAGATATCTTTACGATGAAATTGAGAAAACATTAGAAGGATATTATATAGATCCAGAATGTGTATATGGTGATAGCATAACACCAAATAGTCCAGTACTAATCAAACAGGATGGAAATATGTTTGTTAAAACAGTTGATGATTTGAATAAGGAGTGGAAACCATATGATAAATTCAAACCAGAAGATTCCAATAGAAAGGAAAAGCAACAAAATTCTGATATTATTAATTATGAAATATGGAGTGACAGAGGGTGGACAAAGATAAAACGTGTCATACGTCATAAATGCAAAAAGAAAATATTCAGAATTGTCACACATACGGGATCTGTTGATGTAACGGAAGATCATAGTTTGTTAGATAAGAATGGAAATATCATTAAACCATCAGAATGTGAAATAGGAACAGAACTACTCCACTCAAAATTACCAATAGTAAATACAGATAGAGAAGTAGGAATTGACAAAGCATATATTTATGGATTTTTCATGGGAAATGGCGAAAGTAGAATTTATGATACTAAATGGGGGAAGAAGTATACATGGGTTTTAAATAATGCTGACTACAACTTACTGGAGAAATTAAAAGAACGCTTACATAAAGTATATCCAAATAATGATTTTAAAATTTTAGATACTATTAATTTGCATGGTGATGGTAGTGTTTATAAACTAGTTTTAAAAGATGATACTAAGCCCATGGTTACTGAATATTGTAAATTTTATGATAAAGATAAAAATAAGATAGTTCCGCCAGAAATTTTAAACGGTACAAAAGATGATAAACAATCATATCTTAATGGATTCTTTGCAGCAAATAGTGTAAAAAAAGATACGTTCGATCAAAAAGGAAAAATAACTACAATGAGTTTGTTCTTGCTGTTAAAATCGATTGGATATAATGTATCGGTTAATATAAGAGAAGACAAATCGAATGTATTCAAATTAACATATTGTACCACAACCCAAAGAAGAAATTCTATTAAGATAAAGAAAATAGTGGATATGGGATATACCGATGATTTTGTATACGATATAGAGACAGAGCATGGTAGATTTAATGCAGGAATTGGTGAAATAACAGTTAAAAATACTGACTCAATTTTTGTTGATTTTGGAATAAGAGACATTGAAACTGATGAAAAAATAACTGGTATTGAATCTTTAAAAATTGGCATACAGCTTGGCATAATTTGCGGTGATCTAATTAATTTCATTTTGCCACATCCTCATAATCTAGAATATGAGAAAACATTCTGGCCTTGGATTAGTTTGTCTAAGAAAAGATATGTTGGTAATTTGTATGAATTTAATCCAACTAAATTTTATCAAAAAAGTATGGGTATTGTACTAAAAAGAAGAGATAATGCTCCAATAGTTAAAATAGTAGTTGGTGGTATAGTGAAAAGTATTCTAAATGATAGAGATCCTGCTAAAGCAATCGAATTTACACGGAACACCCTAAGAGATATCTTATGTGGGAAGTATCCAATTGATAAATTTATTATAACAAAAACTCTTAAAGGTAATGGTATGACACTAGAAGAAATAGAAGAAGAAAATAAAAAATCAAAAGAAGAAAGAGTATATGTAGATCGTTCTAGAATTGTTCATGCTACACTAGCAGATAGGATGGCAGCCCGTGACCCTGGTAATAAACCACAGTCAAATGATAGGATTCCATATGTTTACAAAATAGTAAAAGGCAAACCAAAATTGCAAGGAGATCGTGTAGATACTCCTGATTGGATCATAGAACACAATGAAAAAATAGACCATCTATTTTATATAACAAATCAGATTATGAAGCCTTCTGTACAATTTTTGGAACATGTTGTAGAAGATCCTGAAAAACTATTTGAAAATATTATCATAAAAGAAAATAATAGGAGAAAAGGTTTAAGGCCGGTCACATCTTTCTTTGCTTCCAATAATGAAGAAGAAAAAGAGGAAGATGCAACTGGTAATGGTGGTGGATTTAGTATTAATTTTGACAATTAGTTTATTATAATTTGATAATATTAGATATACTATCAAATCTAATCAAATCTATTTTTAACATAAGGATGTTGGAAAGAATTATCAGAATTTGTCTCACTACTATAGAATGGTAGAATATTAATATCTGATCCATTATTTTCTAGAGAAGATTCTTCAAGATCAATAGAATCATTTGATAGTTCTGAGAAGTGATTAAATGATGATGTTGTGCTTAAGCCATTTTCTGTTAATTCTAAATCACTTTTTCCACTCTCAGACTTAGATTCATATAATGAAATATCGTCAGAAGATGTAGATGAAAGCTTTCCACCCATCATACTATTCATCATTTTCTGTTGTCTAGCTGATACAAAGGATGTATCTGATAATTCTCTATCTGCCATATTGAACATTTGATGTTGCCTTACTGATGAGAATGATGTGTCTGATAATCCTCCTCCCATCATATTATTCATCGTTTTCTGTTGTCTAGCTGATACAAAGGATGTATCTGATAATTCTCCATCCGCCATATTGGACATTTGATGTTGCCTTACTGATGAGAATGATGTGTCTGATAATCCTCCACCAATCATACTATTCATCATTTTCTGTTGTCCAATTGATACAAATGATGTTTCTGAATTAAATCCTCCTGTTTGAGGGTTTTGGATTTGTTGTGTAGGTGGTTTAGGTACATCAAGTGTTTTTATATTTCTATCCATTGCTTGAACAATTCTTTTTAATTCATCAATTCCAGATAGAACAGAAACTTCAGATTGAGGATCCCCATTTCCTCCTCCACTCATTATTTTCATACGTTTATTAAGATAATCTGTAATGTCATATTTTTGATATTTATTATATTTTGGTTTAAAATTTCTATATTTAACTTTATTTAGATTATCCCCACCACCACTTAGACTATCTGTAGTGAGCAATTGGAGATTCAAATTATCAAATGATGTAGCAGACTCAATAGTATTTTTTTTATTGTATATAAACATCTTATCAATACTATCTTTTATTTGATTATTAGTAGGC
>JABAOH010009130.1_pt2 | contig 10082 bp, 7 predicted proteins | sample 7062181 | NCBI WGS metagenome assembly JABAOH01 (sample SAMN14538630, study PRJNA623070) | marine sediment metagenome | biome: marine biome [ENVO:00000428]; feature: marine pelagic biome [ENVO:01000023]; material: deep marine sediment [ENVO:00002113]; isolation source: pool of 5 deep marine... | reverse complement strand
GGGATGAGATTTCATGTGCTGGCCATGAGTGTCGCCAAAATTGAAGTCTTTTACAAATATCCACTTTCGTTGTTTGATACTTTCGAGGCATTCGTTAAGTTGATCTTCGAGAGAGGTTTTGTCTTCCGCGGCTTGTTTCGATGTGCTAACTCGCCTGATGATACTACATCGCATGATTTTCCAAATAATTAGATTATAGAAAATAAAATGATAATCTTAATAATTATACCATACCGTGCCTTAAGAAAATCAATCAGATCTTTGCAGTTGTGATCGAGCATGAAAATATTTTTCAAATTGAGTATAAATATTATGACGCTGTAAGCACCACGATTCAATAATCAGGCAAATATAAACAAAAACAGCAATTAATGATTCGGCAGGATCTCCGGCCCAAATAAGAATAAGTTTGACTTTACTTCCATAACACCAAGAGTAGCGTCTGCCATTGTAAGCTGAATATCTTGGAATAGATTAATATGTGGGGCAAAAGGTGATTGAAATATTATATCTAATTGTCCTGATAATTCATCATTATGATCGATAATTTGACCTGTTTTGAATTCTACTATTGAAGGAAGATTTTGTTTAAGAAATTCCTTAATAATTCCTTCTCTTGCTAATCCTTTTACATCACCATGTTCAGCAATCCCAACATGTTCACCATATTTCTTGATTCGATCTCTAATATTAGAAAAGTGTTTCACTAGAATTCTATCAGTCATTAATATTCTCAATTTAATTAGAATACAGCTAACGTGAGCATCTCTTGCGCGAGGAGCATTCAATGCTCCGGACATTAGAGTTCTCAAATAGTCCTGAAAATCCGCCAAGGAAAACCCGAAAACGGCCCGCCCCTCGCGTCAAGAGCATGCATTGTTAGACATTACTGGCCGAATTTGGTCAGATACTTCTGAAGGAATTGGTATGCTGCATAACAATTAAGCTGTCCAGGATATGGATAGGCCAATGCTGCTGAGTTGAAATTTAGAGCTGTAGCTTTAATTGCTTTATCTATGCTATCAGGTGTAGCCTGAGGGATACCAGACAGGAGCAACGCAATACATCCTGATGTGTATGCTGCGGAAAAAGATGTGCCAAATCTTTCCCCAAATTTTCCTGATATTTCCCACCACCATTTCTTAACTCTTGAGAGATTTTCCCACCACTCCCCGATCTCCTTAGACCATATGGCAGCACATGAAAGTGCTTTCCGAGCTAATGCAGGACAAGTCGCTGCTACTTTCGGCCCGAGATTTCCGGAAGCTATGACAACTACTAATCCTGATTCTACTGCTTCATCAACCTTGTTGCACAGTGAGCATTTGGATTCTGTACACCCTGCTGGTTCAAACCAAACACTTAAGTTAATAATTCGAATTTTGGGATAGTGTTCTATACAAAAATCAATTGCTCGTTGTATAGTCTGACGATTAGGATTACTTCGATAGGGAATGACCTTTAGATTAGCAATCGTTGCTCCTGGGGCGATTGTATGTATTGATACTGCCATCTGAGTTCCATGTGCTAGTATATGATTTTTTGCATCATGCTCATTGGTAAAATCTATATTTTCTATGATAGGCACAGGAGCCTGATAGTGAGATGATACACCAGAATCAAGCAGTGCAATAGTGATTCCCTGACCGTTAATGCCGAGTTTCAAAAGAGGAATAAACTGAAGGCGTTTATCAAGATCCTCAATCGCGTCAAATACTAACTCCAAACCATCCATAATTACTGACCTTTCAGTTTCTGAAGAGTAGCATCCCATGCATAACCCATGAGAATTGCAGTTCCGGGTGTCGCTATCTTGTCACCTGCAAACGCTATGATAATAATCGGAACAAGCAGAGAAAATACTCCAAGGGCCAGATATGGTTTGGCTATTCTCCACAGCCGTGGGAGAAATGCGTAAACGCCTGCTACTCCTCCTGGGGGCTTTGGCAACGCTTTTCGTAGTATCGGCAAAATCACACTCAGAAATACCCCTAGAACGCAGAATAAATATGTTTGAAACGGTGATAATGGAATATCTGATTGCAGCATAATACCCTCCCTTTAATGTCTAACCTAGTTTTTATGGCTCAAAATATATTCTTGACTTTGTTTAAATACTTATTAATTTATATATTATAAAAAATAAAGGGATAAAAAAATGCGCTTAAGAGCTGACATTAGAATAAGTATCAAAAACAATGTAACAGGTGAATCTCACAACATAGAGTAAATAAAATTTCCGAATAGCTCACTGCGGTTCTGGCTACAGTTCGATGGAGCAAATTTTAAGAAAACGCCTGAAGTAATTGTGACTCAGTTGTGTAATCGTTTGAGAAAGCTGTTGAATATTATGGTTCGAGAGTTTTAAGAATTGTCTAAACAATTGATCACCTCCTTTTAAATGATCAAAATTCGTCTGCTATTATAGCATTGTTTAGCATAATTCTTCAATATTTTACTCTTCTGTTATACAATAAAATTCTATCAAAAAGTCAATATATTTTTTTATTCTCAATTTCAGTAGGCATCTTAATCAGAGTAAAAATTTGAGCCTTTTTAAACAAGTACGGCATGATGTCGGAAAACAGCAAGAAGCCGAGCACGATGAATGTTTTCCATCATGAAGCCTTATTGCCCTTCCCAACATAAATTATGGTGCGTTGAATGAAAGACGACATCATGTAAAAAAACAGCACGTAAGCCAAGCAGGTGAGAAGCTGTTTTTTTACATCATGCCTTAGTGGATATCACAAAGTGAATCTCATTGATATTTACTGAAGGATCAAAAACATAGTGTTTAATAAAACAAAATATCATGTTTTTGTCTTTTTTAAAATATTTTTAAATCAATTGAACGTAAAGTTACCCATTAACTATTTCTTCTATTCCCTTTTGATAAGACGTTGCTTTGAAGAAAGCTTTTTCAAATTTGGTACTATCAAAAAGATAATCATATTCATTCTGATATAACATTTCAATGGATTCTTTAGCCAAAGGATTAAACAATCCTGCCATTTTCATCATCCACTTGCTTATAACTGAGTATTTTGATTTGACATGATAAGCTTCGGCAACTTTTTGGATGAATTGCTGCCCAGTCAATGCGTTGTTGTCTGTTGGTAAGTGCCAAATTTGATTATATGCATTCTCAGTATTACCTAATATGGCAGTTGCTTTGCCAGCATCAGGTGTATAGGTTTGCGAATGTTTTACAGTGTACTGCGTAAGATTTTTTGCTAATTCAGTGCCAATTATTCTTCCGCTTCCTAAAATTGTTTGTATGGTTTCTCCTTATAAAATTTAACTGATAAGTAATTATAACTAATAGGATACTTTAATAACTATCACTGTTATATCGTCATGCTGTGGCGCTACTCCTGCAAACTGTCTGACATCTTCAATAATTCTTTCTTTAATTTCTCTGGCTGATAAGTTGGTCGTATTAATTTTTTCGATCAAATCTTTTAACCTCTCATCTCCATAAATTTTCTTGGCACGATTTTGTGCTTCGGGAATTCCATCAGTTAGAAAAATAAGTACATCCCCAGATTTCAATGAGATTTTTTTCTCATGATAGATATTGTCATTAATAATACCTAAAGGATGAGTCGGATGAGCAGCTTTTATGAATTCAACTGAGCCATCTGATTTTAGTAAAGGTTCAATTAATCCCGCATTGGTAAAAATCAGCTCTTTATTATTGACATCAATCAAGGCAAGACAAAGTGCAATAAACATTTGTTTGTCTGTTTTTAAATACAAGGGAAAATTTACTTGTGTCATAATTTCACTGACTGAATTTGTTATTTTTGCTTCTAAATTGATCATTCCGCTGGACATTACTGCCGTCATAGCAGCTTTCATTGCTTTTCCTGAGACATCACCAATAGCAACGAGAAATTTTTCTTGTGTTTCATCCACCCAAATATAATCGAAGAAGTCACCGCCAACCTCATTTGCAGGGATACATATTCCAGAAATATCAAAACCTGCAACCTGTGGATCGGAATGGGGCATGATGGACATCTGTGCATCATGGGCAGCCTGAAGCTCTGTTTTTAAACGAACGTTTTTCAACCTTCGTCGATATAGCATAAAAGCGATGCCAACAACAAACAGAACAGAGAGTGTTTGGAACCACCAGGTTTGCCAGAAAGGCGGAGTGATTGTTATCTCGATTGATGTGCCTTCTTCATTCCAGATGCCATCGTTGTTTGAGCCTTTTACCCTAAAAATGTATTTTCCTGGAGCAAGCGTCGTGTAGTTTGCAAAACGCTTGTTAGAATCCGTATAGATCCAGTCTTTATCCAGTCCATCCATTTTATAAGCGTATTGGTTTTTCTCGGGCGTCGTGTAATCCAATGCTGCAAATTCAAAGGAAAAAATATAATCCCTGTAAGAAAGTTTTATTTCCTTCACTTCTGAGATTGGTTTGTCAAATTCAATGACTTGATTCAATTTACTAAATTCTGTGACCACAACAGGTGGAATATAAGGATTGTCCTTTATATTTTCAGGATAGAAAGCATTAAAACCATTAATACCACCAAAAAATAACTCACCGCTTTTGCTTTTAAAGTAAGAGCCTGCATTAAACTCATTACTCTGAAGTCCATCTGATACGTTATNNGATTATCTTCCAATATTCCATACACTACATCGTTTGGGAGTCCATCTTTCACTGTATAGGGTGTGAACGTCTCTTTTTTAGGATCAAATTTATTGAGACCACCGCCATAGGTTCCAAGCCAGAGAATCCCCGAAATATCCTCATGAATTGCAAAAATGTAATCATTACTTAGGCTGTTAGGTTCATTTGTATTAGCTTTATAATGGGTGAATGTTTCAGTAATCCTATCAAACTTATTGAAGCCTCCACCCTGGGTTCCGATCCAAAATCTACCCGATCTGTCTTCATAAATAGCTCTGATAAAGTCATGACTAATACTATTTGCATTATTAGGGGCATGTCGGTAATGAATGAAAGTCGAGGGGGTGTCCTTGTCTTCACCTGGGATAAGTTTATTAAGCCCACCACCTCGGGTGCCAATCCATAAGACTCCCGACCTGTCCTCATAAATAGCCCTGATTTCGTTATGGCTCAAACTATTGGGATTACTTGGATCGCATTGAAAAGAGGTAAATTTTTCTGTTTCTCTATCGAACTTATTAAGCCCACCTCCGTGAGTACCGAGCCAGAGAACACCCGATCTATCTTCATAAACAAGTCTAACTAGGTCATTACTCAAACTACTGGGATCATTGGGATCATGCTGATAATAGCTAAACCGATTCCATTGGCGATCAAATTTATTTAGCCCTCCTCCGTGAGTTCCAATCCAGAGTATACCTGATCGGTCTTCGTAAATCGACCAGATAATTTCTTCATTCAAGCTGTTTGGATTATCAGGATCTGGTTTATAATGGACAAATTGTTTTTTCCCCCTATCAACTTTATTGATTCCTCCTCCATACGTTCCAATCCAGAGTATACCTGATCGGTCTTCGTAAATCGATCTGATTTCATTATAACTAAGACTAGTAGGATCACGAGAATCATTTTGACAATGCGTAAATACCTCATTCTCTCTATCAAACTTATTAAGTCCTCCTCCATTTGTTCCGATCCACAATACTCCAGACTGATCCTCATATATCGAATAGATTTCATTATGGCTCAAGCTGTTAGGATTGTTCGGTTCATGTTGGTAGCGAATAAAAATGGGTGAAGATACCCTGGCTCCACTCTCCAATGCATCTCGGACAAACTTATTCAATCCATTATCCGTGCCGATCCAGAGTGTCCCCTCTTTGTCCTCATAAATTACCCTAACAATACTGTGGCTTAGGCTGTTGGGATTGTTGGGATCGTGTTTATAATGAATAAAAGTTGGACCAGTTATCTCGTCACTATTCCCAGATGAATTCAGAACGAGGTTATTCAATCCATAATCTGTACCGATCCACAGTGTACCTTTTTTATCTTCGCAAATGGCCCTTACCGTATTATGGCTTAAGCTGTTAGGATCATTTGGATCATGTTGATAATGGATAAAAGATACATTTTCTTCATTCTTTGATGCACTTGGTATTAATTTATTCAATCCCCTTTCAGTACCGATCCAAAATACACCTTTTCGGTCTTCGTAAATGGCTCTGACAATATCGTTACTTAAGCTATTTGGGTCATTTGGATTATTTTGGTAACGAATGAATTGCCCTTTATGCGGATCATGTTTATTTAGTCCACCGTTGAATGTTCCAATCCAAAGCCAACCTGATCTATCTTCATAAATTGTCTCAATCTGATTATAGCTCAGGCTATTCGGATTATTGGGATCGTTCCTGATTACAGTAAATCCGTATCCGTCATATACGTTCAGACCATCCTGTGTACCAAACCATATAAATCCCCTGCTATCCTGAATAATGCTTGTTACTATGCTTTCGGATAATCCCTGTTCAAGTGATATACGTTGGAAAGTAATGGCATTATGTTGGCCATAACCTATACCAAAAAATGAAATAAGTGAGTATAAGACAATTGTTGAATCTAAGAAGTATTTTCTTAGTGACATTCACTTCCTCCAATAGGGTTGTTCATCATGGAGATGTTACATTTTGAGTCGTACAATTTTTACAGGTAGCTATCGTTATTAGTAGTAAAAACATCAATTAATAGTAACAATTGGCTCTAATATCAGGTTTAGAATCATTACTACCTGCACAAAATATCAGTTATTATTTGCATTATTCTTCAATTAAATATATAAAAATATTTCAAAAATGTCAACATAGATTTTTCATTATTTTTGGAGAACTAATGCATTGAATGAAAACGGCATCATGTAAAAAAACAGCACCTAAGCCAAGCAGGTGAGATGCTGGTTTTTTACATCATTCCTTAGTGGATAGCCCAAAATCAGGTGCATTGATATTTACTGAAGGATCAAAAACATCGTTTTGCAAAAAGCACAAAACCATGTTTTTGTCTTATTTTTAGGGAGTGGGATAAAACACATCACTTTTTTTAAATCATATTAAGTTGTAATTAGCAATTTTTATTAAATTTTAAATGTACAAGCTATGTTATCCCACTCCCTTAATTTATATTTCCAGTCAGGATCATCGATCATCATTTTGTGCGTAATTTGAAGAACGGTTTCACGATGAAAAATAATACGAAGCCGACACGTAAGAATGTTTTCCATCATGAAGCCTTAGTGTTTTTTCTCACCATAAATTAAGGTGAAATGAATGATTCAAGCAAACATAAAGTTGAATTATATAAAATATTCTTGACAAACTGGGAAAAAAAGTATAGATTGAAAGACAAAAAAACTTAATGAATAACATTGTCTAATATTAGCTTGGCCACTTATAACACTTGATGTGATCAAACTATTAATGAAAGATTAGATCAATACTGATGTAACAATCGAATAGAAAAAATGAATGCCGCAACTTGGATTCTTCAAATAATACTCAGTATCAAATTCATTTCAGTTAGTTACTCGCACGGTTTATGTCAAGATAAGACACAAATGTACCAGGGAATTCAGAAGTTGGGCAATTTATCACGACCATTATTATTAACTATTGCTTTCTTTTCATTCTTTGGTTGTGTTGGTTTAGTTCTTCCAGTTTTTTTCAGGGATCCCAGCCTGGATAACGCCTTTTACTGCATCCATACTCGCTATAATGATGCTGCTTGCCATTGTGTTTCATATTAAATGTCGGGAAAAACCGAAAATTTTTGTAAGTCTTATTCTTTTTGCTATATCCGTGTTTGTCGCATATGGCCGATGGTTTCTTGTTCCTTTTTAAAATAAATAGCATCATAGATCAGCCTTTCAGAAAAAACAATTTAAATAAATCTTTAATATTCCTCTTGACAAATGAACAAAAACATCTATTCAATTAAAACCAAACCATCAAATATTATCTAAGTTTATATCAGCAATCATACGGACACATACTATCCATAAGCAAAAACAAAAAATTAAAAGCGTTTGCATCTACGATCATTCCCAGCTAATTATTCTTTAAATCGCCATGTTTAACTTTAATCATTTTAATTATTTATTTCACACTTACTGTAAAGTGTAAAGTTTTTATTATGTTTGACAGGGATTTAAATCTAAGCAAAAGTATGATACTTCCCATATATTTTTCTCACTAAAATTACAGCAAGAAAAGAAATACTTGAGTGCCAATTAGAGTAATCTCACTTGTTAATAAAGACGAATGAAGACAACCTCTTTTGAGATCTAACAGGCAGATTCCTCCAAATCGAAAAAAAAATAAATTACTATTTTACTATCTCTGTAATGAACATTCACGATTCATTATTGAAGCGATCTGGTTTAGCTGTATCAACAACTGTTTGAATTGCATAGGATAGAGCGATTGGGCACCATCCGAAAGGGCATTTTCTGGTTCATGATGCACCTCTACAATCACACCATCTGCTCCGACTGCAATTGCACCTCTTGCCAGAGGTAGAACAGTTTTACGGTCTCCACTCGCATGACTTGGATCAACAATGATTGGCAGATGACTGATCTGTTTAATTGTTGGGACGACGTTCATATCTAATGTGTTGCGTGAATAGTCGGAAAAGGTGCGGATACCTCGCTCACAGAGAATAACTTGAAAATTACCCTGACAAACAATGTATTCCGCAGCCATTAAAAATTCTTCCAATGTGGCAGAAAGCCCTCTCTTTAACAAGACTGGTTTATTCAATTGTCCAACCTTTTTCAATAATGAATAATTATACATGTTCCGCGCACCAATTTGTACGATATCTACGTATTCAGCAACCATATCAAGAGACTCACTATCGATTGCTTCGGAAACGATTTTTATGCCTGTTTTATCCCGCACGCTAGCGAGAAGTTTTAAGCCTTTTTCTCCAAGTCCTTGGAATGAGTAGGGTGAAGTCCGAGGTTTATAAGCTCCGCCTCTGAGTAGCTTAACTCCCATCTTTGCAAGTTTCTCAGCAATTGTAAAAATCTGTATTTCATTTTCTACTGAACATGGACCTGCAATGATAACAATTTCCTTGCCACCAATGCGAACACTATCTAAATCAATAACAGTGTCTTCCTGTCGTACTTCACGGCTGATGAGCTTGTAAGGTTTTGTTACAGGCAGACATTGCACCACACCAGGTAAATTTTTAAAATGGTCTGGCGAGATTGGTCCGCTATTGCCAGTTATTCCAATCGCGCACCGTAATCTTCCAGGTATTACATGTGGCGTCAATGTCAATTTTTGAATTTTTTGTTTGACACGCTCAATTTGCTCCTCGGTGGAATTTACATGCATGATGATTAGCATATATTCAGCCTTTCTCTGAAATTAGAGGACTTATAACCACTTCCATTATTCGATTGATTCAAGTAAATGATGCTACTAGGCGCCACTAATCCAATTCGCTCTATGAACGTAATTGGCGAAGAAACTCACGCAATCCTTTCTCCCCGTCACTTTCCCAAACACGCAGCAACGCGGTACCGATAATTGCTATCTCAGCTTTGCCTGTAAGAAATTTTAAATCATTCTTATCGGCCAGCCCAAATCCAATTGCCAGCGGTAATTTCGTTGCATGACGACAACGATTTAAATAAGCGACAAAATTCTTTTCAAAATCAGTCTTTGTTCCAGTAACTCCCCTGCGGGCAACAACATAAATAAAGCCTGTACCCGCTTTTCCAATTATTTCGAGTCTCTCATTGGTTGTTGTGGGTGTCATCATGGTAATCGGCGACAAGTCATTTCTTCTTGCAATTTCATAAAGATCGGCGCTTTCCTCAACAGGTAAATCGGGAATAATGAAACCTTTTCCGCCAGAGGCTTTCAACCGCTTAATAAAAATACTATGGCCCATTTTAAAGACATTGTTGTAATACCCCATCATGAGAAGTGGAAAATCAAAAAGATTGGCAGCCTGGGTCATGAGATCGAAATACTTAACTATAGTGGCGCCTCGTTTCAATGCTTCTTGATTGGCACGAACAAAGACTGGTCCGTCGGCTGTTGGCTCAGAAAACGGCATTTGAATTTCAACGATGTCC
>JABAOH010202513.1_pt1 | contig 10088 bp, 11 predicted proteins | sample 7062181 | NCBI WGS metagenome assembly JABAOH01 (sample SAMN14538630, study PRJNA623070) | marine sediment metagenome | biome: marine biome [ENVO:00000428]; feature: marine pelagic biome [ENVO:01000023]; material: deep marine sediment [ENVO:00002113]; isolation source: pool of 5 deep marine... | reverse complement strand
AATTCGGCTGCGAGCAGTTTTTTCCTGCCGCTTGACCGCATCGAGCGTGCGCTGTCTTTAATCCAGCAAGGCGAGCCGGTTACGCGTGGCACCCTGCAGACGATGTTCCAGAGCAAGGCATACGACGAGCTCGCCCGACTCGGGCTGACGGAGGAAACGGAACGACTGGTGCGTTCGACGTTCCCCGACCAGACCGGGATGCTGGTAGTCGAACAGGTCATTCCCGACTCGCCGGCTGATGGCAAGCTCGAGCCCGGCGACATCCTGTTGCGCATCGACGGCGAACTGATCACGGAGTTCGTGCCGCTCGCCGCCATGCTGGACGATAATGTCGACGGGGAGATCGAGGTCGAGCTGGAGCGGGGCGGCAAAGCTGTCCGTCACACGCTGGCGGTCGCCGACCTGCATGCGATCACACCGGCAGAATTCATCGAGTTCGGTGACGCCATCGTGAACAACCTGTCCTACCAGCAGTCGCGCCATTACAACCTGCCGGTCCGGGGCGTATACGTTGCGAATCCGGGCTACCTGTTGTCGAAAGCGGCCGTGCCGCGCGGTGCCGTCATTACGCAGCTGGGCAGCGACGACATCGCCAGTCTTGATGACTTCGAGATGGCGCTGCAAAAGCTCGCGACCGGTGACAGCGAGCCGCTTCGCTATGTGACCATCGACAATCCCCGCAACATCGTGGTGCGCACGTTCGACATGGACCGGGTCTGGTTCCCGGTGCGGCGATGCGCGCGCGACGATGCCACCGGTGTCTGGCCGTGTCGGGATTTGTCCGAAGGGCCGCCGCAGAAGTCGCCCATGGTCGGCAGCACCCGCTTCAATCGCTACGATGACCCTCGTGCACGGGCGATTGCCCCGTCACTGGTCGTCGTTACCTTCGATCTGCCCTACACCGTGTCGGGCGTTTCGGACCGCCACTATTACGGCACGGGTCTCGTGGTCGATACGGAGCGCGGTTATGTGGTCGTCGATCGCAATACCGTGCCGGTGGCGATCGGCGATGTCTCGGTCACATTCGCAGGCTCGCTCGAAGTCGATGCCAAAGTCGTGCAGCTGCATCCGCTGCACAATCTCGCCATCGTGGCCTACGATCCGGCGACCATCGGGGACACGCCCGTCAGGGCCGNNAGGCGGACCACCAGTTGGTTCACCAGGAAAGCACCGTTGCCTCGGTCGATCCGCTGGCGCTACCGCTGTCGCGCACGTTGCAGTTCAGGGACACGAACATCGAAGGTATCGACCTGGTCAATGCACCCAGGGAACTCGACGGCGTGCTCGTCGACAAGCGCGGCCGTGTTGCGGCGATGTGGTCCACTTTCCCGCTCCCGTCCGGCAGCGATGCCGCGCAATTCAATCGCGGCATCGGCGCGGATCTTGTCGCCGAGTTCGTCGACATCGTCCGTGATGGCCGGCCTTTCTATTCGCTTGAGGCGGAATTCGTGTACGCGCCGTTGTTCGCGGCGCGCAACATGGGCGTCGACGAGGAATGGCTGCAGCGGCTGGAAGAAAAAAATCCGCTGCACCGTCGCGCCCTGTCGGTTACCCGCCTGGTTGCGGGCACACCCGCCGAGAAGAAATTGCAGAACGGCGACATGATCCTCGCCGTCGATGGCGAGGTCGTCACCTCGTTCCGCTCGCTCGAGAAGGCCGTTCAGAAACCGGCGGTTACCGTAACCGTGTGGCGTAATGGCAAGGCCGTGGACGTCGACGTCGAGACTGCTGCGCTGGACGGGCGCGGTATCGATCACGCAGTCTCGTGGGCTGGCGCGCTCCTGCAGGATCCGCACCGGCCCATGGCGGCGCAGCGGGGCATCGACCCATACGGCGTATACGTGGCGTTCTTCAGCTATGGCTCGCCCGCGACGCGTTACGGCTTGTGGGCCGGCCGCCGGGTCGTCGAAATCGACGAGATTCCGACGCCCGATCTCGACACCTTCGTGAACGTCATTGCGGACAAGAAAGACCACGAGTCGATTCGGGTGAAAACGGTCACCTGGAACGGTGCCGTGGAAGTGATTACGCTTAAGTTGGACAACCAATACTGGCCCGCCTATGAAATCCGGCGTACTGAAGCAGGCTGGGTGCGTTCCGATATCGGGTAAATCGCGCTGCCGCCTTACATTGCTCGCGCTGCTCGGCTGCGCGGTCTGCGGTGCGGTTTCCGCACAGGCGCTGTACAAGTATCGTGGCGATGACGGTGAATGGATCTATTCAGATCGTCCCCCGGACGACGGCCAGGCGATTGCGGAAATCCGCAGCCTGACGCCGACATCGCCGAAGTCCGGGGTCAGTATCGACTATGAAGCCGACGGCAACTCGATCCGGCTCATCGCGACCAACGAGTATTTTGCGCCGGTCGAATTGGCACTGAGGTTCGAAACGATCCGCGGGCTCGAGTTTCCGCACCCGGACGATCCGCTGCGCTGGTTGCTGCCGCCCCGGAGTGCGATGCCGCTCGTTAATCTCGGGCGCCTGGATGGTGCGGTTCAGCCCACGCTGGAGTATCGCTACGAGCACCTGATAGGCGACCCGCAGGCGCAGCACCGGCCCGCGCAGCCATACCGGGTGCCATTCGCAATCGCGAGCGATCACACGATCAGCCAGGCGTACCCGGATGTCGTCACCCACAATACACCGGATTCGCTGTATGCGGTCGATATAGCGATGCCGGTTGGCACGGATGTATTCGCTGCACGTGGTGGCGTCGTTTTCGACGTTACAGCCGGGAATTTCAAAGGCGGCGCCGATGCTTCGAACATGTCGCTGGCGAACGTCGTGCGCATTCTGCACGACGACGGCACCTACGCTGTCTACGCGCATCTCAGCTGGAACTCGATCCGCGTGCGCGTTGGTGACGTGGTGCAGCGCGGCGAATACATTGCCGATTCCGGAAACACCGGGTATTCGAGCGGTCCGCATCTGCACTTCGCCGTGGTCAGGAATGTCGGCATGGCCATGCAGTCGGTGCCGGTGAACTTTGTAGGAGCTGATTCCACCCCGATTGCGCCTGCGACCGGCAGCGTCATTACGGCGTACTAAAGACTCTCAGCCGGGGAAGTACGCAGCGACTGCGAGGAGCACGAGTACCACGGCGCCGATGATCATCTTCGAGGTGGTCCCCCAGAAACGGCCGATTGCCGCACCGCGCCCGGCTTCGACGCTCTGTTCAATCGGGCGGCCGGCGAGGCGGTCGCCAAGCAGCGAGCCCGCGAACGCGCCGGCACAGGCACCGATCAGTGTGCCCAGCACGGGTACCGGCAGCGCGGTGCCGAGGATGGCGCCGACCACTCCGCCGACGATCGCGAGCGCGGCGCCGCGTTTCGATCCGCCGGCCTGGCGTGCGCCGGCCGCGCCCATCAGGAACTCGAGAATCTCCGCAAGCAGCGCAAGGCCCGCGCTTGCGTACAGCGTCGGCGGGCCGAACATGAACTCTCCAGGCTGCAGCCACTCGACGACCGCGGCAGCCATCACCATTAGCCAGATGCCGGGCATTCCGAACAGGATGGCTGCCCAGAACACAAGGTTCAGCAGCGTAAGGAGCGTCGCGTACAGGTAGATCACTGGGTGGAATGAGCGAAGTTGTGCGTTCCGGGTGCAGGATGCCAACAATAGCCTACATTGAGGAATCCGGCAGCCGTTCGGGCGTCTCTTTCCGCCCGGAAGGTGACTCACCACATCCGGGTCGATTCAAAAGCCGGTTGGGACGAGATTGGAGACTCGGGTAAACAGCACCGCGAGGCGTTCAAAGGATAGCCAGTATCGCCGTTCGGCTACAGATAAGGTGTCTCATCGAGGTCGTACTCGACCTCTTCTTTCGCGCTCTCCGGCAGCTTGGCCATCGCCGCTTTCAGCATCCCCACGTGCTCGGTCTCCTCGTCTCGAAGCTCGGTGAACAGTTCCCGAACCTCGGGATCAGTGATACCGGACAGGGCCAGGTCATAAAAATCGTACGCCTTCTGCTCCGCGGCGAGCCCGACTTTAAACGCGTCGAGGAGAGACATACCGCGGTGTGGTGCCCCCATGTCCGGGGCCTCGACGTCGAACAGGTCGTCCAGCGTCACCTTGGCGGGAGTATCGCCGAACAGGGCCTTGCGCCGGGCCTCCAGCTCCTGGCCGTGCTTGGCCTCGTTCTCGACCATCGAGGCGAAAAAGCCCCCGGCATCGTTGCCGCCGCTGTGACCGAACTGCGAGGCGAACATCTGGTAACGGTGGCATGCCTCCATCTCGATCAGTATCGCGAGGTCTAGGGCGTCCATCAGGCTGAGTTTCGACAGGTCAAGACGGGTAGACATTGAATCGGCTCCTGGTCTGGGCTTTCCGTTGCAGAGCAACCGGTAATCGGGCTACTGCGCGTTTTTACCGGTGCGATGATATCACCGGCCCCCGCGGTCTCATGTAGCGATTTACCGAAGGTTAGAGGCACTGTTGAATCCGGTGCCGTAGTCGCCAGGGCCGGGAAGCGTTCGCAGTGATTCGGTATTCGCCTATAGGTCGCGCGTGCGCGTCTCGGGTACCGTGGAATCTCGATCTTCGAACAGCAAGGGAGAGGAAGGTGGCTGATCGGCGAGAGCTTTTGTTGGTGCAGGTTCCCGGCTGGCTGTTGCTCGTATACCTGGTCTACGCACAGGTCCCGGCGGCGTTTGACTATGAGATTGGCGTCCGCATGGGCACGCAGGAACCTGCGGAGTTGATCACCGAGGTAGGCGTTGCATTCTGGTACGGCTTCGCGTTCGCCGACCTCCTCGTGTACATCCCCTTGCTCGCTGCCGGGCTGATTGGTCTCTGGCGCGGCGTTCTTTGGGGGCGGGTGCTGCTGGCCGCGGCGCTCGGGATCACCGTCTACTGGCCGGTGGTGGTGCTGGCGGCGGCTGTCGATGCGCGAGATGCGGCAGGTTGGGCCATCGATGACACGTCGTACTGGATTGTGTTGCCGATCATCACTTTATGGGCACTCGCAGCGCTCACTCGGATCGCGCGCTCAGACGGACATCGTAGCGATTGAGCAGAGTTGAGTATTTTCCCGGATTGACAATGTTGCCGGTCGGAGCAACCTGAATATTGCGATAAAGGCAAACCCAGCCAAAGCTGGAGACGCAAAGCCACGGGTCCTCGCTTCTTTCGCGACGCCTCCTGCGACGCCACGAAGGACCCCAAGATCGCCGGGCTGCCGCACCTCGAGGATTTTTCCTTGTCCGGAGAAAGTCATGACTACCAATGTTGCCGATTTCGTGTTGCACATTGACGAAACGCTGCCGCCTGATCAGCTGAAGACTATCGAGAATCACATCATGCAAATGGGCGGTGTACTGACTGCATCTAACCGGGATGACAAGCCCCACCTCATCCTGGTCCGTTACGATCCACAGAAAGTGAAGTCGCACGATATTCTGGTGAAGGTCGAGAGTGAGGGCGTTCACGCAGAATTGATCGGTTTGTGAAACCAGGTTGAGTTCTTGCGCTTGGCATCGAGATGGGAGCCAGATTCCTGGGGTGTGACCGTGTCAATTCCGCGATAACGGCGATAGTTGCAGTTTGGCGCAACCGTCGACGTCCATGTCCGTAATTGTCTGACCAATCCAGCGTGTACTTCTTACGTACAATTCTGCATCCGCGTAAAAGCACCATCCAGAAACGCAATGAAACCTGCGCTATCGCGAGCGGTTGACGATCGCTACGGTGCCAGCCCCGCTTTGGAGCGTTTAGCGAAGCCTACCGGATGCAGCGTTCTCTCGGATTGGCTGAAAAAAGCGCCGGTAGTGGCCTGGCGTTAGCCCTGTAAGCCGCTTAAACAGTCTCCGGAAAAAAGAAGCATCGGAGTAACCGGCCCGCTCACTGATGTCTTCGATGGGCAGATCCGTACTCTCGAGCAGCCGCTTGGCCTCTTCCACTCGCAGATTCTGCAAATAGGCTATCAGCGGGCTTCCTGTGGCCGCCTTGAAGCGCCGCTTCAGTGTCCGCTCCGGGATGGCGGCAAACTCGGTGACGCGCGCGATCGCATCGTGGTCTTTATAGTGTTCTCGCAACCAGTCTTCGCAGCGGCGCACCAGCGAGTCGTCATGGGGAGCGCTTCGTACCAGGTTGGCGTAGGGCAAGTCGCCTTCGCTGTGCCACTTGAGCAAATAGACCTTGGCGATATGCAGAGCTTCGCCAGGACTGGCATGTTTTGCGATGATGTGCAGGGCCAGATCATGCCACGAGGTCACACCGCCGGCGGTGACGATTCGCCCGGCACTGTCTGCGTAACAGAGGTTGGGCGAAGGATCGAAGCGCACGCCGGGGTATTGTTTGCGAAACAGATCCTGGTACCCCCAATGAGACGTCGCAGCGCGACCATCGAGCAATCCTGCTTCCGCGAGCAGAATTGACCCGGAGCAGGCGGAATACAGGCTGGCACCCGCTTCGTAGCTGCGCCGCAGCCAATCGACAGTCTCCGGGTAGCGCCCCTCGATGGATTCGTCCGGCCCCAGCCACAGCTCCGGGACGATAATGAGCGCTGCATTCGGGTCGTCGGAAATCGAACAGTCGGGGCTTACCGGGATGCCGTTGCCACAGGTGAAAGGCCGGTCTGCCGAGGCCACGATTCGTACGCGGAATAGCCTGCGCTCCGCGCCTGTGCGAGAGAGCGTTTGCCACACGTTGCCGGCCGCCGAGAGGATATCCAGCATGCCGTAGAGCGAGGAACCAGCGGTTTGCGGGACGGCCACCAACAGGACGTTGACTGGCTTGAGTGCCGAATTGTTTTTATTCATGCATTGAAAAATGGCATAAATCACCTGTTTTTGTCAAAAAAGCATCTTCTGTACGTATCTCACAACATTCATGATTGCAGTCGCTGGCCGCGGTGTCTTGCGCGCGGCGACCCACGAAAACGAGGAGACAAATCATGGCAACTGTGACTTCAATTCGAACCAGAACCGTCAACGGTGTAGATGTCGATACGCTTATGGAGACGGTAGGCGCAATCAGGACGGATCCGGAAATGGGTATCGCGCGGTTCCGCGCGAGCAACACCTGGCTGGGAGGGAATCGAAATCGAACCGCGGTGACGGGCTTCCACGCAGCGAAGCAGGATATCCCGCACGCGCAGAGCTTCGACATGGAAGCGGACGAGCCGCCGATTCTGGCGGGGCAGGATGAAGCACCCAATCCCGTAGAACACTTGCTGCACGCACTTGCGTCCTGCCTCACCACGAGCATGGTTGCGCATGCAGCGGTTCGCGGTATCGCGATCGAGGAACTGGAATCAGAGCTCGAGGGCGATATTGATCTGAACGGATTTCTGGGCCTCGACCCGAGCGTACCGAAGGGATATACGGAGATTCGCGCGAAGTTCCGAGTCAAAGCTGACCCGAGCGATATCGAAGAAATCGAATCGCTTGCGACGTTCTCACCGGTATTCAACACCATTGCAGAGGGTGCGAACGTAGAGATCTCGGTCGATATGAAATGAACCGGAACACAGTAACGGCGGAGCAACGGGCCCTTCGGGGCCCGTTATTTTCATGTCTCGAGTCTCAGTAAGTCCGCAGCTGGCCGTCGGCTGCCGGTCAGATCACGCTCGCTCAGGGCATCTGAACGTACGGTATTGGCGATAGCGGAAATTCACGATGGTTGAGTGTCCCTCAAGCGCCCAGGACCGGACAAAGAGCTAGAATCGGTCCGAACGACCGCCAATGACCCGAAGCGGTTGTGCAGGGGAAGATGGCCTCAACTTTCCCCGGAGACTTTGTCTCGCCGGGTCGGAGCCTGCAATGTTTATTGGACACTTTGCCTTGGGGTTCGGCGCAAAGCGATTCGCCCCTGAAGTATCACTTGGTATTCTTTTTCTCGCCTGTCAACTGGCGGATCTCATATGGCCAAATCTCGTTCTCTTGGGTATTGAGACTTTGAGTATCAAACCTGGCGTCACTGTGATGACGCCTCTCGACTTCACGAGTTATCCGTATTCGCACAGCCTAATAGCGCTATTGCTCTGGGGTTCCATATTCGCTTTGCTCTACATGGTGCTTTCGCGCTCAGGGTCAAGGGCGGCAGTCGTCATTGCTGCGTTGGTCTTCAGTCACTGGGTCCTGAATGACCGTTCTCGGTGAACCTTGACGTTCGTTTCACTGCGTGAGAAATCCGTATCAGGCAGCGACTGCTTTGCCCCCAAAAGCTGCCGCCGGGCTAACCGTCGTCTAAAGGTTCGCTGCTGAGCCGCTGCAGCCAGTCGGTGTTGTATATCTGCGGGGCCGATTCGACAAGAATACCGTGCGCAGGTTCAGGCCCGGCGCCGGGAACAGCCAGTTAGCGCGGGCTGTTCCCGGTGCCGCGGGTAGTTGTTATTCCTCGTCGTCGGACGGGGTCGAAATCTCCGGGTCGTACCGCCAGATCGTGACCTTGGTTCCCGAGAAGCCTGAGAGCCAGGTCGTGAAAATCTCGGCGGCCTCCTCTTCAGAACCTACCTGCTCGGCGAGCCATGCGCGGAAGTTGTCACCGGTTGGTGCCATTTCGGCGTAATTGGCTCTCGGAAACACAATCGCCTGCATCGGTTCACCACCTGTACGGTTCACCCACAGCCACTCGTAGCCCTTATCGGCCCAGCCGTCGTTCAGTGCTATCTGGCTCATCCTCTTCCGCGCCTGGTTCGATGCATAGCCGCCGCCTGCCTTCCACTTGCGCGAGACTTCGGTATACAAAGGACCTTCGGTGGTCTCATCGTCTGGCCAGTGGCTGTTCTCCCAGTCGTAGGAATCGATGTAATGATGATAGTGGTCCACGAGCGGATCGATGTTCTGATTGAAGGCCTCGCCAATTGCACCGAAATCACTAGCGAGGTAGGCATCGTGATCTGCGTAGCTCATCGGTGCGGTGCGATACATGATGAGCCCCGGGTGATGACCAACCTCGGCGCGATAGCCATACCATGCGCGTGATTCACCCATTTCCTTGCGGACAACGATATGTTCCTTCATCGCGGTCGTAAATTCGGCCTCCATGCCTCGCTTTATCGCGAAGACCCAGACGTCGCTGATCGCGCCACGATCTTCCTCGTGTCCGTCGGCGAGCGCAGTGATTGAAAACAGCAATGCCACGACACCGACGAAGCCGCCGGTCACTCTTGTCTTTCTCATCTTGTTCCCCCTTACAGGTTGTTGTTATTCGAGGCCCTGGAGTCGGGCCTTTGGCGTACTGATTAGATCATTATAGGATAATCCCGCGACCTCTTCAGTTTTCGGCTTCCGCGAGAGGCCGCGATTCGATTCCTGCATGGTTTTCGCCGCTAGAGTTCGATATTGCGTAACCTCAAAGCGTTCCCTATCACCGATACCGAACTCAGGCTCATCGCCGCCGCGGCGAGCATCGGGCTGAGCAACAAACCAAAGAACGGGTATAGGATACCCGCCGCTATGGGCACGCCCGCGGTGTTGTAGGCGAACGCAAAGAACAGGTTCTGTCGGATGTTCTTCATCGTCGCGCGGCTCAGGTTACGAGCCTTCGCGACGCCGAGCAGGTCGCCTCGCACCAGCGTGACGCCGGCGCTCTCGATAGCGACGTCCGTTCCGGTTCCCATGGCAATGCCAATATCGGCCTGGGCAAGCGCGGGCGCATCGTTGATGCCGTCACCGGCCATTGCGACGACCGAGCCCGCGTCCTGAAGCTCGCGCACGACGCGGCTCTTGTCCTCGGGTGACACCCCGGCATGCACCTCGTCAATACCGATCTCGCGTGCGACCGCTTCGGCCGTCGTTGCATTGTCTCCGGTCATCATCACGACCTTGAGTCCCGCAGCGTGCAGCTGCCGGATCGCTTCCAAGGTCGTTTTCTTAATCGGGTCTGCGACGCCGAGCAGCCCGGCCGGTTTGCCGTCCACCGCGACGAACATCACGGTCTGGCCCTCGCTACGGTGCTCGTCTGCTTTCGCACCAAGCTTTTCGTCGAAAGCGCCGATTTCACGCATGAGCTTTTCGTTACCCACGGCGACGTGTCTGCCCGAGACCTCTGCCTTCGCACCCTGGCCGGTAATCGACTGGAAGCCCTGTTGATTGTCGAGCGCTATCGAGCGTGCCATCGCGCCGCGAACGATCGCAGCCGCCAGC
>JABAOH010018467.1_pt3 | contig 10088 bp, 10 predicted proteins | sample 7062181 | NCBI WGS metagenome assembly JABAOH01 (sample SAMN14538630, study PRJNA623070) | marine sediment metagenome | biome: marine biome [ENVO:00000428]; feature: marine pelagic biome [ENVO:01000023]; material: deep marine sediment [ENVO:00002113]; isolation source: pool of 5 deep marine... | reverse complement strand
TTTGTGCGGAAGCAGAACATTTTGGGCGGTTTTGTCTTTGGATTGGGAGCTTTCGAGGATGCGACTCTGGGCTATTTCGACTCTGCAAAAAAAGAATACGTCAAGAATTCTTTCGAAGAAGACATGGAGTTTGGGAGCCTCACCGGTTCGATATCCTACGTGGAAGGAAAGCCATTCATTCACGCTCACGTGGTCGCTGCAGGAGCGGATGCCAAGGCTTGCTTCGGTCATCTTTTCTCTGCCACCATCTCCGTCACAGGAGAATTCTTCATCATACCCTCCGAGGTCAAGATCGAAAGGAAAGCTGACCCGGACGTCGGTTTGAATTTGTTGGACCTGTCGTAAGAAAGTCCTTGCCATATCTTCACCAGCGATTAATATTGCGTGTGCTCTGGCTGGGCGCCGAGGACGAACATTGCCAGTCGAAGGTCAGAGCCAAGGTTTTATGTTTGTTTGGTTTGACACTTCTGGAAATGGGAAAGTCGATAATAACACTCACCACGGACTTCGGCACCAAAGATGGATACATCGGAGCGGTCAAAGGGGTGATAAAGAGGATAAATCCTGACGCATGTGTGGTGGATATCACGCATCGAATCGAGCCGTTTGACGTTCTGGCTGGAGCCTTTGCGCTGAACAACTTCTGCAGGTACTTTCCGTCGGGTAGCATTCATATGGTGGTGGTGGATCCGTGCGTGGGAAGCCGACGCCAGCCACTCTTGATTCAATCGGAGGAGTTCTTCTTTGTCGGTCCGGATAACGGAGTCTTCACCTTCATTTATGAGAATGAAAGAATTAAGGACATAATCCTTCTTTCCAACAAGAGGTACTTTCTATCGCAACTGTCTCACACCTTTCACGCCAGAGACATCTTTGCTCCCGTGGCAGCCTACGTCTCTCTGGGAGTGGATCCAAAGGATTTCGGCGAAACGGCAAAGGAGTGCCACAAGTTGATCGTTCCGGAACCCCAAGCTTCCGAGAACGTTCTTTGGGGCGAGATCATACATATCGACAGTTTTGGGAACATGATCACCAATATTAGATCACATCTTCTGAAGAAAACCGTCGCTAAGATCGTTGTAAGTAAAAGAGAGATAAAACAAATTGCTCGGTCATACTATGACATTCCCAGGAAGGGAATTGGTGCTTTGGTGGGCAGCTCGGGATATTTGGAGATTGCCGCAAATCAAGAAAGCGCTGCTAAGATTTTGAAATCAAAGGTTGGAACTGCGCTGAGGATTACTTTTGCATGAGATCCAGCGATGTGACTTCCAAGAAGGAAAAAAAGACAATTAAGAGAAGAACTCGTCCCTCCTGGGATGAATACTTCATCAATATTGCGGAACTGGCCGCAACCCGCTCCACCTGCCTGAGAAGACAGGTGGGGGCAGTGATCGTCAAGGACAAAAAGATTCTGGCGACCGGATACAATGGTGCTCCCTCGGGACTCAAACATTGTCTGGATATAGGATGTTTGAGGGAAGAGCTGAAGATTCCGTCCGGGGAAAGACACGAGCTGTGCCGAGCTACCCACGCAGAGCAAAACGCCATCGTACAGGCGGCTCTGTTTGGGGTAAGCATTAGGGACAGCACCATGTATTCCACCACTCACCCGTGCATCCTGTGTACTAAACTGATAATCAACGCCGGAATAAAGAGAATGGTGATCAAGAATAGCTACCCGGACAAAATGTCAAGACACATGCTGAAAGAAGCTAAAGTCAAGACGCAAATATTCAAAGAACACAAAAAAGCAGTGGTCAAGAAGGCTGGCAAGAAACCATGAGATGCCCTTTTTGCGGAAACGATAAGGATAGAGTGGTGGACTCACGCACCTCGCGTGAAGGAAGGGCGGTGAGAAGAAGAAGGGAATGCGAAGCCTGCAAGAAGCGTTTCACCACCTACGAGTACGTGGAGGATGTATCACTGACCGTCATTAAAAACGACGGCAGAAGGGAGCCCTTCGACCGGCAGAAACTTCAGAGGGGAATCGAGCTGGCCTGCAATAAGCGCCCCATCAGCTCAAAGAAAATTGCCTCCGTGGCGGATGAGATAGAGGAAGCCCTGCAAAATCTCTCCAGGCCGGAGATAACCAGCAAAGAGGTGGGTAAGGAGGTTATGAAGAGACTGAAAAAACTGGATGAGGTGGCTTACGTTAGATTCGCCTCGGTATATCACAAGTTCAAAGACATCAACGAATTTATGGATGAGTTGAAAGGTCTTTTGAAGTAAGTTTGATAGATTCACCCTTGCCGTGAAGAAAAAAGGGGGAAGAGCGCAAGTAAGTCAGAAAGGACTATGGAGAGAAAATGGCCGAAGAAGAAAAGGAGATGGGTTTTCTGGATCATCTGGAGGAACTGCGAGGAAGAATCATCAAGTCCATCATCTCGATTATCCTTTTCTCCATTCTAGCTTATTTTTTCTCCGAAAAACTGATAGACTTTGTCACCGGTCCCATCCCCGAAGTTTACTTCATGGCGCCTACGGAGGCTTTTTCAACCCGCATAAAGATATCTCTTATCGCCGGCATAATCGTCAGCGTGCCGGTCATTTTCTACCACGCCTGGAGGTTCATAGCTCCGGGACTCTTCGAAAAAGAGATAAAAATGATAATCCCGGCCGTGTTGACATCCACGGTCTTCTTTCTGATTGGGGCCTCGTTTGCCTTCGTTTTTGTGCTGCCCTTAAGCATAAAATTCCTCTTGGGGTTCGGCACGGAGAAGCTGAAACCCATGATCAAAATCAAAGACTACGTGAGCTTTGTCACTTACATGATCCTGGCCTTCGGTGCGGTCTTCCAGCTCCCGGTTATATCTTACTTCCTGGGAAAGATTGGAGTCATAACGCCGCGGACCCTGGCAAAGGGACGGAGATATGCTATCACGGGCATCTTGGTCCTGGCCGCAGTCATCACCCCTCCAGATGTGTTTTCTCAATTCATGTTGGCGGGTCCTTTGTATTTTCTGTATGAAGTTAGCATTATTGTGGTGAAGGTCATCCAAAGAAAGAAGCCTATTCCTGTGGCAAGCGTTGAGGTGGAGAAATGAAAAAAATCTGTCTGGCGATTTTAGCTATTCCCTTTTTGTTTGTCTTTGTTTCCCCGACGCAGCCAGAAGAGAAACCGGACTCCCTTTCCGCAGCAAAACCGGGTTTTGATGAAGTCTTCGCCGATGCCCTCAAATGTATCAAGATGACCCCGGAGGATCTGGTATTCAGAGACGATTACGTGGATGTAGACTCGTTCAGGTTGGAGTTGATTGACGGATTGATGCGCAAGCCCATGGAAACGGCTTCCTTCAACTCCCAGATGCTCTCGGGATGGATGAATGCCGAGCCGGAGGAAAGAAGGCTTTCGCTGCCTTCTAACCTGTGTGAATATCTTTCCATGAGAGAAAAGCCGGTATCATCCTTGGGGGATGAGGTCGCCGTGCGGGATTTGGACCTGGACGATAACCATTTTGTGCGAGAACATAAGAAAGTGCTAAAGAACCTTGCCCCACCGCTGAAAAATTCGATAACCTATCTGTTCGTGGCAATGGAGGCAGCCAACTCGAGAACCGGGGAGGCATTTGCGAATTTGACTGACGACGAGAAAGCTTTCATCAAGCGCAACCTCCCCCTGATCCTGGAGGAGGACGTAAGCGACGAGTTTAAAACCCCTGAACAGTTGGACAAGGAAGGGGATTATGAGGAACAGTTGGCCAAGGACATGATTCCTTGTCTTGCCAAAATCGACCTGGAGAAAGTAATTCAAGCAGGGGAGGAGCTGGCATTTGCCGCTCAAATTTGCCTTCCTATTCTGACGGAATATTTACAAAGCGCGCCTGAACCGAAGCTGTTGGTCAAAAGCGATGAAGACAGAGAGAACAATCTGATTTTCAGACTTAAGACATCTTCCGGAGAGATAATCATTGGAGGACTTGGCTCGTCCAGGTACACGGGCACCCCAGCGGTTATCATCGACTTGGGCGGAGATGATGATTACGAAATAGCTCGCAGCCAGGACGGGGGTAACGTTTCTTCGGTCATCCTTGATTTGGGCGGAAATGATGTATACCGGACCGACGACGATTTCGTCTACGGTTCCGGCTGTTGGGGTGCGGGCATACTCGTGGATCTGTCAGGAGACGACGCGTACCTGACCAAGAACTTTTCCTTGGGCTCCGGTCTTTTCGGCGTGGGCGTGCTGGTGGATGAAGAAGGAGATGACAAATACTTCGGTGACACTTTCACCATGGGCGCAGGGAGCTTTGGGATGGGTTTCCTTATAGATATGGGTGGCAGCGATCAATATTCCGGAGCGCTCTTTGCCCAGGGATTTGGATTCGTTTCTGGGCTGGGAGCATTGATCGACTCGTCGGGGAATGACAACTACCTCGCTGGTGGCAGATACAAAGACATCTTGCGTTACGAAGATCACTATATCAGCCTGTCGCAAGGGTTCGGTTACGGCTTAAGACCGATGATGTCGGGCGGAATCGGGATGCTGTTTGACCTGGCTGGCAACGACGTGTACGCCTCGGACATATTTGGCCAGGGATCCAGTTACTGGTTCAGCCTGGGAACCTTGTTGGACAAGGAAGGGAACGACAAATACGTCTCATTTCAGTACGCGCAGGGAGCAGGAACTCATCTTTGCCTGGCAATCTTGGAGGATGAAACCGGGGACGATGTGTACATTTCCCATGGTGTCTCGCAAGGCTGCGGCCACGACCTGGCATTGGGATTTTTGTGGGACAAATCCGGCAACGATAACTACCTCGCTGAAAGCCTCTCCCAGGGGGCAGGGAGTGCCAATGGATTTGGAATTCTGGCCGACGAAGGCGGGGACGACGGGTACTACGTGAGTATAAAGGACAACACGCAGGGTTACGGCAATCCCAGAAGAGATTACGGCTCTGTGGGAATGCTCCTGGATTTCTCAGGCAAGGATGGCTACAACGGAAACGGAAAAGACAGCACCTGGTGGACCACTCCGTCAAAATGGGGGGTGGGGGTGGATTGGTAGACTCACCCCTTACTGGGATGGTTAAGAGAAAGGCTCCAAACCATGAATAGACTTAAATCATTAGCCATCTGCTCACTTGTCATTCTCCTGGCGAAAAGCGGGTTTTGTCAAATCCCGGACGCGGGAGACGAGATTAAGCAAAGGGTAGATAGCCTTTTCATACTGGCATGCGGTGGATTGGAGAGGTACAGAGATCAAGCCCAGCCAGCAGAGAGCACCTTAGTGGAGATGGGAAAGCAAGCCGTCCCGTATCTGGTGGAGAAACTGACCACTCAGAGTGCCAGAGAGAAATGGACCTTGATCCGCATCTTTGGAAAGATCGGGGAGCCGGCCGTCCTTCCCGTGATAGGTCGATTGGAGAGCGACGATAAGGAAGAGACAAAACTGGCCATTCGAGTTTTGGGTGAAATAAAAGACAATCAGGCGGTGGAACCTTTGCTTGGGCTGATAAGCAACCAGGACTACAACATCCGAAGCCATGTTTGCGAATCACTGGGGAAGATCGCTGACACAACCGGGTTTAATGACGTCAGCGTCCGCATGAAGGACTCTGTGGAGGTGGTCAGAAAAAGCGCAGCAGTGGCCCTGGGAAAGATAAAGGACATCCGCGCGATTCCCCATCTGATTCGGGGCTTATCCGATCCGCATTTCAGCGTTCGCATGAGTTCGGCTCATTCCCTGGTTCAAATGGGCGAGCCCGCGGTCAAGCCTCTGATTTCCCTCTTGGATCATTCAGTTGGACCGGCTTTAGATTTGGCCATTGAGTCTTTGGGAGAGTTGAAGGATAAAAGGGCAGTGCCNNTCGAGGCTTTAGGTAATATGGGAGACCAGAGAGGAGTCCAGGCTATTAGGAAGATGAAAGAGGAGGAGACGCATCCGTTTGTCTTGAGTAAAATCGCTCAATCCTTGCAAAAGAGCAATTGAGAAACCTCCCCCAGGTTGCTTTAAGCTGGTAGTCCTACATCAATCAGATGTTCAGGAGGAAAAGAGTTTGGCTGGAGTGTCAAGCTTTAGCTTGACTTAAAGCGTCTGGCCAGAAGAAAGCTTTGACATGGTTCACCTGAAGGTGAACACTCCATATTCTCTCCTCCCATTGATTGTCGGAGGACTCAGTTCCCGAATGTGACATGATTTTTAGGAAGATCCTAAATCCTAATAAAGTACTCTTGGACAAGGGCAAATCCGTGGCCAAAAAGCTCAACCGAAAGTTCTATGATCGTCCCACGTTGCGAGTGGCCAAGGAGCTTTTAGGAAAACATCTGGTGGTGCAGAAGGATGGTCGCCTCCTCTCCGGGAAGATCGTGGAGACAGAGGCCTATATCGGTTTTAAGGATCCTGCCAGCCACGCCTATGGGGGCATGACTTCCCGAAATCAGGCGATGTTCGGCGAGCCAGGGCGCGCATATGTGTATATAACCTATGGAATGCATCATTGTTTGAACCTGGTTACAGCCAAAGAGGGTTATCCCGCGGCAGTACTGATCAGGGCGCTGGAACCAGCAGAGGGCTTGGAATTGATGAAGAAAAGGAGAGGACGCCGGAAGTTAAGGGACCTTACCACCGGTCCGGCAAAACTCTGTCAAGCTCTGGACATCGACAGGCGATTGAACGGTGCGGATCTGTGTTCCGATCTCATTTATGTGGAGGAGCGGGGAGAACCGGTGAAGACAATCGCTAGTTCTTCGCGGGTCGGGATAAATGAAGGAAAAGAGAAAAAATGGAGATTCTATATAAAAGGCAGTGAATTTGTCTCAAGATAAACCATGACCGATCCGGAAGCAGCCACGTCCCGGGATTGTTCAACTACCGCCTCAGACCAACGTATACTTCCAAGTAAGAGATGAAGTTCGGATCTGAAGCGGCAATACGTCAAACAAACAAGGACTTTTGCTTTGGACAGGATAATTGGACTTTTGCTGATTGCGCCACCGATTCTTTTCGCCTTGACCGTACACGAGTATGCCCACGGGTGGATGGCCTTAAGGTTCGGTGACCCTACCGCCAAGGACGCCGGAAGACTGACCTTAAACCCACTGTCGCACCTTGACCCCATCGGTACTATAATGCTTTTTATCGTTCACCTGGGCTGGGCAAAGCCGGTGCCGGTCAATCCCTACTATTTTCGCAATCCCAAAAGCGACATGATGTGGGTCTCTTTGGCCGGTCCGGGGGCAAACTTGTTGACTGCATTTGCTTGCGGCCTTGTCCTTCGGATCATAAATCCTTTTTCCGGAAGCTTTCAGATGGGGTCGTCGGTTCTGGGCATTCTGGTAATGATGATAGTGTACGGCATGATGATAAACCTGGTTTTGGCTTTTTTCAATCTCATTCCCTTACCTCCTCTGGATGGCTCCAAGATTCTGATGGGGCTTCTGCCGGCCGGATATGAATACCAGATGATCCAGTTGGAAAGGATAGGTCCCTTCCTGCTGATCGGAATCATCGTGATGGGCAACCTCGCGGGCGTGCCCATTCTGTGGGGAATTATTGGCCCGTTTGTCAGTTTCTTTTCATTTGTCTTTGCCGGAGCGGATTTGTCTGGCTTTTTCTAAAGTGAGAGAACGGTCAAAGGATTAAGCGGATAAAACGGATTAGTCGTGGGGTGGGATGATACTTGAATCTCCTTCGAATTAATAACCTTGGCCTGCGGTCCATATTGGTGGTTTTTGGTTTGGCCGGATTCTTAGTGATGGGCTGTGCTCCTAAGCCGAAGCTTCCTCCAGAGGACAGAACCCCCCAAAAGGTCTTAAGGTGTGCACTTGAAAATCAGCTTGAATTCGACACCTTTGCCTGTCTGATGAATCTGAAGCTCAAGGGAGCGGATGCGAAGTTCTCGGGAACAATCGAATTCTTTTATAAACGCCCGGATACTTTTTCCTTCCATCCAAGGACGCTTTTTGGAATGGGCACGTTCAAAGCAGGCGGAACAGGGGACAGCTTGACCATCTATTTTCCCAAACAGAATGAGTTCTACTCGGGCAGCTTCGCAGATTTCGAGAGAACCGGGTTATGGAACTGCAAAATCCCCCTAAATCTGCTTCTGGAGATGGTAGTACCAGAGGAAGGACCGGTAGATGAAGCTGCAAGACATTTGGGAAAGGAAAAAGGCCGATTTGTATACGGCCTTGAAGACGAGACCTGGGCTAAGGAGTATTGGGTAGATGCGCAGAGTTGCAGGTTAGTACGAAGCCAGTGGAAACACAAGCCAGATGGGGAGGTCTACCAAATAGAATATGAGAATTTCGTAACGCAAGACCACGCGGAGTTTTCAAAAATCGTAAACATCAAGTCCCAAACCAAGGGTTTCGCGCGGATCAAGTTTCTGGAGCGAAAATTCAATTTATCGCTTTCGCCAAAGAAATTTGAGCTTCGAATTCCGCCCCATGCCAGGCGAGTTGTATTCGAGTCCGGCGAAGAATAACAAGGCTTCACTTCAGAGAAGGAAGGCCCGAGACCCTCTTTGTTGAATCCGACTAATATGTTGACAATATCATCTATTTGGCATATTATGCGAGGCAACCGGAGTGCAGTTCGACCGGCTCACCGATGTATTAAGAGGAGGAGCGTGTAGATGAACAGCAAGTGGACTCACGTCGTGTTTTTGCTCCTGATAGTAGCGGTTTCCATGGCCATCTTTTACAAAACGTTGAGCTTCGACTTCGTGGCTGACGACCGACGACTCATTTATGAGAAAAGGCAGTTCATCAAAGATTGGAGCAATCTGAAGACTGTTTTTACCAGTCCCTTCCCTGCAGAGACCTACGAGCCCATTCCTTTTTACCGACCGGTAATAACCTTTGTTAATTTCGTTAATTTTCACCTGCTGGGAAAGACCACCTTTGGGTATCACTTGATCAACCTTAGCTTCCATACTTTGAATGCCTTGCTTTTATATCTTCTAGTTCTTCTCCTTTTTAACAGGGAGCTGTTGTCGCTTTTGACGGCGCTTTTTTTCACGGCTCACCCTATCCATACCAACTCTGTTGTCTGGATTTCCGGGCGAACAGACTTGGTAGCGTGCCTGTTTGNNCCTGTTTGTGCTTTTGACAGTTATCCTTTTCATTAAACGAAGGGATCAGGCCGGCACTTCGCGATTCCTCTTTTCTGCGGGTGCCATTATTACGTACCTTCTCGGGCTATTCTCCAAGGAGATCGTTTTAGCTTTACCTCTGTTTTTGTTTGTCTGGGATTACGTGTCGGAGAGAGATTCTGTGAAGAAGAAGATAATTCCTTACATACCCTTTGGGGTTGTTACCATAGCATATCTCATTTTAAGAATCGCGGTCATCGGTAATCTGGGCGCCGGCGGACCGCAAACGTCTGCCAGCCTGTTCCAGAGATTTCTCACCGTCTTTGCCATATATTTTTATTACTTCAAAATGTTCATCTTTCCAGTTTTTCTGAATTTCTCACCGCGGGTTTTGACCATCACGTCCTTATTCAGCCTGAAATTCTGGGGCGCACTGGTTTTTTTTGCCGTGGTGCTGGCACTGGGACTTTCCCTGCGGAAAAGCGCAAGGGAGGTCTCCTTCGGAATATTCTGGATTCTGGTAACTTTGGTGCCGGTTTTAAATCTGGTTCCCTTGTATGCCTCAGTCAAGGAATGGTGGGCTTATATTCCTTCCCTCGGATTCTGTTTGATATTGGGAAGATTGGCTGAGATGGGAGTTAGCTGGGAGCGAAAGCTGGTGGAGATTAAGCTGCCTAAGCCAAAGCCCGGAGACGAAGGGATAGCCGAAGCAGGGGCGCCCTTAGGTGGTGAGATTCCTTTGCAGGAAGAGATTTCTGAGCCGAAACGTCTCAAGTTCCCGGAAAGGATACTGTTGAGGGCGGGTCACGTGTTCTGTTTATTCTTTGCTCTGCTTCTGATATTCTATGCATTCAAGATCCAAGCCAGAGCCTTCATTTTCGGAAAGGATTATCATCTCTGGACCAATACCTCCAAGATAGCGCCGTGGGATGCCATAGCGCACAATGCCATAGGTCTGATCATCAAAAGGAAGGGTGCGGCCCGGTGGGCCAAGATGGCATTCCAAAAGGCGGTTCAGGCAGATACCAATTTTGCGGAGGCACGAAATAA
>JABAOH010017846.1_pt1 | contig 10088 bp, 8 predicted proteins | sample 7062181 | NCBI WGS metagenome assembly JABAOH01 (sample SAMN14538630, study PRJNA623070) | marine sediment metagenome | biome: marine biome [ENVO:00000428]; feature: marine pelagic biome [ENVO:01000023]; material: deep marine sediment [ENVO:00002113]; isolation source: pool of 5 deep marine... | reverse complement strand
GGTCAGCCTTTCGCGGCCGGGGCAGGATCAGGGCGGGCCGCCAGTCCGGTGGGGGTGCGGAAACGTGCTACAATGCTCGTCATGCAGGAATCAGCGCGGTTCAAAGCGAAGCTTGAGGACCAGCCGTGCCAGCTGGCTGGCTTGAACGACCAGCAGCGGGCGGCGGTGACGCACGGCGAGCTGCCGCTTTTGATTGTCGCCGGGGCGGGGACTGGTAAGACGCACACCTTGGTGCACCGCGTGGCGAATTTGTTGCGGGGGGGTGTACGGGCTGAGCGGATTCTGTTGCTGACGTTTACACGCCGCGCGTCGGCCGAGATGTTGCGCCGCGTGGCCGGTTTGGTTGGCCGCGAGGCGTCCCCCGCCGCTCGACCCCGGCGAGGGGCGGAAATCGCCCGGGTGTGGGGCGGTACTTTTCATGCGACCGCTTGCCGCCTGCTGCGCATGCACGGTGCCGCCATCGGCCTCGATGCCGATTTCACTATCCTGGACCGTGCCGACGCCGAAGACCTGATGAATGTCGTCCGGACCGACATCGGCCTGGCGGATTTGAAGACGCGGTTTCCCAAGAAAGGGACCTGCCTGGCCATTTACAGCCACTGCGTAAATTCTCAGCTACCCCTGGCTCAAGTCCTTCAGGCGCACTACCCCTGGTGTCTGGAGTACACCGATTCGCTGAAAAAGCTGTTCCAGCACTACGTCCGCCACAAGGACTTTTCGGCGGTCCTGGACTACGACGATCTGCTGTTGTTCTGGCGGGGCTTGATGGTGGATCCGGTGGCGGGGCCAGCGGTGCGGGATCGATTCGAGTGCGTGCTGGTCGACGAATACCAGGATACGAATCGGCTGCAGGCGGACATCCTGGAGCATCTTTGCCTCGACGGCCGGGGTTTAACCGCCGTAGGGGACGACTGCCAGTCGATCTATTCGTTTCGCGCAGCCACCGTCCGCAACATGCTCGATTTTCCCAAGACCTACCCGCAGACAACGATCGTCAAGCTGGAACAGAACTACCGCAGCACCCCCTCGATCCTGGACGCGACCAACGCGGTGATTGGCGAAGCGCGTGACCAGTTCAGGAAAAAACTCTGGTCGGACCAGTCGGCGGGCCAGCCGCCGCTGCTGGTGACTTGCGACGACGAATGGGAACAGACCGACGAAATTGTCCGACAGGTGCTGGATCATCGCGAGGGGGACCTGGCGCTTCGCAACCAGGCGATCCTCTATCGCGCATCGCACCACAGTATTCTTCTGGAAGGCGAGTTGCGGCGTCACAACATTCCCTACGTCAAATTTGGTGGCCTGAAGTTTATCGAGACCGCGCATATCAAGGATGTGATTTCCGTGCTGCGGTTTGCCGAAAACCCCCGGGACGTGGTGGCGGGCCAACGGCTGCTGATGCTGCTGCCCGGCATCGGCCCCAAGACGGCTCAACGACTGCTGGACCCGCTGCAGGAAGGGGAGGGGGGGCTGAGCGGCTGGGAAAAGGCCCAGGTGCCGGGGATGGCGCGCGAGGAGTGGTCCGAGCTGGTGGGCCTGTTGAGCCGCCTGAGGGCCCCCGACGGCCTGGCCCTGCCGGCCCAAATGGCGGCGATCTGCCAATTTTACAAACCCCTCCTGGAAATCAAGTATGACCAGGCCGCGGCGCGGTGGCGCGATGTGCAGCAGCTGGAAGAGCTGGCGAGCCGGTTCGCCGACCGGCGAGCGATGCTGGTCGAACTGGCGCTCGATCCCCCCTCCAGCTCTGCCGACCTGGCCAGGCCCGCTCAGCGCGACGAAGATTACCTGGTGCTCAGCACAATCCACTCCGCCAAAGGCCTGGAATGGGACGCCGTCTACGTGATTCACGCCAGCGACGGACACATCCCTTCCGATCTGGCGACGGACTCGGTGGAACAAATTGATGAAGAACGGCGGCTGTTCTACGTGGCCCTGACGCGGGCCAAACGCTGGTTGTACGTTTACTACCCCCGACGCTATGCCAATCCCCGCAGCCGGCGTACGGATCGCAGCGGACTAGGGCAGCTGACCCGTTTCCTTTCCGACGCGGTCCAACAGCGGTTTACCTGCCGCCTGGCAGGCGGTGGCGAGACGAGCCCGCCGGCGGCGACGGGCGGCCTGGCCTCAAAACGCCGCCGCATCCGACGCTCGACCTCCTCACTCTGGGACTAAACGGGCCTTCTACCCCAACGGAGCCGATCGCCCTGCTTGCCCGACCGTCACTTCCGGTACGCCAGGACCCAGCCCGGCGGTCGGGGGCTTGTGGCCTGCGGTCTGCCACGGCCTGGCCGCGGCCGACGGGCTGCTGTCCAGAGGGTTGGTTTGCCGGGCCAAAAATTTCGCCTTGGTCCCAGCCTGAAATTTCTCGCTCGCCGCGGCCGCGAAAGTCGCCAAGACGTGCGGCGGCGCGGGAAGAGCCCAAACGCGTGACGAGTTTCGCACCCTGAAAATTGAACGTTGACAAACCGCCAGAAAAAACGCTTGAAAGGCGGCCGGGTCGGGGTCCACGGGTTGTTCAGGCTGAGCGGGTTACGGGTGGCGTGCGGTTGATGCCTGACGAGCCGCGTCACAACGGCTGAGTAAAGGGTGCTAGCTGCAGCGCCGGCAGGTAATGTTCAGCCGACTGACCGGGCGATACTAGCTAACACACCCTTACACGACTGCTCGGCCCCACCGCGATCTTCCCACCGGTCCCGGCGCCCCAGGGGGTCATGCGATCACCAGCTCGGGGAATCTCGCACTTGCTGACGTCGGTGCAACGTGCTGTGACCAGCCGACTTCTAATTACCAGCAAGGAGCCGAACATGCCTGCTGCCAACGCCCGCTGTTTCACCCTGTTCGCCGCCACCCTCGGCCTGTTATTGTCCGCGCCTGTTCTTCCCGCGGGTGCCCAGGGTCAGGCACCGCGGCATCCGGGTGGCGACCATCCGTTGGAACCGGTTTTGGCGTACGCCCACGACGGTCTGGCGCGGATCGATCGGGAAATCCAGGACTATACGTGTACGTTGATCAAGCGCGAGCGGGTGGATGGCGAGCTGCTGGAACGCGAGTACCTGTATGCCAAGGTACGGCACAAGCCGTTTAGTGTTTACCTCTACTTTTTGGCACCTCACGCCAAGAAGGGCCAGGAGGTGATCTACGTGGATGGCAGGTACAACAACAAGCTTTGTGCCCATGCGGGCAGTGGACCTCGCGCTTTGATCGGCAAGGTATTTCTGCCCCCCGAAGGCATGCTGGCCATGACAGACAATCGCTATCCCATCACCTATTTCGGCTTCCGCACCTTGATCAAGCGGCTGATCGAAGTGGGTGAGCACGACCTGGCCTACGGCGAATGCGAAGTCGCTCAGTTTGAAAACGCCAAGCTGAACGGACGTCCCTGCTCGGTGATCCAAGTCAAGCACCCGGTGCCGCGCGAGGAGTTTCGGTATCACCTGGCACGGGTCTTCATCGATGCGGAAATGCAAATTCCCGTGCGGCTGACCGCTTATGAATGGCCGGAAAAAGAGGGTCGCCCGCCGAAACTGGTGGAAGAGTATACCTACGTTAATGTCAAGCTGAACCAGGGGCTGACCGACCTGGACTTTGACTACAGCAACGAAAAGTATCGTTTCGTCAGCAAGCCGAAGAAATAAAAATAGCGCAAACCACGGCGGGTGCACGGTCATCGCCCGGCTTTTCCGCGGGCCGTCGCGGCCTTTCGGCGGCCCGCTGGGGCGGTCGACCCGGTTCTAAGCTTCGCCAAGACGATCGACCCGGTTCTAAGCTTCGCTGGGGCGGTCGACCCGGTTCTAAGCTTCCCCAAGAACGTCGACCCTCTGCTGAGATTTATCGCCAGGCTGGCCCGCTTTGCAATTCGCCGTGGCCGGCAAGGCAGTCTTTTCCCGTCGGCCGGGCCTGTGGCGGGGGCGGACCGCTGCCAGGGCGGATCTCTTGCGGCCCGTTGGCGGGCCCCGGCGTTGGCCACGTTGTTCAGCCACGCCCGGATCGTTTTCCGCAAAGTACCCCGGCCACCGCCTAACCGTGATCCGCCAAAGCCGCTCAGTCCGCTCCCACCCGGGCTGGGACGGGTCGCCAGCAGCGCCGCGGCCAGCCGCTGGCCTGCCGGCAATTTGTATTTGATAGATACGGATGCCGGGTATAATGAGGGGGCCGCGTGGGGCCACAAGGTTTGTGCCAGGTGGCACGTGCGGCAGGTGGAACCGCGGTGTTTGCGCGGGATTTGGACAGGTAGGCCCCGGCGACCGGCGTTGCCCGCCGCCGGGATTTCCTGGGTGGCCCAGCAACCTGGGATAGACGGTGGTCGGCTGGGCGGGTGGATTTGGGTTCCCTGTTTGGGTCGGGTTTGGAGTGTGTCGAGCCTGGCCCTGCGGGGTATGGAAACGAGCGTTTGGTGAAGCGCGGGTGAAGGGAGTGTGTTGTTCTTGCGCTGAACTGGAGAAATGATCGGAATGGCGTCTACCGAAGATCCGAAACCTGGCGCAGTGGACCCATCAATCACGAGGGTATCGCTGCCGCTGGGGGACACGATTGAGGAACGGGTGCGGCGCGACCTCGCCGCCAGCCCGTACCTGTCGTTGCGGTGCATCTCTTGCGAGTATCACGAAGGGGTGTTGACGTTGTGCGGAGACGCTCCGACGTATTACGTCAAGCAGTTAGCCCAAACGCTGGCCCTGCGGACTGAGGGTGTGGACGAGGTTGCCAATCGTATTCGGGTGGCCACACCGCTTGACTGACCGACTGGCTGGCCGCGGTTTGAGACACTGGCCGGCGGGGGCGTTGAACGGGAGGAGAAAAAAATGATCGGCTCAACGGACGATTGCCTGGCCTATGCGAATTTCTTGGAGTCCGAACACCGTCGGCTGCAGGGGGTGGTTCGGCGGATCCAGGCGGTGTGGTCGGACAGCCTGCAGCTGCCGGAGGGCGAGTTGCCTGCCGGTCGGGAGATGCTGATCGGTTGCTTGACCGATTTGCACCAGCAGCTGGATCGGCATTTCCAGCAGGAAGAGGAGGGGGGGTGCCTTGAGGAGGCGGTCAGCCGGCGGCCGGCTCTGGCGGCGCAGGCCGAGATGGTCGAATCCGAGCACAGCCAGTTGCTGAAGCGCTNNTGCTGAAGCGCTTGGACCAGCTGATCCAAGCACTTCGCCCAAAAGTGACGGCTGGCGAGTTGGCTCAACTGGCCCCGCAATTTGAAGAATTTTGCCATGCCTTGCGGGCGCACGAGGCCAGCGAAAGCGAGATCCTGGAACGAGGCTTCAACTTCAACATCGAAGAAGCGCAATAAGTTGGCTGCAGCCGCAAAAAGCACGCGGGGGATGGTTGAGCAGAGCATCCGTTGGTTCGACCAGATTGGCTTGGCCGATGTAGCCGAGGTGGGCGGCAAGAACGCTTCACTGGGCGAAATGGTTCGCCAGCTGTCCCCGCAGGGGATCCGTGTTCCCGGCGGATTCGCGATTACGGCGGCCGCCTACCGTTGGTTCCTGCAGCGGGCCGGTCTGCAGGAGTTGGTCCGGGACGTGCTGAGCGGTCTGGACACCAACGACGTGCCGGATCTGCAACGTCGGGGCAGCCGAATTCGGCACGCGATTCAAGCGGCAGATTATCCGGACGACTTGCGTCGTGACATTTTGCGGGCTTACGAGCAGTTGAGCGGTTTGCCTGGCGAGCCGGTGGATGTGGCAGTTCGCAGCAGCGCGACGGCCGAAGACCTGCCCGACGCCAGTTTTGCCGGCCAGCAGGAAACCTACCTGAACGTCCGCGGGGGGGCGGCCCTGTTGGACGCTTGCCGCCGCTGTTTTGCGTCGCTGTTTACTGATCGAGCGATCTCGTATCGTGTGGACAAGGGTTTCCCGCACGATCAGATAGCGCTTTCGGTGGGCGTGCAGCGGATGGTCCGTTCCGACCTGGCCACGTCGGGCGTCATGTTTTCCATCGACACCGAATCGGGCTTTCGCCAGGCGGTCTTGATCAACGCCGCCTATGGTCTGGGTGAGAACGTCGTGCAGGGATCGGTAAACCCGGACGAATACTATGTTTTCAAACCGACGTTGTCGGCGGGATTTCGGCCGATTCTGAAGAGAACGCTGGGTAGCAAGGAGTTCAAGCTGGTCTATGACGTGGGTGGCAGCAAGATGGTGAAGAATGTCCCGGTCGCTCCTGAAGACCGAGCTCGCTTTGCCCTGGAAATCGACGAAATCCTGACACTGGCTCGCTGGGCCTGCACGATCGAGGATCACTATTCGAAGCTTCGCGGCCGCTACACGCCCATGGACATGGAATGGGCCAAGGACGGCCGCAGCGGAGAACTGTTCATCGTCCAGGCTCGTCCCGAAACCGTCCATTCGCAAAAGGCGATGGATGTCCTGGAGACGTACCATCTCAAGCAGGCGGGCCGGCTTCTGGTATCGGGTCGCAGCGTCGGCGAAAAGATCGGGCAGGGGCCCGTGCAGGTGATCCAGCAGGTGGATCAGTTGGAAAAATTTCAGGCGGGCGAGGTCCTGGTCACGGACAAGACGGACCCGGACTGGGAACCGGTGATGAAAAATGCGGCCGCCATTGTGACCAATCGGGGCGGCCGCACGTGCCACGCGGCGATCGTCAGCCGCGAGCTGGGCCTGCCGGCGATTGTGGGTGCCGAAAAAGCGACCGAAGTCCTCTCTAGCGGCCAGCAAGTCACGGTCTCCTGTGCCGAAGGGGACCTGGGACACGTCTACGAAGGGCAGCTGGACTACGAGATCGAACGGATTCCGCTGGGTACACTGCGGCGGCCGCGGACCAAGATCATGATGAACGTTGCCAATCCGGACGAGGCCTTTCGCCTGTCGTTGATCCCCAACGACGGCGTCGGTTTGGCCAGGATGGAATTCATCATCAATACCTACATCCAAATCCATCCGCTGGCGCTGCTGGAATTCGACCAGCTGGAGGATGCGGCTTTAAAAAACCAGATCGACCAGCTGACCGTCGGCTATCGGGACAAGCCGCAGTTTTTCATCGACACGCTGGCCGAAGGGGTGGCCATGATCGCGGCGGCCTTTTACCCGCGCGATGTGATTGTGCGGCTGAGCGACTTCAAGTCCAACGAGTATGCCAACCTGATAGGTGGTCGCGGGTACGAGCCGGTGGAGGAGAACCCCATGATCGGCTTCCGCGGTGCGGCCCGCTACTACGATCCCCGCTTTCGCAACGCGTTCGGCCTGGAATGTGCCGCTCTGAAAAAGGTTCGCGAAGTCATGGGTCTGAAAAATGTCAAGCTGATGATTCCGTTTTGTCGGACCGTGGAGGAGGGCAGGCGCGTGCAGGAGGTGATGGCGGCCCACGGGCTGCAGCGGGGCGCGGAGGGGCTGGAAATTTATGTCATGTGCGAGCTGCCCAGCAACGTGGTCTCGGCTGCGGAGTTCGCGGAAATCTTCGACGGATTTTCCATCGGTTCGAACGATCTGACCCAGCTGATCCTGGGCGTCGATCGCGATTCCGAGATCGTGGCGCCCGTATTTGACGAACGGGATCCGGCGGTCATGCGGTCGATCGCCGCGGCCATCACAGCGGCTCACGACGCGGGGCGAAAGATCGGTATCTGCGGCCAAGCACCCAGCGACTACCCCGAGTTTGCGGAATTTCTTGTCGCCCAGGGCATCGACAGCATCTCGCTGAACCCCGACGCGGTCCTGAAGACCACGTTGCGGATCCTGGAGCTGGAAGGAAATAATTAGGCTCGCCAAACCGCCAGTCTCGAGGAATGTGATGCGAGCCATGATCCTGCCCGCCATCGTTTCGCTGGACGAGGTCGCCCGTCCGCTGCAGCTGGCCGATCTGCCCGTGCCGCGGCCGGGGCCCAGCGAACTTTTGGTGCGGATCAAGGCGTGTGGCGTCTGCCATACCGAACTGGACGAAATCGAAGGCCGCACGCCACCCCCCCGGCTGCCGGTCGTGCCCGGCCATGAGGTGGTCGGGATCGTGGAAGCGACGGGGCCGGCGGTTCGCAAATGGGAGAAGGGCCAGCGGGTCGGGGTGGGCTGGATCCATTCTTCCAGCGGGGCGGCCGATGAAAATATCAGCACCCGTTTCCAAGCCACGGGCCGCGATGTCAACGGCGGCTATGCCGAGTACATGACGGTGCCGGAAGAGTATGCCTTTGCAATCCCGGCGGTTTTCGGCGACGCCGAGGCAGCGCCCCTGTTATGCGCTGGGGCGGTGGGGTTTCGCGCCTTGAAGTTGACCGGTCTGCAGGACGGCCAGCGATTGGGTCTGACCGGCTTTGGCGGTTCGGCTCATCTCGTCCTGCAACTGGTCCGCCACCTCTTCCCTCATACAGAGACCTGCGTCTTCGCGCGGGACCCCGCAGAACGCGAATTTGCTTTACAGCTGGGCGCCGCCTGGGCCGGGGCGATCGAGGACCGAGCCCCGGAGGCGCTGCACGCGATTATCGATACCACCCCGGTCTGGAAACCGGTCGTGGAGGCCCTGGCCAACCTCCGGCCCGGTGGCCGCCTGGTGATCAATGCCATCCGCAAAGAAGACGTGGACAAGGACTACCTGCAGAATCTAAGCTATGCCCACCACTTGTGGCTGGAACGGGAGATCAAAACGGTGGCCAACGTGACCCGCTTCGATCTCCAGGAGTTCCTCCCGCTGGCGGCGGAGATTCCGCTGCGACCGGAAATCACCACCTTCCCGCTGGAATCGGCAAACGAAGCCTTGCGGGAACTGAAGCGCGGCAGCATCCAGGGCGCGAAAGTTTTGGTGCCATGTTAAAGACGATCTTGCTGGGACTGGACGGGTCCCCCCACTGCGAGGCCTGTGTCGACCTGGCCCTTCGCTGGGCCAAACAGTTTGACTGCATGCTGGTCGCTTTGGGGATCGTCGACGAACCGTCCATTCGTGGCGATGCGACCTGGGAAGGTCGCCGGGTGACCGCGGTCTTCGACCACCTGGTCGAAGACGCTCGACACCGCATCGAAGGCATCCTCGAAAAGTTTGCGCTCCGCTGCAGCGAGGAACAGGTCGCTTTCAAGCTGCTGGAAGACGTTGGCTACCCGGACGCTCAGATTTTTCGCGAGTCGGAACGTTACGACCTGATCATGTTGGGGACGCAAACTTACTTTCACGCCGACACGCAGACGCGGCCCTGCAAGACGCTGGAAAGTGTGCTGCGCAACGCGCCGCGGCCTGTGACTGCGGTTCCCCAGGCCGCCAACGACGGGGAAGGCATCTTGATTGCCTACGACGGCAGCCTGCAGGCGGCCAGGACGCTGCAGGCTTTCGTGTCGTCGGGTCTGCCGCCGTTGGGCGGCGTTGAAGTCGTTTACGTCGGTTCCGAAAAATCGGTTGCCGCGGCCAAGGTGGTCGACCGGGCCATCGATTTCCTTAGCTTCCACGACATACCCGCTCGGCCAAAAAAAATCGTTACGCTCGACCCGCCCGGCAAAGCCCTGGTGGCTGCGGCGGCAAAACAGAATGCGGGCTTGCTGGTGATGGGCGCCTTCGGCCAGCCCAAAATCCGGGAGTTTTTCGTCGGTTCGGTGACCTGCACCGTGCTGCAGTCCACGCAGGTTCCCGTTTTCCTCTATCACTAAATCCGTCACAATCTCGGCTGGGCAACGATCGCCTTGCAGCAGTTCCGGTTTTCCTGAAGATCCAGGGAGGTTTTTCATGTCAATCGTCTCGTGGCAGACGCTGGGTTTGCTGCTGTTGGGCCTCTTGGGTGGCGGCCTGTTCCTGCTGGCACTCTGGAAGTTCTTTCAGACCGAATCGGAGTGGCACCGCGGCGGCCTGCTGTGGATCGGGATTGCCTTTGTCGGCTTTCTGCTGCTGGCCTTCGTGCTGGTTGCCAGGCTGACCGGCGGCAGCTTCCTGTTGGCCGGCCCGGGCTAGCTGCTCTGTAGCCGGCGCGTGCTGTAGCCGGCCTCTTTGAGGCCGGGGTGTGCTGTAGCCGGCCTCTTTGAGGCCGGAGGGTGCGGGCTCACAGAGCCCGCCTACAGATTTCATGGCCAGCGTCGGAACGTGCTGTAGCCGGCCTCTTTGAGGCCGGGGGGGGAAAGCGGGGACAACTACTTCTGGGTCCGCCGGTGTCCAGAAGCACCCCGGCT
>JABAOH010015700.1_pt1 | contig 10088 bp, 7 predicted proteins | sample 7062181 | NCBI WGS metagenome assembly JABAOH01 (sample SAMN14538630, study PRJNA623070) | marine sediment metagenome | biome: marine biome [ENVO:00000428]; feature: marine pelagic biome [ENVO:01000023]; material: deep marine sediment [ENVO:00002113]; isolation source: pool of 5 deep marine... | reverse complement strand
ACTTCAATTGCATTCTAAGACATTCCCGAACAAGTATAGTCACGTCAAATGTAGATGTTCTGATATATTGATGTTCTAAACGAGCACTCATTGATTTAGGCAAAAAATAATGCCAACAAAGAGAATTCTGTATATCAGCGGGTCAATAGGATTAGGGCATGTCACCAGAGACCTGGCGATAGCCGGACAATTGCGTAAGCAGTGTCCCGAAGTAGAGTTATGCTGGTTGGCTGCCCATCCGGCAACTCTGTTGCTCAAAGAGGCCGGCGAAAAGCTTCTACCGGAAGCTGACATATATGCCAACGACAACATACCTGCTGAAAATGCCGCCGAGGGCTTCGGGATGAACGTGTTGAAGTACGCCTCTAACACAAGGAGAGAGTGGGCGCACAACGTAAAAATCTTCAAGCAGATAACCAGAAAGGAACAATTTGACCTCGTCATCGGCGATGAGACCTATGAAATAGGCATTGGCTTGGCGATGAAACTCGTCCGATTAGAGGTTCCCTTTGTTATGATTTACGATTGTCTCGGATTGGATTCAGTGACCAAAAGTCCCATTGAAAAGATGGGAGTTTATACATGGAACCGGATATGGGCAAAGTGTGATCGCAAGCTTCTTTCCTGTCAGAAGAATTTAGGCCTTTTCGCAGGTGAGCTGGAAGACATCCCCGATAAAGGGCTTGGCTTTCTTCTGCCTGACCGTCGTGACCATGCGCGGACATATTACAAGTTCACAGGATATATCTTGCCGTTCGAACCGGCGGAATATACCGACAAGGCAAAGGTTCGAACCAAGTTAGGGTACGGACGGGAGCCATTGGTCGTGTGTTCCATCGGCGGAACTTCCATTGGTAAAGACTTGCTGGAACTCTGCGGAAAGACCTATCCGATTATAAAGCAGACAATCCCTGATTTGCGTATGGTTCTGATATGTGGTCCCCGTCTTGTTGTTGAGGACCTGAAAGTCCCGGAGGAAGTAGAAGTCAGGGGATACGTTCGGGCCCTCTATGAGCACTTTGCTGCGAGTGATTTGGCCATCGTTCAGGGGGGCGGCACTACTACGCTTGAATTGACTGCGCTGAGAAGACCGTTTCTTTACTTTCCCTTAGCGAATCACTGCGAACAGCAGATTCACGTTGCAGAGCGGTTAGCCAAGCATCAGGCCGGACTCAAGATGGTATATTCCGAAACAACTCCGGAGATTCTGGCCGAGAAGGTGATTGCTAATCTCGGCAAAGAAGTAAATTATCCCCCAATCCCTGTAAACGGTGCTCAAAAGGCAGCTCAGCTCATAAGCCAGCTTCTCTGATTCGCAAAGCAAATTAGCCTCTTGCCTGCACCCCCATGTTTTCTTGCCTGCACCTGTCGGTAACGCAGGCACAGGTGCGAAAACAAGAACGGAGGTAAGGCAGGCGCAGTTGCTTTTTCAAGTTTAAGTTTTTTGCCGCCTTCCCAGTGCGGTGCGATACAGCCAGTACACAACGCCAAGTAACAGAGCTATCCCAAGCACGGCACCTACGGGTGGCTTGAATGGCAAACTGATGCCGAATACGCTCAATAGATTCACAATAACATCGTCTATGTACCAATATGGCAGCTCGATATCTATACTCTTGAGCAAAATAATCGGTATAGCTAAAAGGATCCCCATCAGCGCTTCGCCAGTAATCAAGCCGGAAGCAAACAGCAGTCCATTTCGACCGGATTGCTCAACTTGCTCCTTGTCCGTATTCTTCTTCGTGTGATATCTCTTGACGGCATAGTGGATAAGCCCGCCCGCAAAGATAGGTACAGACAGCTCAAACGGCAGATAAAAGCCAATTGCCACTGCAAGAACCGGCGTCCGAAATGAACTGCCCTTTTTCTGCAGGTAAATATCCAGCGCTATCACACCAGACGCGACGGCCATCCCAATAAATATATAATTCCAGGGCAGCTCACCCTTAAAAACCCCTCTTGCAACGGAAGCCATTAAATTCGCCTGTGGTGCGGCCAGCGCCTTGGGCCCGGCATCGGCCTGGCCGGCAAAACCGTAGGCCTTCTGCAGCAGTATCATTACCGGCGCAAGCACCAGCGCAGCCGATACCGTCCCGACAAGCTGCATTACCTGCTGCTTCCAGGGCGTAGCCTTAACAATATAACCGGCTTTGAGGTCCTGCATATTGTCACCTGCTATCGCCGCCGCACAGCAGACCACACTGCCGATTATGATGGCGGCGGCGGGTCCGTTTGCCGCACCTTTGCCCATCAGCAACAATAAAAGCAGCGATGAGACCAGCACCGTTGCTATGGTTACGCCGGATATAGGATTATTGGATGAGCCGACAAGCCCGGCCATATAGCCGGCCACCGCCGAGAATACAAATCCCGTCACCAACATTATCGCTGCCATCGTAACCGATACCTGTACCTGCTGGACGAATACCTGATAGAGCAGGAATAAAGGCACAACCGAGCCGACTATAAAGACCAGTATCCACTTCATCGGCATGTCTTTCTCCGTCCTGGCTATTTCCACCTGCCCACCAGTCAAATCACGATACGCCTTGAGGCCGCTGGTTATCCCGCTTAACAGGGACTTGCGCATATGAAAAATCGTCCACAGCCCGCCTATCACCATTCCACCCACACCTATATACCGCGTCTGCGAGGACCATATTTCGAATGCCCAATCTACGGCTTTGAACTCCTCTGTGCCCGGCGGTCCCTGAACAGCAGCACAAATTGGTATCGCGATGAGCCAGTTGCACGCGCCGCCGATGAAAATCAAAACCGCGATATTTAATCCCACTATATATCCGACCGAGAGCAGTGCCGGGCTGAGGTTAGAGCCGAAATACAGCAGGCTGCCCCCGATTGCTCCTGCGCCCTCGACTACCTCGGGCCACAGGCCCAATACACCGGCTCCTACCTTGAACAGGCCGCTCGCAACCGCAGCGGTGGCGATATACAAGACACCCCTGCCTCCTTTCTGACCGGTTTCAAGGACCTCTGCTGTCGCTATACCTTCCGGAAACTTCAACTTGCCTTCAACAATCAGTGACCGCCGCAGTGGTATCGTGAACAGCACGCCCAGGACTCCGCCGAACCCCGCGATTATTGCCACCCACTTGAAGCTGAAACTATCCCACGTACCTAATATCACCAGCCCCGGCAGAGTGAATATCACGCCAGCGGCCAATGACTCACCCGCTGACGCTGCCGTCTGCACGATGTTATTCTCCAGGATATTACTTCGCCGAAACAGTCTCAGCACGCCCATCGAAACTACTGCGGCCGGTATCGACGCCGAGACTGTCATTCCTGCGAACAAGCCCAGATATGCGTTTGCACCCGCCAGTACTACCGAAAGCACCACACCCAGAATAAATGCCTTAATCGTAATTTCTGGTAGAGACCTTCCTTCTAAATCCATAAACGACTCCGTTCAAAACTGTAGGAAAATCAAAACTGTTTTCTGATACCTTCATCAAGAAGCGTCGGTCGATTTTGCCAATCATTTAACAAACTGGGCGACAAAGTACTTCGGAGTCAACGGTTCTCCCGTCGCCCGCTTAATCATCTCGTTCCAATGATAAACCGCCCCGGCTTCAAAAACATTTTCACTTAGAAACTCACCGAGCTCACGCCGGTCAATATAGCTGAGGTTTTCATCTGATTCAAGCTTTAGAATTTCGTGGACTATATGGTGATGTAACTGGGATGCCAATAATTCACCCAACATATAGTTATGATAATAACAGGGGGCAATCGTGAAATGAATTTTAGCGGCCCAATCCGGCTCATCACGGCCTTGGGGTCTTTTCACAAGCTGATATTTCTCGACCATCTGCCACCAAAGCGAATTCAGGTCTTGCTCAGGATTTGCATAAAGCTGTTTTTCAAAATTGTACATTACCATATCCCAGCGGGCGAAAATGAGCTGCTTGAGCTGTGCGTACTTCCCGCTCACTTTTTCGATTTCCATGCGTTGTTCGTCCGACAGTCCCAGCATTTGCTGCATCCAGGTGGGATTACGGCTCAGTCGGCCAAAGAACATAGCTATAGCTTCCGTCGTAAAAGCGTGCACGGGTCTTCTCAGCAAATACGGAACCTGCCGGTCGTGGTATTTATCGTAAACTGCGTGGCCTAATTCGTGCAAAATAGTCTCCATCCAGGACTCGTTGTTCTTAAGATTACACAGAATGCGCACATCACCTTGACGGTCAATATCCGTGCAAAAAGCGTGCGGATTTTTGCCTTCGCGCTCATACAGGTCACTGTTGGCAAGGATAGATTCCACGGCTAATCCAATACCGGCGTAGAATTCTGTGGCTAATACCTTAATGTCCTTATCTTCATAGTATGCATCCAAATCAAGGTCGTACACCATCGGGGTTTCCTGAAAGAATGGGTCGTGATAATGCCAGGGCATAAGCTCCGTAGCGGCTACACCGTATTTGGCCGCTAATATACTATCCAGGTCGGCTTTTAATTTGGCAAACGGCTCATTGGTCAATTCGTAAAGTTCGTCGAAAATCTTATCCAGCTCTTTTACATCCTGCTCGGTGGTGGCCAGAGAAAGAGTATGATAATTATCGAAGCCAAGCTTTTGGGCCGCCTGGTTTCTCAGCTTGACCAATTGGATGATATCATCCGCAACCTCGGCGCCGACCTGCTTGCTGGCCAGCCATGCTTGACTTCTCTTAAGGGAATCTGTCTGGGTTTTTAGAATTTCCTTAATTTCATTGTCGGTAACCTTTTCTCCTTCAATGGTGCCGCGAAAGGTACTGAAGTTTTTTTCGATTTCCGTGCCTAAATCGACGATTTTTTTCAGCAGCTCCGGCTCTATCTGGGTCTCAAGATAACTGTTGTGCAGCACATCCAATTGCCGAGCCAACAGGGCGTTCTCGACCTGTCCGGATTCTTTCATATCTTTAAGAAAAGCAAACTCCTGAGGGTTGCTGTAAACCTGGCGGACCTTGAGTGTTAACTCACTGACTTTGTCATAATCTTCCGGCTTGCCGCTAATTGCGGCATCCCAGGAAGCAAGACTCGCCTCCTTCTCCATAGGTTTGATTTTTTCCACGTGGGCTGTAATGAAGCTTTTTAGCTCTGTTTCCTGGGCGTTATATGCACAACCAAAAAGACAAACGCTTATTGTCAACATAGTGACCAGAGTCGATAAAATTTTCATAGCTTTATACTCCTATTGAATGTCGTGTTACCATTTTGTTATCTAAAGCTTGTTGTCTGACGGATATTATCAACTCCAGCCGTTGAAATCAAGCTGGTTCTCGAATTGATGATATTTAACCCTGCTATTTTTCACATTCGGCCATTTCTCCTTTGATATATCCGACGGAGTGTGTACTATATTGAGCCATACGGACAGGTCGCCCGGCGACTTGAAATAAATTGCATATCCGACATAAAAGGAGTTGTACAGTCCATCATGGCTAAGAAAGAGTATCTCAAAGCACCTCTACCGTCAAAAAAAATGCCTGCCGGTGTCCCTTATATTCTCACCACCGAAGCCTCCGAGCGTTTCGCATTTTACGGCATGAGCTCCATACTTGTTGTATTCATGACTACATATCTCAGGGGGGCCAACGGGACGCTAAATGTCATGGCGGACGAACCGGCCAAGGCGTGGTTCCACTGGTTTACCTCCGCGGTCTATTTCATGCCGCTGATTGGTGCCGTTATTTCAGACCTCTGGCTCGGAAAATTCAAGACAATAATCTGGTTTTCAATGCTGTACTGTGTCGGATTCGCAGTCTTAGCGTGGGACCACACGCGCCTGGGATTGGGGGGTGGATTGATACTTATCGCCATCGCCTCCGGGATAATCAAGCCGTGTTTGTCGGCCAATGTAGGGGACCAATTCGGGTCGTCTAACAAACACCTTTTAACCAAGGTCTACGGCTGGTTCTACTTCTCGGTAAATCTTGGGGCCGCTATCTCAATGTTTGTCTGTCCGATTCTGCTCGATAAATATGGCCCTAAAATTGGATTCGGTGTTCCTTTGGTATTTATGGTCGTTGCAACACTGGCCTACTGGCTGGGCCGATACAAGCTTGTGCACATCCCTCCGGCCGGCAAGACCGGCTGGCGAGAAACGCTCGATAAGGAAGGAATTAGGACACTTGGCAGACTCTGTATCATATTTCTGTTTGTATCTATGTTCTTCGCACTATTCTACCAGTCGGAATCCGCTTGGGTGCTACAGGCTGGAAAAATGAACCTGAGATGGCTCGGCAGGGACTGGCTGCCGGCTCAAATGCAGTCTGCAAATCCCTTCCTCATTATGATTTTGATTCCATTGTTCGCGTATGTCATTTACCCTGCCCTCAATCGATTGTGGACCCTGACACCGCTGCGTAAAATCGGTATTGGCATGTTCCTGACGGCCGCGAGCTTTCTTGTCCCGGTATGGATCGAAATCCAGCTCGAAAGAGGCGGCCAGCCCTCCATCGGATGGCAGTTTGTTGCATATATCTTTCTGACCGGAGCAGAGGTCATGGTGTCCATCACGGCACTCGAGTTCGCTTATACCCAGGCCCCCAGGAAAATGAAGTCCCTACTCCAGTCGGTCGAGCTCCTCTCAATCTCGCTTGGAAACGCCTTCGCCGCAATAGTAAATGACATCATAAAGAACGAAGATGGCACAAGCAAGCTGCCCGGCGCCAGCTACTACTGGTTCTTTACGATATCTATGCTGGTGACGGCGGTTATTTTCATACCGGTGGCACGCTGGTATAAACCAAAAGAATACATCCAGGACGAAGCTCAGACAGAATCTTGAGCTTAACCGTGCCAAGCTGGTGAGTAGTGAGTGGTGAGTAATCAATTAACCAATGAACCACTCACCAATTTACCCAGGGGGACCGTGATTACTCTTTCAAAGAGGCTTGAGCAGTAGCTCACGGACGACAATTTTCATCGGCCCGAACTGGTCTCCCGGATGGACCTGAAAACCAATCTTGCCCGAATCAGTCGTCTCGTCATGCACATCAGCAACCTGGTGGCCGTTGATCCATATCTGAAGGTGGTCACCCTCGGCACGAACCTTTATCGTATTCCAGCCCTCGCGGTCCACTATGCTTTTGTCCTCATTCATTGCGAGGAACATCTTGCCGGGACAGTATAATGTACCCGAATAGCACTCCGGATTTTTATATTCGAGTATATCGGCCTGGTACGCCTTCTTTGGCGACTGGTACCGGAACCAGAGGCCGCTGTTGCAGGGCCACTCGGCCCGGTAGGTAAGGGTCACCAGAAAATCCCCGTACGTATCTGTTGTAAACAGGTCGCCCGGAGCATTATTCTCGCCTTGTGTCCCCACAAGCATACCGTCTTCGACAAACCATCTTGCATTACCGCTGGTCTCCCAGCCGCTCAGGTCCCTGCCGTTGAAGAGCTTCACAAAGCCGGCGCCGCTCTCATCGCCCGGCCCCGATTCCCCACAGCCGGTCAAACACATCAATACTCCGATGCAAACAATAGCCAATAATCTGCGTGACATAATCTTCTCCTTTCATTCCGTTGTCTACCCTGTTTTATAAAGACTATTTTGCCCATCTAATCCTGCCAGATATCTGCCGTCCTAACTCCGACGTCCGGCATCGGGGGCAGGGCAGCGCTGGGGACCGGCTCATACCAGAAGGTCGCGCACGACCAGTCGTCCTGCGTCTCGGCCAGACCGTCCTTCCAGGCAATCTGCTGAATTGTTATACGACAATCCTCTCGCCACGAAATCGGGTCCGGCAGGTGCCAGCGATACATCGATACGAAGTTGTTCTCGTTCAAGCTACAGCCGTTATAAAGATACGGCGTCTGCTGCATACCGTAGGACAGGCACACGTAATCCTCGCTTCCCGTGCCGCAAATGGTGGGAAAGTCCGTGTCGCCGTCCATATAAATCTTTATCTCACCTTCACCCCACCATTGGCCGGGCGTCAGATTGCGCACGCCGATGATTGCGCCCATAAAACGGCCTTTGTTCTTTCGCTGCGGCAGCATTACAAAGTCCTTCTTCATTGTTGTCGGATTTTCCCTGCGGAACAACACATGCAGCCGACCCACGTTCTCCGGATGCTTATCTGCGATGGTGTAGTCAATCTGGTAATACAACGGCACGTCCTTTTGGCCTTCATTGGTTAGCGTTATTCTTGCGCGTTTGGCAAACGGCATAGGCAGCCAGATATTCATACCGGCGTTTTTGCCTAACGAGTGTACGGCTGAGAAATACGGCATCACCTTGCCATGCGCAAATCCCATAAAATCACTAATGGGACATTCGATGCTCGGATGTTCCTGGTTGTCCCACCAGGCACGAATCACCAGAGACCGCAGGTTAAGCGCGTCCCTTCGGGTCGTCATCCAGATATGCCGAATCGTCCCCGGCCCCTCGATGTCGCAAAGCTGTACTTCCTGGCCGGCTTTCAGTGATATCGAGGGAGCCCCCTTTCGTCCGACGCCGAGCCGGCTGGCTGCCTTGCCGCCCTCGCCAGGCGCCCCGGTTGGATTCTCAAAACAAATTGAACGTGAAACCAGTCCCGTATCGAGCAGATACGGTTCAGTAACGATGTCCACTGTTCGCTGACAGGATATGCATCCTAACATAACAACAAACACTGATAGACAGAGCGCTTTCCCGGAAACAGTTCTTTTAAGCATAGTCTCTCCTTTCATAAATACGAGTCTGTCAGAAATCAGAAGTCAGAGTTTGTCTTCTGTTATCTGTCCTCTGTCATCAGAGGAATCTATTCAAAATAGACCGTAAGGCGGTTCCTAATTTTTTCGTTAGATTTTATTCAGCGTTCTAAGTAGTCAAAGAAGTTTATCTGAATCCCCCGCACGCGTCAAGGCCATTGTCAGAAGTCAGCAATCAGAAGTCAGAGGTCAGAGTTTGTCATCTGTCCTCTGTCATCTGTTCTCTGTAATATGTGTTAGACTGAACTGAATCTGTGGACGTGACCTGGTTTTTTTTCAGAACCGATAAAGTTGTCTCCATGACCAAAAAACAGAAAAAAAGTGCATTTTTAGCTGATTTTCGGCCATTATCGGAGTGTGTTCATAGATTTGTCGTTTTTTTCTTTATGTGGAACTAAGGCCTTGACGAAAATACCCTTATTAAAGTATAATAACGCATTATAGTTGATGCCCTTATGGAGGAGGCATCCCAGGATTTCTTCAAGTGGAAAGCGGGTATCATTGTCTCAGGAGGAGCATTATTTTTTTGGCTTTAGAGTACTACTTTAAGGTTATACTCTTCGATGTATCCGATTGGGCATAACTATTTGGTAAGAGCACCCAAAGCATCTTATTCGATGCGGACGGCACCAGGTAAAACGCCACTATGGTTTGTTTGGGTTTTGGCTGTTCTGCTGTTGATATTCGCCGGCATAACTTACCGTGTTCTGGCATCCGGCTTGAAGCGCATTGTTGATACCCCCATCGAGCTGCCCGTATCCCTCAGTGCTTTCCCTGCACAAATAGGGAGCTGGGCCGGCAGCGATTTGCCCATTCCAAGCATCGCTAAGGAATATATGGAGGAGAACTTTGCGGACGATTTTTTGAGCCGACGATATATTGATTCAGCAACCAAGGCTTGGGCGGATGTTTATATCGTATATTGTTCATCCAGACCCGGAGGTATACTGGGTCATCGGCCTCGAGTGTGCTATCCCGGATATGGCTGGATCCATGACGGTACCGAATCTTTGCAATTAGTCTCACGGGAAGGCCGACAAATACCTTGTTTAATACATCGCTTCCATAAGCCCGCTCCAATGCACCAACAGACAGTTGTCTTGAACTTCTATATCTTGAACGGCCAAATGACCGCTGACGAAAACGACTTTGCCGGGCCACTTGGTCGAAGGCCTAATATCGCCGGCGACCCGGCTCGATACGTGGCACAGGTTCAGATAAGCTCGGTGCTGGAGAATTTCGTCCGAACGCTGGCAGAGAATGTGACAGATTTGGTTTTGGATTATCTACCGGACCAAAACGGCAAGGTCCGGGCGGTTCAGTATGGTAACGTCAAAGATAGTGTTTTGCAATAGACCAAACCGATGCCGGTGAAAACCAGCATCGGA
>JABAOH010004732.1_pt4 | contig 10089 bp, 8 predicted proteins | sample 7062181 | NCBI WGS metagenome assembly JABAOH01 (sample SAMN14538630, study PRJNA623070) | marine sediment metagenome | biome: marine biome [ENVO:00000428]; feature: marine pelagic biome [ENVO:01000023]; material: deep marine sediment [ENVO:00002113]; isolation source: pool of 5 deep marine... | reverse complement strand
GCGAAAGGAACTACCTATCGACCTGCAGGGACTTGCAGTTTTTCACTGTGGTCCTATAGTGAGAAAGAAAGGGGATGAGTGGATTATGGTGGCCGCCGGTCCAACCACAAGCACACGCATGGACCTATTCGAAGATGAATTCATCAAGAATTTCAGAGTGCGAATGGTGATCGGAAAAGGTGGAATGGGTAAAAGGACTACAGACGCCATGAAAAAGTATGGTGCAGTCTATGGCGCTCTCACTGGAGGCGCTGCTGTTCTCGCGGCGAAGGCTATAAAGAACGTGAGAAGCGTGGAGTGGTTCGACCTAGGAATGCCCGAGGCGATGTGGATTCTTGAAGTTGAAGAATTCGGTCCGTTGACTGTTGCCATCGACGCACATGGAAACAACCTTTTTGAGGATGTCCAAAAGAGGGTGGAAGAAACCAAACAGAAGATTTATGAAAAACTGGGTACATAACCGATTCTTCCTCAATCTACAATACTGGAGGCTCTACGAACGGAAACACTAACTCACGACATAGTCATAGTCGGAGCTGGCATAGCTGGTCTGAGGGCTGCTGTTGCTGCCGCCGAGACTAGCAAAAAACTTGACATTGCGGTCGTCTCAAAGGTCTACCCCGTCCGCTCGCATTCGGTTTGCGCACAGGGCGGAACGGCTGCTGCAATGAAAGATGGAGATTCGTACAACCTTCACGCTTGGGACACTGTGAAAGGAGCAGATTTCTTGGCAGATCAGGATGTTGTAGAATTTCTTGTGAAAAAAGCACCTAAAGAAATCATTTTACTGGAGCATTGGGGCTGTCCCTGGAGCAGAACTCCTGAAGGAAAGATAAATCAACGCCCCTTCGGTGGGCACACCTTCCCTCGAGCCTGCTTTGCAGCCGATATGACTGGACTTGTTGAAATGCATACGCTATATGGGAGAGCTATAGTTCAAGAGAACATAAAATTCTACGATGAGTGGTTCGTCACATCAATTATCATAGAGGATAACGTTGCCAAGGGCCTCACAGCTATAGAAATGAAAACAGGGGAAATGCAAGCAGTACACGCGAAGGCTATTGTAATGGCTACTGGTGGATATGCGCGGATATATGAGTTCACAACATTCTCGCACACAGCGACTGGTGATGGAATGACCATGGCCTATCGAGCTGGTGTGCCTCTAAAGGATATGGAATTTGTCCAATTCCATCCCACTGGCCTCGTCCCACCGGGGGTACTAATAACTGGGGGTGCTCGTGGTGAAGGAGGATACCTGATCAACGCCAAAGGTGAGCGGTTTATGAAGCGCTACGCCCCTGAGAAGATGGAGTTGGCTCCACGGGATATAGTGGCCAGAGCTGAGACGACCGAGATTCAGGAGGGGCGTGGATCAGAAGGTCCCTACGGACCCTACATAGGCTTGGACCTCAGGCATCTAGGTGAGGAGAAGATAAACGAGAGGCTACCCCTCATACGCGATGTCGCAATCAAGCTTGGCGGTGTAGATCCTGTCGAGGAACCGATACCAATCAAGCCAGCAGCCCACTACTCAATGGGAGGGATTTGCGCAAATATAAGAACGGAGACGCCGGCTTCAGGACTTTACGCTGCTGGCGAATGTTCATGTTTAAGTGCGCATGGAGCAAACAGACTTGGCACAAACTCGACTGCTGGCTGTCTTGTTTTTGGGGCTGTTGCGGGCGAAGAAGCCGCAAAACACGCTTCATCAAGTAGTCTTTGCAAAATTCCACATGATAGAATCTTGGCAGAGGAGAGAAGAATCTTCGACGAGATTTTGGGTAGCGAGGGCGATGAGAGGGTTCCTGCGCTTAGAGATGCGATGAGGCGTGTCATGAATGAGGAAGTCTGGGTGTTCAGGAAAGGCGATGAACTCGAGAAAGCTCTGAAAGAGATAAGGCAGCTAAAGAGGAGATTCAAGAATATGAGAATTGAAGACAGAGATAGAGGCTTCAACACCGGGCTTGTTGGAGCATTGCAACTTGACTTCACGCTGGACCTCGCCGAGATCACGGTGGCCTGCGCACTTGCCAGAACAGAGTCAAGGGGCGCCCATACTAGGCTTGACTATCCAAAGCGTGACGATGAGAACTGGCTAAGACATATTCTAGCACACTACACGAAGAAGGGGCCGCGGCTCGAGTACAGTCCGGTTACCATCACCAAATGGCCTCCAACCAAGAGGGCCTATTAGGAGGACTTGTCATGATCACAGAGAAAGAGAAAATTGTCGAATTTAAGATACACCGTTTCGATCCTGAACACAACAAGCATTATGTATCTACATATGATGTGCCTGCACGGACAGGAATGACGATACTTGAGGCCCTACTCTACATCAAAGACAATCTCGACGGGACGCTCACGTTCAGACACCAATGCAGGATGGGACAGTGCGGAAGCTGTGGAGTTATGGCTAACGGAGCACCCATGCTGGCATGTTATACACAAGTGCTTCAACTCGGAGTCAACACATTGGAGATTGAGCCTCTATCAAACCTGCCAGTCATAAAAGATCTGGTAGTCGATGTCGATCCCTTTTTCGAGAAATTTTTGGAAATCAACCCGCTTTTGATAAAGGCTGAGGAAGACTTTAGGAAACCTACTGAATTTATTCAACTGCCGAATGATTTCAAAAGGTACTGGGACGAATCCATCTGTACGAAGTGTTCTTTGTGCTACTCATCTTGTCCTGCTGCAATAGATGTGCAATTCCTCGGACCTTCAAGCTTAACCACCAACTATAGATTTCTTGTAGATACGCGTGATGAGGGACTTAGTGAACGATTGAAAGACGCATCTGAGACTATATGGCTCTGCACTTCATGTGATTCCTGTACACTAAATTGTCCAAAAGACATTGATTGTGCGCGCGCATTAGATGACGAGCGCAGCCTCATCGTTGAAGACGGAATGCTTGTGCCTAAGACCGCGAAAGACGTTTTAGAGAGTGCATTCAAGTATCACAATCCCGTGCGAATGCCTCCGTCAAGGAGAACAGAATGGAGTAGGGGCTTAGAGATCAAAGAGTTTCCAACAGTAGAAAAGACAGACATCCTCTACTTCGTAGGCTGCCTGCCGTCCTATGACGAACGAAATCAGAAAATCGCTAGATCTATGGCTCAGATATTCGGAAAAGTAAACGTCGACTTTGCAACACTGGGAAACGATGAATGGTGTTGCGGCGATCACATACTAAGGCTTGGCGAAAAAGGCTTATTTGAGATGCTCGCAGAGCATAACATCTCTCTGTTCAGAAGATACAATTTTGACCGTGTCGTCACATTGTCACCCCATTGTTATTATGTCTTTAAGAATGAAGAGCAATATGTGGACGCCGAAATCAACGTCCGACATTACACTCAATTCCTTGCAGAGACCCTTGAAAACGGAATACTCAGTCCCACCAGAGCAGTTAAGAAGAGAGTTACATATCACGATCCTTGCTTCTTAGGCAAGCGAAGCGACATCTATGATGAGCCAAGGAAGATATTGAAGGCGATACCCGGTCTAGAGCTGATTGAAATGGAGCGATCGCGGCAAAACAGCTTTTGCTGTGGTGGCGGAGCTGGAAGAATCTGGACAGAAGAGGCAACTCCTGAAAATCGACCTTGTGTAGACAGGGCTAAGGAGGCTCTTGAACTCGGAGTTGATCTCATAGCAACTGCCTGTCCGTTCTGCGTAACAACTTTGGAGGATGCTGTGAAGGTTTTAGATGTAGAAGATAAGATTGTTGTGAGAGACATCTCAGAAGTACTTAGTGAAGCGATGTAGCCGATAGCGTCTCTAGCAAGATCTCAGCAAGCCCTACGACAGGCCAAAAGTTTCTAATCAAACCGATTCAGACAGAGGTCAACAGCAGAATTGCGAGGATGCGTGACCAAAAATAGCACTCTCCTTTCTCTTTCAGCACACCTATTGTATCCTGCTAAATTGCACGCATCCCCAAGATTTTGTCTACATAGCTAAATTTTAGCTTTATGGAACATTCTTCTATAGCAAAACGCAGAATAGAGATTGCACCTAGGTCACTAGTGTGGTTAGTATTTCTTTGACAACACTTGCGGGAGCGTCTGATCTTATACCTCTGTTGTTAAAATGGGTTGGGACGGCTTGAAAACCAGCCTTTCTTAACTTCTTTATTACTTCAACGAGGGGCGGGATTGGTAGATTGAGTTTGTCGCAGATTTTGTCGGTTATATAGTATGTGGGCGGAGCTTCAGCCTCATCTCTAGAGCGGGAAAGCATCTTGAGGATTGTCTTCTGATTTCTGAGGTTTCTCCTTTTGAGCTCCCTTTCCATCAGAGCAAAAAGCTTTCGATCGAATATTCTGCCGAGCCACAGAGGACCGGCTGTGCTGATCCGTGAGCCACATTCAGGGCACTTCTTCTTTAAGGATGAAAAGATGCTGCTAGACGTCTCTCTATGAAGGCAGGTGAAGCAATGTAGAATGTATCCCATCTTTTGGACACTTTTATCGGCTCGTTTTGCGCCATAGCGCGCGACAGCATATACTCTAACATAGTGATCAGTGCTGTGGCTGAAGATCACTCTAATTCCTATATCATGCTTTGCCGCCATCATCGTTAGACACCCAGCTAGAAGTCGAACAGCTAGCTCGTGGCAATAGGCGGTCCGCAAAGGTCTTCCGCCATACTTCCGCACACAAGCTTTTGGATGAACACCGCACAGAGGAGCAAGGTCTGTGGCTGTTAGAGCCAGTAATCCCTTATTACGTAGAGCTCTGACAGCAGAGTCCACGTACGGCACAGGAGAACCGAAAGGGTCTACATCGATGTAATCAAACCTTTTACGGGGCGCCGCATAACGGCTCAGAAGGAGATTTGCGTCTTCATTTGCAACTGAGATATGATTGGCCAGATTGTTGCGCTCAACATTGAACCGGGCAAGCTTAGCCGCTTCCTTGCTGATGTCGTTTAAAACAATTCTCTTGATGCCTTCAACTTCCACTGCAAATCTTGCGCCACGAATACCGCAGCTACTTAAAGGTTCACAAACCGAAATTTTCCTTTTGACTGTTTGTTGGTAGGCTTGCAACGCCAATACCGCTAGGTCTCTGTTCAACTCCATAACAGGATTGTAGAAAACCGGTGCCTTGGAGGGAGCGTATTCTCCGGGCTCCTTCACAAAAGCCTCAAGTTTGGGTACCACTACGCTGGTCTCTCCCTCCCTCACAACCACCGTCGGAAAACTGAAGCTTGGTTCTGCTTCCTTCAAAGCTTTACAACCGTAAACTCCATAACGTAATCCTCTAAAATAGTTTGTGAGAGGGAAAATTTCATGACGAAAAACCTGAAGCGGCTCATACTCTTGACGGGGCGATCAGGCGTAGGCAAGACCAGCGTTCTGCTTCGTGCCGTAGACATCTTGAAGGCTGAAGGATGTAAGATTGGCGGTATGATCGGCCGCGAGGTTCGAGAACGGGGAGTTCGGGTGGGATTTGAAATAGTTGACTTGGCAACTGGAGGAAAAGGTTGGCTAGCCCATGTAAACCAGCCAACGGGTCCCCGCGTAAGTAAATATCGAGTCAACTTGAGTGACCTGAACACCATAGGTGTAGCTTCCATTATTAATGCTGTAGAGAACACCGACGCAATCGTTATAGATGAGATAGGTCCAATGGAGCTATTTTCATCAGACTTTAAGGAGGCAGTGATGAGGGCAATAAAAAGCAAGAAACCGATGATAGGAACAATCCACTACAGAGCACATGATCCGCTGATCAGCACCATAAGAGCGAGAGAAGATGCAGAGGTTCTTGAGGTAACACGTGAAAACAGACGGCGTCTCCACACAGTCCTTGTTGGCCGCGTCCTTCAGCTCATGCAAAGATGATCTTAAAAGGCTTGAAGTTGTAAAGGTGGCTTTTGTGAGAATCGCGGGGGTCGATGACGCCGGTCGCGGGGCGGTAATAGGGCCTCTAGTCATAGCAGGAGTTCTATTTGAGGGCAAGAATTTGTCTCGTCTCAGAGATTCGGGTGTCAAGGATTCTAAGCTTCTTTCTCCAGATAAGAGAGAATACCTCGCTACGGAAATCGAAAAGATGGCTGTTGATTGGCATGTTGTAAGGCTTACTCCAGAGGAGATCGACGAAGTTGTCAGGACCGGAAGAAGACTTCATAGACTAAACAGGCTTGAGGCACAGACGATGGCTAGAGTGATAGAGGCTCTAAAACCCGATGTGGCTTATGTGGATGCATCAGATGTATCACCTGATCGATTTAGACGTCATATCGCTGAAGAGCTTTCTTTTATGGTCAAGATTGTGTCAGAGCATAAAGCAGATACGAAATACCCAATAGTTTCAGCAGCCTCAATTATAGCTAAGGTGGAGCGTGACAGAGCAATTTCTAGGCTCCAACAAAAATATGGAAACCTCGGCTGCGGCTATCCAACAGATTCCAAAACCCTCGATTTCCTAGAAGAATGGATTCGAGAATTTGAGTGCTATCCCGGTTTTGTGCGGAAGTCTTGGAAGCCCGCGAAGAGGCTGAAAAGCGAAGCCAATTCGAAGCAGACCAGGCTTGTTTAGAGTTCTGAGATGAACTCCTTAGGATGCTTTACGTTCTTAAAGTCTTTGTTATGAATTAATGGTATGTTGTTGTTCGGGACTTGTTGACCATCCGTTATAAACAGCGGCCGGGCATTCACGACCTTGCTGATGCTCATGATCTCCTCAGTTCTCCTGTCGATATCTCGCTCTTTTTCATCTGGGACTCCACCGATTATACTTAGGGGCTCCTCGAGAGATTGAGCTATAAAGTCGAAGGGTGCCCTTTTTGTATGGGCTACTCTAAAGTTGATTTGCGTGAACTTTTTCAAAACCTTCTGTAGAAAGTGGTGTCTGATGATTATGCGCTTGGCGGCGGAGAGGAAACCCTCGTTTTGAGGATTTGATTGAAAAACGTTGATGCACTTAACCACGGGAGCTCCGAGCGTCCATTCAAGGTTGTATGCGACAGAAACAGATGCCTTTGCCATATTTTTTTCGTATCCATAGAGGGTTCTTCGAGAGATTCCTATCATATCCGCTAGCTTGCCGATGGACAACCCAAGTTTCTGTCTCCTTTCCCTGATTTCCTTTCCATCAAGCCTGACATAATAGCCCCCTGGTCCCGCCTCAACAAGAGGGTACATTTCCTGAAGTGCTATATCTTCGAGTGTTTTTGGTGTGATAGTGCAAATATCATATCGTGAGTAGACAGTGTCGTCTTCAAGGGGTTTTTTGCGGTTTTCATTACAGATGAAGAATGGGGTTGCGGAGAGACATTCGGAGATTGTCTGAAGCTCACAAGCATCCTCTGTACAGAGGTTTCCAATATTGATATGCGTTTTTATGAGGGCAAGTTGCTCGTTTCTTCGGGCAGCGAGATCGAAGCAACTAGGCCTTGAAACGCATCTCTCAGAGAGCTGAAAGCCAGCTCCTTTCAGCATGGATTCGGTAGCGGCCAGAATCTCCGTCCGCTTCATCATCTCCCCTCAGTCACGTAAAACCATGAAAAGAGTCCAATATAAACCTACTTTTTATTGACTTTAGTTATATTTTGAAGCTATATTGTAACGTATTAAATGCCACGTGATTGAGCTACGATCATTGCATGTGCTTTATCGTAAGGCTCTAGGTGCACAACTTCTTTGATTCGAAATTTGCAGGCTTTTAGGGTCTCTATTTCGCCCTCATACACTGTGGATGGTTCTGCTGTGACGTCGATGCTTCGAGCCTTTATAGCCAACATAATCCACCCATTGCCCATTAGGAATAAATTGGCATTATCGGCCAAAACCCTTGCCTGCTGAGGTTGGGCTATGTCACAGTAGATATCGTCCACCTTTCCCACAAGTGTCAAATAACGTTCAGGAATTCGGGCGTCAGATAGTATCGGTGACATGTTAGCACGAAAAGGACAGACATTGTTCACCAACTCTCGGATGGCGCGGGGCGCAAACTCTACACAATAAACATGTCCTTCTTCTCCAACCAAGTCAGAGACATGGCTCGCGGTTGTCCCTGAGGCTGCTCCTAAATAAAGAACCTTGTGGTCGGGCTGAATTGGGACGGTTTCTAAGCCTTCAAGAATTGCAGCGACGAACTTGCTTCGAAAGGGGTCCCATAATCTGTACTCCAGGCCTTTATATTTGATCAGCTTCTCACCGTAGACGCTTCTTCCTTGGGCAAGATTTCGGGTAGCTAATCTTCTGGAGCCATCCCCCAGAAAGACCTGATATATTCCTGGAAAACGTGGGTGTGGTTTAACCTCTGCGGCCACGTTTCATTCTCCTGTGTAACTTTTTTGGTGGGGACCTTGTATACTTTTCTTTTATCTCCTTGGTTCTCCTCTCAAGATCTGCCTTTAGCTCATCTCCCTTATACTTGCCGCTGAATGCATCAACCCGAGCGGCTATAGAGATTTTCCCAGCCAGCCCTCTGGCGACCTTCCCTCTTTGCCACGACTTTGCCTCTTGGATGAGATTGTGTTGAAAGATTAGTCCGTGCTTTGGAGGGCGGGTTCCCGTTCTCAAAGCTCGAAAGAGAGCCTTTTCAGCTCCCAAAACTTGGACGGTGCTCGCTGGCATCTTGGCTAGATCTCTCAGCCCTCCAGCGAGTGCTATGAGCCTAGCGCCGAGGAGTGGTCCGGCTATTTCGCTGATATTTGGTGCAACTTCTTCCATAATCGCGTTTAGGTACTTCTCTAGTGACTGCCGGGCATCATATAGATTGAGCACGTTTTTGCATATGGCTTGTATCTGGTCTATGTCTTCTCCACTAAGTTCTGCACCCATCGACTTTTTGGCAGCCTTGACTATCTTTTCTGCTTTGGCTTTTGGCAAGTTTTCTTTTTCCAGGTTTTTCATGGTGAGAGTTTCTCTTCGTCCTAGGTCAGTTATGAGGCGGGCATATGTTTCATGTTTATTCACTATTCGATCCAGCTCTGGGAAGTGAAGGCCATACCATTCACGCATCCTGCCCATGAAGAGGTTGAGCGTCTTGTCCAAGTCGTCGATTGTCTGGATTGCCTGCACTATCACTGAATCTCGTTTCTGAATTGCCTTCTTAACTCGCATCCTAGCAAGTTCTATAGACGCTTTGCGTGTCCAGTCAGTAAGTTCAGCCGCACGTTTTACGAATCCTGCATCCACGGCGAATTTCTCAAGGTTCCCACGCAACAATTCACCTGCTCTAGAAGGACTCTCAACGTCCACTTCGATTCCCAGTTTTTCACGGGCATTTCGAGCCATTTCTAAGGACTCAAATACAAAACTTGTATGGCCTTTTCTCTGTAATCTTTCGATCAAGGTAGCTATCTCATCGAGAACCTTTCCTCTTTCGATTTTTCTAAGTCTTTCGGCTATCTCTTTCGGATTTTTTGGAAAGAGAGCTTTGTCAACAAGCTCATTTGCTTCTCCAAAGCCGAAAATCCCCATGACACACACTACGATGGTGGCTTTCAGGTCTCTTCCCTCCATCATCGGATGACTCAGATTCCTGCTAACATTTATCTTGGCTATATGTTAACCTTTACTGCAAAAGAAAGTGGTTCTAATGACAACTGGACTTGTGACAAAAATTGCTGGATTGAAGCTCGCTAACCCTACTATGTTGGCATCTGGAATTCTCGGATTATCTGGATCATCTTTGAGAAGGGTTGTTGATGCGGGGGCTGGAGCCGTTGTTACAAAGTCTGTGGGAATAGAACCTCGGGAGGGCTACTCAAACCCCACAGTAGTTCAAGTTGAGTGTGGGCTGATCAACGCCTTGGGACTTCCTAATCCGGGCATCCGCTACTTCCGTGAGGAAATAGGCGGAGCAGAGTTGCGGGCACCCGTCATCATGAGTATCTACGGCTTTTCATCTGAGGATTTTGCTGAGGTGGCTAGTGTAGCGGTTGAAGCTGGTGTGGATGCTTTGGAACTGAACCTGTCATGTCCGCACGTTGAGAGAACCGGGGCTGAGATTGGACATGATGCCGGGTTGGTGGCTGATGTTGTGGAAAGGGTGAAAGCCAAAGTGGATACGCCTGTATTTGTGAAGCTGACTCCTAACGTGGCTGACATAGTGGAGGT
>JABAOH010146355.1_pt1 | contig 10090 bp, 11 predicted proteins | sample 7062181 | NCBI WGS metagenome assembly JABAOH01 (sample SAMN14538630, study PRJNA623070) | marine sediment metagenome | biome: marine biome [ENVO:00000428]; feature: marine pelagic biome [ENVO:01000023]; material: deep marine sediment [ENVO:00002113]; isolation source: pool of 5 deep marine... | reverse complement strand
TTCGCGGGCACCTTCATCATCTTCTTCCCCAGCGTGGCAGGGGCCGTGCTTCGAGCCGAGGGGGACGCCAAGCGACCCATGTACGCCATGGCCTTCGGCTCCATACTCAACATCGCCCTGGACCCTATCTTCATATACACCTTGGGCCTGGGCGTCCCCGGGGCGGCCTGGGCCACCGTCCTATCGATGGGAGCGACCTCTCTGCTGATGAGCAACTGGCTCTTTCTGCGGAAGGACACGTACGTCTCCTTCGCGTTCAAGGGCTTCAGGTTCGATGGGAACATCCTGAAGGACATCTTCGGCGTCGGCTTGCCGGCGTCCGTGATGTTCCTCACCATGTCCTTCACGCTGTTTATCATGAACCTGATCATCGTGAACGTGGGGGGCACCGACGGCGTGGCGATATTCGCCACGGGCTGGCGGGTGGTGACCATAGCGACCTTGCCTGTGATAGGCATCGGCACCGCTGTGGTCTCCGTGACAGGTGCTGCCTTCGGGGCGAGGGATTTCAGGAAGCTGGATACCGCCTACATGTACGCCATCAGGCTCGGCCTGATGATAGAGGCGCCAGCAGCGGTGGCCACCTTTCTCTTGGCTCCTCAGATTGTGCTGGTATTCACGTGGGCCGAGGGAGCTGTCCGCATAGCGGATGACTTAGTGCTCTTCCTCATGATCACGGCCCTGATATACCCCGCCGTGGCCTTCGGGCCAGCCTCCTCCTCCATGTTCCAGGGCACTGGGAAGGGGTTGAATGCGCTCATAGTCACGACCTTTCGCACCGTGGTCTTGTCGCCTCCCCTGGCTCTGCTCTTCGCCCTGCTCTTCGGCCTAGGCCTTCCGGGAGTGTGGTGGGGACTCGCTGGGGCCAACGTCGCGGGAGCGCTTGTGGCATTCCTGTGGGCCAAGTCCTACATTCGAGGGTTGAGGAACGGGGAGCCCCGCCCCAAGATTCAACGGCTTCCAGGTTAGCGTCGGCTTGCGAACTCACTCGCCGACGCAATTGTACGCGAGGCCTATCTCGAGGCCATTTCCCGGGGCTACTTATGGCACGAGTTCGGCGATAGTCCCCTCATCCTTATCTGACGCGGGACGCTCATGAGGCCCTCCCCTTCGGGACGAGTCGGGCCTTCCGAATCTGAAGTGTCCCCGATGATCCTTCCCAAACCTTCTCCGCCTGCCTCACGTCCAGCCTCTTCGCGAAGTTGGGACCGTCCAGAACAAGGGTTTCGAATTCACCACCCTCTCCCACGGGATGCATCCCATACCTTTGGCTTAACCTGAGGATCTCACCACAGGCCTCCTCATCGAGGATTCTCCCCAGCCAGCTCTCGTCCATCCCTTCTGCGTATGCGCCCACCACCATTATCTGGAAGCCCGCTTCCACATATTCCAGCAGAAGCTTGCTGGGATCCTTCCTCCACATCGGCGAGTAGGCCCACAGTCCCAACTCTTCGCACACATGGTTCACCCTAGTGTACTGGTAGTCAGAGGCCACGGCTCCCATCACTAGCCCATCGGTTTCGGTCCTGGCAAGGGCGCGTCTTAGGGCCATCAACTCCTCCTTCACCCCCTCTCCGGCTGCCTCAAGGACCTGAGGAATTCCCAGGGCCCGGGATTGAAGTCGCGTCCATCGCACGTTGGGTACGTGGTACAACCAGGAGCCTTCCTGAGGGAGGAGTGTGACGAGAGTCCCCACGTCGAAGCCGGCCTGCTGAGCCAGGTAAAGGGCATAGTTTGAGTCCTTTCCGCCAGAGTAGAGAGACGCTAGCTTCAACATTCTGTAACCTTCCCCGAAGGATATATAACGAGTCATCGGCTCCTCGGCCAACAGTGTCACGGCTCCCCGTGCAAGCAATGGCGTTCGTCCTCCACACTAGGACTGGGGGAACCTATTTGGCCGTGAATTCCACTCCCTACCAGCAGCTGGGGCCATGAACCTGAAGGAGATGGCGGCTGAGGCCGCAGTGAAGAAGGTCGAGGAGGGTATGGTCCTGGGCCTCGGCACCGGCTCCACCACCATGCGCGCGATTGAGCTCCTCGGCCGAAGGATCGCCGAGGGACTGGACATCCTCGGGGTCCCTACTTCCGAGGCCACGGCGAGCCAGGCCCGTTCCTCGGGGATACCGCTGACCTCTCTAGAGGAGCATGCCAGACTGGACCTGACCATCGATGGAGCCGACGAGGTGGATCCGCGCTTGAATCTGATCAAGGGGATGGGCGGGGCCCTCTTCCGGGAGAAGCTCGTGGCCATGGCATCGGATCACATGATCGTGATCGTGGACGAGAGCAAGCTCGTGAACTCCCTGGGCGAAAGGACTCCCGTTCCGACAGAGGTCCTCCCCTTCGGCTGGAAGCAGACCCGTGAGAGGCTCGCGAGGCTCGGCTGTACCCCATCCCTGAGGAGGATTGGTGAGGAACCCTTCATCACCGACAACGGCAACTACATCCTTGACTGCAGGTTCCCTTCCATCAAGAAGCCAGACGAGACCGCCCTTCGGCTCAAGGAGACACACGGCGTCCTAGAGCACGGCCTCTTCCTGGGCATGGCGGACGTCGTTATGGTGGGTCGACCTCAGGGGGTCGAGGAGATGAGAAGGCCCTAGCCTCCTGCTGCAACCTCCTCAGGTCGGCCTCAGCTTGCTCTATTTTCTGCCTCTCCGCCTCTACGATCTCGTCCACGATATCGGGGAAGGGCTTTGCTAACCTGTATGCGTGGAGGGGCCTTCCCTTCCCCTCCTTCTTCAGGTCCCTCTTGGTCACCCAGCCCCTCCTCCTGAGGTCCTTCATGGAGATGGACACCTCGGGCTGCCGCATCCCCACGCTCTTCTCTATCCCCACGGAGGTCGTCTCCCCCTCTGCGGCCAAGAAGACGAGGGTCCTGGCTAGGTTCTTGGGCGTGCCGGCACGCACGAGGAGCTTGACCAATCCTTCCTCCTTTGGACCCCTGATGTTCCTACCCCCTAATATTCTGCCACAGCGTATTTTATTATGTATATAAAAATTCCTGGCCCGACGGCCTTGCCAGCTCCAACGGTCTCCCAAGCTTGAAATAGTCCGGCCCACTATTGCGATTCCAGAACCGGAATGAAGCTGCCCAGGGTGATTAAAGGCTACTGTCCCCGCTGCCACTCTCATCAGGAGCTGGAAATCGAGAGGGTGAAGTCGAAGCCTAGGAGCGAGCTGAAGGCAGGACAGAGGAGGTTCAGGAGGGTCCTGAAGGGCTACGGGGGATTCCCCCGGCCAAAGCCGGAAGGAGAGAAACCGACCAGGAGGATCAACATCCGCTTCCGATGCAGGTCCTGCGGCAAGGCCCATCACCGACCTACCTTCCGAGCGAAGAGACTGGAGCTGGTTGAGGTCTGATGCGGGAGACGAGGAGCAAGTTTCTAAGGGTCAAGTGTAGGGACTGTGGCAATGAGCAGATCACCTTCGATCGGGTGGCCAGCGTGGTGAGCTGCCTCGTCTGCGGCGCCACCGTTGCTGAGCCCACTGGCGGGAAGGCGGACATCAAGGCAGAGATAATGGAGGTGCTGTCGTGACGGGCTACGGGCCAGAGTGGCCGGAGGAGGGCGAGCTGGTGGTCTGCGACGTCAGCAAGGTCAAGAACTTCGGCGCCTTCGTCTCCCTGGAGGAATACGGGGGGAAGGAGGGATTCATTCATATCGCCGAGGTGGCCCGCGGCTGGATCAAGTACATTCGCGACTACGTCCGGGAAGGCCAGAAGGTGGTGTGCAAGGTTCTCAAGGTGGACCCCGGCAAGGCCCACATCGATCTCAGCTTGAAGGCCGTCAACGAGCACCAGAAGAGGGAGAAGATCCAGGAGTGGAAGAACGCTCAGAAGGCGGAAAAGCTGCTGGAGCTCGTGGCCCAGAAAGGGAAGAAGGACCTGGAGTGGGCCTACAGCACCTTCGTGGCAGACCTCGTGGACAGGTTCGGGAGCCTCTACGCCGCCTTCGAGGAGAGCGCCATAGACCAGGACATCCTGCAGCAGGAAGGTTTCAAGGGAAAGTGGACGGAACCCTTCCTGGAGGTAGCGCGGGAGAACATCGTGCCTCCCATGGTGAAGATCAACGGCTACTTGGAGATGACGTGTCCGAAGCCGGACGGCATCGGCCACCTTAAGGAGGTACTCGCGGGCATTCAGAAGGAGGACGGAGTGAGCGTCAAGGTTCAGTACATCGGGGCGCCCCGGTACAGGGTGGTGGTGAGGGCCGCGGACTACAAGACGGCCGAGGAGGAGCTGCAGAAGGCCTCGACCAGAGTCATCGAGGAGATCAAGGCCCGAGGCGGGGACGGCAAGTTCCAGAGGAGGGAGTGATACGAGGACTCTCATCAGGAAGTGCACCGCCTGCGGCTCCTACACCCTTCGGGAGGAGTGCACCGATTGCGGCGGGAGGACGGTGATGGCCCTGCCCCCGCGATACTCACCTGAGGATCGGTATGGAGAGTACAGAAGGAGACTCAAGAGAGGAGAGTGACCGTATGGATAGCATCGTCGTTCGTTACTTGGAAAAGCCCAAGCTGAGCAAACCTATATTCATCGAGGGTCTGCCTGGAATCGGAAACGTGGGGAAGTTAGCGGCTGAGCACCTCATCGACGAGCTTGGGGCAAAGAAGTTCGCCGACATCTTCTCCAAGTACTTTCCGCCCCAGGTCATGGTCCAGGACGGTGGCCTGGTCAAGCTGGTGAACAACGAACTCTACTACGTCAAGAACGTGGGCAGAGGGGTCGACGTCATCTTCCTCGTAGGCGACTATCAGGGCATGAACCCCGAGGGACAGTACGAGCTCACCGACTACATCATCCGAATCCTGAAGGAGTTCGGCGTCGAGGAGATCTTCACGCTGGGCGGCTACGGAGTGGGGAGGATCGTGGAGAAGCCCAAGGTATACGGCGCTGCCACGGATGAGGGACTGGTGAAGGAGATGGAGGAGTATGGCGTCGTGTTTTCCCGAGGGGAGCCCGGTACCGGCATCGTCGGCGCCAGCGGTTTGCTCTTAGGCCTTGGCGCCCTTCACGACATACGCTCCGTCTGCTTCATGGGGGAGACCTCTGGATACTTCGTGGACCCGAAGAGTGCAAGGGCCGTGCTGGAGGTCCTCATCCAGGCCTTGGGCGTCGAGGTGGACTTCTCGGAACTGGAGGATAAGGCGAAACAGATCGACGCCATAACCGCCCGTCTTAGGGAGACGGAGGTCAAGCCCGAGGAGCCTGCAGGTGGGAGGGACCTAGGCTACATAGGCTGAGGGCGTAGACTTTAACGCCCCTCGACCTATGGCGTCCGGGGTATGCTCCCGTAGTGTAGTTCGGCCAATCATCGCGGCCTTTCGAGCCGCTGACCCGGGTTCAAATGGGATCGTCACAGGTCCTTGGAAATCCCGGCGGGAGCATCCCTCCAACCATCCCCGGCCTCCGCCCGGGCGCCGCTACCCGCCAGGCTTCACGCCCTCAGTACTTCTACGGACTGGGTGAAGGCCTGAGGAAAGCGGTCGCACTGCTCGGGTGGGATCGAATACGATACGCGAACGAAGTTCTGTCCGAACCTGCGGGAGAGATAGTAGCCGGCGCGGACATGGACCTTGTGCTTCCTTAGCATCCTCTCCTCCAGGGCGGCTGGATCCACTCCTGTGTCCCGGATGTCGATGATGAACGAGTTCGACTTGGATGGGTAGACTGGCAGTAACGTGCCGTCCACTCCTCCCACTGTATCTCGAATGACCTCCTGGTTCCTTTCACAGGTTGCTCTGAGCTTCGGCAGCCAGCTCTCCTTCGTCTTGAGAGCGGCAAGGGCAGCTCTCTGGGCCAGCACATTCACACCCAGCACGTTTGTGTCGTACCCCCTGATCCTCTCCACGAGCCCTCCAGGCCCGACGACGGCGCCCACGCGCATACCTGCCAGCCCGGGGCCCTTGGAGAAGGAGTAGAAGAGCAGGGTCTTCTCGGGATAGAACTCTGTGGCGAGGACGTTTCCCTGGTCGAAGTCCCTGTAGGTCACGTCGTGCAGCAGGTACAGGCCTCTGTCCGCCGCAACCTCACATAGTCCTCTAAGCTCCTCCCTCGTGTAGCCGCTGCCCAGGGGGTTGTGGGGGTCGATGATCAGCAAGGCCCTCGCCCGCTTGCTGATCTCCCGCTCGACGGCCTCTACCGTCAGCTTCCAGGGTTCGCTGTAGATGGGGACTTCAACGACCTTCGCCCCCGACATCTCCGCCTGGGCGTGGATTGGCAGGAAGCTCGGGTCCGAAGCAATCAGCTCGTCCCCATCCCTCAAGAGCGCCCTCTGGGCCGAGTAAAGGGCCTCGATCCCCCCGTTCGTGAGAAACACATCAGATTCAGGCAATGATAGATCGTTCCCGATGGCCTCCACCAGCCCGAAAACGCCCGGCCTGTAGGGGTATAGATGGTACTCCTGAGCCCTTGCGGAAGCGAGGATGGCCTCCTCAATGCCCTTGTCCAGGGATATGGTATTTGTGTTCTGGCTCATCCAGACGACTTCATCGCGGTGCTCGTGGGCGAACCTGAAGAGGTCAACTCCCTTCCCGGGCATGTGGGTCGCAAGGATTTTGGCGCTTAAGGATTTGTGGTCGCCGTTTCGGAAAAAGCCTATATGGGGGTCTGCGTTCATCGGTTGGGGGCTCGTAGTCTAGAGGTTATGACGTCACCTTGACACGGTGAAGGTCCCCGGTTCAAATCCGGGCGAGCCCATCGAGCTCTGTGCGGCAAAAGGCCTGTGTCGGACTCAACAGCTTCTGGACTTGCTCGAGGCTCTCCTGATGCAAGTCCCTGCCAGACGTGATAATCTCGCTGGGCCACCACCCTGTTATGAGCCCGCGGAAGCATGAACCTCAGGGGCGGTTGAGGGGTTCTGACCGTCGCCCTAGCTTCTCTCCCGCGGCTGGCCTATGTGTCCCACCAGCATGACGACGCCCGCCACGATGAGGTACAAGCCCACGAGAATCGCCACGAGGTCTGGGAAGACTATGACCAATGCACCGAAGAGGATCATCAGGATCGCAGCAATCTCGACCGAAAGGCCCATACGGCGGAAGAGACCAGTTAGCTCCTTAGGAAACAGCCTTTCCCTCATGATACACGACCCCAATTCTTCCTGCTCGGACTCACATGTAGTGAATACGTTATAAACCCGACTATCTTACCGACATTGGATCAGCCCGCCCCGGGCTGGTCTGCCTAGACACAGGCCGCGATCTGTCCTTCCGCGCGAAGGCCGCCAGTTAGATACTGTAGAGCCCATTCTCTGTCGCCGTGATTACCCTCAGGGGACGTTCCCTTGAGCCGATTGAACCCGGTGGAGGCGATTCTCGATGTAGCACTCGAAGCTCTTCCCCGGCGAGGCGAGGTCGAAGGTCTCCACGAACTCGTCCTCGCCTAGGAGCCGGTACGTCTCTCGGGCGCTGAAGCCCTCGGGAAGGTTTTCGATATTCTCTGAGATGAAGACCAAAGGTTCGTCCTCACCTTCCCCCAGTTGATGGACGTACTGGTTTACGAAGCCCTCCACATGAAACTGGCGGAGGACGTACAGGCCTCTCTCCTTGTCGTAGCTGTAGAACCCCAGGTCCTCATGCACTTCCCCTTCCGGGTTCGCTTCCTGGGGTTCGTAGACGGACCGGTTCTTCACCTCAAGGAACTGCCCGCTAAGGACGAACCGATACTCCCTCTCCACCGTCGAGGTGCCCACGCGGCCAGTCCCCGTCCCCTTCCACCTTCCCTCGAAGAAGCGAAGGCGCCCCCACCTCTCCGTCTCCTCCTTTCCCATGGGCCCGAGAGATACCCGCACGTATTAGAACGTGGGGATGGTCGCCGGGGACAGAAGGATTCCAACCCGGGGCGATTCGCGAATCCAATAATCAGGAATGATATTTTCATCGAACTCCTCATAAAAATCTGACCCTGTGGCCAATTGCCGAAAGGAGCCGCAGGAGGATGTACGAGGCAGCGAGGTTTAGCGTTAGGGAGCTTACTCTCCGTCAGTTCTTGATGGGCTTCCTGAAGGCTCTAATTCCCCTCATGATCGCCGCAATCTACCTCCTGTACATCTATACCCTGGACGGAACCGGCAAGATACTCCTTCCCCTCCTCGCCGCTTACTTCATCCCCCCCTTCGGCAAGGAATCCGTCATACCCCTGGGCGTCTCCCTGGGGATCCATCCGGCCCTCATGGCCATATCCATCGCCATGGTGGACATCCTTGTTGGCCTCTTCCTCCTATGGAACTACCGGATCATCTACTACGTGCCCCTCCTGGGGAAGTGGGCTCGAAAGACCGAGCAGAAGGCGAAGAAGATGATATATGAGGGAAAGGGGTTCAGCAAGCTCGCCTTCCTCGGGATTATCCTATTCGTCATAGTGCCCTTCCAGGGATCTGGCGCCGTCAGCGCCACCATCATTGGGAAGATGAGTGGCATGGACGCCAAGAAGGTCTGGCTTGCCATAATCACGGGTGCTCTTGCAGGCACCTTCATGGTGGCATATTCCTTCAACCTGCTCCTGACGGCCTTCCGGTCTGACTTCCTGCTTGGGATCACCGCCGTCGTCGCCGCGACCGTTGTTATACTCATCATCTTCAACCACTTCAGGAGGATGCCGGGAAGCGACGACTCCCTGAAGCAGATCAAGGACTTTAGCATCTTGGCGGCCAACGGCGGTACGAAGACGGACGAGGCAACGGAATGATGATGCGACCCGGCCGCACACCTTTTTAGACGGGAACCCATAGATGCCTCAATGATATGTCTGGGCCTCGAGGGAACGGCCCACACGGTCGGTATCGGCATCGTGGACGGTGAAGGCAGCATATTGGCAAATCGGTACGAGATGTACCAACCGTCGAAAGGTGGCATACACCCGCGGGAGGCCGCGAATCATCACGCCCAGAGGGTTCATCCCCTCCTCCTCTCCACCCTCGCGGAGGCCGACGTCCGACTGCGGGACGTTGATCTGATCGCCTTCTCTCAGGGCCCCGGGCTAGGGCCATCACTCAGGACGGTGGCCACGGCCGCCAGGGCCCTCTCCCTCTCCCTCGGGGTCCCAATCATTGGCGTCAACCATTGCATCGCCCATCTTGAGATAGGCAGGAAGGTCACCCGCTGCCGGGACCCGGTTCTCCTATACCTTTCCGGGGGGAACACCCAGGTGATATCCTACGCTCATGGCAGGTACCGCGTCTTCGGTGAGACCTTGGACATCGGGCTAGGAAACCTGCTGGATAAGTTCGGCAGGGAGGTGAGCCTTCCCTTCCCCTCGGGCCCCCTCATTGAGAAGACGGCCCTCGAGGGCTCCCGCTTGCTGCCGTTGCCTTATACCGTGAAAGGCATGGACGTGGCCTTTTCCGGCATCCTCACGGCTGCCTTGAATCTCTATCGAAAGGGTGAGACCATCGAGGACCTCTGCTTCTCCCTTCAGGAGGTCACCTTCGCCATGGTGACGGAGGTCGCCGAGAGGGCCATGGCCCACCTGGACAAGGACGAGATTCTACTGGGCGGAGGGGTGGCCTGCAACCAGAGACTCCGGGAGATGGTGAGGCGGATGGCGGAGGAGAGGGGTGGGGAGATGACCGTCCCGCCGCCGGAGCTCTGCGTCGATAACGGGGCCATGATCGCCTGGACGGGGCTGCTCATGCACCGCTCTGGCGTCAGGATGGAAGTGGGGGAAACGGAAGTGGAGCAGAACATGAGGACGGACTCCGCCGAGGTGCCGTGGTTAGGCAAGGCGGCAGCGACGGCGTGACCTCAATCGGCATGCTCCTTGATTGCCTCTAGGGAGGCGCCGCTCTCCACGGGATGCCCCATCCTGCCCAGGATGACCTCGATAGCGGAGTAGGTTATCACCAGGTCATGGAAGCTGCATATCCCCATGTGGCCGATGCGGAAGATCTTGCCGCGAACACCGTCCTGACCTCCTGCTACGATCACACGATGCTCGTCCCGGAGTCTAGGCCGGAACACTCCATCCTCCACGCCGTCGGGATACCAAAAGGCGGAGACGGTGTTGGAGGCGACATCCGAATCTGGGAAGAGCTTCAACCCCAGGGCACGACCTGCTGCCCGGCAGGCCTCCCCCAGGCGAGCCGTC
>JABAOH010128187.1_pt1 | contig 10090 bp, 1 predicted proteins | sample 7062181 | NCBI WGS metagenome assembly JABAOH01 (sample SAMN14538630, study PRJNA623070) | marine sediment metagenome | biome: marine biome [ENVO:00000428]; feature: marine pelagic biome [ENVO:01000023]; material: deep marine sediment [ENVO:00002113]; isolation source: pool of 5 deep marine... | reverse complement strand
TTAATTGCACCAACAATTCAGGCGTCAGTTTTCCTTTGGGAGCATGAATTTTTAATTGACCATTAACCAGGCGGACGACTATTTCCAATTCCTTAAGCCTGGATAATAAAGGTACGACGGTCATAAAACGATCTCCTCTTTTTCTTCCAAATTATCGCTGATCTCCGGTTTCCTCACCCAGCCGGTCACCGAGATCAACTGACATATTCCTTTTATGGTGGGGTTCTGGAATATTTCACCTATGGGGACGTCCACCTGGAAGACTTCATGAATTCTTGCCGCCAACATGGTTACTTTTAACGATTGACCGCCGCGTTCAAAGAAGTTATCATGGATGCCGATGACTTCCTTTTTTATGTCCAGTATTTCCGACCAAATTTCCACCATCTTCTCTTCAGTTTCATTTCCGGGGGGCGCATAAATGTCGCTTTTTTCCACTTCCGGTACCGGCAATGACCTTCGATCTACTTTCCCGTTGGGTGTTAAGGGTATTTTATCCAGTTCCATAAAATAAGTGGGTATCATATACGCAGGAAGTGTCCGGGAAAGAATGTTCTTGACCTCCTGGTGGTCGATTTCGGCTGCCAATACGATATACCCGCATAGATATTTCTGACCGGTGTGATCATCTCTCGCAATAACTACCGCTTCTTTTATTCCTTTTACAGCCCGCAACTGGTTTTCAATTTCTCCCGGTTCCACCCTGAATCCCCTGATCTTCACCTGATCATCCATCCTACCGATAAATTCGATATTTCCATCCGGCAGCCAACGAGCTAAATCTCCTGTGCGATATAATCTGCCATTAGTCATTGGACAGTGGTCATTTGTGATTTTAGAGCTTTTAAAAGAACTAATGGCTAATGACGAATGACGAATGACAACTCTTCCAAACTTTTCTGCTGCTAACTCCGGTCTGTTTAAATAACCTCTGGCCAAACCGATACCACTAATACACAATTCTCCGGGAACACCAATAGGCTGTAAATGATTATATTTATCTAAAATATAAAGCTCAGTATTGGGCAGCGGTTTTCCAATGGGAACATTTCCAGAACCATCCCATGCCGAAAGCCCATATTTACTGGAATAAACCGTATCTTCTGTGGGACCATATAAATTTTCCAATGCAATTCCAGTGTTTAAACACCTAAATTCTTTCACCTGCTGCGGAGGTAATGCCTCCCCAGCTAAAAAAATGTATTTTAAACCGGATAATTTTACAATATCCTGATGAACCAATTGATCAATAAATACACCAAACATAGAGGGAACAAAATTAATATGAGTAATTTTAGAATATTCAATGGCGTCTAATATCTTTTGAGGCTCTTTATGTTTATCTTTTCCCAATACAACTAATCGTCCTCCTCCCAGGAACCATCCAAACAATTCCGACACAGAAACATCAAAGATAAATGGGGTCTTTAACAAGTAACAGTCTGTTTCATATAACGGATAGGCCTTAAAAAGAGCAAACAATAAGTTAACGACAGAATGATGTTCTACGGCCACCCCTTTGGGTTTTCCGGTGGAACCAGACGTGTAGATGATGTAAGCCATGTTAGCGGAGCTAACATGGCTTAAAGTTGAGGTTGAGGAAGATGGTAACTCTGAGATATCGATTAATTCGATTGATTCCTCCTTATCCTTAACCTCAACCTTAACCTGAGCCGCTGGTACAGCCAGCAAGATCGCGGCATTGCTGTCGGCCAACATAAAATCGCTACGTTCCCGCGGGTAATCCGGATCAATAGGCAAATAAGCACCGCCTGCCTTTAATATTCCCAATATGCCGATTATCATTTCGATTGACCGCTCCATCATGATGGCAATAATATCGTCCGCCAGGACACCTCTTTCAATCAACATATAGGCCAACTGATCCGATTTTTTATCCAATTCCCTATAGGTTAACTGCACCACTTCACCGGTACTCTCCCCCTTGCCAACTGCCCCCTTATCGATTGGGGATGCCACCCCCTGCCAACTGCCAACTACACTTACGCCGTCAGGTCTTTTCTCTGCCTGCTCTTCAAATAATTGATGGATTGTCTTGTCTCTCGGATATTCTGACGCTGCCTGGTTAAATCCAAATAATAATTGATTCTTCTCTTCTTCACCAAGGATTTCTATTTCCGATATTCTCACGTGCGGGTTTTCAACCACTGCATTCACTATTTTCTCAAAATAACCGGTAAATCGTTCAATGGTTTGGGGTTTAAAGAGCTTTGTGCAGTATTCAATGGCAAAAAACAATCCATCTCCAAACTCCACAGGGGTAAGATTCAGATCAAATTTCGATGTAGCTGGCTGCTGAACATGAATGGAAGATTCTTCGCCGGCATTATCAATTGCAGGGACTTCCAGGCTGTACGGTTGTTGAAATTCGTACTCCTCCCGGTTCATCCAATTAAATACCACATCAAATACAGGGTTCCTGCCGATATCCCTCTTTACCAGCAAGTTCTCCACCAGGTCTTCAAAGGGATAGTCCTGGTTCTTATAGGCGGCAGTTGTATTTTGTTTGACATCTTCCAAGAAGTCAACAAAACGCTTTTCACCGCAGGGATAATTCCTCATGGCTAAGGTATTGACAAACATACCCATAATATCCTGGATGTCGGCATGACTTCGGCCGGCAATGACAGCCCCCACAATGATATCCTCCTGACCGCTCAATTTGGCAAGCAACAGGTTATAAAGGGCAAGAACCATCATATACAACGTGACACCCGATTCTACGGCGATCTCTTTCAAACCGTCCACCTCTCTTTGTCCCAAAGGAAAAGAAGTAACGCTGCCTTCAAAACTCTGCATCACCGGCCTGGGATAATCAATGGGTAAGTCAAGTACCGGGAGTTCGCCTGCACATTGTCTCAACCAGTACCCCTCCTGCTTTTTCACGGCTGCTTTCTGCCGGTCACTGTTCTGCCATTCCGCATAATCCTTGTATTGTAATCTCAGTTTCGGCAGCGATTGGCCTGGATAAATCGCTGAAAATTCCGCGGTTAATATACCCATGGATACTGCATCCGTAACAATATGGTGCATATCCAGCAGCAGTGTATAATTGCCTCCTTCCTTTAGAAGTCCTGCCCTGAACAAAGGGGGCTTTGAGAAATCAAAAGCAAGGGGACGGATGGTGTCACTGGAATCAAAATATTCTATCTTAAAGGACACGGTCTCGTGTATCCGCTGCACAAGTTCACGATTTATCATTTCAAAAGAGGTACGAAGGCTTTCATGTCGCTGAATTAACTGCTTAAACGCCTGTTCCAGGCGTTCCCTATCAACGCTCTCTCCAATGGGGATGGCCTGCGGCATGTTATAAGCCGTACTTTCGGGTATCATCCGCTGAAGCAGATACAACCGCCGCTGCGCAGATGAAAGTACATAGTACTCCTTCTTCTCAACAGGTTCAATTGCAGTAAACCTGACTTCTTCCGCTTCTTCTATATATTCGGCTAAACCTTCAATGGTACGCCTCTGGAATACCTCTGTAAATTGGATATCCACATCAAAGGTTTTGTGGATTTCATTGGCAACCTGGATTCCCCGCAGCGAATGACCCCCAAGGTCAAAAAAATCATCCTTTACCCCGATTCTCTCCAACCCAAATACGTCCTGCCAGATTTGCACGAGCCGTTTCTCCACCACACTGCTGGGAGGAATATACTCAATACCGGATTTTACTTCCGGCTCAGGGAGGGCTTTACGGTCTATTTTGCCATTGGGATTCAACGGAATGCGCTCCAATGGTATAAAGAAAGAGGGAACCATATAATCAGGTACCCGGTGCAGGAGATATTCCCGCAATTCCGCTGCCAACTGAAAGGGACTCTTTTCAACCGCCTCAATAGGAACAATATAGGCACATAAATATTTTTCTCCTTCTTTATCCTCCCTGGGGATTACCACGGCTTCTTTTATCTCTTTTCTCTTGAATAATTGGTATTCAATTTCACCGGCTTCAATCCGGTACCCCCTGATCTTGACCTGGTGGTCCTTTCTGCCCAGGAATTCGATGTTGCCATCCGGCAGCCACCGAGCTAAATCTCCTGTTTTGTAGATTTTTTTAGAAAAGTAGAGACTATAAGACCTATAGGACCTATATTCTATAAACTTCTCTGCTGTCAATTCCGGGCGGTTCAGGTATCCCCTGGTTACTCCTGCGCCGGCGATACATATCTCACCGGCCACGCCAATAGGCCGCAGGCAATAGAATTCATCCAGAATATAAACATGGTAACCGGCAATGGGCTTGCCAATCGGGATAGTAGACCGGAGTGGCTGAGTATAATTATAAAAAGAGGCACAAACCGTGGTCTCCGTGGGACCATAGGTGTTGTAAAGAGTCCCTATTTCGGATAAATTGGTAATGTACTCCTCTTTTAAAATATCTCCACCATTAATAAAAAGACGTACACTGCAAAGCTTATCCGGGTTCAGCTTATTGAACTCACTTAATAACAGGGGCGTGCAGTCAATGATACTCACCTGGTGCCTGGAAATCAAAGCGGATAAATGACGTATTTCCAATACCTGCTCTTGAGTCGGAATAATTACCTTTCCACCTCGTAACAGGAGGGAATAAACTTCTTCGATAAATACGTCAAAGGAATAAGGGGCCAACTGGATAACAGCGTCCCAGGGTTTGATATCAAATTCCCGGTAAAAGGCATGGAGGTAAGCCATGACCTGTCGATGTTCCACCATCACACCCTTTGGCTGCCCCGTGGTGCCTGAGGTATAGATGACATAGCATAGGTGAGTAGGGTGAGTAGGGTGAGTAAGGTGAGTAGGATGTCCCTCGCTTAATTCACCGGGTTTAACCACTTCAATTCCCTCACTTACCTTACTTACCTCACTCCACTCACTCACCAAAATCTTCACATTACTGTCTTCCAGGATGAAACGAACCCGCTGCTCAGGGGCATCCAGGGCAATGGGAAGATATGCTGCACCGCTTTTCAATATTCCCAATTGTCCCACCATCATTTCAATAGAGGGCGGCACCCATAACGCCGCAACAGCGTCGGGTCTTAAACCTTTCTGCCGCAGTATTTGAGCCAGTATGTTGGCCTTTTCGTCTAATACACAGTAGGTAACCTGGTGATCACCACGAACAACAGCAATACGGTCCGGAGATGCCATTACCTGTTTTTCAAATGCCTGGTAAAGGGTCTGCGCTTGCACTTCCAACAGGTCTTTCGATTCCAAAGGCTGGTTGAACTCCGTCAATATCTGCCCCTTCTCTTCTTCCGACAACATGTCAATCCGACCCAACGGAACATCCACATCCGCAAGTACCGCTTCCAGTATACGAGTGAAATGATTGGCAATTCTCCGGATGGTGCCTGGCCGGTACAACCGGGAATCGTACCTGATCACACCCTCCACATCACTTTCAGTCCTTCCAAAAATAAAGGTCATACTGCGATAAATATCATCTATGTAGCTTTTATCATGAATATTTTCCAGTAAAAGAGCCACATCAAATAAAGGCGATTCACTACCTGTCACCGGCAGGTTTAATTTATCAACCAATACTTCCATTGGATAATTCTGGTTTTTAGTGGCTTGAACGATGGTCTCCCTTACTTCTATCAGCAGTTGTTTAAAGGTCATGTGTTTTTCCACGCGGTTCCTGAATACCAGGATGGCATTGACAAAATCCATCTCCATGTCCTGCTTCAATATCGGTGATCCGATCATGATATCTTCATGCCCCGTGTATCTTTCAAGTAATACCATCAGACCGGCTGCCAGGATCATGTGAAATTTAAGATCACTGCCGCCGCTTAATTTCATGGTTGCGGCAAAAAGCTCGTCAGAAAACCGGAACGATACACTGTCCATGTCCAGGGGGCCTTTTCCCGGTCTTCCTTTCTTACCGGGAAAAAAATCATAAGGAAAATGCGTCCGTTCCAGGCGGCCGGATAATTTGGCCAACCAATAATCCCGTTCATCAATATTTTGATTGGCTGCAATAAATAACTTATCCGAATACGTCTTTCTTCCTGTTTTCATCATTTCTTTTCTTCCCTTTAACTGCTTGAAAATATTTTTTGCCCTACGACAAATTGGTTAATCAAATGAGAGCTGAATGTTTTAAGTGCTGAAAAAAAATTTCCAGGTGCTGTAATTAATTTTCCAGCACTTGAAATTATTTTTTAAAAGGCTGAAAATTATTTTTCAGCGGCTGAAAATATTTTTTCAAGTGCAGAAAATAATTTTTCAAGGGCTGAAAAATGCTTTTAAAGTCGTTAACCGTTTTTTCCCGCAGGGGAAACCGGCTTTTCCTCCACTTCAAAACTCAAATTCACTTTGTTCATCGTAAACATCCACTGCCACAACACTTAAATCCGTGGAAACAATGATATCTTTTAAGAGGATATCAGCATCTTTTGCCGCGGCCACGGCGATTTCCTTAAAATAGGAAATGTACCGCTGCATGGTTTCTTTCTTAAAGAGTTTGGTGCTGTATTCGATGAAAAAGCTGCAGTGATCTCCGGCACCTCCGCCGGCAATGGTTATATCAAACTTGGCATCAGCGGCCTCCCCGCCTCCGTACGGCTCTACTCTTAAATCCGAGTTATACTGAACCGGTATCCCGGACGTCCCGGCGCCTATGGCGCCGCTTGCATCCCTGGCGGCGAACGAATATAATATATCAAACAGGGGGTTCCGCGAGGTATCCCTGTTGATCATTACCTTTTGCACCAGGTCTTCAAATCGATAATCCTGGTTATCAAACGCTTCCAATGTTCTTTTTCTCACTTCGCGGAGAAATTGTCGAAATGTTTTATCTTCTTTGGGATAATTCCTGAGAGTCAGTGTGTTTATAAATGCACCGATTATATTTTCCAGGTCCGGGTGTCGCCGGCCAGCCACGATGGTCCCTACGATGATATCCTCCCGGCCGCTCAGTTTATTAAGCAATACATAGACAACAGCCAGGTATAACATAAACAGGGTGGCGTTTTCCGCCCCGGCAAGATTCGCTAACTTGCGGGCCACGTCCCCATCCAATTCAAAATTCATGCGGCTTCCTTCGAAACTTTTGACCCTAGGCCTGGGAAAATCAGTAGGGATTTCCAATACCGGGATATCTCCCCTTAACTCACCGAACCAATATTCTTCCTGTTTTCTTATTTCCCCGGACATCGCCTGCCGGTTCTGCCAATGGGCATAATCCCTGTATTGAAGTTTAAGTCCCGGCAGACTTATCCCGGAATAAAACGCGACTACTTCATTTACCAGGATTTCCTGGGAAAGTAAATCAGATAAAATATGATGCATATCCGCCATGAATATATGCTTGTTTTCTTCTAATTTTATTAACACCACCTTCAGCAAAGGCGCCTGAGACAGGTCAAAGGGACGGAGAAGAGAATTTTGAATTATGAATTTTGCATTATGAATGTTTCCCTTATCCCCTGTGACCGCTGTGCTCTCTGTGGCAAAATTATAATATTCAATTTTAAATTCCACGTTGTCGTGTACCCTCTGTACCGGTTCTCCATTCACTATCTCAAACGAGGTGCGAAGCGTTTCATGCCGCTGGATTAAACGAATGATGATATCCGCCAATATTTCCTTTTCTATTGCACCTACCAGTGTCAGGAGCGATGAAATGTTGTAAGCGGTGGTATTGGGGTCCAACTGCTGCATGACGTAAAATTGCTTCTGGGCTGAGGATAATGGATAATATTCTTTCTCTTCTACAGGTATGACGGCAATGAATCGACTCCTACCGGTTTTTTTAATAAAACCCGATATTCCCCTGATGGTTGGAGTTTGAAATATCTGCCCAAGGGTTATCCTGACCTGGAATTCCCGGTAAATCTTCGCTGCCAAGATAGTTGCTTTTAATGAATGCCCCCCCAGGTCAAAAAAATTATCTTCAATGCCTATGGATGTATCATCTCCCAATCCCAACACCCCTTTCCATATTTCCACCAGTTTCTTTTCGACTTCATCTCGAGGGGCAATATATTCACTTCTCCCCTCTAACCCGGGCTCTGGTAATGATTTACGATCTACTTTTCCATTGGCTGTTAGAGGTATTTTATCTAGAGTAACAAAAAAGCCGGGAATCATGTAGTCCGGTAATGTCCTTGCTAAAAATTCCCGTAACCCGGTGAATTCGGTTGGCTCCCTGTAAACCACATAAGCGCACAGTTGCTTATCTCCAGTTTTATCCTCCCTTACAATTACAACTGCCTCTTTTACAGCCGGATGATTCAGCAACCGCGTCTCGATTTCTCCTAATTCTACCCGGTAACCTCTTAACTTTACCTGTAGATCGATTCTTCCCAGGAATTCTATATTTCCCTCCGGCAGCCAACGAGCCAGGTCCCCAGTCCTATATTTAGTTGAGTGGGTGAGTGGGTGAGTGGGTGAGTAGGGTGTAGGGAACAGGTTTGCCTGTTCCAGATCAATAAATTTCTCTGAGGTTAACTCCGGGTTGTTCAAATATCCCCGCGCAACTCCATCACCACCGATGTATACCTCACCGGCAACACCCACAGGAACCGGATGTAGATAACTATCCAATATGTAAGCAGTGGTGTTGGCTATCGGCGCTCCAATGGGTATAGTTGAGCAAGCCTCATCAATGGTATCGATGAAATAATAAGTGGCATAAACGGTGGTTTCGGTGGGACCATACACATGGATGATTTTGTCTTTTCCCAGGTATTCCAGGGCTTTGCGGGAATGCTCCACCGATACGCGCTCACCACCGAAAAGAACTTTGCGGATATTCTTAAAACAGTCGATTCTAATGTCCACCAGGGCATTGAACAGGGCAGTGGTGACAAAGAATACCGTTACCTGTTTATTGGATATCACCTCGGCCAGTTGGTCCACTGCCAGTACCTTTTCCTGTTCCAGCATCACTAAAGCGGCCCCATTTAACAGGGCACCGTAAATGTCGAATACCGAGCCGTCAAAGGCATAATTAGATAACTGCAAGATTCGATCATTGGCGTACAGCTCGATATAATTGGTGTTTTTTACGACCCTGTTGACGTTACAATGAGTAACCAGGGTGCCTTTGGGTTGTCCCGTTGTACCGGAGGTGTAGATGACATACGCAAGATTACCTGAATGATGAGTGCTGAATTGGTTCGATGAATGATGAAAATGGTGTCCTTCGGACAAATTTGTTAATAATATCCTGGCATCACTGTCAGCTAACATGTACTGTTTTCGCTCTTCCGGGTATTCCGGATCAATGGGTAAATAAGCACCACCGGCTCTCAATATTGCCAATATGCCAACGATCATTTCCACCGAGCGTTCAACCATAATTCCAACAATGTCGTCCGCAAGGACGCCCTTTTCTTTTAATAAATGGGCCAATTGATTGGCTTTTCTATTCAATTCCCCATAAGAAATCTGCTGATCTTCAAAGACCAATGCAATATTTCCCGGTGTCTTCTCCATTTGCTCCAGGAATAAATCATGGATAGTCTTATCATCGGGGAATTCAACGGATGTGTCATTGAATTCTTCCAGGATACGTCTCTTTTCATCTTCGGGTAATATCCTTATTTCCTTTATATCAATACCGGGATTTTTTACAACCTGTCCTATTACCTCCTTAAAATGTCTTTCTATACACTTAACGAATTCAATATCGAATGTAAGAGAATTAAAGATAAATTTCACCAGCAGGCATTTTCCCGGTGCCAGGAGCAAAACAAAGTCATAATTAGTTTGTTCGCGGACTTCCATTTTCTCTACAGAAAAACCCAGTTCCTGTTCCAGGCTGGCATTTATGATTTCCGTCTCAATAGGGTAGTTTTCAAAAACCATTATATGATCCAGCAATTCGCCGCCTAAACACGTATTGGCCTGGATTTCCGCCAGTGATAAATATTCGTAATTTCTTAATACCAACGATTCTTCATGTATCTCCTTTACCAACCGGGAAACCGTTATATTCTCCTTTCCTTTAATTCTTACCGGCACTGTATTGATAAACAATCCCACCATACGTTCAATACCTTCTATTCCCGGGGGTCTACCCGATACCACGTTCCCAAACACCACATCCCCGCAGTTGTTGTACTTTTGC
>JABAOH010123102.1_pt1 | contig 10090 bp, 10 predicted proteins | sample 7062181 | NCBI WGS metagenome assembly JABAOH01 (sample SAMN14538630, study PRJNA623070) | marine sediment metagenome | biome: marine biome [ENVO:00000428]; feature: marine pelagic biome [ENVO:01000023]; material: deep marine sediment [ENVO:00002113]; isolation source: pool of 5 deep marine... | reverse complement strand
ATCGGCCCGCATCCAAGGGAGTTGTTGTCCAGCATGATGGTTCCAGTGGCTGCACAGCCCTTTGAGATTTCCTCTACAACTATTGCATAGGATAGTGTGTCGGTCCCGCTACCTTCATACTGCTCCGGTACCATCATGCCCATAAACCCAAGCTCCCCGATCTTATCAATAATTTCTTTGGGATATCTGTGCTCCCTGTCATTTGCTGAAGCTGCAGGCTTAATCTCATTATTAGTAAACTCTCTAGCCGTACTTCTGACCATCTCCTGCACATCTGTTAGGCTGATTATTGACATTTTGTCACCCCCTATTTGCACGAAAGTTAGTACCAACGAATTATATATATTAAAAATATTAACATGAAACTGTACCGCTCTCTTTTGCGTATAATATCAATGAATTCAAAAGCCAAAAGGCGGGGGCGAAAATGAAAATCGCACAAATAATAATAGCACTAATTTGCACTACATTTCTCATAGGTCCTGCTGCTTACGCAGCGACTGATCTTAAACTAAACCCGGATCTAAACTACTCTAGCGACTCAAACAACGGCCCTTTGATTACAGGGAAAAATATGAGGGACGGCTCTATTAACAAAGGCAAGCCCGCATATGTGATCTTCTATCACCGCGAATGCTACAACTCAAAAAGGCAGGCCAGAAGAACCGTGGATTTGTATGAAAAATATAACGGCCGGGTCGATTTTATAGTTATTGATCTGGATTCCCCAAGATCAAGCGATCAAACGGCACTTCTAAGGAAGCACTATAAAAACTATATTCCGCATCTCACTATTTATGATAAAGAAGGCAAAGTGGTGTATGACAAAAGCGGAGAAGTTAGAAACTCACAGATGTCAGAGTTATTAGACGGGCTACTTTGAGTAGAAGTTTGAGCTTATAAATTACTTAAAAGGGTTGAGTGTGTTGATGTCGACGAGTGTATCGACCAATCCGGGTTTTTCCACATAGAGTCTGTACTGCATTAGTTTAAAAACAGAGGAAAGATCCTTCCATTCCGACATAAAAGACTCAGGGCCGGTAATGAGCGCTTTTGCTTCCTTTACGCTCTCGTGTACATATTCTGAGAAAGTCTTTTCGTTTATATCATGCTCTAGGGCATCAATAATATTGGGAAGCTCATCTTTATCGAGCCAAACGCCCTGGCAGTTTGTACAGTAATCTACATTTACACCGGTATGTCCATATTCGATTCCTACTGTTGATATATTGCAGGAGGGGCATTTAATTGCTCCCTCTTTTGAGGTGAATTTCTCTGGATGTTTCCAAATTTCAAAATCGAGCCAGTTAAGGTTAGGATCTGCAAGGTCCTTAGCTTCCTTAAGCTCTCCCTTATCAAACCAAATGCCTTTACAGGACCCGCACTCATCCACTTCGATAGTCCCGATCACCTTAACTTCTAGTTCTGTTGCGCATTTCGGACAATTTTTCATTTAGTATATCTCTACTTTTTTCACCCGGTCCGCAAGGAAGTATATGAAGACACAGTCGTAAGTAAGACCCTTTTTGTCCTCACAGCTGTAGATCCATTTTTCATTGTATCTGGCTTTAACAGGTGTTTGGTTTTTTTGCCATGGAGGCCCGATTAATTTTAGCACCTCGGTTTTGGTTTTCCCGGTTAAGTCCAGTCCTGTCTGGATCTCTCTCATAACTTCATTTCCGCTCGACTTGCTTCTTGCATGAGCAGTATCGGTTAAATTAAAACCGCTTGGTATTAGAGCAAGCTGCATGGTAACTATCAAAAATAAAGTAAAAAAGATATTCAATGTTCTAAGCATCAGTGTATTCAAAATTAATCTCTCCCTCTTTGATTGAAATTGTTACATCTCCGCCGCTTGCAAGTTTGCCGAACAAGATTTCCTGTGACAGCCTCTGAGCTATTTCCTGGTCAATGAGCCTTTGAATAGGCCTTGCGCCCAGCTGCTTGTTATAGCCGTGCTCAGCAATGTATGTTCTAGCCTCATCAGTGAGCTCCAGGCTAACTTTCTTGGCCTTTAATCTGTCGGTCAGCTGGCCTATCATTTTATCGACTATTCTCTCTACAACTTCGTTACTAAGTGAGTTGAAATGTAGTGTGGCGTTTAGACGGTTTCTAAACTCTGGGTTGAAGTAGCGCTCTATGGCCTGGGCGCTTTTATCTTCATACTCCTCTTTTCCAAACCCAACGCTCCTCTGATTGCTTTCCCGGGAGCCTGTGTTTGTAGTCAATATGAGAACTATCTGTCTGAAGTCTACCTTTCTGCCGTTAGAGTCGGTCAGGGTTGCATGGTCCATTACCTGAAGCAGCACGTTATATACATCCTCGTGGGCTTTTTCTATTTCATCGAGCAGGAGCACAGCGTGCGGGTTCTGATGAACAGCTTCTGTTAGCTGGCCGCCCTCATCATAGCCTACATATCCGGGCGGTGAGCCAATTAGGCGGGATACAGTGTGTTTTTCCATATACTCGCTCATGTCAAAACGTATAAATTCGATCCCAAGCGCCTCAGCAAGCTGTTTTGCGAGCTCGGTTTTACCCACACCCGTAGGGCCGGCGAACATAAAATTCCCGACAGGTTTATTCGGCTCGCTTAATCCCGAGCGGGACATCTGTATTGCGGTAACGAGCTGATCCACGGCCTCGTCCTGGCCAAATATAACCTTCTTTAGATCTCCAGCCAGGGTCATCAGGCGGTTTCTATCGTCAACTTTAACAGTGCGCGTAGGTATTTTGGCTATTTTAGCAACTAATGATTCAATATCTTTAACTGTTACCTGTTTTGTGTCCGAGTCATATTTTCTGAGTTTAACGTCTGCTCCCGCCTCATCGATCAGATCAATCGCCTTGTCTGGAAGCCTCCGGTCGTTCATATATTTCGCAGAAAGATCCACTGCAGCTCTCAATGAAGGGGTGGAATACCTTACACCGTGAAACTCTTCATAGTATTTCTTTAAGCCCTGAAGAATTTTGAGACACTCCTCTTGGCTGGGCTCGTAAACATCAATTTTCTGAAATCTTCTTGCAAGAGCGTGGTCTTTTTCAAACACACTCCTATATTCCTTGGAAGTTGTTGTGCCGATGCACCTGATCTCTCCGCTTGCAAGAGCGGGCTTTAGCATGTTGGATGCGTCAAGCGTTCCTCCAGATACAGCCCCGGCTCCGATTACCGTGTGTATTTCATCGACAAATAAAATCTTCTTCTGATCGCCTTTCACACTGTCTATTATCGCTTTTAGTCTTTCTTCAAAATCTCCTCTGTATCTTGTACCAGCAGTAAGCGATCCCATATCTAGTGCATATATATCGGTACCAAGAAGCGCTTCGGGAACTTTTCTCTCGGCAATTCTAAGCGAAAGCCCTTCAGCAATAGCTGTCTTTCCAACCCCTGCATCTCCTACAAATATGGGGTTGTTCTTTCTTCTCCTGGCTAAAATGTGAATAGTACGGTCAATCTCGGATTCTCGGCCGATGAGAGGATCCAGCTTGCCGTCACTAGCCTTTTGAACCAAGTTTGTACAGTACTCAGAAAGCGGGTCTTTTTGCTTAGGTGCAGAATCTGTATCTGTCTTAGCAATACTTGTTTGCCTCTCTTGTCTTTCAAACTGCGATCTGCCGTGGGAGAAATACCTCACCACATCGTAGCGGTTAACGCCCTGCTGGTTAAGCAGATATACCGCATGGGATTCATCCACCCTGAACATAGAGACAAGTATATTCCCGCCATTAATCTCAGGCTTGTCTGCAGACTCTGCGTGCATTGCTGCGAGTCTTAGCACAAACTGGCTGCCTGCTGAATATTGCGGGTCCGGCAAGTATTCTGAATCAATCGGAGGCATGTTTTCGTTCATAAAGTTTTCAAGAGAATCCCTCAGCCTCTCCAGATCCACTCCGCATCCAATCAGCACATCGGATGCATCCGGGTCATAAGTTAACTCAAACAGTATATGTTCCAAGGTAATGAATTCGTGTCTTCTCACCTTGGCCTGCTCGAATGCTCTTTTTAATGTCTCTTCCAGTTCCTTAGATAATGTCATGCTTCCTCACCGCCGCATTCTACCTCAAGTATACATGTAAGCGGATGCTCATACTGCTTTGCAATTTTATCCACTTGGGCAATTTTTGTAGTTGCAACGTCATATGTGTAGACACCCACCGTACTTTGTCCCGTAGTATGTGCTTCAAGCATGATTCTAGTAGATTCTGCCTCCCCTTTATAAAAAATCCTCATAAGTATCCAAACAACGAAATCTCTTGGTGTATAGTCATCATTTAGCAAAACAACCCGGTACATATCGGGTCTTTTTAAATTTATCTTTTCCTCAGTAAGCAGATCTCCTTCGTGGTCTTCTGGCTTTATTATCTTTTCTTCCATCGTATCTGTTAGCAGCTACTTCCCATATAAATATTTAAGGGGTGATTGTCTATTGTATTGAGTTATTAAATGCTCTGTATATTCCCTTTCCCGCTTCAAATAATCACCAATAACATTATGTGCCCCCTGGTCCATCATCATATGAGAGCTATAAGTCGGTACTGCTGCAAAACCCCTCAAGAATTTGTGCTCTCCTTGAGCACCTGCTTCGAATACCTTGACGCCCATTGTTATAGAATAATCTATTAATCTATAGAAACAACATTCAAAATGCAGATTCTTATAATTATAGAGCGTTCCCCAGTAGCGGCCGAACAGCCTGCGGTTCTTTACTACATTAAATGAACCTCCTACCCACTCGTCTCCGTTATGCGCCATAATCAGTACTAGTCGGTGTCTGAAGCTCTCGAACATCAGATCAAAAAAATCGCGGTTTAAATAGGCGCTTCCCCACTTGCGGGAGTGAGTGTCTATATAGAATTCCCACATAGCATCCATATGTTCTTCTTTGATTTCATCTTTTTCAAAAGTGTGTATATTGAGACCGGTTTCTTCTAGAGATCTTCGTTCTTTTCTAATCTGTTTCTTCCGTCCGGACCTAAGGTCACAAAGAAAATCATCAAAGCTGTTGTAACCCCTGTTATTCCAGTGGTACTGGTGCGTATTTCTTTTCAGAAACCCTTTTTTTTCAAGAAAACTCTGCTCCTCTTCACTCAGGTACAGAAAATGGATAGATGAGCAATTCTCCTCAAAGCACAGATCGATCAAACGCTTAACCATTATGTCGGCGCATTCGTCAAAAGAATAGTCCTGGTGGACCAATATACGCTTGCCGGTAGCGGGGGTGAACGGAACTGCCACTGTTAATTTGGGATAATATCTAAGCCCTGAGCTCTCATAGGCCCGAGCCCATTCCCAATCAAAGATATATTCTCCGTAGGAGTCGAGTTTTATATATGCGGTAATTGCTCCGGCTATTTTGTCTTTATCTCTAAGGACTATGTAGCGGGGATTCCAAGCACTATATGGCCCGACGCAATCGGACTTCTCAAGCGCCTCAAGGAATTCATGTTCCAAAAACGGGTTGTCCGGGTCTACAATGTCGTTATATAGGTCTTTATTCACCGAGGAAATGGAGCTGTAAACATTAATATCTAAACAATTTTTTGCTTTCGATTTGGCTCTAGACATTGCTCATATTAACAAAAACTCTTTTAATGTGTAATCTAGTAATTATAGCATCATATTATTAATACTGAGCTAACATTATCGATTTAACATACTGGAGTGCACACGTATTTGATGAGCGGTAAAAATACTCTAACAATCTCTATTGTTCTATTGATAGGTCTTTCTCTGGTATCTACAGTTATAGATAACCTTTGGGCACAGACTCAAGAGGTTATAGCTGTGTATTTTGAACCGGATACTGAAGGAATTGGTCCAGGGAATAAGGCTGTGATAAAAGAGAAAATCAACAGCCTGAAAAATGTGGGTGATATAAAGATTACCCTTGAGGGATACTCGGATATTACAGGAAGAGCTGACTATAATTTAAAGCTGTCCAGAGAACGAGCAGCCCTTGTAAAGACGTATTTAGTTGAGCTGGGCGTAGATGCTGACCAGGTAGAAGTAATTGGCAAGGGCGGCACTGAAAAGTATGCGCAAGGAGAAACCCAAGACGCACTTGCGCGGAACAGACGCGTAAATATGATAATAGAAATTCCCGCAGAACCTGCTGTGGAGGAGGAGGAAAGCCCGGATATACAAGATCCTCCTCAAGAAGAGCAAACCGATCATGCATCGGAAAATGAGGTAGAGCCGGTCCAAGAAGAAAGCCCCCAATCCTACCCTGTAGCGTTGAGTAATATATCGGAAAAAATAGATAAGGCGATTAGGAAAAGCGCTCCAAGCGGAATTGATTTTTCCACGCCAAGCGAGATGAGGGTTGGGAGCACATATACAGTTGAAGCACAGGTCTCATATGCTTTTATAGATGCCTTATCCAAGGATTTAGAGGGATTTAGACTTGGGGATCAAGTAGGACTGTCACTTAGCGGTGGCGGCTTTTATATATCAGACAAAGGATTGGATTTTAAGTCAATTGATAAAGACTCTCCCGGCACTTGGCAATGGCAGGTCCTCCCTGAGACAAAAGGTGTTAAATCGCTCGTTCTATCGGTAGCTATAGCATCTCAAAATGCTGTTCTAGATGATACCTACCCCACTTTCAACAGGGTCATTGATNNGGGTCATTGATGTTAAATCCGATATGATTCATTCTATTACAAGCAGTTACTGGGTCATGGGTGTGTTAATTGCTCTTATTATTGTCATAGTTGCCTGGATATTGGTTCGAAGGGTCAAAGTAAACTAATCTCTATGGGAGGAAATTATGGGGTGGCTTGATAAGCTGGTTGGCAAAGATGAAATGATCAAGGGACTGGACCATGTAGCCATAGTTGTAAGCGATATGGACCGCTCTATTGAATATTATACAGAGGTTTTAGGTTTGACTCTTATTTTAGACGGAAGACCGGCCGGGGGGGAGAAAAAGAGTTTTCTTGGAACTAAGTCCAGCGCTATTGTTGCTCTCAGCGAGGATAAAAATAGATTAAAAGAAAAGGGTGATTATGCAGAAGGCGTAAACCACGTGGCTTTTGGAGTTGCTGATGCAGAGAAATCTAGTCTTGTTCTTAAAGAGAGAGGTGTTGAATTTGTAGAAATTAAAATGGGGGACGACGGCAGACCAAAGGCATATCATTTTCTCGATCCGGACGGTCTAGAGCTTGAGATCTATACGGAAACCAAAGAAGAAGTTCCTCAATATTAAATGTTTAAGCTTCTACACAATACGGTATAATAAATCCGTAAATAAAAGCTTTAAAATTAGTCAGGCATTAATATATTATAGATGGAGTTCAAATAACTCTAGGGTACTAAATATTTATGGAGTAAGTTTTGGATTTTATAGATACGGATAAATATAGCCTTCCTGTAAGGTATGGTTCTGAAATGAGGGTGCTCATAGTAGGGGGCGGTATAGCGGGACTTACTCTTGCAGCCTTGCTTCAGCAGAGGGGATTTAAGCCAACTTTGGTTGAGCGCATCCCTGAGTACGGATCGGTGGGCTACGTAATAGTACTATGGCCTTCGGGCAGCAGAATCCTTAAGGGTCTTGGAGTATATAGAGACCTCCTCGATGTCGGGCTTCAGTTTACAACTTACAATGTATCTGATAAACAGGGGGAAATTATTCACTCCTATTCGGTTAAGGACGTTACCGATAAGTACGGCCCTATGCTCAGCACATACAGGCCTGATCTAATTGAGGTAATTAAAAAAGCTGTAGACCCGGCCTCAATCCGCATGAATACCACAGTTGATAAGATTGAGCAGACAAATGATGAAGTATTCGTTACTTTCAATGACGGTACCGAGGATACTTTTGATATCGTCGTAGGATGTGACGGAGTTCGCTCAAAAACAAGGGAGCTCGTGTTTGGCGATGTCCCGCTCACTTATAGCGGTATGACTGGGTGGAGTTTCTGGGTTAATCCTAAAGTTGCAAAGATAAAAGAAATAGCAGAGTACTGGGGAACGGGAAAATTCTTCGGTATATGGCCTACAAAAGGCAGGCTCTCCGTTTTTACAAGTATACGACGAGATTTAGGGGATACTGATCCAGTTGAAACAAGAATTGATAGAATTCAGGAAAATTTTAAGGATTTTGGCGGACTAGTGCCTGAGATACTGAGGGGGCTTGATGACCCGAATGAAATTTTTCATGGCTACTATAATGACTTAAAGATGAAGAAATGGCATAAAGGAAGAGTTGTGCTAGCAGGGGATGCTGCGCATGCAATACTTCCTACAGCCGGAGGCGGCGTATCAATGGCAATGGAATCGGCCGCGGTATTAGCCGATGAGCTCACAAGGGCTGATTCGAAGTATGTAGAGCAGGCGTTTGATATATATATGTCCAGGAGACGCTCTAGAGTGGACAAGATACAGGACCAATCAAGAATGATGGGTAAGTTTGCTTTTGCGGATAGCAAATTGTTGTCTTCCGCCAGGGATTTTTTAATGCGTTTTTATTCAAACAAGCTTCACGTTCGTTACTGGGACAGCATGCTGAAAGAGCCGCAATAGTTATAATTCCACACGTTCTTTGCTCTTGTCATAATCCGGCGCACTTATTCTACAAAGCGGTGTTTACTCGGTTATAATTTATTATGGAAAATCTGGGTTTCATTAGTATCCTTTTATAAAAAACACATAAACTTCAACTATTTTTTGGGGGGGTATTAGTTTAATGGCACGTATGACAAGAGTTTTAATATTTCCTATTATACTTTCTATAGTATTACTGGGCATGCATTTAGACGCCAATGCGCAAACAAATGAATTTCAGTCCCTCTCTCCATTGGTTAAACAGTTAAGCCCGTCGGTTGTGAATATCAGCACTACAAGTGTTACTAAGGGTAGCGCAAAGTCATTTGAATCTCCTTTTGGCGGAAGAGAAGGAGATCCCTTTGATGATTTCTTTGAAAAGTTCTTTGGCGATAGCCCGCAGAGAGAGTTTAAAAGAAAAGGGCTTGGTTCCGGGTTTATTTTTAGTGAGGACGGATACATAATCACAAATAACCATGTGGTTGAGCGGGCAACGGATATAAAAGTAATACTCCAAAATGGAGATAGTTTTGAGGCAGATATAATAGGAACTGATCCCAAATCTGATCTGGCACTACTTAAGATAGAGCCCGAGACTAGGCTTCCGGCAGTCAGGTTCGGCAACTCAGACAATCTGGAAATCGGAGACTGGGTTCTGGCCATTGGAAACCCCTTTGGCTTAGGGCATACGGTTACCTCCGGAATTATAAGTGCCAAGGGCAGATCGCTGGGTCTGGGATCATACGATGACTTTCTTCAAACAGATGCTGCAATAAATCCAGGCAACAGCGGGGGGCCTCTTTTTAATTTCCAGGGAGAGGTCATTGGCGTTAACTCTGCAATCATCGCAGGCGGCCAGGGAATAGGGTTCGCAATCCCAATTAATATGGCGAAAAACGTAGTCTCACAACTGCGCAACAGCGGTAAGGTTGTTAGGGGCTGGATAGGGGTATACGTGCAGCCGGTAACACCCGAGATAGCAGAGAGTCTTAGCCTAAAGGACGACAACGGTGCCTTAGTGGCTGATATTACAGAAGGCGGTCCTGCGGATAAAGCGGGTGTGAAAAGAGGGGATATAATTGTTGAGGTAAACGGGAATAAAATAGATGAAATGCCCGAGCTTCCTAAACTTGTGGCCGGCTATGCTCCGGGAACCAAGACCAAGCTTAAGGTAATAAGAGACGGCAAAGAAAAAGTTCTCAGTGTAAAGCTCGGTGAGCTGCCGGAGAACGGTACTCAAGTATCTGGCCGGAACCTGCAAAATGACGTTGAGAATAATATAGGCATAATTGTTCAGGAGATAACTCCTGAGGTTAAGAATAGAATGGGGTTGGAGTATTCGGAAGGTGTAGTGATTACCAATGTCAGCGGCGGCAGTGTAGCTGCTGAAGCGGGTCTCGCTCCAGGGGACATTATACTTGAGATAAATAAAAAGCAGATCACTAAACTGGATGATTATCGGAAGCAGATTGACTCGGCCAAAGAAGGACAGAATATACTTTTCTTAGTAAAACGCGGATCAAATACAATATATGTAGCACTTAA